>Ga0207705_10003354_pt1 | contig 12172 bp, 5 predicted proteins | sample KBSC13metaG_FD_184314 | JGI IMG/M metagenome (GOLD analysis project Ga0207705, IMG submission 184314) | Corn rhizosphere microbial communities from Kellogg Biological Station, Michigan, USA - KBS C1-3 metaG (SPAdes) (version 2) | ecosystem: Host-associated > Plants > Roots > Rhizosphere > Soil ...
CGCTTAGCCTATTCCGGCTCCTGCAGAACTCGCCCTCTTAACAGAGGGCTCAGACATCCTCGTCACGCGGCATAGTCTAAGCGTGCCTGCTAATCTGTGCTTCCTCACGCCGGACAACCCAAGTAGAACCTACACCTGCTTGTATATACGGGATCCTGAAACTAGTGCACGATGACGGGAGAGAGAAGCGGCATGAAGAAGAGAGCTATCTGTTTATCCTTTACCCTACGCCGTCAGCTGGGTTGTCTTACTGGGCGTTGAAGTAGTTGAACTTGTAGGTGTTGCCGGCCGTGTCAGGTGCGATGAAGTTCAACGTCCAAGTGGTAAACGGCGTACTGCCCGGCACATCAACATAGGGCTTCACCAGTGTTGTATCGGTGCTGTTGGCCGGCGTAATCACCGGATTGGGCGCCGTCGTGGCGTAGCTGTTGGCAAAGGTAATCGTACACTGCACACCGGCCGCCCACGAGCCCGAGCCCGTCACCAGGGTGATCTTGCCGCCAGTATCATTCCCGCTCACCGTACAGCTGCCGCTGGTGCCAGCGTTGGCATTGACCGCCGCCGTAGTACTGCCGCTGCTGTTGCCGGTCTTGATATGCCCGTTAATCGTCACGTCCTTGACGCTCAGCGTACTGCTAAAGGTCACGGCCTGCGTCACGGTCAGCGTACCATTAACAGTGGTAGCCTGCCCCGTTCGCCCGATCGACACCGCCGAAGCATTAGCCGTACCGATACTGATCGTTGGTGTGCCCGAAGTAAACGTACCGGTATCAACCGTAATGCCGCCAGAGGCTCCAGCCGAAGCATTACCGGACAGTATACTGACCGCACCGGTCGAAGTCGTGCCACTGCCCGATTGCAAGCTGACCGTACCCGAGGCTCCAGCCGTTGCGATACCGCTTTGAATATTTATACCCTTAGTCGTCGTGCCACCTGCGCTCTGAATTTGCCCGGTGTTAGTGCTGCCAATTAGTATGTCGACTCCCGTACCCGCATTCTGTATCGCCAAGGCTGATCCGCTGCCGGCGCTAGTGAGGCTCAACGCTCCATTTAGAGCTGAGCCACCATTCACTACCAACGCGTTAGTCGTCGTATTCAAGAATACCGATAAGGTGCTGCTGGTGGTATTAGCGACAGCGATGTCGGTTTTACCGTCGCCATTGAAGTCGCCGGTGGCGGCGCCTTTAGGGCTAGTGCCAGGAGTCAAAGTACTGGTGGCGGTAGTTGGTAGAGCGGCGCCGGAGTTGACGAAAACGGAGGCAGTAGAGCCTGTGCTATTAGTGACAACAGCGTCGGTTTTGCCGTCGCCATTGAAGTCGCCGGTGGCGACACCCCAGGCACCGGTGCCGGTAGTGAGGGTACTGGTAGCGGTAGTTGGTAGAGCGACGCCGGAGTTGACGAAAACGGAGGCAGTAGAGCCTGTGCTATTAGCAACAATAGCGTCAGTTTTGCCGTCGCCATTGAAGTCGCCGGTGGCGACACCTTCCGGAGCACTAAGCCCGGTCAGGGTGCTGGTAGCGGTGGTTGGTAGAGCGGCGCCGGAGTTGACGAAAACGGAGGCGGTTGTTGTGCCATTATTCGTTATTATGGCGTCGGTTTTGCCGTCGCCATTGAAGTCGCCGGTGGCGACAGCGTACGGAGCATTAAGACCGGTCAGGGTGCTGGTAGCGGTGGTTGGGAGGGCCGAGCCGGAATTAATGAAGACTGAGGCGGTATTACCGGTAAGGTTAGTGACTATGGCGTCGGTTTTGCCGTCGCCATTGAAGTCGCCGGTGGCGACACCCCAGGCACCGCTGCCGGTAGTGAGGGTGCTGGTAGCGGTGGTTGGGAGGGCCGAGCCGGAATTAATGAAGACTGAGGCAGTTGTGCCGGACCCAAAGCCGGCATTTGTGATGAGGACATCGGTTTTACCGTCGCCATTGAAGTCGCCGGTGGCGACGGCAAATGGAGCACCAAGACCCGTCAGTGTGCTGGTAGCGGTGGCTGGCAAGCCGGTGCCAGTGTTGATGAAGACGGAGGCGGTAGTCCCAGTGCCGCCACCGGCGTTTAAAACGATGGTGTCCATTTTTCCGTCGCCGTTGAAGTCGCCGGTGGCAAAATTCTGAGGGCCGGTGCCGGTTGTGGAGTCGGCCTTGGTAGCGAAGGTGGCGTAGCCACCAGTCGGTGCAACCGTGAGAGTCATCGCGACCGTATCGCTATTTATCAATGCTGCGCCCGCCGCATTCTGTACTTGGAAGGCTGTACTGCTCGCTGCTCCCTTGATCGTTACACCGCTAGTTCCGCTTTGAAACAACAAAGGACTCGTACCAATACTGGAGCCGATATTGATTGTGCTCACCGATGAGGCAGTCGCGTTATTGCCAATGTTTATAGTCTGGGTAACGGCGCCGGTAGTATTGCCAATTTGGATACTGCCTGCTAGGCCCGCATTGCCCAAGCTCAGGCCCGCATTGGAAGTATCAACGCTAAACAAGGTGCCACCTGTGGCGTTCTGAACCCGGAAAGCAGCAGTGGTGTTTGTGCTGGTTTGAACTGTTGCGGAACTGCCAACGCTCAGGACACCCCCGACGCTCACGGACTGAAGACTAGAATAGCCCTGTACTTGTAAGTTGCCGACCGAGTTAATGTTGCCCGCCGTAATTTCCCCACCGCTAGCTCCACCGCCTGCCAGGCTTAAGCCTGCAGCACCCACTAAATCGAGAGAACCAGATAATTTAATCCTCGATGTCGAGGCAAAGTTCGTCGTAGCGCTGTTGTTTTGGAAATAAGCATAACCATTGTAGAAGTTAATAGTGGAGCCGTCTAGTTCGCTAGATGGCAATGATGTTCCGTTTGAAGTCCAAGCTCCGATTGTACCTCCATTGTTTATTTTGGCATAGTAGACGTTTGTCAGGGCACTGGATCCATTGTAGCCCCCAGCTGCATAAAGATAGCCGTCGGCTGTTCCGACACTGGTATCACCAGCAACCTGCGGCCATGAAGTCGTTGTGTTAGTACTTGCTGCACCAGTGCTGGCGTTAGTAGTAACGCGCTGAACGACACTTGTCCAGCTTGCGCCCCCTGTATTACCACCTACGACGTAGATCACTCCATTAGCGGCTGCCACAGATCCGTATATGTTTGTTACTGCCGTGCCCAAGTTCGAAGCATTTGTAGTCCAGGTCGACGGACTGCCATCGGCGCTAAGTTTGGAATAATAAATATTTGAGCTGAGGGCACCTACACCATTCGAGCCACCCAAATAGTAGAGGTATCCATTGGCGTACGCCGCACCGCCAGAGGTTTGCGCTGCAGGCAAGCCGTTGGCTGCAACTATCCAGTTACCGAGCGAGCCGTCAGGATTAATCCGCGCGTAGTCAACTTCTGTTGATACGCTGCCAGCAACGGTACCGCCAATCGCATACAGATACCCATTAGCCGTAACTACAGCCGCGGAGCTCCGCGTGGAAGCGAAAGATGTGGCAGACGCAACAGTACCGATCGTGCCGTCAGCATTCAGCTTGGCATACTTGACCGTTGTTGACCCGCCATTTGCTACCACGTATATGTAACCGTTAGAGATAGCTGAACCTACATTGGCGCCTCCAATACCAAGGCTAACACTCGTGTTCCAGTTCTGAAGTTCACCACTATTATTACCTGCCAAAGTAATATTTGAGTTCGCCGTATCTACTTGGAACAATGTTGCTCCGGCGGCGTTCTGGATCTGGAAGCCGGTGGTCGAGTTGGCGCTATTTTGGAAGAGCGCTGCGCCGTTTGTACCGCTCAGGCTGGCTACTGTGGCCAGTGTGTTGGCCGTGCTACCCGTAGAGCCGGCGGCTTTGGCGATCTGGAAGTTTATGTTACCGCCGTTACCAAGTCCAGTGCCAATACCGCCGGCCAGTGTGACGCTGCCGCCGGCTACGTCGGTGCCGCTAGCGCCGCTGGCTTGTAGCGTGAAGCTAACCGGCGCAGCATTAGTAACGCCATTGCCTATGAAAACATTTTGAATAGCTGTTCCGCTGCCACCGACAACAAATTGGTTGGCGGCACTGGTCGTGGCGTTTGTACCCAACGCGATTGAACTTGTGAAGCCAGCTTGTGCGCTTTTGCCGATTGAAACAGCGGAGGTATTAGCATAAGCACCGGCTCCTAGGACCGTGGAAGATATTCCGTTCGCAATTCCCCCGTAGCCGATAACGGTTGAAAAATCATAGTTGGCGGACGCAAACGCGCCAACAGCCAATGTTGCTGATCCGGTGGCGCTCGTACTAGACCCTAGGGCTGTGCCAAAGCTGCCAGCAGCAGCAGAGCCGGCACCGAAGCGTTCAGAGCCGGCACCGCTGGCACCCGTACAAGATATACTCCCGTCGACGCCGCTTATCATACAAGCTGTTTGTAAAGTGTTAGCGGTCGAACCGGATACGCCGGCTTTGGCATACTGGAAGTTTATGTCGCCGCCATTGCCAGTGCCAGTTCCCGCACCGCTGGCAATGGTAAGCGTCGAACCTGCGACGTTCGTACCGACGGCTGTAGCTGCCTTCACCGCCAGTACACCGCTGCCAACAATCGTTGAACCGCCAACAGTCAGCGTGGTGGCACCGACGTCCTGGCTCAGGATGGAGTTGGCCAAGTGATAACCATCGACACCAAAGACCGCTATAGAGTTGGTGGTACCAGACGAAGAAACGCCGCCGCCGCCGGCGCCGACACAGTTGCCCTGACTGGTACAAATGTTGGCGTTCACGCTGGCAATGTCAGCCGCGTTAAAGGTGTAGGTGGCACCGTTGGCGTTGTGGAAGGTCGGTACGTTAATGACCACCGAACCGGTGCCCGTGCCTTGCAAGGTCAAGTTCTGGTTGGTGCCGCCGGCCGACAGACTGAGGGCGCCGGTGCCACTTATGGCGCTGCCAGAGACGTTCAAGCCGTTGACGGCACTGGCGGTCAATGTGCCGCCGCTGACTGTGCCGCCGCTCAGTGTGCCGCCGCTCAGTGTGCCGCCGGAGATGGTAGCGGTGTTGATACTGCCGCTAACCGTCAAATCACCAGTAACGGCAACCAGGCCCGAACCGCTGCCTTGCAAGGTCAGATTTTGGTTGCTGCCACCAGCCGAGATAGCCAGCGCGCCGCTGCCGGTAATCGCCGTGCCGGAGACGTTCAAGCCGTTGACGGCGCTGGCGCTCAGGCTGCCGCCGGTGATGCTGGCACCGTTGAAGCTGCCACCGGAGATATTACCACCGCTGATAGTGGCACCGTTAACAGTGCCGGTGGCCACAAAATCACCTGCCACGGTTGCCGTCGTGGCGCCGACGTCCTGGCTGACAATCGAGTTACCAAGATGGTAGCCGTCGGTCGTAAAGACCGGTATTGAGTTACTACCACCGGTCGAGACCACACCGCCACCGCCGGCGCCAATACAGTTGGCCTGACTGGTACAAATCGTGGCATTCACCGTACCGATGTCGGCGGCGTTAAAGGCGTAAGTAGCGCCGTTGGCATTGTGGAAGGTCGGCGTGTTAATGATAACTGCGCCCGTACCGGAGCCCTGCAGTGTCAGATTCTGATTGGTGCCGCCGGCCGCAATCGATAGGGCGCCGGTGCCGGAGATAGCTGTGCCCGAAACATTTAAACTATTGACGGCACTGGCCGTTAAGCTGCCACCGCTAATGGTGGCGCCGTTAAAACTGCCACCGGAGATATTACCACCGCTAATGGTGGCGCCGTTAATAGTGCCGCTAGCTGTGAAGTTACCCGTTACGGCCACGACTCCCGTACCGCTCCCCTGCAGTGTCAGATTCTGATTGGTGCCGCCGGCCGCAATCGATAGGGCGCCACTAGCGCCGATAGCCGTGGCCGAAACATTCAAGCCGTTGACGGCGCTGCTGGTCAATGTGCCGCCGCTCAAGCTGCCGCCCGAAATGGTAGCCGTATTGATGCTGCCACTGGCCACCAAATTACCAGCGACCGTCAGCGTCGTGGCCGGGAAATCTTGGCTGAGCAGCGAGTTGCCGAGGTGGTAACCATCGGTAGTAAACAAGGCGATCGAGTTACTGGTGCCGGTCGAAACAATGCCGCCGCCGCTCGAACCGGTACAGTTGCCCAGGCTGGTGCAGACCGTACCGCTGGCACCGACCAGATCGGCTGGGTCAAAGCTATAGGTAGCGCCGTTGGCATTAGAGAAGGTCGGGACTTTGACGAGCACTGAGCCGGTGCCCGAGCCCTGAAGAGTCAAATTTTGGTTGGTGCCGCCGGCGGCTAGCGTCAAAGCGCTCGAGCCGGCAATCGTCGAGCCGGCAATCGTCAACGTCGTGGCGCCGACGTCCTGGCTCAGGATGGAGTTGGCCAAGTGATAGCCATCACTGCCAAAAACGGCAATGGCGTTGGTCGTGCCGCTGGAAACCACACCGCCGCCGCTGGCGCCGGTACAGTTGCCCAGGCTGGTGCAGACCGTACCGCTGGCACCGACCAGATCGGCTGGGTCAAACACATACGTCGCGCCGTTGGCATTGTGGAAGGTTGGTGTGTTGACGATCACCGAGCCGGTGCCGCTGGCGCTGAGCGTCAGGTTTTGGTTTGAGCCGCCAGCGGCGATTCCCAGGGCCCCGGTGCCCTGCAACAAGCTACTGCCGACAATCACATTACCGGTGCCGCTGCCGCTCAGGCTGAGACTTTGGTTGCTGCCGCCAGCAGTGATTGATAAGGCGCCGGTGCCGGTAATGGCCGTGCCGGAAACACTTAAATTGTTCACGGCGCTGCTGGTCAGTGTACCGCCGCTGACCGTACCGCCGGAGATAATCGCACCGTTGATAGTACCGCTAGCCGCCAAATTACCTGCTGCTGTCACCGTGGTAGCGCCGACATCCTGACTCAAAATCGAATTCACCAGGTGGTTGCCGTCGCTGCCATACAGCGCCAGGCTATTACTGGTGCCAGTCGAGCTGACGCTGGCGCCGCCGGTACAATTGCCCAAGCTGGTACAAATTGTGGCCGACGTACCAACTGTGTCAGCCGGGTCAAAGCTGTAGGTAGCGCCGTTGGCATTGGAGAAGGTCGGGACTTTGACGAGTACCGAGCCGCTGCCCGAGCCCTGTAGGGTGAGGTTTTGATTGGTACCACCGGCCGAAACGGTCAACGCTGCCGTGCCGGTAATGGCCGTGCCCGAGACGTTCAGACCGTTCACTGCGCTGGCTGTTAAGCTGCCACCGCTAATGGTGGCACCATTGAAGCTGCCGCCGGAGATGTTGCCACCCGAGATGGTGGCGCCGTTGACGGTACCGCTAGCTGTAAAGTTACCGCTGACGTTAACCACGCCCGTACCGGAACCCTGTAAGGTCAGATTCTGGTTCACGCCGCCGGCCGCGATATTGAGGGCACCGCTAGCCGATACAGCCGTGCTAGATACATTCAAGCCGTTAACGGCTGTGGCGCTCAAGCTGCCACCGCTAATGGTGGCACCATTGAAGCTGCCGCCGGAGATGTTGCCACCCGAGATGGTGGCGCCATTGACGGTACCGCTAGCTGTAAAGTTACCAGTTACCGCCACCACCCCAGTACCCGAGCCTTTTAGCGTCAGGTTTTGATTACTGCCGCCCGCCGAGACCGTCAGATCAGCGCTGCCGGTGATGGCTGTACCCGAGACTGTCAGACCATTGACCGCTGTACTGCTCAGACTACCGCCGCTGACCGTGCCACCCGTCAAGCTGCCGCCGGATATGGTAGCGCCATTAACGGTACCGGCGGTGACCAGCGCCCCGCCGACCGTTACAGTGGTGGCCGGGAAGTCCTGGCTGAGTAGCGAATTGCCGAGGTGGTAACCGTCACTACCGAAGACAGCGATGGCGTTACTGGTACCAGTCGAGACCACGCCGCCGCCGCTGGCGCCGGTACAGTTGCCCTGGGTAGTACAGATGGTCGCGTTAACGGCGTTTAGATCGGTGGCATTGAATACGTAGGTGGCACCGTTGGCGTTATGAAAGGTCGGTGCGTTGATAATTACCGCCCCACTACCAGAAGCCTGCAGCGTTAAGTTCTGATTAACACCGCCCGCCGAGATATTCAAGGCGCCGGTACCGGTGATAGAGGCCAGTCCGTTGAGGGCCGTAATGTCACTGTTGGTGCCGCTAGCCGCTACGCCCAAACTGGTTCGAGCCCCCGCCGCTGTTCCAGCACCAGTACCGCCATTGGTAACCGCCAGCGTGCCGCTGCTAATGTTGTTGGCATTGAGGTTTGTCAGGTTGGCGCCGCTGATTGCCGGCAACTGGCCTGAACCATTCAGCTGCACGAGCTGGGATGCCCCGTTGTAACTATTACCAGCTAGGGTGACATTAGTGCTCAGCCGCAGATCATTCACCGTTCCTGTTGTAAGATTAGCAGCACTTAGCGCTGTCAACCCGGAACCATTACCGCTTGCCACCCCAGTAACCGATAGATCACCGTTAACTGTCACAACACTTCCAGCCTCGGACAGCAGTGAATCTGATAGTGTATTGCTACTGGTGAACTTTGCGAGCCGGCCGACCGTTGCCGTCCCGACAGTGGCACCACCACCACTGCCGCCACAGCTCTGGAAGCTGGGCGCTACGCCGCTACCGTTAGAAATCAGGCACTCCCCGAGATTGCCCGCTGCCACACTGCTAACTGGCGACGTACCATTACCCAGCAGCAATTGATCTGCCACCAAGCTACTGCTGCCAGTGCCACCACTCACCACATCAAGTGCCGAACCCAAGTTCAAGCCACCAAATGTTGGTGTGGCTGCGGCACTAATATTCTGGGGCAGCCCCAACACTACCTGCCCACTTGCTTGACTGACGGTAATTTGATTGGCAGTACCTGTTACTGCCACCACACCACTGTTGATAATTGTTGTGCCATTAACACTAATTCCCTGGCCGGCCGTGAAATTAATTGCCCCGGACTGGCCCTGTACTGACAGGACACCGCTGTTTGTCAGCTGGTTGCCGTTGAGCACCAAACCACTACCGGCGGTTGAGCGACTGAGCCCCGTCAAGCTGTCAGTGGTAGCTAAGCTCTTGAAGCCGTTACCGTTGTAATAATATAGTTGGTTGTCAGCAGCACTGAGATACACCTGGCCGACCGTTGGACTGGCTGGTGCGGCCGATGGCGCCAAGACGAAACCGTTGTTGGCGTGCAGCTCACCATTGATCGACAGCTTATCGGCCGAGCCTACCCTTAATTGTGCCGTGATCGTACTGTCGCTGACTGGAATGTTTTTGACGGCGAAATTACTGGCTTTCGACGTGCCGTTAGCATTACCCTGGTGTCGGCCACCGGCCAGCACGACGCTCAGTACTCCGAGCAGACTGAGTACGATCAACCCCGCTACCGTAATTGAAAAGGCTCGCCGATTGAAATGAAATACCGAGAACTTGGAGTCGTACGTTTCGGGTGGCAGCGAGGTTGCAACACCCATCACCGTACGCGCGTCGGTCATCTCATCAAGGCTCTCACCCGGCAGGAATACCCCGAGTTCCTCGGGCTGGCGGCCAAAAACCTGTGGCGACTGAGGCTGTAAACTGTCAACAGGCTGCGGACGGACAACGTCCACGACCGGTCGGACAACACCTCTGTTGCCATCCGCGCTCGGACTTTTGGTTTTCGGCTCCATCTCTGTTTTTTCCTGTCTGTTTAGGTGTATGGATGTGAGGAGGAATTCTATACTGTTTTAGCCGTAAGCATTATTATATGCTTCAAACTGTCCGTCAGCAAGTTTTTTGTGCACATTATTTCCAGATAATTTTTACCACATTTACTCCTGTTATATAGCCTCTTTAAGGATCTTGGATACATTTTTCTGAAGAATCTACTTGCCAACGGAGCGTATACTATGGTTAGAGGTTTAAACCAATATGGTCACGCTAGAGAATTCTTACTGGTCAGAAACCGAGCACACAATTGATACGCTTCCCTATGTTGGCCACTTGGTACTCCATTCCTTTAGCGAAACGTCTTTCGGTGAGCTCGACCAGCTGTACGCCGCTTCAATTATGACCGAATCCGCTTCTACCTTTATCAAAACAGCCAAGATTGATACTGATCCAGATCTCGACCGGGTAACCTTTACCCTGAGGCTTGAGGCTCAATCTGATCTGAATGCCTTACGCCTGTTGTCTATCGCCGCCATCGAAGCCTGGCAAGACGTTGGTAACGATGCCGAGGACTTGGAATTGGTGGCGGCGCATTTGGCTTATGCACCTGAACTGGCTACAGCCGAAGAGCCTGATGACTTACTAGCTATTACCGACACGCTGTTTCTGGCTGATCGGCTGGATCTAGAAGAGTTCGACGAAACTACCGATGAATTACGTCAGGTTGACCATCGCGAGGTTTTTTATAAGGCTCGCTCAGCAAGTCTGGAATAAATATGTGCGAAGAATTACCTCAAGAGCTTCCGCACATCGACCAACACATCACGCTTTTCGATAAAGCGCACAATTTTATGATGCGACGTACCCTGGTTATGAGTGAGTTTATAGAAATTTCGGCAGGCTGCAGCTGTGGCGGCAATACCTGCCGACGCTGCATTGGTACTTTCATCGGCACTGCCGTCGTGCCAGCCGTGGCCGGACTCCTGCATCTCTCTCGCAATTCAACCGCCGAGTAGCCGTCGCCCTTGTTTAAAAGGGGTAAATTAGGTAAAATACACCGGTGGTTTGGAACAGCCATAAGTTCTACTAAGCTTATGGGGGCATAGCTCAGCTGGCTAGAGCACCTGCTTTGCAAGCAGGGGGTCCGGGGTTCGAATCCCCGTGCCTCCACCATTTACAATTTAGGGCGATTAGCTCAGCTGGTTAGAGCGCGTCACTGATAATGACGAGGTCGGAGGTTCGAGTCCCTCATCGCCCACCAATGTAAATGCCCCGCCCCGCGGGGCTTTTTCATTGGTTGACGACGGGCCACAGAACCTCATTGCGCAACAATTGAGGTTCGGCGCAGCGGCGACGCGCACAGGAACTCGTTCCGAGCACGCCGCCGCGAAGAAGGCCAAAGGCCGCTGTCCTTTGTCTAGTCTGTTATAATTGTGGCAATGAGTCAGAGTCCACGTGTTCAAATCGGCCGCCTGCCAGCAAAAGAGCTCGGTGAGTTCACCATGTCAGACATAGAATCCCTACCACCTTTGGGGGGATTGCGCTGGCTGCCTAGAGATTTAGAACAAATCTCAGACACAGCTACGATAGGTCTCCGCCATCTTGATGAATCGGAAATGATTGCCCGTAACATTGCTTCCGAACGCTTCTGGAAAACAGGCTTTTTCAGTAGTACTGAAGAAAATTAAAAAGAGCGCTCTCGCAGGGCGCTCTTTTGGGATCTGGTTAAAAACTGAGTAGTGCAAATGCAACGTCATCCATCGTGTTACAGATACTGAGTATCTTGTCCACCGAAGTGGATATGTGAATTGTCAGTACTGATTTACAATTCACCAAGATCGACCTAGCTCGCAAGGGATTGCTCCGCATGCTGCTAGTTTTCTCCCTAGAAAGGAGGTAATCCATCCGCACGTTCCCGTACGGATACCTTGTTACGACTTAACCCCAATCATCTCCCCTACCTTAGGGCCAGGCAAGCTGGCACGTCAGGTATTGGCGACTTTCATGGTTTGACGGGCGGTGTGTACAAGACCCGGGAACGTATTCACGGTAGTATAGCTGACCTACCGTTACTAGCGATTCCGACTTCATGCAGGCGAGTTTCAGCCTGCAATCCGAACTGAGACCGGCTTTGATGGGATTTGCTCCGTCTCGCGACTTGGCTGCCCTTTGTACCGGCCATTGTAGCGTGTTTGTAGCCCCAGGTGTAAGGGTAATACTGACCTGACATCATCCCCCCCTTCCTCCCTGTTACCAGGGCAGTCTGATTAGAAAAATTCAACTAATCACAAGGGTTGCGCTCGTTGATGGACTTAACCAAACATCTCACGACACGAGCTGACGACGGCCATGCAACACCTGTCACTTGGCTCAATAAAGCACTTTCTACTTTCGTAGAAATTCCAAGGATGTCAAACCTGGGTAAGGTTCTTCGCTTACCATCGAATTAAACAACACACTCCACCGCTTGTGCGGGTCCCCGTCAATTCCTTTATGTTTTAGTCTTGCGACCGTACTCCACAGGCGGGATGCTTAACGCGTTAGCTTCGCTACATCCGGGGTCGATACCGAATACAGCTAGCATC
>Ga0207705_10003358_pt1 | contig 12162 bp, 9 predicted proteins | sample KBSC13metaG_FD_184314 | JGI IMG/M metagenome (GOLD analysis project Ga0207705, IMG submission 184314) | Corn rhizosphere microbial communities from Kellogg Biological Station, Michigan, USA - KBS C1-3 metaG (SPAdes) (version 2) | ecosystem: Host-associated > Plants > Roots > Rhizosphere > Soil ...
CCGGCCCGGCCGCGACCCGCGGGCTCGGCCAGCCGGCGCCATAGGGCCCGGCCGCGTCGAGCGCGTCGCACAGCGCGCCCGCTACCCCGCCGGGCGCGAGCAGCGCGTCGAGCAGCAGCGCGCGGTCGCTCCGCGCTGTCTCGACGGCGCCGGCGAGCCGCTCGTTGATGAAGGCGCGGAACGGGTCGAGACCGCCCGGCGGCAGCGTCAGCCCGGCCGCCATCGCATGGCCGCCGCCCGCGGTCAGCAGCCCGCTGTCCTTCGCCGCGAGCACCGCCGCGCCGAGATCGACTCCCGAGATCGAGCGGCCCGAGCCCTTGCCGGTTCCATCCTCCGTCTCGGCAATGACGATCGCGGGTCGGCCGAAGCGCTCCTTGATGCGGCCGGCGACAATCCCGATCACGCCCTGGTGCCAGCCGCCGCTCATGACCATGATGACAGGCGCATCCGCCTGTTCGCGCGCTTGCGCTTCGGCCTGCTCGCAGACCAGCATCTCGATGGCGCGGCGCTCTTCATTCAGCCGGTCGAGCTCGGCGGCGATGGCGCGCGCCTCCTCCGGGTCGGTGCTCGTCAGCAGGCGGACGCCAAGGTCGGACTTGCCGACGCGGCCGCCGGCGTTGATCCGGGGCCCGAGCGCGAACCCGAGGTCGCGGCAGCTCGGCGCCTTCACCAGGCGCGCCGCTTCGGCGAGAGCGGCGAGGCCGATATTCTGCCGCGCCGCCATGACCCGGAGGCCTTGGGTGACGAACGCGCGATTAAGGCTCTTCAGGCGCGCGACATCGGCCACCGTGCCGAGCGCGACGAGGTCGAGCAGGTCGAGGATCTTGGGCTCGGCGAGCGCCTCGAAAAAGCCGCGCGACCGCAGCTCGCGCAGCAGCGCGACGCCGAGCAGGAAGGCCATGCCGACGGCGGCGAGGTGGCCGTTCGCCGCGCCGTCGCTGCTTTCGTCGAGCCGGTTGGGGTTGATCAGCGCCAGCGCCTTGGGAAGCGAACTCGCGCACTGGTGATGGTCGACCACGATCACGTCGAGCCCGGCCGCCGCGGCCTGGTCGAGCGCGTCGAAGGCCTGCGCGCCGCAATCGACGCAGACGGCGACGCTCGCGCCTTGCGCCTTCAGCTCGACCAGCGCTTTGCCGGACGGGCCGTAGCCCTCCATCAGCCGGTCGGGGATGTAGACGATCGGCTCGGCGCCGAGCCGCCGTAGCAGCAAGGTCAGCAGGGCCGCGCTGGTTGCGCCGTCGACATCGTAGTCGCCGAAGATGGCAATGCGCTCGGCCTTCTGGACCGCGTCGGCGAGCCGCGCCGCGCCCTTGTCCATGTCCTTGAAGCAGCTCGGGTCGGGCAGGAAGTCGCGGATGCGCGGGTCGCGATGGCGCGCGAGGTCGTCGCGGACGACGCCGCGCGCGAGCAGCAGCTCGTCGACCAGCGCGTCCATGGCGAGGCCGGGCTCGGGCGGCCGCCGCCAGCGCCACGGCTGGCCCGTCACCGAACTGTCGACGTTGAGGACGACCATCACCGGACTGTACCCCGGCGAAGGCCGGGGTCCAGACTCCTTTGTTCGGCTGGGCTCCTGCTCTCGCAGGAGCGCATCAAAGCCCGCGATGCTTGAGGTCGTGATATTCGGTCGCGACCCGCCGAATGGTCCCGGTGCTCGCGCGCATCACCACACTTTCGGTCGTCACGCAGTTCCTCCCGCGATGGACGCCCTTCAGCAGCGAGCCGTCGGTAACGCCGGTCGCGGCGAAGATGCAATCGCCCTTGGCAAGGTCCTCGAGCCCGTAGACGCGGTCCAGGTCCTCGATCCCCCAGCGACGGGCGCGGGCGATCTCGTCTTCGTTGCGGAACACCAATTTGCCCTGCATCTGACCACCGACGCAGCGCAGCGCCGCCGCGGCGAGCACGCCCTCGGGAGCGCCGCCGCTGCCGATATAGACGTCGATGCCGGTATCCGGGTCCGCGGTCGCGATCACCCCCGCGACGTCGCCGTCGGGGATCAGCCGGACGCCGCAGCCGAGCGCGCGCAGCTCGGCGATGATCCCGGCGTGCCGCTCGCGGTCGAGCACGCAGGCGGTGATGTCGCCCGGCTCGACGCCCTTGGCGGCGGCGATCGCGTGGATGTTGTCGGCGACGGAGCGGTTGATGTCGATCACACCCTCGGGATAGCCGGGCCCGACCGCGAGCTTGTCCATGTAGGTGTCGGGTGCGTTCAACAGGCAGCCGCTCTCGGCGATCGCCAGCACCGCCAGCGCGTTGGGTCCGGCCTTGGCCGTCAGCGTGGTCCCTTCGAGCGGGTCGAGCGCGATATCGATCTTGGGGCCGGTACCCTGCGCCGAACCGACCTGCTCGCCGATGTACAGCATCGGCGCCTCGTCGCGCTCGCCCTCGCCGATCACGACCGTCCCGTCGAACGGAAGCTCGTTCAGCGCACCGCGCATCGCTTCGACCGCGGCGGCGTCGGCGGCCTTCTCGTCGCCGCGCCCGATCAGCTTGGAAGCGGCGATCGCCGCGGCTTCGGTCACCCGCACCATTTCGAGGACGAGGACCCGGTCGAGGACGTTGCTCTCTGCGGCGCGGTTCATGGCGCTCCACTACTCCCTGTTGCGTTTCGGGGCGCGATAAGCGGCCTAGCCGCCCTCGTCCACCGTATGCTGCAAAAGCTCCGAGCGAATGCGGACCGCGCGGCCGGCAATCGTGGTCTCGATCAGGAATACTGCGAAGCCGAGGCCGATCGTCGCCATCGACGCGATGAACAGAAGCGCGATGGCATCGCCGAGGTGGGTCCGCATCAAGGTCGCGGCGAACAAAAGGATGACGACGAGGCATGTCAGCACCGCCGAGGCGACCGACAGTCCGGTCGCCCAGCTGATCAACGACATGCGGCGGTCGAGCGTGCGGAGGTCGGCGATCCAGCGATCGTGCTCGGCGCCGCGGCTGGCGAGCAGCAAGGGCTCGATCTGGCGCGCGCGGTCGACGATCCGCGACAGCCGCGCGGCGAGCACGTTGACGAACGCGCCGATGCCGCTCAGCAGGAACACCGGCGCGAGCGCCAGCCGGACGATCTCGGCTACCGTGTCGACGGCCAGGTTCGGCGGCGTTTCGAACATCGCGGCGTCCTCTAGCCGCAGCGCGCTTGCGCCCTCAAGCCGCGTCCGCGTCGCGCTCGCAGCTTGCGATCTCGAGCAGCATCAGCCCGTTGGTGACGAAGCTCGCCGCGAGCACCCAGGCGAAGCTCGCGACCAGCTCTCGGGTCGGGCCGAAGACGCTGACGACGATGGTCGAGATCGACAGGCCGGTGATCAGCAGGATCGCGAGAAGGAAGTCGATGCCCGCCGAGATCAGGGTCCAGACCCGCGCCGAGCGATGCACCTCGGCCGCGCTCACCGCGAGGATGAGGCTGCGCAGGAGCAGCCAGGCGATGATCGGGAACACCGTCGGGAAGAAATGCCGTTCGGGGTTGAGGATAAACAAGAGGCCGGCGAGCGTGGTCACGATTCCCGCCGCCATCGCGAACGGCCGGGCGTCGCGGCGGAGCGATCCGGCAACGGTTTCGATCAGGCCGCCGGCAATCAGCAGCCCCCCGATCATTGCCGAGGGGATGGTCTTGCCGGCCGGAAGCAGCGCGGCGCCGATGCCGAGCAGGATGATAGCGATTCCGGCCACCCGCAGCCCGCGGCCGCGGGTCAGGTCCGTCCATCGTCGGCGAGCATGCGTAGCCACGGCGTCCCTTCGATTATCTGCCGCGAACCCCGGGACGCGCCCGAGAGTTCCATTTCGCAGCCGTTTCTTTCATGGCGCAATCACGCGCAGCGCCCTCTTGCGAATGCGGTAATCGAGCGGCGGGATAGCGCGCACCACTTCGCCGTCGAGCGACACGACGAGGCTGCCGCGATGGCTACCCACCCGCAGCCGCTCCACCCCGTCGATCTTCTCCATGTCGTCGGGCCGGGTGCGGTCGAACAACGCGCGCACTGTCGCCGCGACAAACCCCCGGCGCGTCTTCTTGCGCATGACATAGACGCTGAGCTCACCATCCTCGATCGACTGACGCCGGCCGGCGGCACCGAGATCGGTGCGATATTCATTGTTGCCGACGAACAGCAGAGGCGTGTCGACGCGCTGCTTCGCGTCGTTGACCGTCAGCGTCAGACGCTGGTGGTTGAACCGCGCCAGCGTCCGCAGCGATGCGATGACCATCGCCACGCGCTTGCTCCGGCCGAGCCGCTCCTGCTGCGCGTCGCGGTCGACCACCATGCGCGGATAAAGCCCGATCGCGCTGTTGTTGATGAAGATGTGCTCGTTCATCTCGCCGACATCGACGTGCCTCTCGGGCCGGGCGGCGATCAGCTTCGCGGCTTCGACAAGGTCGGTCGGGATGCCGAGGTCGCGCGCGAAATGGTTGAGGGTGCCGAGCGGCAGGATGCCGAGCAATGTCTCGGTCCCGACCAGCGCCGCCGCCGCCGCGCTGATGGTGCCGTCGCCCCCGCCGACCACCAGCAGCGGGTCGCCGCGTTCGGCGATCGCGCGCGCGCGCACTTCGCAGTCGCCGCCGGAGATCATCTCGATCTCCGCGTCGATGCCGGCCGCGCGCACGGCGCTGCGCACCTTCCTCGCAATCTGGGCGTCCGCGGCGACGGCACCGCCACCGCGGTTGAGGAGAACCACTACTTGCGCCATCGTCTGGCGCTAACGCGTCATCCCTCTTTCGCGCTGCATTCGCCGACGCGCTTCGAATCGACGTGCATCTTCATGCTCATGTCCTGGCCTTCGCCGCCGCTGCCGGTGCTCGACATGTCCATCGAGTAAGTGGTCGGCGTGTAGGTGCCCTTCATGATGGTGTTCCGCGTCGAACCTTCGCCCTTGCAGACCATGGCGATGTCGATCTTGCCGCCACCCATCGTGAAATGCTCGTAACGGCACGATTTGTCGGCGCCGAAGAAGTCTTCTTTCGGCTTCCTGACCTCGGCTTCGGTGACGCAGTGGCGGCTCGCCTCGCGCTGATGTTCGGCCATGCTCGCCTTCATCTTGTTGGCCATTTCCGGCGGCATGCCGGGGATATTCATCTCGGCGACCGTCACCTTCGATTCCCACAGCCCCGGCTCGATCATCGTCTCGCGGGACATCATTCCCGACTGCTTGATGGCGGCCGCGACCTGGTTGCCGCTGGCGTTCTTGAGATCGACCTTGGGCGACTTGTCGCACGCGCCGAGAAACAGGACGGACGCGGTAACGAACAACGCAGCTTTCATGGCAGCCCCCTCGCTTGAGCAGACCGCAGCATAAAACTCCCGTTAACCGCGCGCCAGCGGCGACCGCACGCGCCAGCGAAAGCGTCAGCTTTCGACCCATTGCTGCCATCGCGTGAGCGCTAGACCGACCAGATCGTCCGAGCCATTCCGCCAAACACCACGTCGGCGACGAGCAATGCCAAGCTGCCGACCGCCAGCGCACGGCGCCTGGTCAACATCGCAACCGACCCTGCGCCAAAGATGATGACAAGGCCGGTCCAGTCGAGCCAATCCATGTAGCTCCACGAGGCCCAACCGATGATCTCGGGACGCAGCGCATAAGCCAATGCCGTGCCCGCAAGCAGTGCGCCGATCGCCTTCGCTTTTTCCTGCATGAAATAGGCGTCGAGGTCGGTTCTGCCTTCCATCGCATCCGGGAAGACGAGGGCGCCGGCGAAATAATAGAGCCCGCAAATGAAAACACCGCCAAGAAGCGAAGCGGAGCTGTCGGGGAAGGTGTCACGCGTTCGCCAGATGAAGCGCCAGAACAGCGCCGTGCGCGCAATGGTCCACACCGCGAGGAGGCCGGTCGCCCAGCCAATCCGCACCTTGGGCCGCGCCTTGACCGCTCGCGCCAACCCGCCAAACACCTCCGCCAGACCGAGACCGAGGATGATCGCGAGCAGCGAAAAGACGAACGCGAAGTTGGTCATCAGCTAGCCCCCGCATAGCCCCATCGCCATCGCGCTATCACGGAGAGCGCGCTGTGTCTGCTTTCCCCATTGCTGCCATCCGCCGGCGAATTGCCGTGAGCGCCTGAGGCTCCCATATCGGCGGCGATGGCAATCCAGATCCGCACTTCGCTGGCCGAGCCGGAGACCGGCGAGGCGTTCGTCCCGCACAAGCCGGCGCGGCCGGACAAGGCCGAGGGCGGCAAGGCGTTCAAGCTCGTCGCCGATTACCAACCCGCGGGCGACCAGCCGACGGCGATCGCCGAGCTCGTCGAAGCAGCCGGGGAGGGCGAGAAGAGCCAGGTGCTGCTCGGCGTCACCGGCTCGGGCAAGACCTTCACCATGGCCAAGGTGATTGAGCAGTTGCAGCGGCCGGCGCTGGTGATCGCGCCCAACAAGATCCTCGCCGCCCAGCTCTACGGCGAGTTCAAGAGCTTCTTTCCCGACAATGCCGTCGAATATTTCGTCAGCTACTACGATTACTACCAGCCCGAGGCCTACGTGCCGCGCACCGACACCTATATCGAAAAGGAGTCGAGCGTGAACGAGGCGATCGACCGCATGCGCCACTCGGCGACGCGGTCGCTGCTCGAACGCGACGACGTGATCATCGTCGCCTCGGTCTCCTGCCTGTACGGCATCGGCTCGGTCGAGACCTATTCGGCGATGACGTTCTCGTTGAAGAAAGGCGGAAGCGAGGACCAGCGCGAGGTCATCCGCAAGCTCGTCGCGCTGCAATATCGGCGCAACGACGCGGCGTTCGCGCGCGGCAATTTCCGCGTGCGCGGCGACAGCCTCGAGATCTTTCCGTCACACTATGAGGACATGGCCTGGCGCGTGTCGTTTTTCGGCGACGAGATCGAGGACATCAGCGAGTTCGATCCGCTAACCGGCAAGACGATCGCGTCGCTCGACAGCATCAAGGTCTATGCGAACTCGCACTATGTGACACCCGGGCCGACGCTCAAGCAGGCGATGGAGGCGATCCGCCACGAGCTCGCCGAGCGGTTGAAGGAGCTGCAAGCGGAAGGGCGCTTGCTCGAGGCGCAGCGGCTCGAGCAGCGGACCAATTTCGATCTCGAGATGATCGCCGCCACCGGCTCATGCGCGGGGATCGAGAATTACTCGCGCTTCCTCACCGGCCGTCTTCCCGGCGAGCCGCCGCCGACCTTGTTCGAATATCTCCCCGACAACGCGCTTCTGTTCATCGACGAGAGCCACCAGACGGTGCCGCAGATCGGCGCGATGGCGCGCGGCGACCACCGGCGGAAGATCACGCTCGCCGAATATGGCTTCCGGCTGCCGAGCTGCATCGACAACCGGCCGCTGCGCTTCAACGAGTGGGACGCGATGCGCCCGCAGACGACCTTCGTCTCGGCGACGCCAGGTCCGTGGGAAATGAACGAGACCGGCGGCGTCTTTTCCGAGCAGGTGATCCGCCCGACCGGCCTCATCGACCCGCCGGTCGAGATCAAGCCGGTCGAGGACCAGGTCGACGACCTGGTCAATGAAGCGAAGCTAACGGCGAAGAAGGGGTATCGGACGCTCGTCACCACGCTGACCAAGCGCATGGCCGAGGACCTGACGGAGTATCTGCACGAGGCGGGGCTGAAGGTCCGCTACATGCACTCCGACGTCGAGACGCTCGAGCGCATCGAGTTGATCCGCGAGCTTCGGCTCGGAGTCTATGACGTGCTCGTGGGAATCAACCTGCTGCGCGAGGGGCTCGACATTCCCGAATGCGGGCTGGTCGCGATCCTCGACGCCGACAAGGAAGGGTTTCTGCGCTCGGAAACCTCACTGATCCAGACCATCGGCCGCGCCGCGCGCAATGTCGAAGGGCGCGTGATCCTCTACGCCGACCGGGTCACCGGCTCGATGGAGCGCGCCCTCGCAGAGACCGGCCGCCGGCGCGAGAAGCAGCTCGCCTACAACGCCGAGCACGGAATCACGCCCGAGAGCATCAAGCGGCAGATCCACGACCTGCTCGCCGACGTCACCCAGCGCGACGGCGTGGTCGTCGACACCGGCGACGAGGAGCGGCCGCACCTCGTCGGTCATAATCTCAAGGCCTACATCGCCGACCTCGAGGAAAGGATGCGCAAAGCCGCCGCCGATCTCGAGTTCGAGGAAGCGGCGCGGCTGCGTGACGAGATCCGCCGGCTCGAGGAAGACGATCTTGGCATCCCCGACTTCGACCGTGTCGCCCCGCGCCCGCTCGGCCACTCCACCGAAGGCAAACCGGGCACGCGCAAGGGCCGTTTCGGCAAGACGCAGCGGACGCGGTTCGGCGGGCGGCGCGGTTGATCCGACGCGGCTGACAAGAGTTCAATCGCGCTCGGCGCGGAGATCGATCGCATCGTTCCGCGCGCCGCCTAGCCCCTAGAACTTCGCCTTTACACCGACATTCCCGCCGACCTCCTGGCCCCCGTCGCGGCCGAGCGTGGTCGAGACGAACGCGTCGACACTGATCTTGCCGCCGAGGTTGGCGCTGGCACCGCCGGACAGGCGTCCGTAGGTGTCCTTGCCGCGCGTCACCGCCCACTGGTTGACGATCACCGGCGCGCTGGTCTGCGAGAAGGCGATCAGGCGGTCGTCGCCGGTGAAATCGCGCTCGGCGGTCAAATCGACGAACGGATGCAGCCCGGCGATGTCGCCGCGCACCTCGATCCCGGCCTGGCCGGTGACCGCCTTGAGGCTTTGCCGGCTGACGTTGAGCGTCAGCGCAGCGTCGCCCGCCTCGGTATAGCCGTCGACCTTGGCGCGGGCATAATCGAGCGCGACGATCGGCCCCGCCTTGAGCCCGCCCCAGCTCATCAGATAGCCGCCCTTGGCGCCTGCCACCGTGTGGTTGCCATGCGGGCTCGCGGTCATGTCGTCGACCACGCCGGTGCGGGTGATGCGGTTGCGGTCGCGGCCGTAGCCGACATAGGCCTGGCCGAAGAGCCCGCCCGCGCTGAGGCTGCCGTAGGCGCCGACTTGCCAGCTGCGGGCGCGGATGCGGCTCGCGTCATTCCCGAAATTGACCTTGGGGCGGCTGTAATTGCCGGCGATTCCGACGAGTCCGCCCGGTACGCCATATTCGGCGCCGATCGTCGCGCCGACGCTGCGCACCTCGAACGCGCTGTTCTGACTGGTCGCACCAAGGTCATGCTGGAGCGCGTCGCCAAGCACGTAGAGCCGCAGCCCGGGCTGCGCGTCGCGGCCGTACAGGTCGCCGCGGCTCGACAGCGTGCGGCCCCACTGGCGCGCAACGTCGAAGCCGAGGTCCGACGGCGCCTGCAGCGTCAGCGGCGCGGCGAGCTGGCGCGCGACATAGCGGCCGACGATCGCGAACCCGGTCGACGTCAGGTGCAGATTGTCGACGTAGAAGAGATAGGGCGCGTTCGAATTGGCGATGCAGGTCGGATCGGGGATGGCCGGGCAGGTCAGCCCCTGGATGCCGAACGCCGCCGGGTTGGCGTTGATGCTGCCGAGCATCGTGGTGAGATCGAGATAATGGACGATGGCGCCGTTGGCCGCATAACCGGCAAGCACCTGCTGCGCTCCGCTGTTATAGGCTCCGGAAAACGCCGCTCTCACCGCCTGTGCTGAAGGGTCGTTGGCGATTTCGGGCAGCAGCGCCGTATTGCCGGCGAGGAAGCTGATGGTTGGCGAACCCTTCTGCATCACGAGATCGAAGTTCTGCTGGAAGGCGGTGACCGAGGCCGCCGCCGCAGCTGGCGCGCCGGCGAGCGTGCCGCCGCCCAACTGGTAATAACGCGCGTCGTTGCCGCCGATCGACAGCGCGACGAGGTCGCTTCGGGTCAGCGTCGTGTCGACAGTCGGGAAGCCGAGCGTTCCGCCGCCGGCGAGGAATTCCTGCACCTCGAAGGGGAAGCCGGGCAGGCCCGTCGTGCCGTTGCCGGTCGTGCTCGCGCCGCCGATCGCGAAATTATATTGCGGCACCTGGAGCAGGTCGCTCAGCGTATCGACATAATTGCTGCCGCCGGAGAAGCGCCCGGTCGTGTAGATCTGGGTCGAAAGCGGAGGGATGCCGGCGAGCCGGAGCGCGTTGCCCGTGTCGGCATAGGAATCGCCAAAGACGATGATCCGGTCGATCTGCTGCGCGCCCGCGGGAGCGGCGACGGCGGCGAGCGACAGCAGCGAGGCACAGGCAAGTACGCGGCGGCGATTGATCATTTAAACCCTCCCCAACGGCGCCGCGCCGATGCGAAGACGCGCGCTCATCGAAGCGGGATGGTGACGATAATCGACACGAGTGCAAGTAGCGCCGCGCGCGCCGGCGCGTAAGCGCGCGCCCCTGCAGCAATCTTGCAACAGTAGAGCGGGGCCGCGAGTCCGGCAGCCCCGAAGATCAGCGCAGCGCGCCGCGTTTGTGCATCGCGTTCGAGTAGATGAGCAGTGCCGCCCCGAAGACGATAACCAGCCACGGCATGATCTTGCCGAGCATCGTGTCGCCGCCCGGCATGATGCCCGTCAGGCCGGCAAGTTCGGCGCCAATGCTGAGCAGGATGCCGAGCATCGACAGCGCGAACGCCCAGACGGCATAGCGGCTGCGCATCAGCAGGAGGACCGCGCCGAGCAGGCCGGTCCAGACGCCGAGCCCCCAGCCGATCTGGGCGTACATCGGCATTCCGTCGATGAAGGCGATCACCGCGTTCGGATCGGCGCCCGGCGTCGATTTGGCGATGTAGGCGAGATTGTGCGTCCTCGACATCCAATAGTCGTAGGCGCCGAAGCAGCCCCACAGGAGCGACAGGATGCCGACCACCCACAGGTGCGCCGGCGTACGGGCTTGTGCCGTCGTAGCCATCGATGTTCTCCCCCCATTGCGGCTGATGTTGCGCAGCCGGAACGAAGAGGCGCTCAAACGCGCGGGGTGTCAAGCCGCGCGCGTGGTGCGATCAGCGCCGGCGCGGCTCGCGCGCGAGGCGGCTCATCAGGATCGCGGCGCGCTTGGCCTGCTTGGCGATCGAGGGAATGTCGACCACTTCCTTGTCGGTGTGCGAGCCGTCGCTCGCCGGGCCGAGGCCGACCAGCCCGTCCACGTCGGCGGCGACGAAGCTGATGTCGCCCGCCCCGCGCCTTGCGGGATCGAGCTCGCCCATTTGGGCAAGCCCCATGTCGCCGTTGACGACATTGAGCTTGGCGAGCAGCGCGCGGTTGCCGGCGGTCGGCGGCATCGGCGGATAGCCGTCCTCGTCGAAGCTGATCTCGGCCTTGGCGCCGGCGAGCGACTGGCCGACGATCGCGCGCATCTTGGCGCGGACGCGGTCGATCTGGTCCTGGCTGATCGCGCGCAAGTCGCCCCGCGCGACCGCGCTTGCGGCGATGATATTGGTCTTGCCGGTCGCCTCGAGCCGGATCTTGGCGGGATCGAGCGTGGTGGTCTGGCCCCCGCCGACCAGCCCGACATTGTAGGTCAATTTGTCCTCGGGAAGCTCGCGGCGGAACTGGTCGATGATCCGCGCCAGCTCGTAGATCGCGCCGTAATCGTTGGCGCCGACCCCGGCCGAGTGCGCGCTCCGGCCGGTCACCGTCAGGGTCCAGCTGCCGGCGCTGCGCCGCGCGGTCGAGCCCATGTCGACAACGCCATTGGGGCCATCCTGCTGCGACAGGTCCTCGAAATCGAGCGCGACGTCGGCCTTTTTGCCCTCGGCGACGAGGTCACGGCGCGAGATCGACAGCGGGCTTCCGGCATCCTCCTCGTCGCCGGTCAGGAACACGGTGATGTTGGCGTCCTTCAGCGTTCCCGCCGCCTTCATCGCGCGCAGCGCGGCGACGATCACCGCGATCCCGCCCTTGTCGTCGCCGGCGCCGGGCCCGTGCCCCTGGTCGCCTTGCCGGACCCAGCGCTGGAACGGCGAATCCGCTTCGAACACCGTGTCGAGATGCGCGATCAGCAGCAGGCGCTTGCCATTCTTCTTGCCGGCGTGCCGCGCGACCAGGTGCCCGGCCCGTTTCGCAGCGCTCATGTCGATCCACTGCGTGGTGAAGCCGAGCGCGCGAAACTCCGGTTCGACCATCCGCCGCACCGCCTCGACCCCGGCGATGTTCATCGTCCCGCTATTCTGGTCGACCCAGCGCTGCAGCATCGCGACGGTTTGCGCCTGCTCGGCATCGACGGTGCGGACCATGGTCTGCTCGGCGGGCGACAGAGCGGCGGAAGCGGGCGCCGAGGCGAGCAGCGCGAGCGCCGCGAA
>Ga0207705_10003361_pt1 | contig 12159 bp, 3 predicted proteins | sample KBSC13metaG_FD_184314 | JGI IMG/M metagenome (GOLD analysis project Ga0207705, IMG submission 184314) | Corn rhizosphere microbial communities from Kellogg Biological Station, Michigan, USA - KBS C1-3 metaG (SPAdes) (version 2) | ecosystem: Host-associated > Plants > Roots > Rhizosphere > Soil ...
TCAACGTTCTTGCAAATAACATGAGCGCATTTACTGTAATTAATCTGGCATTACCCGGTTTCATTACTAGCACCTGTGTAAACTGATTTTGATTAAATAAATCTTCATCTGCCTCCAGGCGACGAACCAAATCATCGTTTAGCTGACTTCGCTTATCATAGCAATTCTCGTCTTTGCTTTCATAGAAAAAATGAAGAATTAAAATCCAAATTATTAATACCGGCAAAAGTATTAAAAGAATCAGCGACATAATGATCATGCCTGGCCAGTTTACTTTACGAACAGGAACCTGCTTTTTTGACCATTCAAATTCAGAATTTTTATCGACTTCCTGTTGAATGGCTTTTTGTATCTGCACGGCTGATTGGCCATGCCATTTATTTTTATTTACAAAATTCCATATATAGTTTTTTAACGCATCTTCCTGCTGTATTTGTTTTAAGCTACGGCCCGGCGCCCCTGTATAAAAAGCGGTGGTATTAATTTTCCAGCGTACGAGGTAATTTTTTCTTGTCTCAGTATTTCTTTCTGAAGCCGCAGGATAGCCCTCACAACAATCATACAACTCATCAAAATATTCGGGAAAAACTGTTACGAGACCGGTTACATGCTCTTCAACGCTTCCATCAAAATTCGAAGAAAAGACCAATCTTTCCCTCAATGGAAATGCAGGCTTATCCCTGAAAGAATCGTTGTTTAAAATAAACCAGCGGGCATAATGCAGCGTACCCAGCTTATTAAATCTTTCATTGAGATTTGCATTTAATCCAACTTTAAATCTTTCAAGAATCTGATTAAGTTTTTCGAAGCAATCGGCCTTAACAGGCGTAAGTAAAGTCAGTGGGTTTTGGTTGATCATTTTTAATTATTAAAAATACTGATCGTTATTTTTTCAACATCTAATTTACAAATAAACACTCATTTGCTGTTAATTGCACGAACGCCTACATTATTTAATAAACTTAGTTTAACTTCAATGTTACTATCGTATCCTCATTGCAGAACCAAATCTTACCAAATAAATTCTGAAAAAATTTTAATTGAAATTGAATACAACCAAACTTCACTGTAATGATTAAAAATATTGATCATGCCAATGTTATTCATTATGGTTTTGAATCGTTAATTATTAAGATCGCAACAAATGGCATCAGCAAACCTCAGTGCATTAAAGTTTTAAAAGAAGAATTTCCTTCAAGTGAGGCATTGCTTCAGCTTGACAATGAATTTGAAATATGTTCTAATACAAAATGCAATGTTATAAGAAAAGCTTTTAAAAAGGAAAAGCAGGAAGATCATGATGCCATCTTAATGGAATATATTGAAGGCAGAGACTTGAACAAAGCTTTTTCTATTGAAACATGGAACTTCGGCGAAGAGCTGAAACTAGCTGCAGGCCTTGCTATTGCTCTTGCTGCTTTACACAGGGAAAATATTTTCCATAGGCGTATTCATCCTGCCAATATATTAATAGAACAAACAACCCGTAAAATTTTTTTTATAGATTTTGCATTGGCGTCCTACGGCACTTCCTTTGAAGAGTCGATTTCATCTTTGCGGGAAAATGATGTGGAAGCATTGAAATATATTTCACCTGAGCAAACAGGACGCATTAACCGCACTATTGATAATCGTGCAGATTTATATTCTCTAGGCGTAATCTTTTATAGAATTTTTACGGGAGAATTACCATTTGATGATGATGAAGGCCCGGAATTAATTTATGCCCATATTGCTAAAACACCCGTAAGGCCTGATGTTGTTAACAGAAAATTGCCGAAAGTAGTTGCTGATATTATCATGAAGCTTCTTTCAAAAAATGCCGAAGATCGTTACCAATCTGCATTTGGTGTAAAACACGATTTAGAAAAATGCATGGAGCAATTTTCAGAAAATAAATCCATCGAAAATTTTTTAATCGCAGAATTTGACTTTACTGGTAAGCTTTATTTCTCACATAAATTATACGGCAGGCACAAAGAAATTAATTATTTGAACAGCCTGCTTAAAAGTTGTATTAACGGGCATCATCAAACGCTTTTGGTTTCAGGATATTCAGGCAGCGGGAAATCTGCTCTTTTGGATGAAATGAAAAATCCAATATTGCAAAAGAATGGCATTTTTATAAAAGGAAAATTTGACCAGATTGCATCTGACACACCCTACTCAACCTTCGTTCAGGCCTTTAAAGAATTGGCTCAATTGATTCTTGCGGGTGATAATGCTTTCCAGGCAAAATGGAAAAAAAGAATTACGGAAGCAATCGGTAATTCTGGAAAAATATTGACGCAGTTTATGCCAGGCATCGAAACATTGATTGGCAAACAATCGGGCGTTTCTGAATTGAAAGGAATTGAAGCACAAAACAGGTTTAATTACGAATTTATCAGGTTTATTAAAGCCATCGCCGATGAAGAATCTCCGCTTGTAATTTTTGTGGATGATTTGCAATGGGCAGACGCATCTTCATTGAATCTCTTTAAAATTATTGCAGAAAACAGGGATATAGCTTATGTGTTGCTTGCAGGTGGATATCGAAAAAATGAAGTGGATGAAAATCATCCGCTCACAATAAAAATTAATGAATTAAAAGAAGAGCATGCCAATCTTGAAGAAATAGAATTAAAAAATTTACAGCAGGCTGATGTGTATAATCTTGTTTCAGGAGCATTGCTTACAAAACAGGGCAATATTTCTTTGCTTGCCAATATTATTTATAACAAAACAAAAGGTAACGCTTTTTATGTATGGCAGTTTCTAAAATCAATTTACGAAGAAGGCTTTCTTCGCTTTGATTTTGAAACTTCTCAATGGCAATGGAACACCGAGCTTATTTTACAAATGAATGTTTCCGGAAATGTAGTCGAATTAATGACTTCTTTTATTTTAAAACTTCCTGAAGAAACACTCAGTTTACTAAAGATTGCATCAGGAATAGGTAACCGGTTTAGTAAAAGAACCCTTTCAATAATAAAAGAGATAAGTGAAAACACTATAGATAATTTATTAAAGAATCCTATAAATGAAGGCTTGCTGATTCCATCCGGCGCAGAATATAAGTTTGCACACGACAGGATACAACAAACAATTTATTCTTTGATAAGCGATAGAGAAAAAATTGCCTTGCATCTTTTGAATGGAAAGAAGTTAACAGCAGGTTTAAGTGAAACGGAAAAAGATGAACAACTATTCGAATTAGCAAATCAATGGAACTTAGGCTCAGACAGCATTACATCTAAAGAAGATAAGTTATACCTTGCCCGTCTTAACCTTAAGGCTGGCCAAAAAGCGCTCGAGTCCACAGCTTTCCCGCAAGCATTACAATATTTTGAAAAGGGTTCCTATGCATTGCAAGATACTGATTGGGATAATCACTATGATCTTACGTTTCAAATAACTACTAACGTAGCGGATGCAGCATATTTGTCCGGCCAATATGAAAAAGTAGATGCCCATATAAGCAATTTATTAAACCATGCTAAATCTTTAACGGACTCAGCAAAAGGTTATGAAATAAATATTAAAAAACTTATTGCGCAAAATAAACCGATGGAAGCCGTTAAACTCGGAATTGATATTCTCGGCTTAATGGGTATACACTTACCCGTGAAGCCTGGAAAGTTGCAGGTGATGAAGGGTTTACTAAAAACAAAATTCTTATTGCGAAATAAAACAACTGCTTATTTCAACGGCTTACCCCAAATGGAGAACAAAGAAAAAAATGCGGCTATGCGTATTTTGTCTGATATCTCATCGGCCTCATATTTTGCCGTTCCTGATCTTGTTCCTTTGCTTGTTTTTAAAATGGTAAGCCTTACAACCAGGTATGGCCTTTCACGTAAGTCTGCATTTAGCTTTGCAGCCTATGGATATATCCTAAGCGTTTTTTTAAATGAAATAGATAAGGGAATTACATATGGAGAAATAGCATTGCAAATTGCAAAAAAAATTCATGCAGATGAATCGCTTGGCTCCATTTTGGTTACAAGTAATCTTTTTTTAGTTCACTGGCGGCGGCCGCTTACTGAAACAGTTCACGACCTGGATAAAGCCTTTAAAAGCGCTCTCGAGTCTGGCGATCACGAATACGCTTCTTATGCTGCGCATAATACAGTTTACCAAATGTTCATATCAGGCAGGCCGCTACACGAGCTTGCCAAGAAAGCCGAAGGGCTTAGCATGCAGATAGAAAAATTTAAGGAAGGCCTTATGTTGAAAAGATTACAATTATTTCGACAGGCTATAGCAAACCTTATTGAAGAAACAGAAAAGCCTGATATACTTACAGGAAAAATATTTGATGAATCATGCATGGATATTGCCGAAGTAACTAAAAGCAATGAGCTGTATTTTCAAAATTTATACCTGGAAAAATTATACCTCGCGTTAATATTTAATCTTGATAATAATGCTAAAAAATATCTTGAGCTGGCCGGCCGTTTTCAGGAAAGTGTGAAGGGCACATCCTTGTACCCACTATTTTATTATTACCGTTCGCTGCTTATATCAGACACTACCTTAAACTCCCCTGAAAAAAATAAGATTAAAAGACAGGTTAAAAAAGATATACATATTTTAAAGAAGCACGAAAAATATTGCCCTGAAAATTTCAGGCATAAAATACTATTGCTGGAAGCAGAATATTATTATTTAGATGGCGACAACGAAGCAGCAAAAATTTTTTATGACAAAGCACTCAAAGCTGGCACAGAAAGTAATATGACTAGCGATCTCGCCTATACGTGGGAAAGAGCAGGCCGCTTTTTTATAAACACAAAACAGGAACTGCTTGCGAACTTCTATTTGCAAAATGCTTACAGGGTTTACAAGCGCTGGGGCGCAGATGCAAAACTAAAGCAAATGGAAGTGCATTATACACAGCTTCGGGAAGGCGGCGGCGCAGAATGGCAAATGGATTGGTTGCAGCAATCGCCAGTAGAAAAAGCCGGGAATATAGATCTCGAAACAGTTCTAAAAGCATCTTCTGCTTTATCAGGCGAAATAATTTTGCCAAAGCTTTTAAAAAAAATGATGCAGATTATTCTGGAAAATGCGGGGGCTCAAACCGGGTTCCTTATCATGGAAAAAAATGGCGGACGTTTCATTGAAGCAGAAATAAAAGCCGATAGTGAAGAAATAAAAATATTACAATCAGTTCCTCTTGAGGAAAGCAATTTACTTGCGGAGGCAGTGCTCAACTACGTTTACATGACACAGGAAACGGTAATTCTTGATGACGCATGCAAGAGCCAGTTGTTTGGAAATGACAAATTTATAAAATCGCATGAATGCAAATCTATTCTTTGCATCCCGCTTTTGAATATGGGTAAAATTCAGGCTGTTATTTATCTTTCAAACGATTTAACCTATGGTGCTTTTACAGAAAAACGGGTGGGATTGCTAAAGTTATTGGCTGGCCAAATGGCTATCTCCATTGAGAATGCATTATTCTATGGTGAACTTGAGCATAAAGTGGAAGAAAGAACCAATGAACTTAGAATCGAAAAAAAGAAATCCGATGATCTATTACTTAATATTTTGCCGGAAGATGTTGCAAACGAATTAAAACAAACGGGGCATACAAGGCCACGCAGTTATAAAGTGGCCACTGTTATGTTTACTGATTTTGAAAACTTTACAAGCAAAAGTGAAAAACTTTCTCCTGAAGAATTGGTTACCATAATTGATACCTGCTTCAAAAAATTTGATGAAATAATTTCAAAATATAATATTGAAAAAATAAAAACTATTGGTGATGCCTATTTATGTGTGAGCGGATTGCCAGATACTCACTCGCATAGTGCAATACAAGTAGTGGATGCAGCAGTTGAAATCGTTAACGCTATTAAAGAGTTTAGGGAAAGTGCAAATAATAACAGTTACTTTGATATCCGCATCGGCATTCATACCGGACCATTAGTCGCCGGTGTGGTAGGCAATAAAAAATTCGCATTCGATATTTGGGGAGATACTGTAAATACAGCGAGCCGAATGGAACAGAACAGCGAAGCCAATAAAATAAATATTTCTCAAAGCACTTACGACCTTATTAAAAATAAATATCAATGCACCTTTCGGGGAAAACGAGCCGCTAAGAATAAAGGCATGATTGAAATGTATTTTGTAAATGAACAATTTGAGGATATTGCTAACGTGCATTCATAGTTTATTTCGAACAGTTTATCTCCATTTGTAATTGATCTGCGAGGCTAAAAACAACTATCGAGCATTTAATTTTGCTGATTCAAAAAAACAATTCTTCTATAACTTAAATTTGCAAATTCAAAACAGCAATCCGGTTAGAACTATTTAATGCTATTTTTTAAACAACTATTTTCATGAACGAAAAGTTGAAAGAATTATCTTCCCGATTAGAAGGCGAATTATATCTCGATGACACGATGAGATTGCTATATGCAACAGATGCCTCAGCATACCAGGAAAAACCATTGGCGGTAGCTATACCAAAATCAGTTATAGATTTAAAAACATTAATTGCTTTTGCAAAAGAAAACCACACTTCATTAATACCCAGAACAGCCGGAACATCGTTGGCAGGGCAAGTTGTAGGCAATGGAATTGTAGTAGATGTATCCAAAAATTTTACAAAAATTATTGGATTTAATAAAGATGAACATTGGGTTCGCGTACAACCCGGCGTTATAAGAGATGAACTGAATATGTTTTTGAAACCTTATGGATTTTTGTTTGGTCCTGAAACATCCACTGCCAACAGGGCAATGATTGGCGGAATGGTTGGCAATAATTCGTGCGGTTCCAATTCAATTGTATACAGAAGTACAAGAGAGCATTTGCTTGAGGTAAATGCATTGCTCAGCGATGGAAGTGAAGCAATTTTTAAAGCAATATCAATCGACGAATTTCATGAAAAATGCGAAGGCGAAAATCTTGAAGCAAATATTTATAAAACCGTAAGAAGTCTATTAAGCAATTATGACAACCAGGTAGAGATAAGAAAAGAATTTCCTAAAAAATCAGTTGAAAGACGAAATACAGGTTACGCCGTTGATATTCTACTGGACACGGCTCCCTTCACTGCGGGGAGTGAAGATTTTAATTTCTGTAAACTGATAGCGGGATCAGAAGGAACACTTGCATTTATTACAGAAATAAAATTAAATGTAGATCCCATACCTGCTGATGAAACAGGATTGCTTTGCGTACATTTTAATTCTATTGATGAAGCATTGCGGGCTAATTTAATTGCATTAAAATATAATCCGCGGGCAAGCGAGTTGATCGATAATTATATTTTAGAATGCACCAAAGACAATATTGAACAAAGTAAAAATCGCTTTTTTGTTAAAGGCGATCCTGCTGCAATTCTTGTTATAGAATTAACTGCGGCTACCCGTGAGGGGATTGTAAGCATGGCAAATGATTGTGAAGCTGAAATGCGTAATGCAGGTTTAGGTTATCACTTCCCGTTATTATTTGGTGATGATTCAAAAAAAATATGGAGCCTGCGTAAAGCAGGACTCGGATTATTGGGCAACATGCCCGGAGATGAAAAAGGTGTGCCTGTTATTGAAGATACCGCTGTTGATGTTAATGACCTTCCTTCCTATATTTCAGAGTTTAATAAGATATTACAGAAATATAATTTACATGCGATTCACTATGCACACGCAGGTTCCGGAGAACTCCATCTTCGCCCGATAATTAATTTAAAAACTGTTGAGGGCAATCGCCTCTTCAGAATTATCGCAGAAGAAATTGCAACGCTTGTAAAAAAATACAATGGTTCATTAAGCGGTGAACATGGTGATGGAAGATTGCGTGGCGAGTTCATTAAACAAATGGTTGGCGAAAAAAATTACGAGCTATTTAAAACAATAAAGCACACATGGGATCCGCAAAATATTTTCAATCCAAATAAGATTGTTGATACGCCGCCAATGAATACCATGCTTCGATATACACCAGGACAAAAAACGCCAGCCTTCAAAACGATATTCCGTTATTACAACCAGGATGTGTTGCAACATGCCGAGCAATGTAATGGAACAGGCGATTGCCGCAAAACAGAGCTCTCCGGCGGAACTATGTGCCCATCGTATATGGCTACGAAAAATGAAAAAGATACTACAAGGGCAAGAGCAAATATTTTACGGGCGTTTCTTACTAATTCAAAAAAAATAAACCGTTTCGATCATAAAGAAATTTACGAGGTAATGGATTTATGTATTAGTTGCAAGGGATGTAAATCAGAATGTCCTTCCAACGTTGACATGGCAAAATTAAAAGCAGAATTTCTTCAGCAGTATTACGATGCTAACGGTGTTCCATTGCGATCTAAGCTGATAGCCAATTTTAATAAATCAGCAAAATTAGGAAGTATTGCTCCGGGCATTTATAATTTTATGATGGAGAATTCTGCTACCAGCAGCCTAGTAAAAAAATTTGCAGGCTTTGCCCCGAAGCGTTCTATGCCTTCGCTGCATAAAATAAGTTTACAAAAATGGTATAAGAAAAGAAAAAAGAATACTAACGGTAACGGCAACACGAAAAAACAACAGGTTTATTTATTCTGTGATGAATTTACCAATTATAACGATACCGAAATTGGCATAAAAGCCATATTGCTCCTGGAAAAGTTAGGCTATGAAGTTATTATTCCGCAACATGAAGAAAGCGGAAGAGCCTGGCTTTCGAAGGGATTGCTGAGAGATGCTAAAGTAATAGCTAATAAAAATATTAAGGCATTAGGTAAAATCGTTACTGCTGATACGCCGTTGATTGGCATAGAACCGAGTGCCATACTTACTTTTAGAGACGAATATATTGATTTAGCAGATGATGAAAATTTTGCAGCAGCAAAACAATTATCAAAAAATGTTTTCTTAATAGACGAATTCATTGCGAATGAAATTGATAAAGGTAATATTGATCAATATTTATTTACTACAGAAAAAAGATTCATAAAACTGCATGGGCATTGCCAGCAAAAAGCATTATCATCTGTAGCGCCTTCAGTTAAGATGATGTCTTTGCCCGAAAATTATTCAGTAGAAGTTATTCCTTCAGGATGTTGCGGCATGGCGGGTTCTTTTGGTTATGAAAAGGAACATTATGATATATCGATGAAGATCGGCGAACTTGTATTATTGCCTGCTGTTCGCAATGCGGCTGATGATGTTATCATTGCTGCACCAGGCACCAGTTGCCGCCACCAGGTAAAGGACGGGACAGGAAAGAAAGCTTTGCATACAATAGAGGTGCTGTATGATGCGTTGAAATAAATTGTTTCAATTAATAACTTTCCTCATCATTTGTTTTGAAAGAAAATATAAACATGATTATAGAAAAAATGATGAAGATACCGCCGCACCACCTGTTAGCCGGTTGATCAGGGCTGGCGCTAAAGAAACTATATAACAACAATAAAATTCCTACCACGCAAAAAAATACTCCGATTACAAAACGCAGATCCAATAATCTTTTCATACTATAATTTTACCTGGATTAATAAAAAATAATATTTAAAATAAACGTTATTACTAAAACAATAATACCTAATACCAGCGGGTTTTTATACCATATTTTAGTTCTATCTCTTTGCTTTGGCGTTAAGCTATAAACTAATCCCACAAGTGTACTCTCCGGCTTTGGCTTTGTAACAAGGCTTACCAAAAATGTAACAATGAAACAAACTATGAATGCAATACCAGCAATATTAAATGCCTGGCTCGTACCCGAATAGAACGTATGCAAATTTGTAATCCATCCGCCTTTGCCTTCTGCAGTGGTAAGCCCGTGAGTAAGCGCTGCAGCGGCGGTTCCGCTTAACAAACCATAGAATGCTCCGTTTGCAGAAGTTCTTTTCCAGAACATGCCAAGAAAGAATGTCGCAAATAACGGAGCATTTACAAAACTAAAAACCAACTGAAGCAGATCCATAATACTGTTGAAACTACGGGCTACGTAAGCGGTTGCTATTGATATAAGAATGCCAATGATTGTAGTGCCCTTGCCAACATATAAATAATGTTTTTCCGAAGCATCTTTTTTAATATAAGATTGATAAATGTCAAAAGTAAAAACTGTATTAAATGCGGTAACATTACCCGCCATGCCGCTCATAAATGAGGCGATCAATGCTGTAATACCTACACCCAGAATTCCATTGGGATATAATTTTGCAAGCAATACCGGCATTGCCATGTTATAATCTGTCTGGCCATTAGCATTTAGAGGTAATTCAAAACCGGTGAATTGCTTTTGCAAAGCAAGTAATATAATTCCGGGAAGAATTACAATAATCGGCATCAATATTTTAGGCACACTTGCAATAATAGGAGTACGTTGTGCAGAATTAAGATTTTTTGAAATCATCGCTCTTTGCACTACCAAAAAATCTGTACACCAATAACCAAAAGCAAGTACAAAACCTAAACCGAACACGAGGCTAAAGGCATCTACGCCCATAGGATTTGTCGATGCATGAGCCATTCCCTTCCATACATGCAGCTTTGCTTCATCTACATTTCGCATAATGCCTTGCCATCCTCCTGCTTTATGCATACCGATGTATACTAAGGGTGCAATCCCTAAAACGATCAGAAAAAATTGCAGCACTTCATTATATACGGCACTCGTTAAGCCTCCAAGAAATGTATAAATTAAAACGATTCCGGCAGCTAAAAATACAGACACGTTAAAATCCCAGCCAAGAATTATATTAAGTAACATGGCTAACGCATATAATGATATGCCTGATGAGAATACGGTCATTACCGCAAATGTTATAGCATTAAAACCTCTTGTCTTTTCATCATAACGCATTGCAAGATATTCCGGTACTGATCTTGCTTTACTTCCATAATAAAACGGCATCATAAACACGCCCAAAAATATCATAGCCACTGCTGCACCCATCCAATAAAAATGAACTGTATATAAACCATATTTGGCGCCGTTGGCCGCCATTCCTAATACCTCCTGTGCTCCAAGATTAGCTGAAATAAAGGCCAGTGAAGTAATCCATAACGGAATACTTCTGTTACTCATTAAAAAATCGTTGCCGGTTTTAATTTTCTTTTTTAAAACGTAACCTATAGTAACCACAAATAAAAAATATACAGCAATTACTGAATAGTCAATGAGCTCGAGTTTCATGTTAACTTTTTATAAGTTTTTCTTTATAAAATCTTGCTGGTGCCGTCGCTTATAGAAACTAGGTAAGCGTCTGGTTTCTTTCCGAAGTGTTTTAAATATTGCGCCGAAATATCTTTTATCAATGCACCTACAGCTTCTTCTTTTATAAGGTTGATAGTGCAGCCGCCAAATCCACCACCCATCATCCTGGCGCCAACTACAGCATCATTATTTCTTACAAATTCTACTAAATAATCAAGCTCATCACAACTCACTTCATACATCTTGCTTAACCCATCGTGGGTGGCAAACATCTTTATGCCAAGCGCTTGAATATCTCCCTTCAGCAGGTCTTCACATGCCCGTTGCAGGCGATTAATTTCCTGTACTATAAAACGGCTGCGCATGTCTACCAGTTTATCTTTTATGAGTACATATTTATCAAGCATTTCTTCCGTTACATCACGCAATGATTTTACCTGCGGCTCATGTTCTTTAATCCATGTTACAGCCTGTGAGCATTCCGTTCTTCGTGTGTTATATTCCGATGAAGCAAGCGAATGCTTTACGTTTGTATCAAGCAATAATATTTTTATTCCTTCCAGTTTAAAAGGAACATAATCATATTGCAACGAGCGGCAATCTAATTTCATTACATAGCCTTCCTTGCCCATCATTGATGCGAACTGATCCATAATGCCGCACATAACGCCTGCATATTCATGTTCTGCTATCTGCGACATTTTTACCATCTCAAGCTTTTCCAGGTTAGCATGCATTAGTTCATTCAGAGCGAATGTGGTAGCGCATTCTACTGCAGCTGACGAAGACAATCCGGCACCAATGGGCACATCGCTCATAAGTACTGCATTAAAGCCTTTTAATGCAATTCCTTTTTTTATGAATTGCGCTACAGAGCCCAAAATATAATTAGGCCAGCTAATATCGCTAACAGGCTTCAATTCATTTAAAGAAATAGAAAATTTTTCATTTAAGTCTGCCGCCACTAAATGAATTTCATCATCATCGCGTAAAGCAATT
>Ga0207705_10003364_pt1 | contig 12157 bp, 11 predicted proteins | sample KBSC13metaG_FD_184314 | JGI IMG/M metagenome (GOLD analysis project Ga0207705, IMG submission 184314) | Corn rhizosphere microbial communities from Kellogg Biological Station, Michigan, USA - KBS C1-3 metaG (SPAdes) (version 2) | ecosystem: Host-associated > Plants > Roots > Rhizosphere > Soil ...
GCAGGATGATGGCGCGACCATGTTTTTCCAGCACGGCCGCATGGATGATCAGGTAGCCGTGCGCGCGGTGCGACACGCACCAGTTCATGGTCCATTCCAGCATCGGATACGCCTGCCCGAGGGGCAGAGGCTGGAACGGCGTCGTGCCGTCGTAGGCGAAATGGACCTGCGAACGCACCCAGCGGCGCAAGCCGCCCGAACGCAGGAAATCCAGGTGGAAATCGACGAAGCCGCCTTCCGGGTCGACCGGATAGTCGGCATACATCAGCGCGACGCCATCGATCAGGGGCTGGACGTCGCTGCGGATGCGGTTGGCGAACGGGCCCGTGCGCAGCACGAGGCCGGCGCCGGACAGGCGCGCCTCCAGCTCGGCGCGCGACAGCGAACCGACCGTCAGCATGGTTCGATCAGGTCCAGCCCGGCCAGCGTGGCCAGCATGTCGTCGATCAGGGAAACGAGGTCGTCGTCGCCGGCATCGAAATGGTCGGCCAGGCGGACGGCCAGCGTGGCGGCGTCGGCGGGTTGGACGTGCAGGGCGTGCAACAGGTCGAGAGCAGCACCCTCCAGCAGATGGGTGTTGCCCGACAAGTCGTTGTACAGCACGGCTTCCCCATCCCATTCCCGGCAGGCCAGCGCCTGGCCCGGCGTCACACGCCACATGCGGTTTGCCGTCGCTCAGTCGTGGATCGAACTGAGGTAGTTCGCGACCTGGGAATTGTCCCAGTAGATCCCGGCGGCCGGGCTGTAGCGGCCGGTGGTCTGCAGCTCGCTCCACATGGTCTGCAGGTCGGTGAGGGTGATGAAGTTGATTTTCCCGGCCTGGATGTTCAGGTAGGCCGCCACCAGGTGCATGCCGACGTTGTTCTTGTCGAAATCCTGGTGGTTCAGCATGTCATCCAGCGTGGCGCAGAAGTACGAGCCCGGGTTGTAACAGGTGCCGTTCTTGTATACAGCGTCCCGGACCGGACAGGTGGTGCCGGGGCTGACCGTATAGAAGATGCTGGCGAAGGTCAGGTCGCGCGACACGGGCCAGGCGTGCTGGGACTGCTTCCAGTAGCCCGGCGACAGGCCGTTGCAGAGCGGCGCCTTGCCATTGATGTAATGGCTGGCGGCCAGTCCGTTCGACAGCGAGCCCGAGGGAGACCGGCAGACCATCGACGCCATTGCCGACTTGCTTTCCAGCGTCGCCAGCACACCCGCGCCGATGCCGACCTTGGCCAGGCGGCGGCGCGCGGCGCCCCTTTGAGTCAAGGACGGCGCCGTTTCGATCTTGTCGTTATCTTGATTTTCGGTAGCCACGTGCGTTCCCCAAATATTGTCGCGCTCACTGAGGGCGACCCGTAACTGATCTAGCAAGTTTCAAGCCAAGATGCTGCTCGGCAGAAAAACTTAAGTTAGATCAGATACTTATTTTGGCCCCGTACCACCCAGCAACTACTATTGTATGTTGGAATGTAGGATGGTGTAAAAAATATCGACGAGCGGTGTTGTTAGAAGAAGCTCTCCGGGATGACGAGAACGTCGCCCGGACGCATCGGCACGTTGGCGGAGATATCACCATCCTTGATCAGATCGTCCAGGCGGACATTGTATTTCTGCTGTTTACCATCCACAGTGCGGATCAGGCTGGCACGGTTGCCCGCCGCGAATTCGGTGGTGCCGCCGACGGCGATCATCACGTCCATCAGGCTCATGTTGCGGCGATACGGCAGCGCCTGCGGCTTGGTCGCCTGGCCGATCACGCGGATCTGCTCCTCGTAATTGCCGACGAAGCTCGTCACGACGACGGTGACGACCGGCTGCTGGATGTATTTCGCCAACGCTTTTTCGATGTCGCGCGCGAGCTCGGTCGACGTCTTGCCGGCTGCCGGCAGGTCTTCGACGAGCGGCGTCGTGATCTTGCCGTCCGGACGCACCGGCACCGCCATCGACACTTCCGGATTGCGCCAGACAATGATGTTGACGGCGTCGCCCGGCCCAATCAGGTATTGGGGTTCGGCCACCTGCGTCTGGATCGGCGCTTGTTGGCCGCGAGTCGCGCAACCGCCCAGCGCCAGTACGCTTGCGGCAGCCAGCATGATCGCCGCATGTTTCATCAGGTTCGCCTTGTACTTGCCCACGTCAGATCCCTTTCGTCCAGGCCACTGTTGCAGCCGCTTGTCCGTTGTCCTAAAAACCGTTGTTATTAAGTCGCTAACACCGCCGTATTGTATAACATAGTGCCAAACGAAAAGACCGCGCACAATACAAATTGTGCATGATCAGGATGCGACGTCACTTTTTCTGCTCTGCTTTTTGCAACAGCTCTGCCACATACTTCGCCGGGATCGCGTACGTGATGCCGCTCGGCGCGGTGATCGCCGTTTCCTTCAGCCCCTTCACGAACACGGCATTGATCACACCCAGCACCTTGCCGCTGGCGGGATCGTAGAGCGGACTGCCGCTGTTGCCGGGATACGCGGTCGCGTCGAGCTGGAAGATATTGAACGGCGAGCGTTGCAGGGCGGCGATCTGGCGCGGATCGAGGTTGCGCGACCCGAGCGAGGGGCGGACGATGGGCGTGACGGCCGCCAGCGTCGCCCGGTGCGTGGCCGGATGCAGGCCCAGCGCCATCGCCAGCGGGAAGCCCGTCAATGCCAGTTCCTGTCCTTCCTGTACCTTGTCCGAGTCGCCCAGCTCGAGCGCAGGCAGCGGGGTACCACTGAGGCGCAGGTGGGCCAGGTCGTGTTCATTGTCGCGTGCCACCAGTTCGGCGGGGCGGAAGCGCACGCCCTCCCCATCCGGCAGCACGATGCCGAGCTGTTCCAGCTTGCCTTCTGCCAGGGTAGCCGGAATGACGTGGGCATTGGTGATGACGTCCAGGCCGTCGCCTACGACGAAACCCGTGCCGCTGAACACGGTCGAAGGGCTGCGGGTACGCTCGAACGTGCCGATGCCTACCACCGAACGCTTGACGGTGGGCACGATGGGCCGCAGGTCGACCGCCGTGGCCTGGCCCGCCAGGCCCAGCACGGCCAGCATGCCCAGCACGTGGCGCCGCCGGGAACGGGAAGGCAAGTTGATCGCCCCATGATCCTTCTTGAGAGAGAGCATCAACCGTGCACCCCTTTTTGCATTTTAGACATTACAATAAAGCGCTTGAACTGAACTATTGTAGCCGCGCTAGTCTACGCGATGGCGTTGAGGCCTTACAACGGTTTAACGGATTCTTATTAAATCCGTGCTAATAATTTACGGACGTTGATTGAAGAACCGCATGGTCCTCAGATTGCTTTCCGGCACTTGTGTTGCAGATGAGGCACTTCCGAATGAGCTCGCCACATTTTTCTCGCGCGTAATTGCAATTGCCCGGGGTACAAGCGATCATGCAAGGTATTTGATTATTTTTGGCCCAATTTCCATAAGGAAAGCGGGTCGTTCATGGCGAGACTGACGAGATGGCAGAGATCACAGCCGTACTTCTTAACTTCCTCAAGGCGATTGGCAAATACCGTTGGCATGCCGTCGCCATTACCTGGGTAGTCGCATTGATCGGCTGGGTGGTGGTATTGCGCCTGCCCAATCAATACGAGGCCTCGGCACGCGTCTATGTCGACACGCAAAGCATCCTCAAGCCACTGCTCTCGAGCATGACGAGTGTGCCCAACCTGGACCAGCAGGTCAATTTCATGCGCCGCACGCTGATCAGCCGTCCGAACGTCGAACACCTGATGCGCATGGTCGACCTCGACGTCAAGGCCAAGGATACCAAGGAACATGACAAGATCGTCGACGACCTGATGCAGCAGATCAAGGTCTCCGGCACGGAGCGCGACGACATCTACACGATCACCTACATGTCCGACAATCCCAAGCTGGGCAAGGACGTCGTGTCGTCGCTGCTGAGCATCTTCATGGAAGGCAGCCTCGGCGGCAAGAAGCAGGATTCCGAAAAGGCGGTCCAGTTCATCGATGACCAGATCAAGACCTACGAGGAAAAACTGGCCGCGGCCGAGAACTCGCTGAAGGAGTTCAAGATCAAGAACATGGGCATGTTGCCGCGCGAAAATGGCGGCGACTTCGGCGGCCAGCTGATGCAGGCGACCGACCAGCTGACCCAGGCCAAGCTGGAACTGGCCGAGGCGGAACAGGCGCGCAACGCGATCCGCCACCAGATCAACGGCGATCCGGTCAAGCCGGGCACCAAAGTGATCGATCCGGCCCTCATCGATCCGGAACTGGAAGCGCGCATCGCGGCCACCCAGAAGAACCTGGACAACCTGCGCCTGCAGTACACGGAACAGCATCCGGACGTGATCGCCAACCGCCGCCTGCTCGACCAGTTGCTGGCGCAGAAGGCCGACCTGGGCAAGCACAAGAAGCGCAGCCTCGACCCGGGCGCCAGCTACAGCCCGATGCTGCAGCAGCTGAACGTCGCGCTGTCGCAGGCCGAGGCCCGCGTGGCGTCGATGCGGGCCCGCGTCGTCGAATACGAAGGCCGCGTGGCACGCCTGCGCAACCAGAGCGCGGTTGCGCCGGAAATCGAAGCCCAGCTGGCCCAGCTGAACCGCGACTACCAGGTCAACCGCGAGAACTACCAGAAGCTGGTCGAACGCCGCGAATCGGCGCGCCTGTCGGGCGACCTGTCGTCGGCCACCGACATGCTGCAATTCCGCGTGATCGATCCGCCGACCGTGCCGAACCGTCCAACCGGCCCGAACCGCGTGCGCCTGTTCTCGCTGGTCTTCGTCGGCGCCCTCATCGCCGGCCTGGCCGTCGCGTTCCTGATGAGCCAGCTGCGCCCGACCTTCCTGAGCCAGAGCGCGCTGCGCGAAGTGACCGACCTGCCGGTGCTCGGTTCGATCGGGATGAACTGGACCCCGGAGCAGACCGTCAAACGCAAGCGCCGCCTGGTCGCGCTGGCCGGATCCGTGCTGCTGCTGTTCGGCGCGTATGGCATCGGGATGGCCGCTATCCTCGTCCGCCCCTCGCTTTAAGAATTCAAGGAGTACACCGTGAGCATCATCGAAAAAGCGGCAAGCCGGATCGATCTGAAGCGCAATGCCCCCGCTGCCGCCCGGACGCCCGAGCCGGCGGCCATCGACGCGATCGAGGCCGCCGCCGCGGCCGCTCCGATTGCCCCGGCGCCTGGCGTGCCTGCGCACGCCGCACCTGCGCCGGTCGAACCCGCGCCCGCGCCCGCAGCCGAGCAGGCCGCACCGCGCCCTGCACAGAAATTCTCGACCCGCCGGGTCGAACTCGACCTGAACCGCATGCGCGACTTGGGCATGGTGACCGCCGCCGGCGGCCGCACGCGCCTGCTGGAAGATTTCCGCGTCATCAAGCGCCCGCTGCTGCAGCGCGCCTTCGCCGAACGCAAGGACAGTGACAAGCCGGGCAACCTGATCATGGTGACCAGCTCGCTGCCGGGCGAAGGCAAGACGTATTGCGCGATCAACCTGGCCATGAGTATCGCGATGGAACTCGACCACACCGTGCTGCTCGTCGATGCCGACGTCGCGCGCCCGTCGGTGCTGCGCTCGCTCGGCCTGCCGGCGCACCGCGGCCTGATGGACATCCTGCTGGACGACAAGGTCGACATGGCCGACGTCATGCTGCGCACCAATGTCGACACGCTGACGATCCTGCCGGCCGGCACCAGCACGCCGCGCGCGACCGAACTGCTGGCCAGCTCGTCCATGTCCGCGCTCGTGAACGAGATCGCCAACCGCTATCGCGACCGCATCGTGATCTTCGATTCGCCGCCGCTGCTGCTGACCAGCGAATCGCGCGTGCTGGCCTCGCACATGGGCCAGATCGTGCTGGTGGTGGAAGCGCAGACGACGACCCAGCACGCGGTCAAGGAAGCCCTGCGCCAGCTGGAAGGCAATCAAAACGTGAATCTCATCTATAACAAGACCAGGGAGTTCCCCGGCATCGAAGAAACGTATGACTATCACTACGGCTAATTTGTCCGCTCACCGGCTGGTCAAATGGCCAGGCAACGCCGCGCTCCGACTCACGCCGCTTGCGTTGGCCGTACTGTTGCTGTCGACTGACTGCCGGGCGGAATGGCGGGTCACGCCCAACGTGACGGCGCGCGAAACTTATTCGGATAATATCGGCAGCCAGCCGGACGACCAGACGCGCAGCGGTTTCATCAGCGAACTGGCGCCCGGCATCAACATCGCCGGCATCTCGCCGCGCCTGAAAGTGAGCGCCAGCGCGGAATGGCGCAAGTACGCCTACAGCACGGACACCAAGTCGAACCTGCGCAACAACGATCGCCGCTATTCGGCCTCGGCCCAGGCCGTCGTCGTCAAGGAAGCGCTGTTCCTGGACGCAAATGCCAGCGGCTCGCGCCAGGCGGTGTCGGCGTTCGGCCCGGTGCCGAACAACTCCTACACGGCCAACAACGGCACCGATATCCGTACCTGGAGCATCAGCCCTTACCTGCGCCACCGCTTCGGCTCGACGGCGACGTTGACGGCGCGCGTCGCGCGCGACTCGGTCGAGGGCGGCAGCAGCAATGGCTTCGGCAACAGCATGGCGACCACGCGCACGGCCGACCTGGTCAGCGGCACTAATTTCCCCAATGTCGGCTGGAACGTGCATTACTCGCGCCAGGACATGACCGCCGAGCGGAGCGGCGACACGTCGACCGAGAACAGCCTGGCGGGCCTGCAATACCGGGTCTCGCCATACCTGAGCCTGACGTCCACCGTCGGCTACGACAAGTACGAATACCGCGCGCTCGGGGAGCGGACGCGCGGCCGCAGCTGGTCCGGCGGCTTCATCTGGGCGCCCTCGTCACGCACGAAGGTCCAGGCCACGTATGGCCGGCGCTACTTCGGCAAGACGGGTTCGTTCGACGCCAGCTACCGTACCCAGCGCGCGATCTGGTCGCTGAACTATGCGGACATCATCACGACGACGCGCCAGCAATTCCTGCTGCCGGCCGCGGTCGACACGGCCGCCCTGCTCGACCGCCTGTTCACCACGGCCTACCCCGATCCGGTGCAGCGCCAGCAGATCGTGCAGGCCTACATGGCGCAGACGGGCCTGCCGCCCACGCTGGTCGACAGCATCAATTTCCTGAGCAACCGCTACATGCGCAACAAGCGCCTGCAGGGTTCCGTCGCGTTCAAGGGCGCGCGCAGCGACCTGGTGATGACCGTGTTCAATGAGCGCACCGCCGCCCTGTCGCTGCAGCAGGAAGACAGCACGCTGCTGCCGTCCCAGCTCAGTACGCTGAACGAAGACATGAAGCAACGCGGCGCCACCGCCAGCTTCGACTACCGGCTGTCCACGCGCACGTCGGCCCACGCCAACCTGTACGGTGTGAACGCGCAATCGCTCAAGACCGGCGTCACCAACGGCGTCCGCCAGGTGAGCATGGGACTGAGCAGGCGCTTCGACACCAAGTCCATCGCATCGCTCGACCTGCGCCATTCGAAGGGCCGTGTCGGCGTATTCGACAACCGCGACTACCACGAGAATGCTATCGTGGGGGCGCTTTCCGTTCAGTTCTGAGCGGCGGAGACATACGATGTACGAGTCTTTCTACGGATTTTCCGCCAAGCCTTTCCAGCTGCGCCCGGATCCGCATTTCTTCTTCGGCAGCAAGGGCCACAAGCGTGCCATGGCCTACCTCGAGTACGGCCTGTCGCAGGGCGAGGGTTTCATCGTCATCACCGGCGAAGTCGGCGCGGGCAAGACCACGCTCGTGCGCAACCTGTTCAACCGGTTGCCGTCCGACCAGATCGTCGCTGCCCACATCGTCAACACGCACCTCGACCCGGACGACACCCTGCGCATGGTCGTGTCGGCCTTCGGCCTGCCGTATGAAGGCGCCAGCAAGACGGACCTGCTCACCCGCCTGGAAAAATTCCTGTGCGACGTCGACCACCAGGGCAAGCGCGCCCTGCTCGTGATCGACGAAGCCCAGAACCTGTCCGCGCGCACGGTCGAAGAGCTGCGCATGCTGTCGAACTTCCAGACCGACGACAAATCGCTGCTGCAGACCTTCCTGCTCGGCCAGCCGGAATTCCGCGCCACCCTGCACAGCCCCGGCATGCAGCAGCTGCGCCAGCGCGTGATCGCCAGCTACCACCTGGGCCCGATGGATGCGCAGGAAACCCGCGCCTACGTCGAGCACCGCCTGCACACCGTCGGCTGGCAGGGCGACCCGTCGTTCGACGAAGGCGCGTACGCCGCGATCTATGCCTACAGCGGCGGCATCCCGCGCAAGGTCAACACGCTGATGGACCGCGTGCTGCTGATGGGCTACCTGGAAGAGATGCACGCGTTCACCGAGCAGGACATCAACACGGTCGTGAAGGACATCAGCGAGGAATTCGAGGTGCCCGACGCTATCGGTACGCCGGCCGCGGACACGCTGCCCGGATTCGCGCCCGAATCCGGGTCGGAACTGGACGCCGGGTACGGGGCCGGCCTGCGCACCATCGACCAGCGCACCGGCGAACGCCGCGCCAGCAGCGTCGAGGTGCTGGACGAGCGCATGATGCGCCTGGAGAAGTCGATCGTATCCGTGCTGTCGATCCTGAAGAAGATCGTCGCCACGCCCCAGGGGGCGGTAACCCAGCCTATGGATAACCAGGAATGAACATGATCGAACTCGCCCCGCGGCCCACGCCGGCCCCGGGACAACGCATCCGCAATGCGATGACCTGCGACGTCGAGGATTACTTCCAGGTCTCCGCGTTCGCACCCTACATCGATCGCGCCAGCTGGCCGAGCCGCGAATGCCGCGTCGAAGCCAACATGGAGCGCATCCTTGCCCTGTTCGAGCGCCATGGCGTGCGCGCGACCTTCTTCACCCTGGGCTGGATCGCCGAGCGCTATCCGCAGGTCGTGAAAAAGATCGTCGCCGCCGGCCACGAACTGGCCAGCCACGGCTACGGCCACCTGCGCGCGTCGGACCAGACCCGCGCCGAATTCGCCAACGACATCCGCTCCGCGAAAGCGCTGCTGGAAGACATCGGCGGCCAGGCCGTGCTGGGCTACCGCGCGCCCAGCTTCTCGATCGGCCGCGGCAACCTGTGGGCACTGGACGAGCTGCTCGAAGCGGGCTACCGCTACAGCTCGAGCATCTACCCGGTCGTGCACGACCACTACGGCATGCCGGAAGCGCCGCGCTTCGCGTTCTACCCGAACGGCACCGACGGCCTGCTGGAAATCCCGATCACGACCGTGCAGATGATGGGCCGCAACCTGCCGGCCGGCGGCGGCGGCTATTTCCGCCTGCTGCCCTATGCGCTGTCGCGCTGGATGATGGCCAAGGTCAACCGCGAGGATGGCCAACCCGCCCTGTTCTATTTTCACCCGTGGGAAGTCGACCCCGGCCAGCCGCGCCCCGAAGGCCTCGGCGCCAAGGCGCGCTTCCGCCACTACATCAACATCGACCGGATGGAACGTCGCATCGAAGCCCTCGCGCGCGATTTCGCGTGGGATCGCATGGACCACATCTTCCTGAATCACCCATGAACTCGATCATCGAAGCCGCTGCCGCCAAACGCGCGGGCACGGCACACGCGCCCATGCCAGCCGCGTCTCCCCTCACGCTGCACCTGCTGCAGCCCCAAGAATATGCCCGCTGGGACGCCTTCGTGCGCGCCTGCCCGGACGCCACCTTCTTCCACCTGTCCGGCTGGCAGAAGGTCATCGAAGGCTCGTTCGGCATCAAGACCTGGTTCTATTATGTCGAGCAGGACGGCCAGATCCTGGGCGTCCTGCCGCTCGCCGAGATCAAGAGCCGCCTGTTCGGCCACTCGCTCGGCGCGATGCCGTTCTGCGTGTACGGCGGCCCCGCCGCGACGGACGACGCCGCGCGCGCCATGCTCGACAAGGCCGCGCACGAACTCGCAGAGCAGCTCGGCGTGGGCCACCTGGAATACCGCGGCATGCAGCGCTTCCACCCGGAAGACCCGGCCTGGCACACGAAGGAACTGTACGTCACCTTCCGCAAGGAGATCAGCGGCGACGACGAGGCCAACATGAACGCCATCCCGCGCAAGCAGCGCGCGATGGTCCGCAAGGGCATCAAGCTGGGCCTGCGCGGCGAAGTCGACGCCAACGTCGACCGCATGTTCGAAGCCTATGCACACAGCGTGCATCGCCTGGGCACGCCGGTGTTCCCGAAAAAATACTTCGCCATGCTGCAGGACGTCTTCGGCGACGAGTGCGAGGTGCGCACCATCGTCACGGAAGACAACCGCCTCGTGGCCGCCGTGCTGTCGTTCTACTGGCGCAACGAAGTCGTGCCCTACTACGGCGGCGGCATGGACCTCGCGCGCGAAGTGGCCGGCAACGACTTCATGTACTGGAACCTGATGCAGGCGGCGGCCGCGCGCGGCTGCCGCCTGTTCGACTTCGGCCGCAGCAAGCTGGGCACCGGCGCCTACGACTTCAAGAAGAACTGGGGCTTCACGGCGCAGCACCTGCCGTACGAGTACAAACTGTACGGCGCGACCGCGCTGCCGGACAACAACCCGCTGAACCCGAAATACCAGCTGTTCATCAAGATGTGGAAGAAGCTGCCGCTGCCGCTGGCAAACTTCATGGGGCCTTACATCGTCCGCAACCTGGGGTGATGAGGAAAACATCGTGAAAGACCTGCTGCTGTTGATCCACCGGATCCCGTACCCGCCCAACAAGGGCGACAAGATCCGCTCGTACCACCTGCTCAAGCACCTGGCCCGCCACTACCGCGTGCACCTGGCCACCTTCGTGGACGACCCCGACGACTGGCAATACGTGCCGCACGTCGAAGCCCTGTGCGCCAGCAGCCATTTCGCCGGCATGAAGCCGCTGGTGGCGCGCGTGCGCAGCCTGCAGGCGCTCGTGAAGAACCGCTCGCTCTCGCTCGAATACTACCGCGACGCCTCGCTCGCGCGCTGGGTGGACGAGACGGTGGCGAAACACAGGATCGAGCGCGTGCTCGTGTTCTCGTCGGCGATGGCGCAGTACGCCGACCCGTACCGCTCGGCGCGGCGCGTCGTCGACTTCTGCGACGTCGACTCGGACAAGTGGCGCCAGTACGCCGACCAGAAATCGTGGCCGATGAACTGGCTGTACCGCTACGAGGCGCGCCAGCTGCTCGCCTACGAGCGCCGCGTGGCGCGCGAATACGACGCGTCGCTGTTCGTCTCGGCGCCGGAAGCTGACCTGTTCCGCCAGCTGGCACCGGAAAGCACGGCCAAGATCGGCCACTTCAACAACGGCGTCGACACCGATTACTTCTCGCCCGACCAGCCGCATGCGGATCCGTACCCGGCGGGCGAGCGCGCCCTCGTGTTCACGGGCGCGATGGATTACTGGCCGAACGTCGACGCCGTGCAGTGGTTCGCGGCCGAGGTGTTCCCGACGCTGCGCGAACGTTGCGCCAACCTGAAGTTCTACATCGTCGGCGCCCGCCCGGCACCGGCCGTGCAGGAACTGGCGAAGCTGCCGGGCGTGGTCGTGACGGGCACCGTGCCGGACGTGCGGCCGTACATCGCGCATGCCGCCGTGTCGGTGGCACCGCTGCGCATCGCGCGTGGCATCCAGAACAAGGTATTGGAAGCGATGGCGATGGCGACCCCGGTGGTCGTGTCGCCGCAGGCGCTGGAAGGCATCGATGCCGTGCCGGGCAGCGAACTGGTGCTGGCCGAGGATGCCGCGGCCTTCGTCGACGCAGTCAGCACGCTGCTGGCCGGCCAGGACAGCGCGGCGGCCGCGATCGGCGCGGCGGCGCGCGCCAAGGTCCAGCGCCGCTACAGTTGGTCCAGCAACCTGGCCTGCATAGGGGAGAGCCTCGAATGTTCCTGAAACCGCCGCCTGGCGTGATCAACGCCCGCGCCACCCCCATCTCGCGCCAGGGTACGGCGCTGATCGCGCTGGCCCTGCTCGCGCCGTTCCTGCTGTACCTCGGCACTGTGCGCTCGATCGTCTCGATCTGGAACAGCTCCGAGACCTTCGCGCACGGCTACGTGATCTTGCCGATCAGCCTGTGGCTCATGTGGCGCAAGCGCGAGAATTTCAGCCTGTACCCACCGCAGCCCTGGCCGCCCGCGCTGGCCCTGCTGGGCCTCCTCGGCGCCGGCTGGCTCGCGGCGCAGCTGGGCGAGGTGCAGGTCGTGTCGCAATACACGTTCGTCGCGATGTTCCCCGTCGCCGC
>Ga0207705_10003365_pt1 | contig 12153 bp, 12 predicted proteins | sample KBSC13metaG_FD_184314 | JGI IMG/M metagenome (GOLD analysis project Ga0207705, IMG submission 184314) | Corn rhizosphere microbial communities from Kellogg Biological Station, Michigan, USA - KBS C1-3 metaG (SPAdes) (version 2) | ecosystem: Host-associated > Plants > Roots > Rhizosphere > Soil ...
GTCGACCGGAAGCTGCGGCGTCAGGTCGAAGCGATAGGTGGTGTGCCACTCGCCGCCGATCTCGATCTGTTGTCGCCATTCGCCGCCGATGTTCCGCAAGCGGAAACGCTCGTGCGGGGTCTCCTGCGGCGTGTCGGGAACCAGATCGAGGACGCCGGTGCAAACCGCGCCGCCGAAACCGACGTCCGCCAGCACCTGCCCCTCGGCGAAATCCACGAGCAGCAACTTGTGCGTACGCGGAGTCAGCGCGTCTTCGGATTGCCTCCACAAGACGCGCGCGGCGAGCGGCGTGAATCCGAATCCGATGGTCTCGAGGACATGACCGAAGAGACCGTTCTGCTCATAACAATAGCCGCCGCGCTGCTGGCGCACGAGCTTGGCGACGAGCGCTTGCGGATCGAGGGCCACCGGCAGGCCGAGTAGCGGATTGAGATTTTCGAACGGGATTGAGGCCGTGTGGGCCGCGACCAAAGCGGCGAGGGTTTCTCGATCGGGCCGAGCTTCGCCTGAAAAGTGAATGCGGTCGAAATAGGCTTGGAGGTCCGCCTCCGAAAGGCTCACGCGGCCGTGCCTCCGACGGTCAGGCCTTCGATCAGCAGGGTCGGCTGGCCGACCCCGGCCGGCACGCTCTGGCCGCCCTTGCCGCAGACCCCGATTCCCTCGTCGAGCGCAAGGTCGTTGCCGATGCCCTTCACGCGGGTGAGCACGGTCGGACCGTCGCCGATGAGGGTCGCGCCCTTCACGGGCTCGGCGATCTTCCCGCCACGGATTCGATAGGCTTCGGTGCAGCTGAACACGAACTTGCCGCTGGTGATGTCGACCTGTCCGCCGCCGAAGCTCTTGGCGTAGATGCCGTCGCTGACGCGCTCGACGAGCTCGGCCGGATCGTCGCTGCCGCCGAGCATGAAGGTGTTGGTCATGCGTGGCATGGGTGCGAAGGCGAAGCTCTCGCGGCGTCCGTTGCCGGTCGGCTCGACTCCCATCAGCCGCGCGTTGAGCCGGTCCTGGATATAGCCCTTGAGGATTCCATCCTCGATCAGCACGTTGCGGCGCGTCGGCGTGCCTTCGTCGTCGATCGTCAGCGAGCCGCGCCGCTGGTTCATCGAACCGTCGTCGACCACCGTGACTCCCGGCGCCGCGACGCGCTCCCCCAGCCGTCCCGAGAAGGCCGACGTTCCCTTGCGGTTGAAGTCGCCCTCCAGGCCGTGGCCGACGGCTTCGTGCAGCAGCACGCCAGGCCAGCCTGGGCCGAGCACGACGGCCATTTCGCCCGCCGGCGCGGCGACCGATTCGAGATTCGTCAGCGCCTGGCCGAGCGCGATGCCGATCGCGCGGCTCCACTGCGCCTCGTCGAAGAGGTTGTCGTAGAGATAGCGGCCGCCGAGGCCGTGATAGCCGCTCTCTCGGCGGCCGTTCTGCTCGGCAACGATCTGCACCCCCAAGCGGACGAGGGGTCGGACGTCATGCGCGACGAAGCCGTCGCCGCGAAGAATGTCGATCACGCTCCAGTTCGCGGCGAGGCTGACGCTGACCTGGACGACTCGAGGGTCGCGCGCACGGGCCGCGGCATCGATCCGCTGGCACAGCGCGACCTTGTCGGCGAATGGAACCAGGCTCAGCGGATCGTCCGCGGCGTACATCGCCTGATTGGTCCGCGGAGGCGAAGCGGCTGCGGGCCCCTTTGCCGGATCGAGCAGCTTGAGCGTCGAAGCCGCCCGCTCGATCGCCGCTTCGCTGATCTCGTTGGCGTGCGCGAAGGCGGTCGTCTCCCCGGTGACTCCGCGCAATCCGAAACCCGAGGAATTGTTGTAATCGGCGGTCTTCAGCCGTCCGTCGTCGAAGCCGAAGGATTCGGTGATTCCATACTGGAGGTAAAGCTCCCCGTCGTCGTGCCCCGAAAGATGCCTGGACGCGAGCCGCCGGGCCGCGTCGGGATCGAGGTTACGGTAAAGGAACCGCCGGGGGTCGGGAGCGCTCATGCGGCTTCGGTGTCCGCCGGCCCCCCGATGTAGACGAAGCGGCGATCGCAATAGCCGCACTCGACGAACCCTGTATCCGGCTCGATCCTGAGGAAGACCCGCGGATGTCCGAGCGCAGGCGAAATCTCGCCCGATCCGTCGCAGGCGATCTGGACCGTCGAGACGCGGATGACTTCAGGGGGGTCGATCGGCTTCATCGTGGGGCGAGGTAGCAACGGACCGCCGGACGTTCAATGCGTCGGTCGGTGGGCCGGTTAGTTGTAGTTGATCGTGACGTCGAAGGTCCCGAGATAATCCCCTTCGACCTGATTGGCGTTCACGTGCAGGGTTCCGCCGACCTGGAATTGGAATTCCTCGTGCGCGACTACGTTCCTCGTAGTGGCTCCATTGATGGTCCACGTGTCGAGCGTCATCGTCTCGGTGCCACCAACCCGGGTCAGCGTCACTGCTTTCTTAGGAAGCGCGATCTTGACGACGTTACGTGTCGGCGAGACGGCGTCGAAACCCGCAGCATGCGGCCTGCCGCCCGCCAGCAGAACGCCTCCCGTCGTGGTCACATTCCCGCTGTTCGAATCTAGGATTGCGGTCCCAGCCGCGGTGACGGTCAAAAGCCCGAAATCCATATCCATGAGCTTCACGAAGCTGGCAGGAAGAAGAATCGTCGCATTGCCCTTCGCCTGCACGGGCGGCGCGACAGGAGCGGCATGCCCGGCCGCCGAGCTCAGCAAGAAGGTTACCGCCGCCAGGCGGAGGGCGAAAGGCCGGGACATCTTGCACCGTCGGTAACCAGCTTCGGTCAAGATCGATCTAGCGGTTACGGTAAAGAGGTCGTTTACCCCGAACATATTGTCGCGTCGCCGGGCCGCTCCTATGCGGCCCCATGATGGACGAACCGGCGATCCGTATCGAGGCGCTCTGCAAGACCTATGCAGGGGGCAAACGCGCCCTCGACGGCGTCAGCTTCGAGGTCCCGCGCGGGCAGATCTTCGGCCTGCTCGGGCCGAACGGGGCAGGCAAATCGACCCTGATCAACATCCTAGCCGGGCTCGTGGTGAAGACGAGCGGCAGGGTCGCGATCTGGGGATTCGACATCGACGAGCATCCGAGAAACGCGAAGCGCTCGATTGGAGTGGTCCCCCAGGAGATCATCTTCGACCCGTTCTTCACGCCGAAAGAGACGCTCGAGATCCAGGCGGGACTGTACGGAATTCCACCGTCCGACCGGAAGTCGGACGAACTGCTCGCCGCGATGCATCTGACCGACAAGGCGAACGCTTATTCGCGAACGCTCTCGGGAGGGATGAAACGGCGGCTGCTCGTCGCCAAGGCGATGGTCCACTCGCCGCCGATCCTGGTGCTCGACGAACCGACGGCGGGGGTCGACGTCGAGCTGCGCCGCCAGCTGTGGGATTATGTCCGCAAGCTGCATGCACAGGGCGTCACGATCGTGCTCACGACCCATTATCTCGAGGAAGCCGAGGAGTTGTGCGACCGCATCGCGATCATCAACCACGGCCAAGTCATCGCCAATGAACCGACGCGAGAGCTGGTGGCGAAGGCTCAAGAGAAAGCCGTCGTGGTCACGTTCGACCGCGACATCGCCGAGGTTCCGACCAACCCCTCGTTCGACAACATCGCACTGGTCGACGAGAGGACGCTCGAGATCACGTACCGCAAGGATAAGGTCAATGCGGGCCAGGTCCTCGCGTCTCTGACGTCAGAGGGCCTTTCGATCGTCGACGTGTCGACGCGCGATCCGGACCTCGAAGACGTGTTCCTAAGCCTGACATCCTCCACGCAGGATGCCGCGTGAGCATCAGCGCCGACGTTCTCATCGTCGGCTCCGGCGCGGCGGGACTGACGGCCGCGCTCAATCTTGCCGAGACGCACAAAGTCGCGGTGATCGCCAAGGGGGGGCTCGGCGAGGGCGCCACTAGCTGGGCACAGGGCGGGATAGCCGCCGTGCTGGAAGCGGGCGACAGCTTCGAAGCGCACGTCAAGGACACGATGATCGCCGGTGCCGGCCTCAACGACCTCAAGGTCGTCGAGCACGTCGTGGAGTCTGCGCCCCGAGCCATCGGGCATCTGCTCGAACTCGGCGTACCGTTCGCTCAGGAGGGCAATGCGCTGCACCTGACCCGCGAGGGCGGACACAGCCATCGCCGCATCGTCCACGTCGCGGATGCCACCGGCTATGCCGTCCAGCAGGCGCTCGAAACTGCGGCGGCGAAGCATCCGAACGTCACGCTGGTACCCGACATGCTGGCGATCGATCTCGTCACCGGCCGCCACGCGACGCACTTCTCCACCAGCGGCGCCGTGCACGGCATCTACGCCTACAATCGCAAATCCAAGCGCGTGGAGACTCTCACCGGCCGTGCGACCATCCTGGCCACCGGCGGGGCGGGGCGCGCCTACCTCTATTCGACTGCCCCACGCGGCGCGACGGGCGACGGCATTGCGATGGCCTGGAGGGCGGGCTGCCGCGTTTCCAACATGGAGATGATGCAGTTCCACCCGACCTGCCTCTACAACCTTCAGGTCAAGAACTTCCTGATCACCGAGGCGGTCCGTGGTGAGGGCGGGCAGCTCAAGCTTCCGCCCGGCGTGAAGGGTGGGGGCGCCCGCTTCATGCCGCGTTTCGACGAGCGTGCCGAGCTAGCGCCGCGCGACATCGTGGCGAGAGCGATCGACCACGAGATCAAGCGGCTCGGGCTCGACTATGTCCATCTCGACATCTCGCACCGCGACCCCGATTTCGTGAAGGCGCACTTCCCGAACATCTACGAGAAGCTCTTGGGTCTCGGGATCGACATCACCGCGGAGCCAATCCCGGTCGTTCCGGCGCAGCATTACACGTGCGGTGGCGTGGTCGTCGATCTTCACGGCTGCACCGACGCGCCGGGCCTCTACGCCGCGGGGGAGGTCACGCAATCCGGCCTTCACGGCGCGAACAGGCTGGCGTCGAACAGCCTGCTCGAATGCCTGGTGTTCGGCGAGGCCGCGGCGAAGCATATCATCGCCAACTGGAACTCGCTGCCCGACGTGCCGGAAACGCGCGCGTGGGACGAAAGCCGGGTCACCGACAGCGACGAGGAGGTCGTGATCACCCAGACCTGGGGCGAGATCCGGCGCTTCATGTGGAACTATGTCGGGATCGTCCGGACCACCAAGCGGCTGGAGCGGGCGAAGCACCGGATCGACATGCTCCGCCAGGAGGTCCGCGACTATTACGCGCACTTCCGGGTCACTCCGGATCTGATCGAATTGCGCAATCTTGTGGAAGTTGCGGACCTGATCATTAGGAGTGCACTGGCGCGGCACGAAAGCCGGGGGTTGCACTACACGCTCGATTATCCCGAGCTGCTGCCGGACGCGAAGGATACGGTGCTCGTGCCCTGACGGGGCTTATTGCAGCGCTTCGTGAGTCGGTTTGGGCTGAATGTAACCGTGAAGCAAGGGAGCGAACGCGGCCGGTTCGTCCGTAATTTGGCGGCGCGCGAACCGGGAGCGATATTCGGTCGGGCTGGCGCCGACGCGGCGAGCGAAGGCTTTGCGCATCTGCTCGTAGCCGGAGAAACCGGACTTGTAGGCGACCTGCTCAACTTTCTCCGCCCCGTCCTCCAGGAAGCGTTTGGCGACCTCGGTCCGAGCCATCTCGACCCAATCGGCGGGCGAGGTTCCCGTCGCGGCCTCGAACGCCCGGAAGAAGTTCCGCAGGCTCATATTCGCCCGCTCCGCGAGCTTTTCGGTTCGCAAATCCTCGCACGGATTCTCGACGATCCAACCAAGAACCGAGCCGAGCGGGCCTTCGATCGATTGCGATTGCAGCGGGGCGCTGAACTGTGACTGGCCGCCCGGCCGCTTCATGAACACGACGAGGTTGCGAGCGACGAGAAGCGCGAGCGCGTGGCCGTAATCTTCCTCGACCATGGCCAGTGCCATGTCGATGCCCGAAGTGATTCCGGCCGAGGTCCAGAGATTGCCGTCCTGCATGTAGATGGAGTCGGGCCGCACATCGACATCGGCGAAGGATTCCTGAAGATGCCCGCAATCTTCCCAATGCGTCGTCGCGCGATGACCGTCGAGCAGGCCTGCGCCGGCAAGAATGAAGGCGCCGCAGCACACCGAGGCCACTCGCGGCACCTTTGCATGGTTCGCTTTGACCCAGGCCGGGAGGCGCTGATCGCAGCTTCGGTGATCGATAACGCCGCCGGTGACGATCAACGTATCGTACCTCTCCGGGGGTATTTGGTCGGCTCGTTTGGTTTCGACGAAGACATTCTGCTCCGTGCGCACGCTTCCTCCATCGAGCGAGAGCGGTTCGACAGTGTAGAGGATGTCGGACGCTTGTCCGGTGCGGATGAGGTGCCGCGCGGCGGAATGAAACACGCCCGCAGGACCAGCGAAGTCGAGCAGGTCGCACCCGTCGAACAGCAGGAACGCGATGCGCTTCAGCCTCGGTTGCATGGCTTTTGGCACCTCCTTGTCGAAGACGCGGAGCCGGTGGCAGCGGCAGGGGAAAATGCCACCGGCTGACGGGCAAGTCGATTCACTTCACCGCGACCGTTATCGTCCGGGCCGAGGCAAGCTGGCCACTCGCGCGAGCGACCGCGATGTCGATGTCGACCCGTGCCTTGTCCATTGCCACCGAGAAACAACGGTGCTGCGCGGCGAATTCGCTCAGCGACTGCCGACGGCTTTCGAGGCACAGATCCGAGGCGGCACGCGTGACGCGGCCTTCGAGCACATGGCGACCCGCGGCCGAAGCAATGTTGAGGTCCGCGTAGCTGACGACTGCGACGGGCAGGCCGCCTTCGACGAGCATCGGTTCGTTTTGTGCGCGGACCGGCGTTGCGATGAGCAATCCGGCGAACGCGATCGCAAGGTGGGGCTTTTGCATCCTTGTTCTCCTTGCTGGAGTCCGATCGTCCAGCCCCGGAAAACTACGCTACGAACCAGTTGCCCGAAATGACAGAAGCCCCTCGATTCGTGCCAGGATCACGCCGCGATCATTTTCTACCAACATCGGAGAATCGTTTCTCAAAAGTCGGGACTCTTGCTGATTCAGTTCGACAGCTCAGGGGGTTAGACCGATGCGCACCGAGGCAGCCGAACTCGTCTTGACCCCCGAGACAGAGTCGCGCCTCTGGCGAGGCGGCCCGGCCGCCGGCCAAAACTTCTGGTAGCCGGGCCGCTGAATGCCGATAGTGACGCCGCAAACTGCGGGAGGCGGCGATGGGGGTTCTTGGTATCGGCGGTCTGTTTTTCCGGGCTCGAGATCCAGGGTCTCTTTCGAGCTGGTACAAGGAGCATTTGAATGTCGGCTCGGGCTGCGCCGCGCCCGGTGCGGGCGAACCGTCCGAGTGGGTGTGGATGGCGAGGGGAGGCCCGGTCGTCTTCGCACCCTTTCCCGCCGACACCGACTATTTCGCCGACGATAAGGCATTCATGCTGAACCTGCGTGTGAGCGCGCTCTCACAGCTGATCGATCGGCTGAAGGGTGCGGGCATCGATGTGGAGACTCGCGACGAATGGAACGACCCGAACGTGGGTCTTTTCGCGCGCATTCACGATCCGGAAGGAAACCCGATCGAGCTATGGCAGCCGCCTGGCGAATGAGCCCTAGTCCTCGAACCGCTTCGTGGATTCACGATCGCGTTCGTATCGCCGCTTAAGAGGAAATGGCGGCAGCCAGGATTCGCGGCGGATCGTCCAGAGCTCGTAGGTCGGCGTCAGCTGGTCGGGCGCGTCGAATGCGCCCAGATGCACTTCGACCTCATCACCGGTGCGGCTGAAAACCGACGATCCGCAGCGCGGACAGAAATGGCGCCCGTCATAGTCGCAAGTCGTACCCTCGACCGTTACGGCTTCGTCGGGGAAGATCGCGCTCGCATCGAACAGCGCGCCATGATGCTTCCTGCAGTCCAGGCAATGACAGATGCCGACTCGATATGGCTCGCCCGATGCCGTGATACGGACGTCACCGCAGAGACAACCACCCGTGTATCGATCCATGCCGCCTCTCTTGTCGAATGGGCCGGCGCATGTCTGGCGTGCCGATCAGAGAATGCCAACCGTCCAAAGAATGAGTACCCAGAGCAGAATGGACGAGCCGAGGATCACGCGCATCCGGACCGTAAGCGGGTAACGATCGTCCTCGACTTCCGTCTCTTCCACCGGATCCGGCACGCCGAGAGCTTCGGCGGGGCGCCCGCCGATCGGATTGCGAAGCATGGCGGCACTGATCGCGGCTTGCGGGATGCGCTCGTGAAACTCGCAACCGAAATATTGCCCGCTGTTCCACATGACCGTGGCGACGGCCGGGCCGACTTCTGGAAGATCGATGTGAAGCTGTTCGAACGTCGCAAGTTCGGCATTAGTCTCGATCAGGATGCCCGTCGTCGAAAGGTCGTGGATGACGGCTTGCTCGCCCGTCTGGGGAAGCGACGCTCCGAGGCTAAGCCGGCGTCTGGGCGACGCCCTGCGGTTCCGCGATTCCAACCGTTCGAAACGTGCCAATGCCTGCATCGATGAAGCCTCCCCACGGTCCGCGCTAAGGAGCGACGGTAAAGGATGAGTTGAGCTTCGATCCGATCTGGCAGAAGTCTTTGTTACGCCCTTTATCGTCCCCATATCGCAGTTCACGAGGGCGGCTTTCATCGCGCCGCCACCCTGCTAAACCGCCGCCTTCATGCCTGACGCCTCGACGCCACAACCCCAGCCGCACCTCTACCTCGTCGACGGGTCGAGCTACATCTTCCGCGCGTACCATCGGCTGCCGCCGCTCACGAACCGGCATGGCATGAACGTCGGTGCGGTCTACGGCTACACGACCATGCTGTGGAAGCTCGCCGACGGGCTGAGCAAGGCCGAGGGACCGACCCACATGGCGGTGATCCTCGACGCGTCGGAAGAGACTCACCGCAATAAGATGTACGACCAGTACAAGGCCCATCGGCCCCCGCCTCCGGAGGACCTGGTCCCGCAATTCCCCCTAATCCGCGTCGCAACTCGTGCTTTCTCGATCCCTTGCATCGAGGAGGAAGGGCTGGAGGCGGACGACATCATCGCCTGCTATGTCACCGCGGCGCGCGCCGCCGGCTGGCGCGTGACCATCGTCAGCTCCGACAAGGATCTGATGCAGTTGATTGACGAGAATGCCGGGATCGACATGCTCGACACGATGAACGACCGGCGGATCGGTCGGAACGAGGTTCTCGAGAAGTTCGGCGTGCCGCCCGAAAAGGTCGGCGATGTGCTGGCGCTGATGGGCGACAGCGTCGACAACGTTCCCGGCGTCCCAGGGATCGGGCCCAAGACCGCGTCGCAGCTGATCCAGCAGTTCGGGGATCTGGATACGGTCCTCGCGTCCACGGACCAGATATCGAAGCCCAAGCTCAAGCAGTCGCTGATCGAGCATGCCGATGCTGCCCGGCTCAGCCGCGAGCTGGTGCGCCTGGTATGCGACGCGAACCTGCCGGAGCCGCTCGAAGCACTCTCGATGAAGGGTATCCCGCCGGAGCCTTTGAAGGAATTCCTTGAAGATCAGGGATTTAAGTCGCTTCTAAACCGCATGATCGGTGGCGGCGGAGGTGCCCAGCAGACCGGCGCGACCGTACGTAATGACGTCATGGCGGCAATGGAGCCGAAGCGCCCGGCGCTGGAGCCGGAGCAGATCGAAGTCGATCGATCGAGATATGAGACGGTGGTCGACGAAGCGGCGCTCGACCGCTGGATTGAGGAGGCAACGGCTCAAGGCTATGTTGCGATCGACACCGAGACCGATTGCATCGACTGCATCATCGCGAAATTGGCCGGGGTGAGCCTGGCGACCGGGCCGAACAAGGCCTGTTACATCCCAGTCGGGCACAGTGGCGGCGACCTTTTGTCCGAGGCTCCGCAACAGCTGCCGATGGACCGGGTGCTCGACAAGTTGAAGCCGCTCCTCGAGGATCCGGCGGTCCTCAAAGTCGGGCACAACCTCAAATACGACTGGGTGATGTTCGACAAGGCAGGCATCACCGTCGCGCCGATCGACGATACGATGGTGATAAGCTTCGACCTCGATGCTGGGCGTTCATTCGGACATGGCCTCGAGGAGCTCGCCAAGCTTCACTTCGATCACGAATGCATTCCGTTCAAACAATTGTGCGGGACGGGGTCGAAGCAGATCACGTTCGACAAGGTACCGCTACAGGCTGCGACCGAATATGCCGCCGAGGACGCCGATATCGCCCTTCGCTTGTGGCTTCGGCTGAAACCCCGGTTGGCGTCGGAGGAAGTGACTCGCGTCTACGAGCGGGTCGACAAGCCGCTGGTTCCGGTTCTGGCGCGCATGGAGCAGCGCGGGGTCAAGGTCGACCGTGACTATCTCGCGCGGCTTTCGTCGGAGTTCGGGCGCGACATCCAGTCGCTGGAGGAGCGGATCTACGAGGCGGCGTGCGGCCCCTTCACGATCGGATCGCCCCAACAACTCGGCCAGGTCTTGTACGAACGGCTCGGCCTGAAGGGCGGACGCAAGGGCAAGAGCGGGCAATATTCGACCGATGTCACTGAGCTCGAGCGCCTCGCCGGGGAGGGCGTGGCATGCGCGTCGCTGGTGCTGGAATGGCGGCAGCTGACCAAGCTCAAGTCGACCTATACCGATGCGCTCCAGGCCCAGATCAATTCGGACACCGGACGCGTCCACACGAGCTTCTCCTTGACCGGGGCCCAAACAGGACGGTTGTCGTCTAACGATCCAAACCTGCAGAACATCCCGATCCGCACCGAAATCGGCCGCAAGATCCGCGACGCCTTCGTCGCTGCGCCAGGCTACAAATTGCTCAGTGCCGACTATAGCCAGATCGAGCTGAGGCTTGCCGCGCACATGGCCGACGTGCCGCCGCTCAAGGATGCTTTCCGCGAAGGGGTCGATATCCACAGCCTTACGGCGGAGGAATTGTTCGGCCGCGTCGACCGGGACACGCGCAACCAGGCCAAGACGATCAACTTCGCCATCCTTTACGGAAGCTCGGCCTGGGGCATCGCCGGGCGGCTCGGCGTGCCGAAGGAAGAGGGCAAGGCGATCATCGATCGCTATTTCGAGCGTTTCCCGGGCATCCGCGCCTTCATCCACAGCACATTGTCGTTCGCTCGCGAGCAGGGGTTCACCCGCACCTTGTTCGGCCGGAAGACGCACTTCATGCCGAATATCCGCTCGCCCAACCCTTCGATCCGCGCGGGCGCGGAACGGGCGGCGATCAACGCGCCGATCCAGGGCACCAGTGCCGACCTCATCAAGCGGGCGATGGCACGCATGGACGAGGCGCTCGCCGAAGCTGGCCTCGAGGGAGTGCGGATGCTTCTTCAGGTCCACGACGAGCTCGTCTTCGAAGTGCCCGAGGGGCAGGAAGAGGCCGCAGCGGCCGTCATCAAACGGGTCATGGCAACTGCCGCCGAGCCAGCCATCAAGCTTGACGTTCCGCTCGATGTCGAAGTCGGCTGGGGCGCTCACTGGGGCGAGGCGCATTGAGCGACGCGACACGGGCCGAGCCGGCACCGCAAGGCGCCGCGCCGGACGCCGACATGGCGACGCTGGCGAGGGGCGGACGGCTCAACGTCTTCGGATTCGTCCTGCGGCTCGCCGGCATGGTGCCGTTTCTGTTCATCGGCGGGCGGATCTACGGGCCTGCCGCACTGGGCCGCTTTGCTTATGCGGTGCTGGTCGTCGAATTCGCGGCCCAGGTGGCGGCGCTGGGATTGCGCCGCGGTCTCGCCCAAGTGCTGGCCGAGGCGAAGAAGCCGCAATCCTGCGTCATCGCCGACGCGTTGCTCGTCGCTGCAATAGGGTCGGCGATCGGAATGGCGACTCTGATCGTGTTTCCCAAGGCTATGTATCCGACCACACCCGTAGGCGGTCTCGACCACCTCCTCGCGATCACCGTGATCGCGATCTCCTGGACCGACATCGCGCTGGCGGGTCTCGCCTATCACAACGACGTCGCGTCGACCGTTAGGGCGCGATCCATCGTCCAGCCTTGGACGATCAGCATCGCGGCGTTCCTCTTGTCCTTCGTGCCGATCATGGTGAGCCGCGGCGACGGCCTGATCATCGCCTACGTGCTGTCGATGGTCGCGGCGCTGGTCGCCGCCCTCATCCCTTTGATCCGTTGCTACGGCCTGCCGCGCG
>Ga0207705_10003368_pt1 | contig 12151 bp, 7 predicted proteins | sample KBSC13metaG_FD_184314 | JGI IMG/M metagenome (GOLD analysis project Ga0207705, IMG submission 184314) | Corn rhizosphere microbial communities from Kellogg Biological Station, Michigan, USA - KBS C1-3 metaG (SPAdes) (version 2) | ecosystem: Host-associated > Plants > Roots > Rhizosphere > Soil ...
ACGGAACGACGCAGATCGGGAAATCTCCCGCGATGCCGCCCGCAATCTGGAAGAAGCCTAACGACGACGTCGCCGTGATCTCCTTATACCAACTCACAAGGAAGCCCATTAGTTCCACACCGGTCTTGACGATGTTGAAGCGGCTCAGGTCCCCGGAGATAACATGCCCCGTGAAAATGTTCGCAAGCGTCGAGTCTTCCCATCCCGGCACGAAGATCGGAATGCCTTTTTCGCACGCGGCGAGCACCCAGGAGTCCTTCGGGTCGATCTCCATCTGGCCTTCGAGAGCTCCACTTCGAACGAGCTGGTACATGAACTCGTACGGGAAGTAGCTTTCGCCGGCCTTATCGGCCTTCTGCCAGAGTTCGAGTACGGCGGCCTCGATCTTGCGGATGGCCTTGTCTTCGGGAATGCACGTGTCGGTGACACGGTTCATTCCGCGCTGACGCAGCGCCATCTCCTGTTCGGCCGAAAGAGTGCGATACGCGGGAATACGCTCGTAATGCGTGTGGGCGACCAGATTGAAGATGTCTTCCTCGAGGTTGGCGCCTGTGCAGCAGATCCCGTGGACTTTGTCCTGGCGGATCAGTTCGGCTACCGAAATCCCAAGCTCGGCCGTGCTCATCGCGCCGGCTATGGTGAGAAACATCTTTCCGCCGTTGTCCAGGTGCGTAACCCAGGCCTCAGCGGCGTCGACACAGACAGCAGCATTGAAATGCCGGTAGTTGTGCCGCATAAACTCTTTGATCGTCATCCGTCTTCCCGATTTCGGAGCTTCACCTCGACGGCGCCCTGCGGTTGCCGTCGATCAACTCCGAAGTTTCTATCCTGTCACTACGTTAATCGCGTGGTATTATACCCCGGATATTATCAGCAATTGAGAGCATCTGCTGAGGATTTTTTATCAAAACCTGCTACATGCCGCGCAGCATGCTGTTGCACACCGATGCTAGCCATTCACGGTCCCCGCTTGCGAGATACTCGCCGATTTCTATTTTCTCAGATTGACACACCAGCAGCAGCTTCGCCTGGGACAATCCGTGCGGGTCGCGTTGGAGCACGAACGACCGCACCGTCGAAAACGGGTGGACAGTCGCCCGTTCTATCTTGCCGACACTTCGACCGTGCCGGACGGAATCGGCCCCGAAGGTGAGCGTCTCACACAATGTGTTGTGCCGAATCATCGACGTCAACTCGGCAATCCCGGCGGCCAATGCAAAGAACACGAATCCCGCGAAGAGAAATCGCGACGCCGCCATCGACTTTGTCAGCCCGCGCGTCATGATGCCGGCCAGGATGAAGACCGGCTTGCCCGTGACGACCATAATCGAGAACATGACGATCCAGCCCGTCAACACGACAGTGAGGCCGATCGCCGCCAGCCACATGACCGGCGACGCTCCCCTTCGCGGGATCTCTATTCGGTATTCGCCTTCCGTCTCGAAGACGCGAATGCGGCAGCCGGCCGGCCGCTCGAGAGCGCCTGGGACTTCAAGTATTTCCAATGGGTGTTTAAGATGGCAAGAGCCTTGTGGCGAATAGGATCTATTCGCCACAAGGTGCTTTAGAGTTCGAGGCGATCGAATCGATTTTTCTGGACGCCGAGCGCTTCCTGAAGAACCGCGTACGCATTGTCGACGCGCGCCTGGATGCGCCCCGCGTCGTCACGTTCCGTCGATCCTTCGGGAAACTTCTCCGGTGCCGCACGCTCGCGCAGCTTTGCCACGGCGGCGTCGATAGTGGTGATGTCCGACCCGGCCGGCACGCCAATTACGCGATAGGCGGTCTGAATCGGATCGGGATCAGGCCCCGACGCCGTCGACGGATCGCTGGTGCTGAAGTTGTAACGCTGTGGCTGAAGCTGAGAACGAGCCGCCGCCTCGCCCCTCGCCGCCGCGATCTTCGCCTCGGCACGCGCCATTGGATCGCCGCTGCTGTTTAGGCCGGCGTCGGCCGACCCGCCAGGCGCAAGCGCCTTGTCGAGTTCCGCCGACGCCCTCGAATCGATCTCCTCGAGCCGTCCACGCGCGGCGTCGAGATAGGCCTTCGCCATCTGATAAATACGATCAGGTACGCTCATAGTTCGTTACGAGGATGACCCCGAACCACCCACCTTCGCCTCAAGCGCCTGCAGCTGCTTGTCGATATCGTCGACGCTTGCGGCCGTGGTCGATGTCGTCGTGGTGGTTGTCGCAGCCGGCTTGAGGCCGAGTTTCTGCTCCATGCGGTCTAGCTCGGCGTCCGCATTGCTGGAAGCCGCCATATCGTCCAAAGAGGCGATCCGGGTCTCAAGCTTCTCCTTGGCAAGTTCCGTGCGCGCGGAGCTCTCACTGCGCGCGTTCGAGATCTTCGCCTGAGCACGCTCGAAGGCGGCGTCGGTGCCGTCGGTGGTGAAACCATCGAGGGCCTTGTTGATCGAGATCTCGATCTGGCTCTGCTTCCACTGCGCCTTGAGCGCGAGCGCCTGGGCAGTCTTGGCCCGAATCCGCTCCTCTTCACGTCGAAGGGCAGTCTTAATGGCCTCTGTCGTGTCGATTGCGTTCTGCAGCGACTGCTTCGTGGTCGTGAGGGTAGTCTCGTACTGACCCTTTTCGACGAGGAGCTGACGGGCGAGGTCGCGATCGCCGTTCTTGAGGGCAAGCTCGGCCTTGGCCTGAAGGTTGTCGACAGTCTTCTGAGTCTGATCGACAAGCGCCTGCAGGTTGTTCTTCTGCGTGATGGCCTGTACGGCACGCTCGCGGTTCTTGGCGGATGCCTCTTTCATCTCCTGCTGCGCTTGCTGCAAGAGAATATCGGGATCTTCCAACTGATCGAGTTTGAACCCGAGCAATCCTTTAAGGTAGCGCCACATTCTGGCGAACATACTCACTTTCCCCTTTCGCGCCTATTTCATCTCACGGCGATTGACGCCAGATGAACGCGGTGTACACTCTATGTATTACAGTCAGACACAATTCCAAGCCAAACGTTGCGTGCAAAATACCAGTTTAACGGTATTGCCGCGCGCTGAATTGACAGCCGCTTCTATCGTCATTATAACTTACCGAAGGCTAATTAGATACACAGCACCAATTGCCCTCCTATTGTCACTGGTATAATCTCGACGTGGACCTTGTTTCTACCGACACAATCTGCGCCCTGGCCACCCCACCTGGCCGCGGCGGAATCGGAATCATCCGCATCAGCGGCCCAACCGCCATCGACATCGGCGACGCCCTCACCCACCGCAAATGGCGACATCGACGCCCCCGAACGCTAACCAGATCCGTCATTGTCGACACCGCCGGCGACCCTATCGACGATGTCCTCATCGCCGTATTCCACGCCCCAAACTCCTACACGGGAGACGACGTCGTCGAGATCCACGCGCACGGCGGCCCCATCCCCCTGCGCCGCATCCTTGCCGAACTCTACAGCCTCGGAGCGCGACAGGCCGGGCCGGGTGAGTTTACCCAGCGCGCCTTCCTCAACGGGAAACTCGACCTCGCGCAAGCGGAAGCTGTCGCCGACGTCATCGAGGCCGACACCGTCGAGGCCCATCGCCTGGCCCTTGGGCAACAGTCGGGACGGCTGAGCCGCACCGTCGAGGAAATCCGCGACACGATACTTGGCGTTCTAGCACGCATCGAAGCATCTATCGACTTCCCCGAGGACGTCGGCGAACTGGACGTCGCCGTCTGCAGAAACGAGATCCTGAGCGCGCAAGCCATGGTCGACCGCCTGCTCGCCACCGCCGACACCGGCATTCTATACCGGGAAGGGATTAAAGTAGTGCTCGCCGGCCGGCCAAATGTCGGCAAATCGTCATTAATGAATGCGATCCTACGAACGGAGCGCGCGATCGTCACACCTATTCCGGGCACCACACGAGATCTCATCGAGGAAGGCGCAAACATTGGAGGAGTTCGTATCAGGATCGTGGACACAGCAGGAGTGCGGGAAACGACCGACGCAGTCGAGAAGATCGGAGTCGACCGAACCCGCGCCAGCATCGACACTGCCGATCTGACTATCTTCGTTATCGACTCGACAGTTGGCCGGACCCACGAAGATGTCGCCATTCTAAATGGTATTCCGGGCAAATCCGTAATCGAGGTCTGGAACAAGGCCGACATTGCCGGCGACGCAGCGACTCCGGTAAATGCCATTCAGGTCAGCGCGCTCACCGGCGACGGCATCGAGAACCTCGAAGCCGCCATCGTTAAAACCGCCACCCAGGGGCAAACGGTCGCCATCGATAGCCAGGGCGCCGTCGTAACACACTCAAGGCATCGTCACGCGCTCAGGTCCGCACGCACGCACCTCGACGAGGGCCTTGCCACCATCAACCAGAATCTGCCCGCCGACTTTATCTCCATCGACGTCCGCGGCGCCCTCGTAGCCCTCGGCGAAATCACCGGCGCAACCGCCACCGACGACATCATCAACGAAATCTTCTCCCGCTTCTGCATTGGCAAATAACCAATTAGCATTGGGCGTAATCCCTGTGGGTCGGGTGACGTCATCGGCCTCTCGTCAATTTTCCGTCAATTGCCGACCAAGGCACATACCCGGAAGAGTGCAGGGCACGAATATGGACACCCACATGCAACCCCATTATTGGGGAAGGGAGCCCCGCGACCAGGGGCGTCAGCACATCTTACTCGACCGGCACCTCACCGTCCGCCTTCGGCTCCTCGTCCTTCTTCGGCGGCTCAGGCACCTTCAAGTCCTCGGCATTCTCCACCGCGACTACATTATAATAGGCAACCTTGCTGCCGACACGAAGCGCCCACCCCTGGTCACCATAGCTCCAATGCCACCACTCACCCAGATAGTTCGTCAGCCCGGCATCCTCCATCGCGCGGATCAACATAATGCGGTTCGCCTGGCACTCTTCCGACAGCTTCGACGAGTACGTGGCCGCAAACGCGAAGAAATCGTCGTGATTGGAGAATCGAAGCGACTTGCCATCAGGCCCCTCGACACCGACGTCGATAGCGGCGCCAGTCGTGTGCGGCGGGGGCGATTTGGAGTCGAGGGGGGCGATCATGCGGTTGAGCGTCCGCTGCATCGTCGCCGCGGTCCATTCGGGATGGTCGGTCTGGAGCTTTTCGGTGAAGTGATCGCGGATGCGACGCTGCATGTCGATAGTGCGCAGGCAGGTGCCAACCGTCAGGCGGTGGCCGTCGGGGAGGTTCGCCTGAGCGCGGCAAACCATCTCCGCAACCGTCTTGCGCAATAGAGGCAAGCAGCCTGGCCGCAGTATCAGTTCTGGGCACATGTCACGCAGGTCGACAAGCGGTTCACCAACATCATATATTGTAATGGATCGCAGCGCCTTGAGCGGCTCGCCGAAGGACCGGAGATCATACTTAACATCGAAGCTACCGGTCAAAATCGGCCGAGGATACGGCGGCCCTAGCGGTAGAGGCTCGATGCCCTTGTGTGTCGCGCTCAATGCCAATTGCCCTCATACACGATGACGGCAGGCCCCACCATGTCGACCGCGCCGCCCTCGCCTCCCCACCCAATCGCGAGCGTCCCACCGCGGGACATAACCTGAACGACTTGCGATTTCGACGCAAGCCCAAGCTTCTTAGCAGCGACAGCGACGGCGCAAGCCCCAGTTCCGCACCCAAGCGTTTCCCCGGCGCCGCGCTCCCAGATGCGGGTCTGAACCTGCAGGGGCCTCGACGGGTCCGCGTCCTTGGCCGGCGTCGACCAGAGGACACTGGTCCGCTCCGGAAAATACGGATGCTCCTCGATCAGCGGCGAGTACTTCTGAAAGTCATCCTCGCTTGGCTGCGGTCCGAAGATGACCGTGTGCGTACTCCCCGTATTCGCCGATGTGATCTTGAAAACGCGGTCGACGACGTGGAGATCGACATCGACCACTACATCGACATCGGCGCCGCAAAATGGAATCTCATCTGGAAGGAACTTAGGGAAGCCCATATCGACCCCCAGCGTCGCCGCGCGGCAGCCGTCGTCTATGGAGATCACCCGAACGTCCCGCAGCCCCTCTTTGGTCAAAACGGAAAAGGAAGGCGAATCCAGCCAGCCATGCTTCAGCGCCCAAAGGCCGACACAGCGCAGACCATTGCCGCACATGTCTTCGGTGCCGTCGGGATTGAACATCCGCATACAAAACGCGGCGCCCGACGCGTCTACAAGGTGACGCGCTATCTCCGGATGGTTCGCCAGAGCCGGCGGTATCGGCCCCGGCGCTCCTAGCCGCGTCACCAATAGTAGACCGTCCGCGCCCACGCCAAACTTCCGGTCGCAAACTCGAATGGCCAGCGACGCCGCGTCTCCATCGAACCCCGGTGTCTCGCTATTGACCACCACGAAGTCGTTGCCGACTCCCTGCATTTTTGTAAAGTGCATACTGGATTCTCAACAATGGCTTCGACAAGCAGGTTCCCACTTCCTAGTCCCCACTCCCCGATTATGACACGGCGTCTTCAATTATTAATAGAAGGTTACAAACGAAGCAAACGCAAAGTTTCTTCCGAGACCCGTCCCCAACCAACCAACCTGGCATGAATATTGCAGTACAGCTATCAAGCTAGGAAGCATCTCCATTATAGATTAGGGAAAAAGCTGTATGTTACACCACCGATTAAGTAAGTGGTTAGGTTTCATCTATTTACTTCTAGCTTCGCTCATTATGGCATCGGCTGCAAGTGCAGCCACCGTGCGTGCCGCGCGGAGCCTGGTGACACGAAGCTTCAAACTGACGCAGACTACGGGAGTCTCCGGATTCACCTACGTTGACGCCAACGGAAACGGAGTCTTTGACTCCGGTGAAACGCCGATATCCAACGTCACGATATCAGCGACCATTAACGCCAGCACGGTGACTGCGATTACCGACGTGGGCGGACATTACATCTTCTCCAACATTCAGGTTGGATCGACGGTCATTGTCACCGCCCCCACTTCAGCTATCGGATACAAGCTCACTACCCCAAACCCATTGACAGTGCCTGTGCCGACGGCGACCACCGTTCAAAACGTCAACTTTGGATACTCTCCAGGTTCGATTAGCGGTAAGCTCTACACAGACACAAACAAAAACGGCACCCTGAACACTGGCGAACCGGGCCTATCCGGGGTTACCGTGACCTTGACTGCCCAGGGCGGCGGATCGATCACCACGACGACCGACCTCAGCGGCAACTACTCTTTCGCAGGCATCACCGCTGGAAACTACACCGTTTCCGCTCCCGCTTCCGCAAACGGCCAGGATCTCGAAACTGCAGCTTCCCTGCCGGTCAGCGTTGCGGTCGGCGAGTCGAAGACGGGCAACAACTTTGGATACGTCAGCGGATCGATCTCCGGCCACCTGTACACCGACAGCAATAAGAACACTGCCCTCGACGGCGGCGAGCCGGGCCTCAGCGGCATCACCGTTACTCTGAGCGGCCCCAATGGCACCGTCACTACCACGACGGGCGCAAACGGTTTCTACTCATTCTCAAATCTGCAAGCTGGTTCCTACACGGTTTCGGCCCCGAGCACAGCGGCAGGCGAAGCACTTGAGACAACTGGATCTCTTTCGGACACGCTCCTCGTTGGCCAGACTGTCTCGGATGTCGATTTCGGCTACGTCCTCGGCAGCATCGCCGGCGTCGTCTACAGCGACACGAACCATAACAGCGCGTACGACAGCGAACCGGGCATCGGCGGCGTCACTGTTACACTGAACGGCCCTGGCGGTCTCACGCTCACTGCCACCTCCGACTCGAACGGCTTCTACAGCTTCCCCGGTCTTGTCGCCGGCAGCTACAACATCAGCACCCCTAGTGCCGCGGGCGGCGCGGATCTTGAAACCGGGCCCCAGACGGTGGGTCTACCGGCCGGCCAGGCGATTACCAACGTCGACTTCGGCTACGTCACCGAAACCATCTCGGGCGTCCTCTACAATGACGGCGACCAGGACAAGGTGTTCGACCACGGCGAAGGCGGCATCGGCGGCATCGTTGTCACAGCGACCGGACCGGGTGGCCCCTACGTCACGTTTACTTTCGTAGGTGGCGGCTACGCCTTCACCGGACTTCAGGCGGGCACCTACACGATCACCGCTCCATCGACGGCAGCCGGTGAGGACCTGGAAACCAGCAGCCCTCTAACCGTGACGTTGACCGTTGGCAACAGCGCCGCGAACGTCGACTTCGGCTACGTCACCGGCCAAATCTCCGGCACCGTCTATTCCGACGACAACCACAACGGTGTCCTCGACAATGGCGAAACCGGCATCGGCGGCGTCACCGTCACCGCGAATGGCCCCAGCGGATCTAACCTGATCGTCATCACCGCGACCGACGGCTCATACACGTTCCCGACCCTCGAGGCTGGAACTTACACGATCACTACCCCCTCCACAGCCGGGGGCAAGGATCTGGAAACCGGGCCGCTCACCGCAGTCCTCCCATTAGGCGGCCACGTAACCGGAGAGAACTTCGGCTACGTCACCGGCTCGATCTCCGGTACCGTCTACTCCGACGCCAACCACAACGGCACGCTCGACGGAAGCGAGAGCGGCATCGGCGGCGTCACCGTCACTCTGAACGGCCCCGGTGGACCTTACACCACGACGACCGCTTCGGACGGCACGTACTCCTTCACCGGCCTCCAGACTGGCTCCTACACCGTCACGGCTCCGGCGACGGCCGGCGGCAAGGACCTTGAGACGAGCGGCTCGCTGAGCGCTAACCTCGCGGTCGGCGGCAGCGTCATCGGCAAGGACTTCGGCTACGTCCTCGGCTCGATCTCCGGTACCGTCTACGCCGACGCCAACCACAACAGCACGCTCGACAGCGGCGACACCGGCATCGGCGGCGTCACCGTCACTCTAAACGGACCCGGCGGACCGTACACCACGACAACCGCTTCCAACGGCGCCTACTCCTTCACGGGCCTCGTGGCCGGATCGTACACGGTCACGGCTCCGTCGACGGCTGGCGGCAAGGACCTCGAGACGAGCGCAACTCTGTCACCCAGCCTCTCGGTTGGCGGCAGCGTCACCGGCCAGAACTTCGGCTACGTTACCGGCTCGATCTCCGGTACCGTCTACTCCGACGCCAACCACAACAGCACGCTCGACGGAAGCGAGAGCGGCATCGGCGGCGTCACCGTCACTCTAAACGGCCCCGGTGGACCTTACACCACGACGACCGCAGCGGACGGAACGTACTCCTTCACCGGGCTTGTGGCCGGTTCCTACACCGTCACGGCTCCGTCGACGGCATCTGGCAAGGACCTCGAGACCGCGAAGAACCTTAACGCAACCCTGTCCGTCGGCGGCAGCGCCACCGGCAACGACTTTGGTTACGTTACCGGCTCGATCTCCGGCACGGTCTATACCGACGCCAACCAGAACGGCTCGCTCGACGGCGGCGAAAGCGGCATCGGCGGCGTCACCGTCACATTGAATGGCCCGAACGGCACGGTAACGACGACAACCGCCTCTGATGGGACCTATTCCTTCACAGGCCTCACGGTTGGTTCCTACACCGTCACCGTCCCGTCGATCGCATCAAGCAAGGATCTCGAGACGGCTGGAACGGTCAACGCCACCCTCGCGGCCGGCGATGACGACAACGGTAACAACTTCGGTTACGTCACCGGGTCTATCTCGGGCACCGTGTACTCGGACACCAATTCCAACGGCAGCCTCGATAGTGGCGAAAGTGGAATCGGCGGCGTCACGGTTACGTTGAACGGTCCGAACGGAACGGTCACCACAACCACCGCCTCGAACGGAACGTACACGTTCTCGGGCCTTCGCGCCGGGTCGTACACGATCACATCACCGTCGACAGCCGCCGGTGAGAACCTCGAGACGGCCAGCTCGCTCTCGGTCAGCCTGACGGCCGGACAGTCCTCTACGGGCAATGACTTCGGTTACGTCTTCCCGTCCAACGCCAGCATCTCCGGCACCGTCTACAGCGATGCCAATAAGAACAGCGTCCTGGACAGCGGCGAAACCGGCATCGGCGGCGTCACCGTCACGCTCAGCGGTCCGAACGGAACGGTCACCACAACAACCGCGTCGAACGGAACCTACTCGTTCACCGGCCTCCCGGCGGGATCGTACATCATCTCGGCCCCGTCCACGGCCGGCACCAAGACGCTCGAGACGTCGGGTTCGCTGTCGGTGACTCTGACCCCGGGTCAGTCGTCCACCGGCAATAACTTCGGCTACATCTCGACAACGGCCCCGGCTCCGGGCAGCATCTCCGGCACGGTATACAAGACCGTCACGGGATGCCACGGCACCACCCAGACCGGCTTCGCGGGCGTCACCGTCACCCTCACCGGACCGAACGGAACGACCACAACGACCACCAATAGCAACGGCCAGTACTCGTTCAGCAACCTGGTTGCTGGCAACTACTCCGTCAGCGTGCCGGCCACGTTCGGTGGTCAGTACGTCACCACCACTAATCCGCTCAGCGTCGCGCTGGCGGCCGGCCAGAACAGCCCGAATCACAACTTCGTGTATGGGCCTCTCGGCAGCATCTGCGGCACCGTCTACTCCGTCACCACCTCAAAGTGCGGCGGAACCACGCAGAAGGGCATTGCAAACGTCACGGTGACATTGACGGGTCCGAACGGCACCGTCACCACCACAACCGACAGCAACGGCCACTACACCTTCAGCGGCCTGCCGGCGGGCAGCTACAAGGTCAGCGTTCCGGCCACGGTCAACGGACTGAGCCTGTCGACGACCAGCCCGCTCAACATCACGCTCAGCGCCGGTCAGAACTCCTGCGGCAACGACTTCAAGTACGTCTGCTTGCCGTGGACGACTTACACGCAGGGCGGATGGGGCAACACGAACGGTACCCCCGGCCGGCTCCTGACCAGCAACTTCAGCACCGTCTATCCCGGCGGCAAGGTGGTCATCGGTGGAACCTACACCCTGACCTTCAAGTCGGCGGCGGCGGTTCAAGCCTTCCTGCCCGCCGGCGGTACGGCAAACGTGCTGAACGCGTCGGCCATCAACCCGACATCCAGCCACGCCGGCGTTATCGCCGGTCAGTTGCTGGCTCTGCAATTGAACGTAGACTTCTCGACAGCCGGAGTCAACCGCGCCGGTCTGGCCTCCCTGAAGGTCCAGAGCGGCAAACTCGCCGGCTACACCGTGGCGAGCGTGCTGACACTGGCCAACACGGTGGTCGGTGGATCGATCGGTTCGCTCCCCAGCGGAGTTTCGCTCAGCGATCTGAACACAGTGCTGACGAACATCAATCAGAACTACGACGGTGGTTCGTCGGACAACGGCTACCTCAAGTAGTCAAAATCCGATAACTTCGATACCACAAGAGGGGCAGGTTCGCCTGCCCCTCTTGTGTCGTCTAAACGAACCCCGCACTGATCCTGCCCCACTCCACCAGACCGACCTTCCTAACAGGGGAGGAGGGCTCCTCCGACATATGCCACCAATCGAGGCCCACTATCACGCGTACCGTCCTCGTCAGCCCGACCCACAGGGATCACGCCCCAACGCTAGTTGGCCGCCGGCCGAGGCCACTATCACGCGTACCGTCCTCGTCAGCCCGACCCACAGGGATCACGTCCCAACGCTAGTTGGCCGCCAATCGAGGCCCACTATCCCGCGTACCGTTCTCGCCAGCCCGACCCACAGAGATTACGCCCCAACGCTAGTTGGTTGGTGTGGCTAACAGACAGTAGAAAACAACAGATGCTAGTAATCAGATTGACAATTGAGCCATTCGCTGGTAAGATGGGCAGCAGGAATATCGACGCCTGAATTATGTTGCGCACGCCGTACAAATATGCCATCACTACCTCAAGTTTACACAAGAGTTACTCTCAAGGATGTTGCCCGACGCGTCGGCGTAAGCGTTAACGCGGCGTCGAAGGTACTTAACAATACAAGGTCCAGCGGACAGGTCTCCGAAGACACTCGAAAGCGCATTCTCGACGTCGCTAAGGAACTCGGCTATCAGCCGAATTCAGCCGCCCGTTCCCTCGTTCGTCGCCGCTCCGACATCATCGCAATGTACTTCGACGTCGAGTACCTCGACACCGCCGAGCCGTTTACAGCCGCGCTTATCGAGGGCGCCGAACGCGGATGCCGGGAACGAAACCAATCGCTTCTGCTCTATACGCGCGGGAATGACAAGAACGCCGACGA
>Ga0207705_10003369_pt1 | contig 12150 bp, 10 predicted proteins | sample KBSC13metaG_FD_184314 | JGI IMG/M metagenome (GOLD analysis project Ga0207705, IMG submission 184314) | Corn rhizosphere microbial communities from Kellogg Biological Station, Michigan, USA - KBS C1-3 metaG (SPAdes) (version 2) | ecosystem: Host-associated > Plants > Roots > Rhizosphere > Soil ...
GGTAACTACGAATTCGTTTACAACCCAGTCAACGACTTTGGCGCGACAGGCTCCGATTCGCGCCTGATGGTCACCGCGACGATGCCACTCTTCGACGCCGGCTTCTCGCACGCCGCCGTCAAGATTGCCCAGGCCAATCGCGACGCCGCGAAGGACACCCTGCAAGCCAATCGCAACAATGTGCACCTCGCCGTCGAGCAGGCCCTCGCCACCCGAAGTCAAACTCTGAACAGCGCCAGCCTCGCGCAAACAGCTCTGCAGGCCGCTCAGGTAAACTATGATTCAGCGGTCGCACAGCAGCGAGAGGGATTGTTGACCGTCGTCGACGTCATCACCGCCGAGGCCACCCTCGCGCAGTCGCAGCAAAACTACGTAGCGACCATCTACGACTTCTACATCGCCGACGCCGACCTACAGCGCGCCATCGGCCTGAACGACGTCACGCCGTCGAAGTCGCCGACACCGTCGACAGGCCCAGCCGCCACACCAAGCGCGGCCACAAAATAGCAACGGCAATCATTCGTCCGTCCGGAGGACGATCTCCATGGGAGCCCATGACTTCAGTCATGGGCCATGGTGTCAAGTTTTACCGGTATTAGCGCAGGTACTTATGGCAACTGAAGAAAAACTCAGGCCCGTTCAGGGCAACGGCACGACAGCAAACGGCAGCGGTCCCCGCCGCAAGAAGCGCAAGGCCTTTCCGAAATGGGCGATTGCCGTGATTGCCGTCGCCGTCGTGGGGATCGGTTGGTTCGCGTGGACCAAAACCCATCAGCCTCCCGATGATTCCGCTAACATGATCACGGGAACCGTTACCCGTGGTTCACTGGTGGAAACCGTTTCAGCAACCGGAAGTGTCACGTCGCAGACCGGAGGCCAGGTCGCTATCGGTTCCCAGATCACCGGCGTCATCAAGCATCTCTACGCCGACGTCGGCAGTCACGTTAAGGCGGGCCAGGTCATCGCTGTGCTCGACCTTCCCGACCTGCGCGACCAGCTCGACCAGGGCCGCGCCAACCTCGCCGCCGCGCAGGCTAGACTTCAGCAGGCGGAAACCGGTGTCGGGGTGACAGACACGCAGATGCGTCAGGCACTCGCCCAGGCGCAGGCCGGTGTCACCAGTGCGAACGCCAAACTCTCCGCCGCACAGGCCACTGCCCGCCAAACGCTCGCCCAGACGCCCGCCGATATTCGCAAGGCCGAAACTGCCCTGGCCTCGTCGAAGGCCGCGCTCGCTACCGCTAAGGCTGTACTCGTGCAGACCCAGAGCGGCGCAAAACTCCAGGTGGCAAACGCGCAGGAAGCAGTTACGCAGGCCGAAGCGAACGCAACCAATGCCAGCCTCAACCTTACCCGTCAGCAGAGCCTGCTCGCGAAAGGCTACGTCGCCGCCAGTGTTGTAGACCAGGCCCAGGCCACCGCCACTGTCGACGCGTCGCTTGCCGGCTCCGCCAAACAGAGCCTCATTCTGACCCAGCAGAAGGTCGATGCCGACCTTGCCACCGCCCGCAACACTGCCGCGCAGGCGCAGCAGAATGTCGAGGCAGCCCAGGCCGCCCTCGCGGCCGCAAGGGCCGAGACATACACCAACGCAGCCCGCCTCGCCGACGTCGACACTGCCAAGGCAAGCACTATGCAGGCTCAACAGAGCGTCGTGGCCGCAACCGGAAATCTCGGGCAGACGACACAGCAGCAGCAGGCCGTCGACGCCGCCCGCGCCGCCGTCGCGCAGGCGCAGGCGCAGGTTGCCTACAATCAGGTCCAGCTCAACAAGTCTTACATCCGGTCTCCTATCACCGGCACCGTCCTTCAACTGGCCGAGCAGCAAGGTGAGACGATCGCCGCCGGTCTCTCGGCGCCGACCCTGATCATCGTGGCCGACCTTACCCGACTTCAAATCGACGCCTATGTCGACGAGAGCGATATCGCGAACATCCACATCGGCCAGAAGGCCCAGGTCGTCGTCGACGCCTTCCCCAAGCACACTTTCGACGCCGTCATCAGTAAAATTGCCTCGGGATCGACGATTCAGAACGGCGTCGTCACTTACGACGTTACCTTAAGCATCAAGCAGGACAAGAGATTCCCGCTCAAGCCCGACATGACCGCGAGCGTCACCATTCAAACCGGCGAACGGGATAATGTCCTGCTCGTCCCATCGGTCGCCATCGACATCGGCGAGCACAGTTCCACCGTCAAGGTCGTCGAGAAGAAGGACGGCAAGAACGTGATCACGCCAGTCAAGGTACAGACCGGCGGCAGCGACGGAGCCAACACCGAAATCCGGGATGGGCTAACCGAAGGCCAGACCATCGTCGAAGCCGGCGGTGACGACGGCGGCGGTGGCTGGCGAGGTCCCAACAATCCATTCGGCCCGCAGCAAAAGGGCGGCGGCAAGAAGAAGCACTAGAGAACAATTTAACATGGATGAGGAAGATGTACAGGATTCAGATCATCCTAACATCCAGTTCATCCCGTCCATCCATGTTTAGATTCTCCTGTTCTTACACGGCACGAACTATGACAGATCCACTATTACATCTGCGTGACATTCGCAAACGCTACGAGATGGGCGACCAGATCGTCAACGCCCTGTCGGGCCTCGACCTTGACGTCTACCCTGGCGAGATGGTCGCGATCATGGGACCGTCAGGCTCGGGCAAGTCGACGTTGATGCACATCATCGGCTGCCTCGACGTCCCCACGTCCGGCTCCTACCAACTTGAAGGCATCGAAGTCGCAGAGATGGACGAGTTCGAGCTCGCCCGCATCCGCAACCAGAAGATCGGATTCGTCTTCCAGGGGTTCAACCTGCTTGCGCGCACTACTGCATTGGAGAATGTCGAACTTCCGCTCCGCTATGCCAGGCGCAAGGACCGTGAAGAGCGCGCCATCGCCGCCCTCGAACGCGTGGGACTGGGCGACCGCATCGACCACAAGCCGAACGAACTCTCAGGCGGTCAGCAACAGCGCGTTGCCATCGCCCGCGCTCTAGCGACCGACCCGGCGATGATCCTTGCCGACGAACCTACCGGCAACCTGTCGAGCGTGCAGAGCGAGGAGATTATGCAAATCTTCCAGGAGCTCAACGACGAAGGCGTCACCGTCGTCATGGTCACCCACGAGGCCGACATCGGCAACCATTGCCGCCGCATCGTCTCCATTCGCGACGGCCTTGTCGTCAAGGACGAACCCGTCAAGAACCGAATCATGGCGACGGATGTACTGGCGTCGATGTCCGTTGCATAACCGCTGTAGACAGATCTTATTGTGGGATGGGCGTCCCTGCCCGTCCAGGCGTTATACGCCGATTCTTGAACTATGAACCTGCTCGAAAACTTACGAATAGCTCTCCGGGGTCTCGCGTCCAACAAGATGCGGACGGCTTTGACCATGCTCGGCATCATCATCGGTGTCGGCGTGGTCATAATCGTCGTCGCCATCGGTCAGGGTGCTACGCAGAGTGTCACCGCGGCGATCAACTCGCTGGGAACCAATCAGCTCAGCATCCGCCCAAACTGGGGTCGCGTCCGCTTGACGGCGGCGGTCGCCCATAAGACGCGAGGATCCGGTCCAGTGGCATCGAGCACCGTCTCGGCGAACTTCGGCGGCGGGGGCGATGGAGGCAACAACCTCACGCTCGACGACGCCAACCGCATCGCGGCAAACTTCCCGCAGACCGTCGCCGCCGTCGCCCCGCAGGTACGCGGTGGAGTCCAGGCACGTCTCGGCGCGACCGACTCGAGCACCTCGTACGTCGGCACGACGCCCGCCTACATCTACGTCAACAATATCACGCTGTCGAGCGGCCGGTTCTTCACGTCGTACGATGTCGACGGACGACGTCTCGTCTGCGTCGTGGGCAAAACCGTGGCCGACAATCTGGTAACGGGCGGCAGCCACGATTTGACGGGGCGAACGATCTCCGTCAGCGGCAAGAATTTCGAAGTAATTGGGATGTTGGCGCCCAAGGGGGCGGGCGCTTTCGGTCAGGACCAGGACGACGTCGTCGTCATGCCCATCACCACGGCCATGATGCGGATCGACAATAAGACACGGCTCGATTTCATGTCGATCCGATGCACGACCGCGAAGATGATGCCCCTCGCCCAGCAGCAGATCGCAAGCTTCCTGCGCAATCGGCATCACCTGCGACCGCCATTCCCAGACAACGACGACTTCCGCATTGGAAGCCAGACGGAATTGATGGCCCGTCAACAGAGTGTGACAGGGACGATGACGTCGCTCCTGAGCGCGGTCGCCGTCATCTCGCTCATCGTTGGCGGCATCGGCATCATGAACATCATGTTGGTGTCCGTGACCGAGCGCACTCGCGAGATCGGTATTCGCAAGGCCATCGGCGCCACCCCGCGCGACATTCTGCTACAATTCCTCATCGAGAGCGCCATCATCTCGCTTCTGGGAGGCCTGGTCGGAATCATCATCGGTATAGGAGGCGCTGTGCTGCTTGCGACCGTCGGCGGGTGGAATACGATTATCGGCACCGCGTCGGTCTTTGTCGCCCTCGGCGTGTCCGCCGGCGTTGGACTCTTCTTCGGCATCTACCCAGCTACCAAGGCTGCTGCCCTTCATCCCATCGAAGCTCTCCGTTACGAATAAGCGCGCCATCGACACGACCGCGGCGTTGCGCCGGCTGTGGTAAACTGATCGATATCCTGGACGCGAAATACGCCCTCGGCAAGGCGTATTAGTGCACACGTCCGTCGAAATCGAACTCAGGAATTGTTATGAAGGCCAAGAAACCAGATACGCCTAATCCGGCACGGAAGACCGATACGCCCAGGCCGGCGCAACGTGGGCAGGGCGTGGGCAAGACGGAGCCCCAGACGCCACGAGCGCCAAGGGGGAGCGCGACCAGTCCGATGGGCAAGCCGGTTCAGCCAAAGGTTACGCTCTATCGACACACTACCGCGCCGAAGTTCGGTGACCCACAACTGGACAAAATAGCCTCGGACATATCGCACGGGATAGCGAAGCGAGGGGGAGTCGCCACTGTCAGCACCGCCGTGTTGACCCAGGCTCTTCAAAGCAGCAAGAACATGAAGTGGCGAACAGCTACTCCGGTTCAATGGTGCGATGCGGTTCACTCATTTCTGCTGAGGAACCTCGCCCACCGCACGAAATCACTGACCTACAGAGCCGAAGGATCGACGGTACAGTTTCGGGCCGTCTGGCGAATGCCGACCAAATAGCCCTATACTGACACCGCCCCACCTCTCGGCCGGATCTCGTACGAACACCCATGGGCCGTCGGCAAGATCTTGCCAGGGTTGCACAGACCCGACGCGTTGAAGACCGCGCGGACGTCGGCCATGGTCTGTAACGTCTCGGCCGAGAAGAGCATCGGCATATAGTCCCGCTTCTCAATCCCGATGCCGTGCTCGCCGGTCAGTGTGCCACCCACACCGACGCAGAGCTCCAAGATCTCGTGCGATGCTTCCATGACTCGCTTGACCTGGTCCTCGTCGCGCTCGTCGAAGAGGGTGACCGGATGCAGGTTGCCATCGCCGGCATGGAAGACGTTCGCGATCCGCAGATCGTATCGACGGCCGATGTCGGCGATCTTGCTGAGGACGTCCGGCAGCTTCGACCGGGGTATGACGCAGTCCTGGGTGACGCACGACGGCGCAAGCCGCCCCAGCGTCCCCACCGCCTTCTTACGCGCCATCCACAGGTTCGCCCGCTCCTTGGCGCCGCTCGCCTGACGGATCTCCCTCGACTTATTGCGCTCGCAGATGTCGACCGCCCTCGACACCTGTGCCGCCAAAGCGTCGGCGATACCGTCGACTTCGATGATCAGGATCGCACCTGCGTCGCGGGGGAAGCCAAAGTGAAACGCATCCTCGACAGTCTGCAAAATAACCGCGTCCATCATCTCCAAGGCCGCCGGAACGATGCCCGCCGCCACAATGTCCGACACCGCCTGCGTCGCCTGTTCAGGCGTATCGAAGATGGCGAGGAGCGTGCGGACGTCCTGCGGCTTGCGCACAAGCCTGAGCGTCGCCTGGGTGACGATGCCGAACGTGCCCTCCGAGCCGACGGCGATGCCGGCCAGATCGTAGCCGTTCGTGTCTTCCGTCTTGTCGCCCAGGTTGACGATCTCGCCATCGGGCAGGACTAATTCGACGCCGAGCACGTGGTTGACGGTGACGCCGTACTTGAGCGTATGCGGTCCACCGGCGTTGTTCGCGATATTGCCGCCGATGGTGCTCGCCCCCTGCGACGACGGGTCCGGGGCGTAAAGATAACCGTCACTAGCGACCGCCTTCGTGAGCTCGACATTGACGACACCCGCCTGCGCCATCATTCGCCGGTTGCGAATGTCGACGTCGAGGATCTTGTTCATCCGTGCGACGCCGATCAGGACGCCGTCGGGACAAAGCGTTCCACCTGCCAGCCCAGTCCCGGCTCCCCGAGGCGCGAACGGAATCCCCTCGCGCGCGCAGACCTTGACAATGGCCGCCACTTGCTCTGTCGACCGCGGCAGTACAGTCGCCAGCGGCGCGGCCGCGGCCAATGGAAAAGCGTCCCGCTCATAGGTCGCCAGTTCGCCCTTGCCCGTGAAAACACCATCGTCACCGACGATCTTCTTCAACTCCGAAATCAGTGCATTGTTCATGTGTTCCTATTTTACCCGCACCCAACGACGCCGACAGTGAGCAGTGCGTAACTCGTTTCAAGGGAGCAAACACACCCGTTGCGGAAATAAGGTAAAATAAGGAGCAGTTTTTTGTGAGGACTCATGAGCATCGACCCCAAAAACATCGTCGAATCGGCCGAAGAAGCCGAGCCCGTCAACCCTATCGCCGTACACGCCGAGCAGATCGCCATGGCGCCCACGCTCGAGGCGAAGTCTCAAGCCTTGTGGTCGCTGCCGTCCGAAGTACGTCACTTTACTCTGAACGCGCTCCCGGCGACCACGGTGGCCGCCCTCATCGAGGGCGACCCGGACAAGAACACGGCCCTGCTAGCCAACTTGCCGGCGGAGAAGTTTCACCAGATCCTCTCCCTCGGCTCTTTCGAAAATGGCCGCAAGTGGCTGGAACGCGCCGTCGCGTCCGGCTTCCTAGCAGCCGCCATCTTGCCCTCACTTCTGAACGCCCGCGACCTGGGTGAAATGCTGCTGACATCGCCCGACTTCCGCCGCGCCGTCCCCAGGTTGCTCAACTTCCAGCGCGCGGAACGATGGCGTCAGCTCCTGACGACGAACGAGTGGCACAAGAACATCGAGTCACTTCTGATGTCCGACACCGACGAGCTTCTGGAGAAGGCGAAGTTCAGGGACAAACAGGTCAAAAACGTCCTGCGCTCGCTTCTCGACTTCGTGCCTGAACTGTACCTGGAAACCATCAACTACGCCCTGGAGCGCACGAAGCAACTCGACGATCATCCTGAGGAGCACGACGACATTACCGACATGCCGTTCGCGCTGCCGGAGATGGATGCCTTGATGCCGCCCGAGGCCGAAGAAGACGAGAGATCGCCGGTCAGCGCGATGGAAGAAGTGATGCCCGACGGCGCCGACCCTGTCTTCTCACTCGTCACCGCGGGTCTCACCACAGCACGCAAGACACTGCTCGAAACACAGCTCCGCAACCTACTGCGTCACGAGATTGTCGGCACCGGATCGTTCTCGCTGGCCGCCATGCAACGCGCTGCTGGCCGGGTGCTTTCCTACCTGCGCCAGGGCATCGAATCCTACGGCCCAAGCCTCGAAGACGCCACTCGTGCCCTGGAAACTCGCAACCTCAACGAGGTCATGATGGTCGGCGCCCGCGCTACGGAATCGTTGAGGCAGAAGTCGCTGACATTGACCGGCATGCGTGACTGGCTCGACAGCAAACAGCGCCAGTTCCTCGACGCCATGAAGCAGCCCGAAGCCGGCCTGCATCCCGAGTCGCGTGTCCCCATCCTCTGGCTTGCGACCAAGCCCAAGCAGGACCGCGAGGAGTGGACACCGGTACCGGTCGACGAAGTCAAGCAGCGCATGTCCGACATCGCCACCTGGTCCGTCCTCGCACGCGCCGCTTTCGGCACGCCGGAGCGGGTCCATGCGATCTTCAACACCGCCAAGACACGGACCGCTCCCGAAGCCCTGCGCCGCACCATCGTCGCCCTCAGCCTCTATCGACGCTGGGAGCCCGAACTCGTGCGCCCGGTCGAGGACTTCATTACGTTCTACAAGCAGTACGGAAAGCGCGGCAAGTCGAACTTCGACGACGTCCGCAACATTGTGCTGACGGCCCTCGACCAGACGCCGGCCGATGCCTGGAAGCCCTCCGACGCCAAGACGAGGTCCAGAGAACTCATGCTGCGCACCATTGACGAGATGGAGGCCAACCCGCCTCCGCCTCCACCGGCGACGTCGACCAAGCATAAGTAGCCATTCAGAGAGAAAGCCACTTCGGATTCCGAAGTGGCTTTCTCTCTCACTTTGTATTCGCAGAAAATCGTAGCTTAGAAGATCTTGGCGACAGGTATTTGTTTACCGCAGACGTCGATCATATCGTCACCCGAGAAGTGCTCGAGATGTGAGTAGACTCCATCGACTGGATCCGTGTACACCGCCACTCTTCGATTGCGTACATCAACGACCCAATAGGTCGGAATGCCTGCCTCCGCATAAAGGTATATTTTGCCGGTCAGGTCCTTGCGCAGCGAACTGTCGGCGACTTCGACCACCAAGAGTATCTGGCTAGGTCCCGGGTTGCTTCGGGTTTCCGGCAACCGCCTGTACACAGCGAAGTCAGGCTGAAGCTCGCGATCACCGGGAAAGGACACACCGCTTTGGACTCTTACGATCAGATCGGTGTCGAGGAGAGTTCCAACTAACAAGCGAGTTAGATTGTCGACACTCCACCCGTGCTCTCCTCCAATCGGGGCCATCTCGGTCACAATCCTTCCATCGATTAGCTCAACCTTATAGTCATCGTCGAAGATGCCTGCGTCGACCATTGTATAGAACTCTTCGCGCGTAAACTTCCGCGCGTGCGTCATTTCAAGCAATTCTAATTCGGCTGCCAGCCCCAGTTCGGGCCGCTGCGACGTCAATGTTCCCATGGCATACTCCGTACAGGAGGAGGCTTGCTTCAATACTCGATGAACCGATGGAAGCCTCACTTGTCTCATTATACCAAGCAACGGCATACTCCATGCCCGTCACTATTTCCCGTGGCCATCCGTCCACTTCGGCCTTCGCGCCTCAACGTCAGCACGCTGCGATTTTCGCATTATGCGTTTGCCAGGGGCTCGTCGAATGTTTTCATTAACGCGTCCCATTCATCGGCATTCAAGAAGTAACTGAAAACCGCCCGGCCCTCTTCGACCACTTTCCGACTCAACCATTGATGCATTTCAGCGCGCGCCAGCGGTATTGTCGACACGTGTTCGTAAAATCCACAGGCAGCGCAGGTCGGAAGATCGAAACTCGCATCCTCGATTTGGGGCTGCTTGGAGCACCATTCCGCGAATACGTAAATGCGATCGACCATGGCGTGGTCGACTTGATCCCTTTCGTAAGCCGCAGCGAAGGCGCACCACAACTCTATCCACAATTCCATCGGACTGTCGACTTCGCCGATCTCCTCGTTTAGCTGCGGAAATGCCTCAAGTGCCTTTTCTCGCCAATTTGCCATATCGGTCACTACATATCGCCCATCGCACTCCACGCTTCGATCTTGTTCTTGACACGGCGGATGACGTCGTCCGTGAACTCAGTCGTTGTCGAGTGGCCGAGCAGGTCGAGCGTGCGGATGCCGTCGTTGATGGCCTCGAAGGAGCTCTCGTAGATGGCGCGCGACGCACGGGTAGCCTCGGGCGTCTTCAGGAAGCTGAGGAGCGACGCCCCGGCGAGGATCATCGCGAGGGGGTTGGCAAGGTTCTTGCCTTCGAGCGCGGGCGCGGTGCCGTGCGGCGCTTCGGTCATGACGACCTTGGGCTCGAAGTTCTCGTCGAAGGAGATGAGGATCGACTCGGATCCGGCGATCGACCCGTAGAAGGCCAGCACCAGGTCGCTGAGACAGTCGCCGTCACGATTGAGGGCGGGGATAACGAGCGGTTCCGAGGCCCTCGACATCACCAGCGCATAGGTGGCGTCGATGAGCTGGGGCTCATACTTGACCTCGGGGAAGCGCTTCGCGGCGGCGTCCATTTCTTCCTTGAACATTCCCTCGTATATGGGGGATACGGTGTACTTGGGACCGCCGAAGACCTTGGCGTTCATCTTCTTGGCCTGGCGGAACGCGAACTCAGCCACCATGCGGCAGGTGCCGCGGTTGATGTCCTCGGTGCGGTACGCCTTCTCGTTGTAGCCCTCGCCCTCGCGCCACTCCTTGGCGGTATAGGCATCATCGACGGCCATGCGCACGACGGCGATCGGCGCGGAGACACCGCCGACCGGCAGAACGCCCGGCAGACGTCGACCTGTTCGGACGATCACGGTGCCGTCGATCTCCTGGCGCAGAATCGCGTTCGGCGAGCCCGTCCCGCCCTTGACGTCCGACGTGATCGTCGCCGCCTTGATCCCCAGGCCCGACTCCTTCATCGCAATCGCCGCCTCGTGGACGACACCATTCTTCGTCTTCTCGCGATTGGCGAGTGTCAGGTCGAAATGGACGAAGTCCAGGTCGACGCGGATCACGCTCGGGTCGAGCACGCGCAGGCCTTCGACAAGAAGCTCCTGACCGGTTTGGTCGCCATCTAGTACAACGATCGTATGTTTAGCCATCTGATAACTCCAACGAAATATTCGTTGACAGTATACCCGCCGACTTACGGGCCGGCGGGCCGCTCAACAACGACTTGGTGGCACTTTTCCGCGGAGAAGGCGGGTGAGGAGGAGGTTGAAGGACAGTTGAAAGAGGATCTCCGCCTGTGTTTTGCACTGAACGATGTGATATAGTGAAAGCAGGCTGGCCAATGCCGCCACGAGCAAAATCGCAAGCAGGCCTAAATTGACCACGCACCGCCCCATCCCCGCGGCAAGCCAGATGACCAGCAGGGATTCGACGGTGAAAAGAATGATGGCGATCCAGATGTGGAGATGGTCGACAAAGCCGTCGCCGATCGCAGGAAAAACGACCAGCCCGATGGTCAACGCGGCGCACAGTCTAAGAGCGAACCGGATTCCTTTGCCAGTAGCTGTCGCCGGCAGGGAGCCCGCGACTACCCACATCGACGCTGCTGCGCTTAGGAACGCTACGACGAACACGGGCGCCGTCGATGGCATCAGCGCATACTCGCTGACACCCCCGTTTCCGAAGTAGACGTCGGGCCGGATCGCGGCCATCACAAACAGCAGTAGAACAAAGAGAATCTGTCCGTATCCGAGTCGACGAATTGAGGCTTCCATTAAGTCTAATGGTAGCCCCATCGCCATTTCGACACCAGGGACTTTGGACCTATCTTTGCGCTAGGTCCTAGGGATTGAGCAGCTTCTTCGTGTACTCGATCGACCGCGCCACTCCCGTCATAGGATCTTCCGACGCCTCGTACTCGATGTTCAGCCAACCGTCGAAGCCCGCCTCGCGCAAGGATCGAACGCAGTCAGGCAAGTCGACCTCGCCCTCGCCGACCGCCGTTCCCGCATACTTGACGCCGTCAATCGACGAGTATGTGAAGCCCTCGTAATTGTCGGGCATCGCGCGGAAGTCCTTGAAATGGCACATGCCGGCGCGCGTCGCCAGTTTCTCGACAGCGTCATGCGAAGCCTCATGCACCAGCAAGAAGTTCCCCGTGTCCGGATTCGCCTTCAACGCCGGACTCGCCACCGCCCGCAGGATCTTCTCAACCTGGTCACTCTTGCCCGCCAGCTTCCCGTGGTTCTCCAGCGCTAGCGTCACCCCGTTCGCATAAGCGTACTGCGCCCCAAGTGCCAGCCCCTCGACAATCCAGGTGAAACCGTCGTCGAAGGTGATCCCCGGCGTGATGTCGCCCGCAAAAACCCGCACCGTCTTCGCCCCAAAGTGGTTGGCCATATCGACCCCCACCTTGATCTTCTCGACCGCTTCCCGGCGCTCGGCTGAATCGGCCTTCACGAAGTTGTTAGACACCGAGTAAACGCCCACCGCCAGTCCAGTTTCCGCCAGTGCGGCCTCGACGCCCGGCAACTCCGCCGCCTTGTCACGGAAG
>Ga0207705_10003370_pt1 | contig 12150 bp, 9 predicted proteins | sample KBSC13metaG_FD_184314 | JGI IMG/M metagenome (GOLD analysis project Ga0207705, IMG submission 184314) | Corn rhizosphere microbial communities from Kellogg Biological Station, Michigan, USA - KBS C1-3 metaG (SPAdes) (version 2) | ecosystem: Host-associated > Plants > Roots > Rhizosphere > Soil ...
GGTACCGCCGCCGGGGCCGATGACTGGACTCGTGGAAGCCGAGAAATCGCTCGAAAAACGCCCGTAACTGGCGGACACGAAATATTTTCCATAGCTGACCGCAATCAAGGGCAAAACATTGGTGCGCTCGCCGCCTTCAACCAGGTTGATGTCTTCACCGATTGCCGGGGCCCCGCTGGCGGTCGTGCCGGTGTAGGGCGCCGGCAGATAGGACTGCCACGAGGCATGCCATACCTTGAAGCCGACCGTGACGTGCGTCGCCGGTGCGGTGTCCTGGGCCTGGCTGGCCGGGCAGGCAAAGAGTCCAAGAGCAAGCGGAACGACCAAAGCTGTCTGTTTTACCCTCATAGTATTCCCCTTAGAGTGAGTTACAAATGAGCTGCGCTAGAAAGCGGGTACGATCGTGATGGTTTCTTCCTTTTTCTCCGGCGGTTTGACCGACCGGGTTTGAATCGCCTTGTTACTGGCCTCGATACTCGCCTGTTGCTGTGCGAGTGTCTTGCGCATGCGGTCGATTTCCTCCTGCTTTTTCACGAGTGCCAGACGCACGGATTCGAGTTCGTTGAGCTTGTCGGACGAGGCCTTGATGTCGGTATTCAGTTTGTCGAGTTCGCGCTCGCGCTGGGAGACCTCGGCCTGTCGGCGTTGCAGCTCTTCCTGTTTCGACTGCACGTTTTCCAGGTTGCTGCGCAGCGTCTCCAGTTCGGCGCGCTTCTTCACGAGCAGGGCCTGCTGCGCATCGAGCTCGGCCTGTTTCGCCTTCGTTTCGGCGATGGTCGCCTGCAGCCGGTTCAGCTCCGTCGTCTTCGCCTTCAACAATTCGTCGTCCTGGGTCGGCGGACGGGCGCCGCACCCGGCCATGCAGAATTTGTCTGCGTACGACACCATGATTTGCGGATCCTGCTGGCGCCTGAAGCTGTTGGCTTCCATGCGTGTGCCCATGCTGACCGCCTTGAGCATGTCTTCGATCGGCTGGTCCGGCTTGCTCATGTGCTGCAGGAGATTCTTGGTGAACGTGCCGTTGCGGCCATCACCGTCCAGCGATAGCTGTCCGGCGCCCGTCGACATCGCAATGATGCTGTTCCGCGGCGCATACAGCTGGGAGGCGAAGCCCAGCATCGGCACATAGCCGCGAATCGGATTCGAAAATGGATTGTCGCGGCAGGCGTCGAGAAAGAAGATATTCAACGCGGCGCGGCGGCCATCGAGCTCGTTCATCAGGTAGTTGATCTGCACGCTCTCGTCTTCGATATCGCTTTTCGTGCGCAACGCCGCTTTGGTCGGGATCAGGTAATTGACGCCGTCGATCTGCACACCGTGCCCGGCGAAATAAAACACGGCCACGGTGTTCTGGTTGATCTTTCCAGTGAAGTCGTAGATGGCATCCTTGAATTCGCGCTTGGTCGCCAGGTCGAGCTTGCAGATGACGTCGAAGCCGAGCTTGCCGAGCGCCGCGCACATGTCGTGCGCATCGTTTTCCGGATTGACGAGAGGCGCGGCGTTGGCGTAGTGGGTATTGCCGATGACGAGGGCAACGCGGTTTTGCGTGTCGGCCGCGGCCGGCCCAGGTATCGGCAACAGGAGAAAAATGCACAGGGTCCATATGCGTACGTTCACGATCTTCAACTTTCTCAGTGAGATACATTGACGCTGCATGTCCGCGGATATGGACTAAAAGTTAGCACAGGACCATGGCACTAACAATTAGAAAGTTAAACTTTTGCTCATCTTTGTGTCGGTGGCGCTATTGCCGAAAAGCGCGGCATGCGTTAGCGGGTTGTCCGGCCGCCGCTACCCCTCCAGCCGCCCCAGCCTCACGACGGTCACGCCGGGCCGCAACTGGCGCAGCGACGGCATCACCAGCACGCAGTCCGGGTACGGCGTCGCGACGGGCACGCCTTCGCTCCATGCGATGACCGTGCCCTGATCGGCAAAGGTCTCCAGCCCGGTGAACTCCGCCGCAAAGCGGAAGTCCATGCTGTGCGCGACGACCGGTTCCGTCACGCGCACGGTGCGCGTGGCCGGCGGCAGCGGCTGGAGCCACGCGGCGGGCATGTCATCCAGCGCGACGATGCCGTGCAGGGCCAGGAAGCGCACGGTGACGTCGCGCGCCACGTCGACGGCCGCCGCTTCCCAGTGCTGGCCGCACTCGACCAGCAGCGCGTTCTTCGGGCTGTCCGGATCGGCGAACGCGCCGTAGTCGCGCATGCGCCGGCCCTCCGGATGGCCTTCGTCGCGGATGATCCACGCGGGCGTACCGAGCGCACGCGCCAGTTCCGTGCCTTTGTCCGCCATGCCCGCGACCGCGAGCGGCGCGCTGCGTTCGTGCATCGAATGCAGGTCGAGCAGCACGTCCACCGTGTCGACCAGCGGCCGCAGCGCGCGGGCGCGGCGCAGTTCGGACGAGTCGCGCCCCGCGTCGTCCAGGATGGCGGCCGTCCATACGCGGTTGAAGTCCTGGTCGACGAAGCGCGCGGCGTCGGGCCGGGTCGGATCGAACGTGCGGTAGGCGTCGACGTTGGCGAAGGCCAGCGTGAGCTTGCCGCGGCGCGGGCGCACGCCGAGGTCCAGCAAGTCCTTCACGGCGATGGCCCCGCAGACCTCGTTGCCGTGCGTGAGCGCGTTCACCATCACGTGCGGGCCCGGCACCCCGCTGTCGAACGTGTGCACGTACGGGATCCCGGTATTGCCGTCGGCGTAGGGCGTGATGTCCGGGAACGCCAGTTCGATCGGATAGGCCTGCATTGGCGCGTTCATGCGAGGCCGCCCTGGCACAGGTACTTGGTCTGCATGTAGTCGTCCAGGCCGTGGCGCGAACCTTCGCGGCCATAGCCGGATTCCTTGACGCCGCCGAACGGCGCCGCCTCCGAGGCCAGCACGCCCTCGTTGATGCCGACGAGTCCCGATTGCAGCTGCTCCGACACGCGCCAGACGCGGGCGATGTCGCGCGTGTAGAAGTACGTGGCGAGGCCGTACGGCGTGTCGTTGGCCGCGCGCAGCACGTCCTTCTCGTCGCGGAAGCGGAACAGGGGCACGACCGGGCCGAACGTCTCTTCGCCGGCCAGTTCCATGTCGGCGTCGGCGTCGGCCAGCACGGTCGGCGCGTAGTAATGCGGGCCGTCGGCGGCGTCGTCGCGCACGCGCCGGCCGCCCGTCAGCACGCGCGCGCCGCGCGCGACCGCGTCCTGCACGTGAGACTCGATCTTGTCCACGGCGCGCGCATTGATCATCGGGCCGATCTGCGACTCGGGGTTGGTGGCCGGGCCGATCCGCAGCGCCTTCACGCGTGCCGTCAACTTGTCCGCGAACGCGTCGTAGACGCCATCCTGCACATAGATCCGGTTCGGGGACACGCACGTCTGCCCGCCGTTGCGGAACTTGGCCGCCATCAGGCCGTCGACGGCGGCGTCGAGGTCGGCGTCGTCGAACACGATGAACGGCGCGTTGCCGCCCAGTTCCAGCGACAGGCGCTTCAGCGTGGTCGCCGATTCGCGCGCCAGGTATTTGCCCACGGCCGTCGATCCCGTGAACGTGACCTTGCGCACGCGCGGATCGATCAGCCAGGCGTCGACCACGTCCTTCACCGATTCGCGCGACGCCGTCACGATGTTCAGCACGCCCGGCGGGACGCCCGCTTCCTCGGCCAGCTTGACGAGCGCCAGCGCCGTCAGCGGCGTGTCTTCCGCCGGCTTGGCGACGACGGTGCAGCCGGCCGCGAGGGCCGGGGCGATCTTGCGGGCGATCATCGCCAGCGGGAAGTTCCATGGGGTGATCGCAGCGATGACGCCGACCGGTTCCTTCGTCACCATCAGCTTCTTGCCGCGCACCTGTTCCGGAATGATGTCGCCATAGGTCCGCACGGCTTCTTCCGCGAACCATTCGACGTACGATGCGCCATAGGCCACTTCGCCGCGGCCTTCCGCCAGCGGCTTGCCCTGTTCGCGCGAGATGATCTTCGCCAGGTCGTCCGCATGCGCGACGATCAGCGCGTGCCAGCGCTTGAGGATGCGCGCGCGGTCGCGGGCGGGCAGGGTGCGCCAGCCTTCGAAGGCATGGTGCGCAGCGGTGACCGCGAGGCGCGCGTCGGCCGCGCTGCTGTCCGGCACGCTGGCGAAGACGGTGCCGGTGGCCGGATCGGTGACCTCGAGGCGGCGGGCGTCCAGGCTGTCGCGCCAGGTGCCGTCGATGTAGTTCTGCTGCAGCAGCAGGTCGGTGCGGGTCAGTGTCAGGGACATGATCGAGTGTTCCTTTCTGTTCTGTGAATGATCGAAAAACGCCGGCGGCTCAGGCGCCGCGTTCCACCGCCAACGCGATGGCCTTGCCCATCCCGGTCGTCGAGGCGGCCCCGCCCAGGTCCGGCGTGCACGGGCCGTCGCGCAGCACCCGGGCGATGGCGGCCAGGATGGCGTCGTGCGCCTGGCGCCCCACGGTGCCGCTCTCGTCGAGGAAGTCCAGCATCATGGCGCCGGACCAGATCATGCCGATCGGATTGGCGATGTTCTTGCCGTAGATGTCCGGCGCCGAGCCGTGGACCGGTTCGAACAGCGACGGGAAGGTGCGTTCCGGGTTCAGGTTCGCGGACGGCGCCAGGCCCAGCGTGCCCGTGCAGGCGGGGCCGAGGTCGGACAGGATGTCGCCGAACAGGTTCGATGCGACCACCACGTCGAAGCGCTGCGGCTGCAGCACGAAGCGGGCCGACAGGATGTCGATGTGCTGCTTGTCCCAGGCCACGTCCGGATAGGCGGCCGCCGTGGTGGCGGCGCGCCCGTCCCACCACGGCATGCTGACGGCGATGCCGTTGCTCTTGGTGGCCACCGTCACATGCTTGCGTTCGCGCTGGCGGGCCAGCTCGAACGCGAATTTCAGCACGCGGTCGGTGCCGTGGCGCGAGAACACGGACTGCTGCAGCACGACCTCGCGGTCGGTGCCCTCGTACATGATGCCGCCCACGGACGAGTATTCGCCTTCCGTGTTCTCGCGCACGATCATGAAGTCGATGTCGCCCGGCTTGCGGCCGGCCAGCGGGCAGGGCACGCCGTCGAACAGGCGCGCCGGGCGCAGGTTGATGTACTGGTCGAATTCGCGCCGGAACTTCAGCAGCGAGCCCCACAGCGACACGTGGTCGGGCACGATGTCCGGCCAGCCGGCGGCGCCGAAATAGATCGCGTCCATGCCGGCCAGCCGTGCCTTCCAGTCGTCCGGCATCATCTTGCCGTGGGCCGCGTAGTAGTCGCAGCTGGCCCACTCGATGTGGGTGTATTCGAGGCCGATGCCGAAGCGGCGGGCGGCCGCGTCGAGCACGCGCAGCCCTTCGGGCATGACTTCCTTGCCGATGCCGTCGCCGGGAATGACGGCGATTTTGAATGATTGCTTCATCGCGAGGTTCCGTCCTTAAGATAAAAACGATGGTTTTATCTTAGCTCCGGCTCCCTGGCGGGAAACTGCATAGAGCGGGCGGCAATCGGCACAAAGCGTGTTTTTTGGGGCGCGCGCGGCATATCATGCGGCGCGCCCCAGCGCGGTCATTCGTGCGGCGAGAACAGCTTCTCGATGGGGTAGTGGTTCTTGATGAAGGGGGACTTGATGACGATGTAGCTGAAGTATTTCTCGATGCTGACGCTGCGTTCCAGCACCTCTTCCATGATCGTCTGGTAGTGGACCACGCTGCGCGTGACGAATTTCAGCAGGTAGTCGAAACCGCCGCTGACGAGGTGGCATTCGACCACTTCGTCGATCCTGCGGATGGCGGTTTCGAACTTGATGAAGTCTTCGCGCCGGTGGTCCGACAGCGTCACCTGGGTGAACACGAGCTGCGTGGTGCCCAGCTTTTCCATCTGCACGTGGGCCCCGTAGCCGGCGATGAAGCCGGCTTTTTCCAGCCGCTTCACGCGGATCAGGCAGGGGCTGGGCGACAGGCCGACGGCATCGGCCAGATCCACGTTCGTGATCCGGCCATTGGCCTGCAGGTGGGCGAGGATGCGGATGTCGATCCGGTCCAGCTTTAGCGCGTCAGGCATCATCGGTGGCCGCTCCAATAAGTCTTGCAATGATTAACTTCATATTAACCGCATGCTACCCCTTCCGTATAATGAAATTTTCCAATCGTAATTAATAAATTTTATTAATCGCATCCGCATTATTTGATAGCCCGGCGTACGTCCGGTTGGTCGAGCACGTCGTCCAGCGTCTTCTTCAGGCGCGCGAACAGCAACTCGAAGTCGCTCGTGCGGTAGCACAGCGCGGGGGCGAAACCGAGGATGCTGTCGGCGAACGCGCGGAACACGACCCGGTTGCGGTAGGCGGCCTCGAAGATGCGGTCGCTGAGCTTCAGCTCCGGATCGAAGCGGGCCTTGGTCTCCTTGTCGGCGACGAGTTCGAGCGCACCCAGCAGGCCGCGGCTGCGCGCGTCGCCCACCAGCGGGTGGGACAGCAGGCCGCGCAGGCCTTCCTCGAAATGCGGCGCCTGGGCGATGCCGTTGGCCAGCAGGCCGCCTTCGTGATACAGGCGGAGCACTTCGAGCGCGACGGCGGCGCTGACCGGGTGCGCGGAATACGTGTGGCCATGGCCGACCGGCATGCCCGGCACGCCGTCCGCGATGCCCGCATACACGGCATCCGACATCAGCACGGCGCCCATCGGCGCATAGCCGGCGGTCAGGCCCTTGGCCACCGTCATCAGGTCGGGTTCGACGCCTTCCGCCTCGCACGCGAACAGCGGGCCGGTGCGGCCGAAGCCGGTGATGACCTCGTCCACGACGAACAGGATGCCTAAAGCGCGGCAGGTGTCCTGCATCGCCTTCAGCCAGCCTTTGGGCGGCACGATCACGCCACCCGAGCCCTGCACCGGTTCGCAGAAGAAGGCCGCCACGTTGTCCGCGCCCAGTGCCAGCACCTTGGCGCGCAGGGCGTCGACCGAGGCGCGGATGATGGCGTCCGCGTCCGGGCCCGCCTCGTTGCGGTACGGGTAGGGCGACGGGATGGTGTGCTGGGTGGGCAGCGGCACGTCGAAGTTGCGGTGGAATGCCGCGATCGCGGTCAGGCCCGAGCCCTGGGCCGACGAGCCGTGGTAGCCGCGCTCCAGCGAGATGAACTGTTTCTTGTGCGGGCGGCCCGTGGAATTGTAATAGTGCGTGATGAAGCGGATCGCGGAATCCACGGCGTCCGAGCCGCCCAGCGTGAAGTACACGTGGCGCAGCGAGCGCGGCGCCAGCTCCACGAGGCGCGCGGCCAGGCGGATCGCCGGCTCCGAGCCGAAGTGAAAATAACCCGTGGCGTACGGCAGCTTGCGCATCTGTTCGGTCGCCGCCTGGACGATGCTCTCGTGGCCATAGCCGACGTTGACGCACCAGAGGCCGGAGAACGCGTCCAGCAACTCGTTGCCCTGCGCGTCGCGCAAATAGGCGCCTTGGCCCGATTCGAGGATCGCGACGCCGCGCTGCTCGTGGGTGCGGAAGTTGACGACGGGGTGGATCAGGTGGTCGCGGTCCAGCGCGGTGAGGAGCGTGTTTTGCATGATGGTGTCCGGTTGATTGATGACGCGTTAATGGTAGTCACGGGAGCGCAGCGGTAGCTCGCGCAGACACCCCGAAAAATCAACGTAAATTGCGAATTGCGGTCCGATTCGGCATTTTGTGCTGCGACCCCGGTGACATACTCGGCGCTCCTAAACGTCACCCCGGTCCGAGGAGAGCAAAAGCCGTGAACATGACCATCCGATCCCGTCTCATCATCATGATTTTCTTCCTGTCCCTGATTGCCGCCGGCAGCGGCATGCTGGGATTGCGCGGCATGCGCCATGCCAACGACGGGCTGAAGTCCGTGTACGAAGACCGCGCCCTCGTGCTGGAGCGCGTCGCCCGCATCGATGCGCTGCTGCTGCAGAACCGCCTGTCCCTCGCGCTGGCGATCACCGATCCGATGGTGGACATCAAGGCGGAGGCGGCCCGCATGGAGCGCAATGCCGTCGACATCGACCGCACGTGGGCCGCCTGTGCCGCGCTGGCGCAGCTGCCCGGGGAAAGACGCAGCGCCGCCGCGTTCGGCGCCGCGTGGGCGAAGATGCGCACGGAGGCCCTGCAGCCGGCCGTCGCCGCCCTGCGTAACGGCGACGTGGAGGCGGCGAAGAGCGCGCAGGACCGCATGCGGACCCTGGCCGAAGCCGCGCTGGAAGGCATCGCGGCCGTGCGCCGCATGCAGGTGGAAGAGGCCGGGCGCGAATACGCCGCCGCCGTGCAGCGCTATGCGTCGCTGCGCAACGGCATGGTCGGCGTCATCGCGGCCGGTACGCTGGCGGCTGCGCTGTTCGGCTGGTTCCTGATCCGTGCCATCTACCGGGAACTGGGCGGCGAGCCGGCGCATGCGGCCGACATCGTGCGCCGCATCGCGGCCGGAGACCTGAGCGAACCGATCGCCGTGCGGGCGGGCGACGAGCGCAGCCTGCTGGCCGCCATGCACGCGATGCAATGCAACCTGACGCAGACCATCGGACGGATCAACCGGGCCGCGCATGCGATCAGCGCCGCGTCCACGCAGGCCGCCGCCGGCAGCCGCGACCTGCGCGCCCAGGCCGAACGGCAGGTGGCGTCGCTGCAGGAGACGGCCGCGTCGATGGAGGCCATGGCGGCGACCGTGCAGCAGAGCGCCGCGGACGCGCTGGACGCGAACCGGCTGGCCGCCAGCGCGTCGGCGACGGCGCGCCAGGGCGGCGTCGTGGTGGCCGAGGCGGTCGTCAGGATGGAATCGGTGCATGCGGCGGCGCGGCGCATCGTCGACATCATCGGCGTGATCGACGGCATCGCGTTCCAGACCAGCATCCTGGCGCTGAACGCGGCGGTGGAGGCGGCGCGCGCGGGCGAGCAGGGACGCGGATTCGCCGTCGTCGCCGGCGAAGTGCGCGCTCTGGCGCAGCGTGCGGCGGAAGCGGCGCGGGAAGTCAAGGCGTTGATCGACGACTCGGTCGGCCAGATCGACGCCGGCGCGGAATTTGTCAACCAGGCCGGTGACTCGATGAACGACATCATGGCCAGCGTCGGCCGCGTGGCGCAGATCGTCAGCGGCATCGCCGCAGCCAGCGAACGGCAAGCCGCCGACATCGATGCGATCAATCGCGCCATCGGCAGCATCGACCTCGTCACGCAGCGCAATGCCGAGTTGGTGGACGATGTCGCCGGCGTCTCGGCCTCGCTGCACGAGCAGGCCGTGCAGCTCGACGGGCTGGTGACCGTGTTCAGGCTGGAGACACCTGCCTGAGCGTCAGCACAGCGCTTGATTGACGATGGCAAACTGGTGCAGGGCCGCGTCGTGGTGCGGCTCGCCGTTGCGGGCCATCGCGACGCCGGTATCGACCTCTGCAAGCCCGGCCTGTTCCAGCCAGGGCCCCAGGCCGGCGGCGCCCGTCACGTCGATGCGCACGAACGTGCCCGCGTAGGCGCCGGACCAGAATGCGACCAGCGCGCGGGCGCCGTCGGCGTCGGGTGCCACCAGGGGGCCGATCGCGTGGCCGCGCCCGAAACGGCGCATGATGGAAAAGCCGGCCACGGCGCCGTCGCGTTCCAGCACGGCCGCCTCGCCCACCTGGGCCAGGTGCTTCACGATCGCGTCGCGCGACCTGCCGGTGGCGCGGTTCGCGAGGTCGATGAGGGTGCCGAGTTCGGCCGGTTCCGCCAGGCGGACTTCCCCCGCGCCGGCCGGTGGCGCGATGGTCTGCATGATGCCCTGGTGCTGGTGGATCGTGCCCGTGGCCGCGAAGCCGAGGCGTTCGTACAGCGGCTGGCCGGCCGGGGTGGCGATCAGCAGGGTCTGGCGTGTGTCCGTCTCCTGCAATACGCGCTGCATCAGCTCGCGGCCGATGCCGCGGCCCTGGTGGGTCGCAGCCACGATCACCATGCCCAGCGAGGCCTGGTGGTCGCCCTGTGCCCACCACAGCGCGGTGCCGACGACCGCGCCGTGTTCTTCCGCGGCGAAGCCGGTGCCCAGGCGTACGACGGCCTGCCAGTCTTCGATCCGGTGCGGCCAGCGCACGGCCTGCGTCAGCGCGTGCGCGGCGGGGATGTCGTCCTCGTGCAAGGGACGGTAGGTGATGACGGTGTCGGTAATGTCGATGGTCATGATCGTTTCCTTTTTCAGCCCAGCGACTGGCTGAGCAGTGCGAAGCGCTTGACGGCCGGGTCGGTGCCCGGCAGGTCGCCGCGCACCATCACGTGCACGGTCGCCTCGACCTGTACGAGGCCCATGTCGGTCAGCCAGGGCGAGAGGCCGCTCGCGCCCGGGACGTCGACCCGGACGAAGGCGCCGGCCTGCGTTCCGGCCCAGTGCGCGATCAGCGCCTTCGCGCGCTCGGCATCGGGCGCGACGACCGGTCCGATCACATAGCCATGCCCGAACTTGCGCAGCGCGGCGAAGCCGGTCAGGTCGCCGTACTGGTCGATGGCGACGATGTCCGCCACGTCCATCAGGTGACGCAGTACGGTCGCGCGCGACATGCCGACGGCACGGCGCGACAGGTCGGCCAGCGCCGCCTCGTCGCGCGGACCGACGGGACGGATGCGCTCGCCCGCGCCCAGCGGCACGAACGGCGCGCGGAACACGCTGCCCTGGTGCTGGTGCACCCAGCCCGTCTGCACGAAGCCGAAGCTTTCGCAGAACTTCACGCCGCCGGCCGTGGCGTGCAGGAAGGTGGAGCGGTCGCCCACTTCGTGCAGGATGCGCGTCATGAGTTCGCGGCCGATGCCCTTGTGCTGGTGCTCGGGCGCGACGATCATCATGCCCAGCGATGCGTAGTCGGCGCCGTGGACCCAGCACATCATGGTGCCGATGATGCCGGACGCGTCTTCCGCGACGATGCCCGAGCCCAGCGCGTGGATGAATTCCCAGTCTTCCAGCCGGTGCGGCCACAGCACGGACAGCGACAGCCTGTGGGCCGCCGGCAGGTCTTCCGCGGTCATCCGGCGGTACTGGATGGCGCTGTTGGACTTCTGAATTTTCATGTTTGCCTCCTTGATGTCGCGTCATCTTGCCATACGCGGCACGCGTTTGCGACGGGGTAAACGCAATTCGAAACGACCTGCCGCCACGCGTGCCAGAACCACAGCTTGTGCCGCGCCGCCGGCCGTCAACCGCACAAAATGCTTCCGGCCGCTACCTATAATCGATGACATCCAGGCGGCCGATCCGAACGCGGATCCGGTCGCCCGCATTCGTTTGTATCGATCGAAAGGACAGGAGATGGAAAGCTTCGACCCGGATCAGGTGGCGGTGCGCAGCGCGCACTTCATCGGTGGGCAGTATGTGGAGGAGGGCGTGGACACGATCCGCGTGCGGCGCCCTTCGGATGGCAGGGCCTATGCCGGCCTGCCGGTGGCGGGCGCGGATCTCGTCGACCGCGCCGCGCAGGATGCGGCACATGCATTCAGGACCAGCGACTGGGCGCGCTGCGCACCGCGCGAGCGGGCCCGCGTGCTGCGCCGCTGGGCGGACCTGATCGACAAGGACGTGCAGCTGCTGGCGCAGCTGGAAGCCGTCGGCTCCACGCGCCCGGTGCGGGACGCGGCGGCATGGGACGTGCCGTTCACGGCGGACGGCATCCGCTTCTTCGCCGAGTGGGCGGACAAGATCGGCGGCGACGTCGCGCCCACGCGCACCGACCATCTCGGCCTCACCATCGCCGAACCGTATGGTGTCGTCGGCGCCATCGCGCCGTGGAATCTGCCGCTCGTGATGGCGTCGTGGAAGGTGGCGCCGGCACTGGCCGCGGGCAACGCCGTCGTCCTGAAGCCGTCCGAGCTGACGCCGTTCAGCGTGCTGCGCATGGCGGAGCTGGCCGTCGCGGCGGGCGTGCCGAAGGGGATCTTCAACATCGTGCAAGGCGACGGCGCCATCACGGGCGATGCCCTGTGCCGCCATCCCGACATCGCCAAGGTCACGTTCACCGGCTCCACGCGCACCGGCGCCGCCATCATGACGGCGTGCGCGCAGAGCGGCACCAAGCCGGTCACGCTCGAACTGGGCGGCAAGAGCCCGCAGATTGTGTTCGCCGACGCGCCCGACTTCGAGAAGACCGTGCATACCGTGGCGCGCGCCATCACCCTGAACGCCGGCCAGGTATGCGTGGCCGGCTCGCGGCTGGTCGTGCAGCGCGCGATCGCGGAGCGC
>Ga0207705_10003371_pt1 | contig 12149 bp, 10 predicted proteins | sample KBSC13metaG_FD_184314 | JGI IMG/M metagenome (GOLD analysis project Ga0207705, IMG submission 184314) | Corn rhizosphere microbial communities from Kellogg Biological Station, Michigan, USA - KBS C1-3 metaG (SPAdes) (version 2) | ecosystem: Host-associated > Plants > Roots > Rhizosphere > Soil ...
CGAGCACTTCGCAGTCGAGGACGACGCGGCGTCGCAGGTCGTGCTTGTCGGCGACGCGGTGCAGGTAGTCGCGGATCTCCGGCTGGCGCGCGTAGGTGTGCGACCACGCGGGGTTGAGCTCGAAGGAGAACGAGTAGACCTGGGAGGGGACGTCGCAGGCACAGCCCGGGTACGTGTTCACGGTCCACGTGCCGCCGAGGTCGGACCCGCGCTCGAAGAGCACGAAGTCGTCGCGCCCGGACTGCACGAGCTTGATCGCGGTCCCCAGCCCGGAGAAGCCGGCGCCGACGATGGCGACCCGTACGTGCTGCGTCATGCGGCGGCTCCGACCAGACGAAGGGGCTTGGTGGCAGGTGTCACGGCCGACTGGTCGAGCCGGCGCAGCCCCATCGAGAGGCTCGCGATCCAGAGAAGGGCGAGGAGGCCGAGGACGGCGTACGCAGTGTGCTTCAGCGCCGGGGAACCGCCGACCGCCTCGCGCTGCAGGATCTTCTGGTCCTGCACGAAGGGCCGGGTGAAGTGGGGTGATGCCGGGACGAGCGCGGCCGGGATCGCCTTGTCCTCAGGCAGGTAGATGGGCACGGCCTGCTGCGACGTGCCGGTGGCGAGCCGCAGGACCGACTTGTAGTCGCCGGCGACGGGCACCGGGTTCTCGGTGACCCAGGCGTCGCCCTGGCGGCGCAGCTGCGTGATCCGCAGGCCGTGGCCGCTCACGAGGTCTCCGCCTTGCCAGGACGTGACGTTGAACCAGGCGTAGCTGTCGGCCGCGGAGGGCGGGTCCAGACGGACCGTCAGGTTGGCGAGGTGCGGGCTGGCTGCGGTGACCGTGACGTCGGCCTTCCACGACGAGTGGTCCTGGATCGGCAGGGCGACCGCGACGACGCCGAGCGTGGCGGCGAAGGCGAGACCGACGGCGAGCCTCGGGGTGGCCGCGCGGGTCGCCTCCCGAGGAAGGAGCGCCCGTCCGGTGAGCCCGCCCAGGACACCGGCCGCCACGCCGGCGACGGCCGCCAGCACGTACCCCTGCCAGAGCACCGAGCCCCACGGGAGAGGGAAGGCGACCTGCGTCCACGCCCACTCGGCGGCGATCCCGACCGTTCCGATGAGGCCGCCCGCGACCGCGCCGAAGCGGATCTGCTGCGAGACGGGGACGATGAGCGCGGTCAGCTCGACGAGAGCGGCCTCGGCCAGGTAGAGCGGAAGGTGCGGGATGGACAGCGAGAAGCCGTAGCCGATGACGAGCATCCAGATGACGCGCACGACGATGAAGAAGATGGCGGCGCGCAGGGCGGCGTACTGGCCGATGCGGACGCGCGCGGCGACGAGGCCGATGCCGGCGGCCAGCGCCAGCAGGATCGGGTGGTAGATCGCGTTGAACTGCGGGACGCCCATGTCGAACTCGTCCTGCAGCGTCGACAGGCCGATGAGGAACGCGCCGGCCATGTGGATCGGCTGCGGCCGCATGAGGCGGGCGAGGGGGTGACTACCGGTGCCGCGCGCCGTGGAGCGGCGGCGCCCCTCTTCGATGAGGACCCAGGTGGCGAGGGTCGTGAGGGACGCGCCGCCGATCATCTGGATGTGCGTGGGTGACCAGAGCGTCACGTCCTGGCCGAAGATCGTGTGCCAAATGTCGTCCAGCGGGAAGCCGGCGAGGCTGATCGAGCCGCAGAGCAGGACGAGCGCGCCGCCCAGCGAGCAGCGCAGGCCGCCGGGGAGCACGACGGCGGCCTTGCCGTCCACGTCCTTGTCGAGCGCGATGGCGAGGATCCCAGCGAGCGCGAGACCGCAGAGGCCGATGACGATCGGCCAGTGCGCGGGGGTGCCGAACGGCGAGTTGTCCCGGCCGCGGTCGATGTGCACCGCGACGTCCCAGTAGAAGCCGAAGCCGGCGGTGAGCAGCGACAGCGAGCTGACCATGGCCGGGATCGCGGCCCAGCCGGGGAGCCCGGACTCGCGCTCGCACCAGGCGACCGCCCGTTCGAGCGCGGGGGTCTTGCCCTGGCGGTACGCCCAGCACAGGACGAGCACGCCGACGGCGAGGGCGAGCAGCACGACCGTGACCGGCACCACCTGGGCGAGGTCCACGCCCCGGGCGGGCTTGAGCTTCTCCGCGAGCATCGTCTCTCTCCACCTTGTGCGACTGGATGTCCGTCATGACTGTGACAATGGACGTTGTCACGATAGCCACGGTAGGCTCGACGCTGTCAAGAGGGAGTGCCGTGGCTGACTACCGGATCGACGACCTGGCCCGAGCGGCCGGGACGACGGTGCGCAACGTCCGCGTCTACCAGGACCGGGGCCTCCTTCCGCCGCCGCGGCGCGAGGGCCGGACCGGCATCTACAGCGATGCCCACCTGGCCCGGCTGCGACTCATCGGGTCGCTGCTGGAGAAGGGCTACACCTTCGCCCACATCGGTGAGTTCCTCGGCGCCTGGCAGCGCGGCCGCAACCTCACGGACCTGCTCGGGCTCGAGGAGGTGCTCACGACCCCGTGGTCGGACGAGGTGGACGACTTCGTCACCGCCGACGAGCTCGTGGAGCTGTTCGGCACGGGCGTGCTCGACGCGGACAGCCTCCAGCGGTCCCTGGACCAGGAGCTCATCGTCCCGGACGGGGACCGCTTCCGGGTGCCCTCGCCGCGGCTGCTGCACGCCGGCGCGGAGCTGGTGAAGGCGGGCATCCCGCTCGAGGTGGTCCTGGGCCTGTCCGAGCAGCTCAAGGAGGACATGGAGCGCTCCGCCCGGCGGCTCGTCGGCGCGGTCGCCGACCACGTCGTGCTGCCGCTCACCGAGTCCTACGACACGTCCCTGGCCGAGGTGGGGGAGCTCATCAACCGGCTGAAGCCGCTCGCGCAGCTCGCCGTCGACGCGCACCTCGCCTTCGCCATGGAGCGCGTCATCCGCGAGGTGGTGCAGACCCAGATGGAGGCTGGCGCCGACGGCGCGGCGTCGGCATAGTCGAGGGAAGCGTTGGGTACCCCCGGGAGGGTCATGACGACTCCTTCGCCTCGCACGTCGCCAGACGAGAGCTTCGTGGAGCACAACCGCTCCCTCGACGACCGGCTCGACGAGGCGTTCCGGCGCTACGACGTCGCGTTCCACGAGCACAACGACGAGCTCATCCAGGCGCGGATGAACCTGTCGCTGCTGCTCTGGGACGACGACGAGCCGCCGGAGGAGGTCACCCGGCAGCTGAAGCTCGACGCCGAGAAGCTGCTGCGCGAGACGCCTCCCCTGCCAGAGTCGTGAGCCACAGCCCGTCGTAAGCACAGTCCTAGGACTCCGGTCCACTCGCCTGAAGCGCGCGGGCGGGGCAGAGTCACAGGCATGACCCCTCGCCTCGCCTCCGTCGCCGTGCTCGTCCTCGCGGCGGCGACCGCCTGCTCCGGGAGCTCGACCTCCAACGACACCGTGGCGCCCCCGCCTTCGTCGTCGAGCGCCGCGTCGTCCGACTCGAGTGGCGCGACCCTGACGATCAAGGGCTTCCGCTACTCGGCGCTGCAGGTCGCCCCGGGTACGACGATCACGGTGAAGAACATGGACGACGCTGCGCACACCGTGACCTCGGACAAGAAGGGCCTGTTCTCGGTCGAGAACATCTCGAGCGGGTCACCGAAGACGTTCACCGCACCCACGACCCCCGGGACCTACACGTTCTACTGCGTCTACCACTCCTCGATGCACGGATCGCTGACGGTCACCTAGACCAGTCCGTGCCGCTGCGCCCACAGAGCGGCGGACGTGCGGTCCTGCACGCCCAGCACGGTGAAGACCCGGGTGAGGTGCGCCTTCACGGTCTTCTCGCTGATGTCGAGCCGCCGCGCGATCGACTTGTTCGGCAGGCCGGTCGCCACGAGCGACAGCACCTCGCGCTCGCGGGCGGTCAGCGCGTCGGACCGGGCAGCCGGCCGGTTGCCGGGCAGCAGGGCGCGGGCCGCCTGGGGGGAGATCGGCACGCCACCGGCGGCCGCATCACGAACGGCCCGGACGATGTCCTCCGGCTCCGCGTCCTTGAGCAGGTAGCCGACCGCCCCGGCCTCGAGGGCCGCGAGGATCCGGGCGCTCTCGTTGAACGACGTGAGCACGAGGACCTTGGTGTCCGGTCGGGTGTCGAGCACGGCCTTTGTGCCCGCGATCCCGTCGAGCACCGGCATCGACAGGTCCATGAGGACGATGTCGGGTTGGAGCTCCGAGACCGCCTGCGCTGCAAGGGATCCGTCCTCGACGGCCCCGACGACCTCGATGCCGTCGGCGGCGCCGAGCAGGTCGGACAGGCCACGGCGGACAACGGCGTGGTCGTCGACGACGAGGACGCGGATCACGGGACCTCCAGCCTGAGGGCGGTGCCTGCGCCGGGTGCGCCGGTCACGGTCAGCGTGCCGCCCTGCTGCTGGGCGAGCTGGGTCAGCAGCTCGAGTCCGACTGAGCCGCGTGCGCGCGGGCTGTCGGTCGCGTCGAGCCCGCGGCCGTCGTCGGTGACGGTGAGCGTCAGCGGGTCGTCGGTGAGGGTCATGCTGACGTGCGTCGCGCCGGCGTGCCGCACGACGTTGCGCACCGCCTCCTGCGCGGTCCGGTAGACGAGCGACTCGACCGCCTCGCTGACCTGCACGTCGGCCGCGTCGACGTCGACTGTCATCCCCCGCAGCTCGAGAGTTGCCGCGAGGTCGGCGAGGCTCGTCGCGAGGCCCTGCGCGTGCAGCGCCGGCGGCGTGATCGTCACGACCAGGGAGCGCAGCTCGCGGACCCACCGCCGGAGGTCCCTGGCCGTGGTGATGGCCACGTCGCGGGTGGGGTGGGCCTCAAGGGTGTACGACGCGCCGGCCAGTCCCTGCACCACGCCGTCGTGCAGGTCGGCGGCGAGGGTCGCCCGCTCCCGGTCGCTGGCGGCGAGCGTCGCGAGCAGCAGCCCCTCGCGCTCGTCCTGGGCGGCGCGCAACCGGCTCGCCAGCCGGTACGTCAGCGGCGCCTGTACCAGGTAGAGCAGCGCGAGACCGCCGAGCAGGACCGGCAGCGTCGCCAGCCAGAGCCGCCGGCTGGACACGCGGATCACGCTGTAGGGCTGGTAGGTCTCGAAGAGGAGCCGTGTCCCTTCCGGCGTGCGCACTCCCTGGTAGACCTGCAGCAGCTTGCCGAACTGCTTCTCGTCGCGGTTCTCGGCCTCGTTGAGGTCGCTGACCTCCGCCTCCGTCGATCCTGTCCGCAGCGCGTGGAGCTCATCGGGTGGCAGCCCGAAGTGCACGCCGATGAGCGCGCTGTCGTCGGAGTAGCGGATCGTTCCGGTCTCGTCCCAGACCTTCACGCGCACGATGTGGCTGCCGAGGACGCGGTCGCGCACGACGCCGTCGAGCCGGTCGTGCGCCTCACCCGGCCGCAGCGCCGCGTCGGTGAGGAGCGGGCCGATGACGTCAGTGGCCTCGAGGTTCGTCAGGGTCCTGGCGTCCCGGATGGCCTCGGCCGTCGCCTGCTGCCGCTGGTTGACGGCGAGGACGACCGCGACGGCGGTGAGGACCACGAGGCCCGTCACCAGGAACGACGTGACGGCCCGCCCGACCCGCACGGGGCGCAGACCGGGGGACGTCACCAGGTCAGTGTCGCTCAGGAATGCCCGCCGCCGTCGTCACTGCCGCCGCCGTGTCCACTGTCCGTGCCACCGCCCGAGCCGCCGCCCGAGCCACTGTCCGTGCCACCGCCCGAGCCGCTGTCATGGCCGGCGTCGTCGCTCGGCTCGGGCCCGCTCGTCGCGCCGCGGTCGTCCCCCGGCTCGGCCTCGCCGGTGGCGCCGTGGTCGTCGCCGACCTCGGGCTCCCGGCTCGCGCCGCGGTCGTCGCCGGGCTCGGGCGATGCCGTCCGAGCCGTCGTCGGTCGCGCGCCAGCGGTGCCCGGCTCAGGGGTCGCCTGCTCCGTGCCCTCGGGCTCGGGGTGCGAGCCCGGGGCTCGAGTGGGCGCCTCAGTGGGTGGCGCCGTGGCGGGGTGGTTGTTGTCGATCGGCGCGTCGTTGCCGCGCGAGGTCGAGGAGTCGTGGCTGGCGAGGGCCCAGGTGGCCGCGCCGCCGCCGCCGCCCACGAGCACGGCGACGAGGACCAGGGGGATGATGTGGCTGCTCATGACGGCAAGCCAACCCGCGGAGCGGTCTGCCGCGGTATCGGCCGCCAGTCCTAGGACCGGCGCACATCCGGGCAGATCAGGATGTAGCGAACGGAGCAGCGGAAGCTGCTCCGTTCGGAGGGGTTGACCGTCGCACAGGCGGGGAACGTCCCGCTGATGGACCTGCGTGAGAGGGGGGAGTGCGGGGTGCCCGCGTCGCAGATCGTGCTGAGCCGCGAGACCGACTCGGTCCCTCGCGCGCGCCACCACGTCCGCGGCGTCCTCGACGAGGAGCCGGTGCGCGACGACGTCGAGCTGGTCGTCACGGAGCTCGTGACCAACGCGGTCCTGCACGCGCCCGACGGGATCATCGCCCTGCGGCTCAAGGACCTCGGCGACGCCGTGCGCGTGGAGGTCGAAGACGCCGGACACGGCATGCCGGTCGCGGTGCGCGAGAGCACGACCGCCATGACGGGGCGCGGGCTGGCGCTCGTCGCCGCGCTGAGCCGCGCCTGGGGCGTCGACAGCGGCGAGCCGGGCCACAAGGTCGTGTGGGCGGAGGTCCCGCGTGAGCCGAGCGACCTCCTGCGCAGCGAGCCGGAGCTCGATCTCGAGCAGCTGCTGGCCGGGTGGAAGGACGAGGACGACGCCGAGCCGCGCTACGAGGTGCGGCTGGGCTCGGTGCCGACCGACCTGCTGCTCGAGGCGAAGGCGCACGTCGACAACCTGGTGCGCGAGTTCGCGCTGGCGAACGAGTCAGCTCTGCCGACGCATCTCGCCACCCTCGTGCCCGCTGTGGTGAAGGGCTTCTCCGAGGCCCGGGTGTCCATCAAGGAGCAGGCCCTCGCGGCCTTCGCCCGACAGGACGCTGAGACCGAGCTGGTGCTGCACCTGCACGCCTCCGCGGCGGACGCCGGCGAGGCCTACCTCGCGGCGCTCGACGAGCTCGACCGCTATGCCAAGGCGGCGCGGCTGCTGACGCTCGACAGCCCACCGGTGCACCGGGTCTTCCGCCACTGGTACGTCCAGTCGCTCGTCGACCAGCTCCGCCGGCAGGCGAGGGGTGAGGCGCCGGGAGTGGTGCAGACCTTCCCCGCGCGGCTGGCCGAGGAGGTGGGCGAGCTCGCCTCGCTGCGGCCGAGCGTCCGGCGCTACACGGGCCTCTACGAGGTCGCGTCGCTGCTGGCGGGACTGACCACCGCCGAGGAGGTCGCGGACGCGGTCGTCCGGTCTGGCCTCGACATCCTCGGCGCCCACGCCGGTGGCCTCCTCGCCACCACCGGCGACGACCTGCAGGTGCTGTCCGCGCACGGCTTCGCCAGCAGCTACCTCGAGGAGCTCACGGACTCCGACGCCAACGCGGACCTGCCCGGTCCGACGGTCCTGCGCACCGGCGAGCCCCTGTGGGTCGAGTCGGCGGAGCAGCGCGACGCGCTGTTCCCCCGGCTGCGCGCCGTCGAGCCGACGACGGTCAGCACGTGCCTCGTCCCGCTCGTCGCGGGCCGCCGGCTGGGGGTGCTGCGCTTCAGCTTCGACACGCCCCGGCTCTTCGACGCGAGCGAGCGCCGCTACGTCTTCGCCCTCGCCGACCAGGCGGCGGTCGCCCTGCAGCGGGCGGAGCTGTTCCTCGCCGAGCAACGCGCCCGTCAGGACGCGGAGCTGCTCGCGTCCCGGCTCGACGGGCTGATGAACGTCATCGGCCAGCTCACGCTCGCCCGCACCGAGGCTGAGATCACCGAGCTCGCCGTCCGCAGCGCGACGGAGGAGCTCGGCGCCAAGGCGGCCCGCGTGCACCTGCTGTCCGACGGGCTTCTGCACGACCGGGCGATCTCGAGCACCGACCCGGAGCTCGCCCGCCACTACCCGGCGATCGACCCGGACGACGAGGGCCTGCCCGCGCACGAGGCCCTCCGGACGGGCCGGCCGCTGCTGCTGAAGGACCTCCACGAGATCGTGGCGCGGTTCCCTCGTCTGGCCGGTCTGTACTCCGACGAGCGCGCGCTGCTGCTGGCTCCGCTCATCGTCGACGAGCACCGGTTGGGCGTGCTGACGGTGTCGTTCACGCCGGACCAGGAGCCGGGCAAGCAGGTCAGCTTCGTCACCAGCCTGGCCGACGCGACAGCGCAGGCGCTCGAGCGCGTGGCAGCGACCGCCAGGGCGGCCGCCACGGCCGAGAGGCTCGCCTTCCTCGCCGAGGCGTCGGTGGCGCTGTCGCGAAGCCTGGACGTGACCGAGACGCTGACGACGGTCGCGGAGCTCGTCGTGCCGCGCATGGCCGACTGGTGCTCCATCTCGATCCGCGACGGCGACGACTTCCCGGTGGTCGCGCTCGCCCACACCGACCCGGAGAAGGTCGCCTGGGCCATCGACATGCAGCAGCGCTACCCCACGTCGGCCGACGCGGAGCACGGCGCGCCCGCCGTCGCCCGCACCGGCGTGAGCGAACTCCACACCGACATCCCCGACGAGCTCCTCGTTGCCGGAGCGGCCGACGAGGAGCACCTGCGGCTCATGCGCGAGATCGGCATGACGTCCGGGCTGGTCGTCCCGCTGACCGGCCGCGAGGGGCCCTTCGGCGCGATCACGATGGTCATGGCCGACAGCTCCCGGCGCTTCGACGCCGACGACGTGCGCGACGCCGAGGACCTCGCGCGCCGCGCCGCACTGGCGGTGGAGACGGTCACCGCCTTCGCCGCCCAGGAGGGCCGGCTCGAGGCCGTGACCCGCGTCGCGGACGCGGCCCAGCGCGCCATCCTGCACGTTCCGCCGTCCGAGATCGGCCCGCTGCACCTGGCCGCTCGCTACCTCTCGGCGACGGCGGAGGCGCTGGTCGGGGGAGACCTCTACGAGGTCGTCCGACGGCCCGGCGCCGTCCGGCTGCTCATCGGCGACGTCCGCGGCAAGGGGCTCGAGGCGGTGCGCAACGCGACGATCGTGCTGGGCGAGTTCCGCGCCGCCGCCGAGGACATCGACGACATCGTCCAGGTCGCCCGGCAGCTCGACCGCCGTCTCACCGGCCACCTCGAGGACGAGGACTTCGTCACCGCGCTGCTCGCCGAGATCGCCGACGACGGGTCGTACTCGCTGGTCTCGTGCGGCCACCCCCCGCCGCTGCTCGTGTCGCCGACCGAGATCCGCGCGCTCGAGATCGCGCACGGCCTACCGCTGGGCCTCGGCACCGAGCCCGACCGCACGACCGGAGTCCTCGGGGCCGGCGAGCGGCTCCTCCTCTACACCGACGGTCTCATCGAGGCGCGCTCACCCGACGGCGACTTCGCCGACGTACAGGTCGTCGTGCGGCCGTTGCAGCAGGCGACGGGCCTCGGTGAGGGCCTCGACGGCGTGCTCGAGGCCGTGCATGCCTGGACCGGGACCGGACTCGGCGACGACCTCGCGCTGCTGGCCGTTTCGCTGTAGTTCCGTTCCCTCCCGCGTCCTCCTGACGGGCGGGAGGTGGTCGGGCAGGATCAGCGCATGTCGGACATCGCCGTCGCTGGCTTGCGCTCGCACGTCGCGCTGCCGTCCGGTGAGGGGCCGTGGCCGGGCGTCGTGGTGCTGCACGAGGCGCTCGGCCTCACCCGCGACATCCGGAGAATCACCGACACGATCGCGACGCGCGGCTACCTGGCCGTCGCGCCCGACCTCTTCAGCGACGGCGGCCTGCTGCGCTGCCTCAGGCGGGTCTTCAGCGACCTGACCCGCGGCAGCGGGCGGGCCGTCGACGACGTCCTCGCCGTGACGTCGTGGCTGTCCGGTCGACCGGACTGCACCGGCAAGGTCGGTGTCGTCGGCTTCTGCATGGGTGGCGGTTTCGCGCTGCTCGTCTCTGCCCGCGGCGTCGATGTCGTCGCGCCGAACTACGGGCCCGTCCCCTCGGACCTGAGCGTCCTCGACGGCGCGTGCCCTGTCGTCGCGAGCTACGGCGCCCGCGACCGGTTCATGCCCCGCGGCATCGGGGGCGACCTGTCGGCGGCACTGGAGCAGCGCGGAGTGCGGCACGACGTCAAGACCTACGACGGCGTGGGGCACTCCTTCCTCAACGACCACGGGCCCTTCGAGTCCCTGGAGCGCGTCCTCGGGCTGCACTCCGACGAGGCCGTGGCCGCCGACGCCTGGGAGCGCATCTACCGCTACTTCGACGAGCACCTCCGTGGCTGACCTGCTCCGCCGACTCGTCCGGGCCACCGCCGTCCCCGCCGACGCGGACGCGCTGCTGTCGCGCGTCGCCGACGCCCTCGTCGAGTCGGCCGACCTCGTGCTGGCAGACCGGCTCGACGAGCCCGACCTCGTGACCCGGGTCTCCGCACTGACCGCCGCCGGCCCCCTGGACCTGCCGTCGGAGCTCGGCCGGCCCGACGCGCGCCGGTCGTCGGCAGGCTCCATGGGCATCCTGCCCAAGGTCCTGGCGAGCCCCGGGAAGCTGCTGCGGTTCCGGACTTACGACCTCGAGCGCCTCGTCCGCGAGGGCGACGGGCACACCGCGCGCCAGGCAGGTGCTCTGCTCGCCGGAGGCATCTGTGACGTCGTCGTGGTGGCCCTCGTCGCCCGGGGCATCCCGCTGGGCGTCCTCACCCTGGGCAGCTTCGCGTCCCTCGGTGACGACCTCCTCGACGACCTGCCCGACGGCGCGCACCACGTCGCGACGGCGCTGGACGCGGCGCGACTCGTCACCCTGCAGAACGCCGTCGCGAGCACGATGCAGCAGAGCCTGCTGCCCCCTCTGCCGGCCGTCCCGGGTCTGTCGCTGGCAGCCCGGTACGCCCCTGCCGCCCGTGGCCTCGACGTCGGCGGCGACTGGTACGACGCCTTCCACACCACCACCGACCTGGTCGTCGCCATCGGCGACGTCACCGGACACGACCTCGCCGCGGCGGCCCGCATGGCCGACCTCCGCAACCTGCTGCGCGCCCACGCGATCGACGACGAGCTGCCGCCCGACGCGCTGCTGCACCGGCTGGCGCGCACGACGTCGGTGCTGGGTCTCGACGGCACGGCCACGGTCACCGTGGGGCGGCTGCGGCGACAGCCCGAGGGCTGGCTGCTGCGCTGGTGCAACGCCGGCCACCCGCCTCCCGTCCTCCTGCACGCCGGGACGGCCAAGCTGCTGGAACCGGTGCCGGACCTCATGCTCGGCGTCGAGGACGACACGGGCCGCGACACGCACGACCTCGAGCTCGTCAGCGGCGACGTCGTCCTGCTCTACACCGACGGCCTCGTCGAGCAGCGCGACGCCGACCTCGACGTGCGGCTCGAGCGGCTGCGCGCCTCCGTAGAGACGCACGCGGACCTGCCGCCCGACTCCCTCGCGGAGCAGCTGCTCAGGGAGTTCGCCTCCGCGGCCGCCGACGACGTGGCCCTCCTGGTCGTCGGCGTCGACTGAGCTACGGAACGGCCGGCTGCCTCGCCGGGCAGTGGGCCAGCATGTCGGTGCAGGTCCGGACCCGGCCGGCGTCGTCGGTCAGCCGGTAGCCGCTGAAGTAGTAGAACGACAGCGAGCCGGCGACCGGGATCCCCTTGATGAGGTAGGGGACGTTGCCCTTGGCCGGGTCCCAGGTTCCCGTGCCGATGGACACGGCGCCCAGCCGGTTGGTGTCGGCGCTCGCGTCGTAGCCGCCCAGGCCGGTCAGGCGCGCCAGTGCCGGTTGCGGCGTGTACGGGTCTGCGCCGTCGCGCAGGTAGCGGTCGAACCAGGCCAGCGTGTAGTGGAACGCGAAGCGCTCCGACAGCTGGTTCGACGGCAGCACCAGCGGGATGTAGGAGTACGTCAGGTGCGTGCCGTTGCGGAAGCTGACGAGCTCGCTGTCGATGCCGGCCTTCGCCAGCTGCAGGTAGCCGCTGTCACCGGACAGGCCGCCGCCGTTGGCGTCGCCGTGGGGGTTCGGCACCGAGGTCGCCGGCTGGACGTTGAACTCGTAGTCGTTGCTCGTCGCGAGCGCGGGCGTGTGCAGCCGTGTAGCGCGAAAAGCCTTGGGAACGTTGACGTTTGCCGCGCACTGCTTGACGTCGACGGGCACCAGGTCATCCCACGCGACGATCGTCCTGACACGGGTGTCGCACTGGCCCACC
>Ga0207705_10003372_pt1 | contig 12148 bp, 14 predicted proteins | sample KBSC13metaG_FD_184314 | JGI IMG/M metagenome (GOLD analysis project Ga0207705, IMG submission 184314) | Corn rhizosphere microbial communities from Kellogg Biological Station, Michigan, USA - KBS C1-3 metaG (SPAdes) (version 2) | ecosystem: Host-associated > Plants > Roots > Rhizosphere > Soil ...
TTTCAGTCACGTGCTGTACCAACTGAGCTACCTGGGCCCATAGCTTTGGGGCATTCGCGTGGAATAACGGGTCACCCGCACAGCGAGCGGGCTCCCTAACCGTCGCCTGTTTCGCTGTCCACCCTTTCGGGATCGGCCGGCGGCCCGGGGATGCGATAGCCGTCGCCGAGCCATTTCAGCAGGTCCCGGTCCTTGCATCCGCGGCTGCAGAAAGGCGCGTGTTCCGCGCGTTCCGGCTTGCCGCAAAGAGGGCAGGATTTGGTCTTGTCAGGCTGCTTCGGCATACCCACCCGACATGGGAAGCTGAGCGTCCGCCCGCAAGCCGATCGCGCCGCCGACCTGCCGCGACAACGCCTCGATCCAGCCGGAGCGGTCCGCAATGGCGGCGATAACCGCCGGGTGAGCGACGAGGGTCTTCGGGCCCGCCGTCTCGAAGGCGGAGCGGCGGAGCAGCGCGCGCGCTTCGAACGGCGCCCGATCCTGAGCCAGCTCGACCAGCGAAGCGCGGCCGCGCGGACGCACGATCTGGAAAAAGCCGAAGCCGTTGACCGCGGTGCGTTCGAACGGCTGCGGCAGAGCGGCATCGATCGCCGCGGCGGCTTCCTGCCGGACGGCCTTCGAGCCGACCGTCGGTAGATCGATGCCGATCGAGCCGCCGACGTCGAGCCTGCGGATGGCGCGTGCCGCTTCGGCCGCGCCGCGCAGCGCAAGTTCGCCGGCCGGAAGGAAACCGTCGACGTCGATCAGGGTCATCGCTGGAGTCGTTGAGATGCGCAGCTCGCCGCCCGCAAACTGGACGATGCCGCAGCGCGCTTGCTCGAGGACGTCAGCCCACCCCGCTTCAGCGAGCGCGTCGCGCGGACCGGGGAACGCCAGCGCGGTCGATCCCAGCCGCTCGGCGAGCGTCCGCGCTGCTGCGGCGCTTGTGCCGCTGACCCGCGCCAGCGGCCGCTTCCACGGCTCGGCGCCTGGAATCGGCTCGCGCGTGATCTCGATCGTCAGCATCGCGCCTTCAGCGCTGCCCGGCGCACCGCGCGGCAGCAGATATTCGGTTCCGTCGGCGACGGCGACCGCGTTGCGTCCGTTGCTGCCGACATCGGTGAGGCGCGCGGCGATGATGCTGCCTGCGGGAACGATGCCGTCGAGTTCGATCCGCGCTTCGACGATCTCGCCATTGTCGACCAGCGCCGCGCGGGTCTCGCCGATCCCGCGTTCGACCAGCCACTCAGGCAATCGGATAGCCCGCCGATTTCAGCAGCACCCGCGTCTCGGCGAGCGGCAGGCCGACGACGTTCGAATAGCTGCCGGCGATGTGCCGGACATAGACCTCGCCATAGCCCTGCAACGCGTAGCCGCCCGCCTTGCCGCGCCATTCGCCGTGGCTCGCATAATAGTCGACTTCCTCGTCGCTGAGACGCTTCATCGCGATCATCGTCTCGACCAGGCGTTCGCGCAGGCCAGCGCCGGGAACTGCCAGCGCGACGCCCGTCAGCACCCGGTGCCGCCGTCCGGACAGCAGCTTCATGCAGGCGCGCAGGGTGGCCTCGTCTTCGACCTTGGGCAGGATGCGGCGCCCGACCGCGACCACGGTATCGGCCGCGAGCACCAGCGCCTCGGGCTCCTGGCGTGCAACCGCTTCCGCCTTCTCGCGCGCGAGCCGCAGCGCATGCTGGCGAGGCAGCTCGCCCCTTGGCACGCTTTCGTCGATGGCGGCGGGAACGACCGCGTCAGGAGTGACGCCGATACGGGCAAGCAGATCGAGACGGCGCGGGCTCGCGGACGCGAGGATCAGCCGCATCCGAGCGGACTCAGCCGGTATAACCGGGCGGGCCTCCGCGGCCGGGCATGAAGCGATAAGTGATGCGTCCCTTGCTGAGGTCGTAGGGCGTGAGCTCGACCAGCACCTCGTCGCCGGTCAGCACGCGGATCCGGTTCTTGCGCATCTTGCCGGCGGTATGACCGAGGATCTCGTGGCCGTTCTCGAGCTCGACGCGGAACATGGCGTTGGGCAGCAGTTCGACTACCCGTCCACGCATCTCGAGCAATTCTTCCTTGGCCAAAAGATCAGTCTCCGTGCTTGCAAAAGTCGCGGAGCCTTAGCCGCGCATCCGCTGAATGTGAAGGAGTCTAGACGGTGAAGACCGTCGAGCCGCTGGTCTTGCGCGCTTCGAGAGCACGGTGGGCCTCGGCCGCATCCCTGAGCGGGAAGCGCTGCTTGACCTCGATCTTCACTTTGCCGCTCCCGACGATTTCGAACAGGGCCCGGGCCGATTGCTCGAGATCGGCGCGCTCGAACACATAATCGTAGAGCGTCGGACGAGTGAGGAAGAGCGAGCCCTTTTGCGCCAGGATGGTCGCCGAAAAGGGGTCGACCGGGCCGGAGGCGTTGCCGAAGCTGACCATCATGCCGCGGCGAGCGAGGCAGTCGAGCGACTTCATGAAGGTGTCGCGGCCGACGCCGTCATAGACCACCGGCACTTTGGCGCCGCCGGTGATGCGCGCGACCTCGGCGACGAAGTCCTGGCGGGTATAGACGATTGGATGGTCGCAGCCGTGGGCGCGCACCAGCTCGGCCTTCTCGTCGCTGCCGACGGTGCCGATCACTGTGGCGCCGAGCGCCTTGGCCCATTGGCAGAGGATCAGGCCGACGCCGCCGGCGGCCGCATGGACCAGGATCGTGTCGCCTGCCTTCACGGAATAGACGCGGCGCAGCAGCATCTCGGCAGTCATGCCCTGGAGCATCATCGCCGCCGCCTGCTCGGAGGAGATTGCGTCGGGCAACTTGACCAGCCGGTCCGCGGGAATGAGCCGCACCTCGGCATAGCCGCCGATCGGCCCGCCATAGGCGACGCGGTCGCCGGATTTCAGGTCGCTCACGCCCGGACCAACCGCTTCGACCACCCCCGCGCCCTCAACACCGGGCGTGAACGGCGTCTCCTGCTTGTAGAGCCCGGTGCGGTGATAGACGTCGATGAAGTTGAGGCCCGCCGCCTGCTGGTGCAAGCGCACCTCGCCCGGACCCGGCTCGCCGACGGCGACCTCTTCCCACTCGAGGACCTCGGGCCCTCCTGCCTGATGGACTTGAATGGCGTGCGGCATCGGCGGCTCCCAAAAGAAAGGCCCCGCTTCACGAGGTGGTGAAGCGGGGCCGAAGTTTAAACCCGTCGGTCGATCAGCCGGCGGCGTGGGCCGCCAACGCCGCGAGCAGCAGCAGCGCGACGATGTTGGTGATCTTGATCATCGGGTTGACGGCCGGCCCGGCGGTGTCCTTGTAGGGATCGCCGACGGTGTCCCCGGTCACCGCGGCCTTGTGCGCCTCGCTGCCCTTGCCGCCGTAATTGCCGTCCTCGATATACTTCTTGGCATTGTCCCACGCGCCGCCGCCGCTGGTCATCGAGATGGCGACGAACAGGCCGGAGACGATCACGCCGAGAAGCAATGCGCCGACGGCAGCTAGGCCGTTCTCCTTGCCCGCGACCGCGCCGATCGCGAAATAGACGACGATCGGAGCGAGCACCGGCAGCAGCGACGGGATGATCATCTCGCGGATCGCGGCCTTGGTGACGAGGTCGACGGTGCGCGCATAGTTCGGACGCACCGAGCCATCCATGATACCCGGATTGTTGCGGAACTGCTCGCGCACTTCCTCGACCACCGCGCCGCCGGCCCGGCCGACCGCGGTCATGCCCATCGCGCCGAACAGGTACGGCAGCAACGCTCCGAGCAGCAGGCCGACAATGACGTACGGGTTCGACAGGCTGAACAGCTTGTCGAGATCGGACGTAACTCCGATCGACCCGCCGAACTCGCGCAGGTCGGCGGTGTAGGCGCCGAACAGGACCAGCGCGGCAAGGCCGGCCGAACCGATCGCATAGCCCTTGGTCACCGCCTTGGTGGTGTTGCCGACCGCGTCGAGTGCGTCGGTGCGATGGCGCACGTCCTCCTCGAGACCGGCCATTTCGGCGATTCCGCCGGCATTGTCGGTCACCGGGCCGTAGGCATCGAGCGCGACGACCATGCCGGCGAGCGCGAGCATTGCCGACGCAGCAAAGGCGACGCCGAGGAAGCCGGCAAGCTGGAAGCTGGCGATCAGGCCAACGATGATTACCAGAGTCGGCAGCGCCGTGGATTCAAGGCTGATCGCCAGGCCCTGGATGATGTTGGTGCCGTGGCCGGTCTGGCTGGCCCGTGCGATCGACTGCACCGGGCGGTAGTTGGTCCCGGTGTAATATTCGGTGATCCACACGATCAGCGCCGTCACCGCAAGGCCGATGTAGCTGGTCCAGATGATGTTCATCGCCGGGAAGCTCGTCCCCGCCGTCGTGGTGATCGTCTGGTTGAGATCGCCGCCGAGCGCGTACCAAACGGCGCCGGGGATCAGGATCGCGCCGCCAATCGTCGCGACCCAGAAGCCCTTGTAGAGGGCGCCCATGATGGAGCCCTTGGCGCCGAGGCGAACGAAATAGGTGCCGATGATCGAAGTGATGATGCACACGCCGCCGATCAGCAGCGGCAGGGTCATCAGCGGCAGCAGCAGCGGCGACGTGCCGATCGCCAGCGTGATCGAGACCATCGTGATGCCGACGGTGACGACGTAGGTCTCGAACAGATCGGCAGCCATGCCGGCGCAGTCGCCGACATTGTCGCCGACGTTGTCGGCGATCACCGCTGGATTGCGGGGATCGTCTTCGGGGATCCCCGCCTCGACCTTGCCGACAAGGTCGGCGCCGACGTCGGCGGCCTTGGTGAAGATGCCGCCGCCGAGACGCGCGAAAATCGAAACCAGCGAGGCGCCGAGCGCGAGGGCGGTGAGGGCGGTGACCACCGGCCGGTCGTTTGGCTGGTAACCGCCGGGGCCGATCAAGTACCAGAACAGCCCGCTGATCGCGAGTAGGGCAAGTCCGGCGACGAGCATGCCCGTGACCGCGCCGGCGCGGAACGCCGTCGTCAGCCCGCTCTGCAGGCTGTTGCGCGCCGCTTCGGCGGTGCGCACGTTGGCGCGTACCGAGATGTTCATGCCGATGAAGCCCGTCGCGCCCGAAAGCAACGCGCCGAGCACGAAGGCTCCGGCGCTAAGCCCCCCGAGGAAGACGCCGATGATGATCGCAATGACGACGCCGACGACGGTGATGGCGGTGTACTGGCGGCGAAGATAGGCGCCCGCGCCTTCCTGGATCGCGGCCGAGACTTCGATCATGCGCTGGTTGCCGGCGGACATGCCGAGCACCTGGCGGCTGGTGATGATGCCGTACAGCACGGCGATCAGCCCGCAGACTAAGGCTATATAAAGCAGGTTCATGAGTTGATGCGTCCCCGTTTGTTGGACAGGCGGACGCGGCCGAAAGGCCGGCGGCCGCCGCCGAAAGCGGGCGAAGGTTTAGGGAGCGTTTTCGCGGCTGGCAACCGCGGAGGGTTAAAGGATCAGTGGAGCAGCAGCGCGAGCGCCATGCCGGACGCGATGCCGCTAAGACCGATCAGCCATTGGCGCAGCGGAAAGCCTGCGATTGTCTGTCCCAACGTGCTCAAAACCCAGCCTTTCCGGAAGCTCGACGGCCGCGCCGGCGAAGGTGAGGCGAAGGGCTGCCCCACCGGCCGCCAGCGTGCCGATGCGGGCGATCCTCGTCCCCCTTGGTAAAGAAAGCGTTGACGGGTCGAAGTCCGGCGGCAAGGCGGCGAGCAGGGCATAGTCGTCGCCGCCGGTGGCGGCGAACAGCCGGCTGGGAAGGTCCGGTCCGCGGTCGGAGATAAAGGCTGCCGACAACGGGAGCGTATCAAGCTCGATGGCGGCGCTGCAGCGGCTCGCCTGCGCCATCCGGCGGGCATCGAGCAGCAGGCCGTCGGACACGTCCATCATCGCCCGGGCGAGCGGCGCCAGCGCACGTCCCGCCTTGAGTTGCGGCACGGGCCGCCGGAAAATGTCGACCAGCGGCCCGGTTGCGCGACGGTCCGCCCGCAGCTGCGCGAGGCCGGCGGCGGCATCGCCGACCGTCCCGACGAGCCACAATGAATCGCCCGCTTTCGCCCCGGCGCGATCGGGAACGCGCGGCCCGGCGCGGCCGATCGCGGTCAGCCCGAGCACGCGCGGCGCGCCCACCGGCAGAGCGATCGTGTCTCCCCCGATCAGCGGCAGCCCGTAGCTCTCGCAGGCCGCTTCGACACCGTCGAGGAAGTGGTGCTCCCACTTGCCTGGTCCGGAGACGGTCAGCGACATCAGCGCACCGGCGGGCGTCGCGCCCTTCGCGGCGAGGTCCGAGAGGTTCACGGCAACGAGCTTCCACCCGACGCTTGCGGGCGGATCGCTGGAGAGGAAATGAACGCCCTCGGCGATGCTGTCGTGAGTGATGACGAGATCGCCCAGGACGGCCACGTCATCGAGCAGGCCGCGCGCCTCGGGCGCCGTCGCAATGCGGCGCAGCCGTTCGATGACGTCGGCTTCGCGCATCGCTCAGGCCCGCGCCGGCGACGCCTTTGCGATCGCGTCGAGCAGCCCGTTGACGAACCCACTCTCGCGCTTGTCGTAGAAGGCGTGGGCGACGTCGACATATTCGGAGATGACGGAGCCGACCGGCACGTCGGGGCGGGCGATCAGCTCGTAGGTGCCGGCACGAAGCAGTGCGCGCATCGGGCGGTCGAGCCGCTCGAGGGTCCAGCCTTCCGCGAGGCGGCCGGTGATCAGGACGTCGATCTCCAGGCGGCGTGCCTGCGTCCCGGTGACGATGTCGTCGAAGAAGTCCTGCTCAGCTTCATAATATCGCGCGTCCTCGATCGTCGCGCCGAGGCGATGGTCGTGGAATTCCTTGAGCAGCCGGGGCAGCGGCGTGCCCTCCATCTCATGCTGGTACAGCGCCTGGACGGCCGCGAGTCGGGCGGCGGAACGCGAACGGGAGCGGGTCTGGGTCATTGCGCCGGAGCACTAGCGGCGGGCTGGCCGGCAAGGAAGGGCTGGAGCGCGGCGGCGACCTCGCCGCCCGCTTCCCACGGTGCGAAATGGCCGGCATCGGGCAGGCGGACGATGGTGAGGTCATCGACGAGCGTGTCGAGGCCCTCGAGCTGGAGCGGCAGCAAGGCTTCGTCCTTCATCCCCCAGATTAGCAAGGTCGGCACCTTCACGGCCGGAAAGGCGCGCAGCAGGAAATCCGGCAGCGGCACCGTTACAGCGGGCGGCGGGACGATCACTTTCGCTGCCCGATACCAGTTGAGCATGGCGTTGAAGGCGCCCGGCTGCGACCAGTCGGCGATATATTGCCGCTTCTCGGACTCGGGGATTTTCGTCACGTCGACGTGACGCGCGAAGGTCGTGTCGAAGAACCAGTCGAACCCTTTCGCCTCGACCAGCTTGTCGAATCCCGGCGCGCGGAAGGCGGTGATGTATTGCGAGGCGGCGCGCTGCTCGGCGCTCTCGATCAGGCTCTTCTGGAAGATCACCGGATGCGGCGCATTGATGATGACGAGGCGATTCAGGCGAGGGTCGCCGCGCAGTGCCGCCCCCCACGCGATCGCGCCGCCCCAGTCGTGGCCGACGAGCGTGAATTGCTCGAGACTCAGTGAGTCCGCGAGCGCGAAGATGTCGTCGATCAGGACGTCGGTTTTATACTCGTCAACGTCTTGCGGCAGGTCCGACCCGGCAAAGCCCCGCTGGTCCGGCATCACGAGGAAGAACTCGCCTTCGAGCCGCGGCGCGACTTCGCGCCAGGTCCGATGCGATTCCGGGAAGCCGTGGAGCAGGATCACCGCGGGATTGCGCCGATCCCCGGTTGTGGCGACGTTAAGCGTCACGCCCGTGTTGAGTGCAATGCGGCGGAATGCGAAGCCCTCTCCCTGGGGAGAGGGTTGGGTGAGGTCTTCCATCTGTTCCATTCGACTTCCTCACCCTTCCGCCGCTGCGCGGCTCCCTCCCTCTCCCAAGGGAGAGGGAATCATGGATAGCTGACCGTCGTCGGGATCTTGGGCAGCGGGATATATTCCTGATCGTCGCCGGGGATCAGCGGGAAGCGCAGCGCCTGCCAATCCTCCTTGGCCTGGTTGATCCGGTCGCGCGACGACGAGACGAAGTTCCAGAAGACGTAGCGGCGGGTCGAGAATGCGCCTCCGCCCATCAGCATCAGGCGGCCGCCGCTTGCGCTCGACAGCGCCGCTCGGTGGCCCGGCCGAAGCACGTAAAGCGTGAACCGGTCGAGCGGTTGGCGGTCCAGATCGGCCTCGCCGCCGACCAGCATTACGGCGCGCTCGTCGGCTTCGGCCTCAATCGGAATCGCGCCGCCGGCACCGAGCAGGATGTCGGCGTAAATCGTCGGCGAGTGGCACGGCGTCGCCGCAGCCGCGCCCCACAAGCTGCCCATGAGCACGCGCGCGCTCGCACCATTGTCCTCGACCACCGGCAGCCCTTCGGCGGCTACATGGTCGAAGCCCGGTGCGACTTCTTCGCCGCCGTCGGGCAGGGCGAGCCAGGTCTGCATGCCGTAGAGGCTCGGGCCGTCGGGACGCAGCGCCGCTGGCGAGCGCTCCGAATGGACGATGCCGCTGCCCGCCGTCATCAGGTTGATCGCGCCGGGCTCGATCACCGCATGAGAGCCGATGCTGTCGCGATGCTCGATCGCGCCGTCGAACAGATAAGTGACCGTGGCGAGGTTGATGTGCGGGTGGGGGCGGACGTCCATCCCAGCTCCAGCCGGAAGCCGCGCCGGGCCGAACTCGTCGACGAAGATGAACGGCCCGACCATCGTCCGCTCGCGCGCCGGCAGCGACCGGTTGACCTTGAAGTCGCCGAGGTCGTGGGTGACCGGCGTGATGATCTGCTCGAACGCCGTTTCGATTGTGGCCATCAGGTTTCTCCCGGTGCGGTGGCGCGGATCGACAAAGCGTGGACCCGCTCGTCCATGAGGTCGCCGAGCGCGGCATAGACCATCCGCTGTCGCTGAACGCGGTTCTTGCCGGCGAAGGCGGCGCTTTCGATCCCCAAGCTGAAATGACTTTCCCCGGCCGGATTGTAGCCGCCGTGGCCGCGATGCTGCTCACTGTCGTCGATGAGCTCGACCCGCTCCGGCGAAAGCGCCGAGTTGAGGCGGCGCAGCATTTCGGCCGCAACCGGTCCCGTGGAAGCCTCGTTCATCGCACTTATATAGCCCGGCTGAGTTGCAAGGTAAGGCATGCGGATCATCATCACCAAAGGCGAGCGCGACGACGGGATCGAGGTCCTGCGTGCGGACGGGAGCGGCGCCAGCACGCGCTTCCCGCGCAAGGGACCGGTGCCCCACGACGCGACGCATTATGTCGTCGAGTCCGGCCTCGGAATCGCGAAGGGCTTCTGGGGCCTGGTCGCGGCCGGCCGCCATCCGGAAGAGATGGCGGAGATCGCCAAGGCAGCGGGCCACGCCAGCGCGAAGCGCGCGTCGGTCCCGGAGCCGTCGATCGTTGCGATCCTTCAGGCGGAGCGCGCGGTCGAATGTTTCGAGGCCGATCTGTGGAACGGCGGCGAAGGGAACGGCGAGACCTTGCGCGAGGTGTTTGCGGCGGGCTGTGCCCAGTCGTTCGTTCCCGCGGTCCCGATCTCCGATCGAGCCATCGGCGACATCCGCGCGAGTCTCGCGGAGCTTCGGCGGCGTTGGGCGGCCATGCGGCTCGGCGACAGCCTCACGCTCGAATGGAGCCTCGGGGAGTGAAGCCCGCACGTCTTCACGGCCGGGTCGAGGGCGCGCAGGCACGGTGCGCGGTGCCCGGCTGCGATGCGCCCGGCGAGTTCAAGGCACCGCTGCAGCCGGCCAATTTCGACGGGCCCGGCGCGTGGCGGTTCCTGTGCCTCGATCATGTCCGCGAGCACAATGCGAAGTACAATTACTTCCAGGGAATGAGCTCGGAGGAAATCCAGGACGCGCAAGGGCCATTGGGCGGATGGGAGCGCCCGAGCCGGAGGTTCTCCGCAGCCGGGGGCGACCCACCGCCCAAGTGGAGCGACTTCGCCGACCCGATCGATGCCATCTCCGGCCGCTTCGGCAATATCCGCGACCGCGTTAAGCCGTCGCGGTTCAGCAGGCCGGAACGGCGCGCCCTATCGGTTCTGGGCCTTGGGGAAGACGCCGACCGGCACCAGCTGCGCCAGCGCTATTCGGGACTGGTCCGCCGCTATCATCCGGACAAGAACGGCGGCGACCGGAGCCACGAAGGCAGGCTCGGCGAAGTGATCGAGGCCTATCAGCTGCTGCGCAAATCGGCAGCGCTGGCTTAGTCGCGGTCGGGCGCCCCAAGCGGGAAATACGGACGGTAGGGCCGCGCTTCATCGACCACGCGGGCGACTTGGGGATGGGCGAGCAGCCGCGCGCGGTAGGCTTTCAGCTTCGGGCGCAAGTCGCCGATCTCTTCGATCCAGTCGGCATAGAAGAGCGCGGGCGCGGCGGCGCAGTCGGCGAGCGTGAAATCGCCGCCCGCCGCCCAGCCGCCATCGGGCAGATTGGCTTCGAGCCAGTCATAAGCCACGTGCAGGTTCTTGCGTCCGAGCTCGGCGCCATAGGGATCGCCCTGGCCCTCCGGCCGCAGCGCATGGTTGACCGCCGGCTGCATATTGCCCTGGACATGGAGGTCGAAGATGCGGTCGAGGAAGCGCACCCGGCGCCCAAGCTCTCCATCCGGGATCCAGGTATTGGGCCCCCGATGATGCGCCTGGAGGTGCTCGATGATGCAGGCGGTTTCGATTACCGGCTCGCCCTTATCGAGCAGCAGCGGAAACTTGCCTGCCGGCCAGATTGCCTTGAGCTCGGCATAATTCTGCTCGTTCTCGGGCACCTGGCGGAAGTGGAATTCGGTCCCGTCCGCGTAGAGCGGGATCAGCACCTTCCAGGTGTAGGAGGAGAAAGGGTGGCCGAAGAGTTCGAGGCTCATGCCTGGTACTCCAGCTTCGGATACCAGTCGGTGCCGCGCCCGCCGGGGGTCCAGTCGAGGATGTTCCAGAGCGGCGTCGGGTCGGGCGCCAGGTGCGGGTCGAAGCCGGGGTCCGCGGTCTCAAAGTCGCCCTCCGCCGCCCAGAACAGGCGGACCTTGTCGCCCTGGCGCTTCCACGCCGCGCAGATCGCCCACTCGCTGCCGTCGTCGTGAAGCCCGCGATAGTCGCGCGCGAAATCGTCGCCGACCGTCTGGTAGAATTTGAGGTTGCTCCAGCCGCGCTCGCGCGCGAACTCGAGCTGGCGCGACACCGGCGAGCGGCCGATGATCGCCAGTGCTACCCGCTGCTCGATGTCGCGCGACGGGATATCGAGCGACCCGACGAACGAGGTGCACATCGGGCACGGGCGCTCGCGCTCGGGACCGTACATCCAGAAGTAGGTGATGAGCGTGTCGTGACGGCCGAACAGATCGGCGAAACGATGCTCCTTCCCGTCGGCGTCCAGGAAGCAATAGTCCCCGGCCTCACTGCCGTCGGGGAGTTCACGCCGCATCGCCGCGACCCGCTGGATGTGGCGGCGAAGCTCGATCTCCTCGGCCAGCAGCCGGGTCCGGGCCGCGCGGTATTCGGGACTTTCGTTGGGGAACGGCTTGCTGCCTTTTTCCGCAAGCTCGGACGCGGGACGCAGATCGCTCATGAATTCTCCCGGGCAAATTTCTCGCGCAGTTCGAGCGTCGCTTTGCTCGGCTCTTTGGTTTCGAACGATCCGGTCTGGACCTCGCCGGCGGGTTCGTAGGACGTGAACACAACGCCCTTGTCCGATACGGCGTGGTCGACCAGCTTGAGAGCGCCGGGTTTCTCCGACCCGTCGAAGATGCGCCTGCCGTGGCCGAGGATGATTGGGAAGCGCATGAGGATCAATCGGTCGATCAGCCCCGCGGAGAGCAAGGGCGGATAGAGCGTGCTGCTGCCCTGGATGAGAAGGTCGCGGCCCTCGCTGCGCTTCAGTTCCGCGACCGCCTCGGCAGTGTCGCCCGACAGCTTGTTGCTGTTGTCCCACTCCAGCGGCGCATCCGAATGCGTCAGGACGAATTTGTCGATGCGCTGGAATTTCTCGCCGATCGGATTGTCGAGGTTGTCCGGCCAGTAAGCGGCAAAGATGTCGTAGGTGCGCTTGCCGAGCAGCAGGTCGTACTCGCCCATGATGACCTCGTCGAACGGGCTGTCACCCCAATAGGGCTGCACCCATCCGCCGAGGCGGAAGCCGCCTGTCGG
>Ga0207705_10003373_pt1 | contig 12148 bp, 10 predicted proteins | sample KBSC13metaG_FD_184314 | JGI IMG/M metagenome (GOLD analysis project Ga0207705, IMG submission 184314) | Corn rhizosphere microbial communities from Kellogg Biological Station, Michigan, USA - KBS C1-3 metaG (SPAdes) (version 2) | ecosystem: Host-associated > Plants > Roots > Rhizosphere > Soil ...
ATATGCCGGTGAGCGACGCATAGAGGATGTAGTCGCGGCGCCAGATCCCGATCGGCCGCGATCCGGGACGGGCGCGATACGACAGCGAGAGCCACATGAAGCCGCTCATCGCCAGCATGTGTACGGCGAGCGGACCGGCGATCATCCACCACGGCGCGATGCCCCAGTAGATCATCGCGAAGACCAGCCACAAGGCGAGCGCCAGGACCCGCAAGGCGATGTTGCCGGTCATCAGGCGATCGGTGAGGACGCGTTCGAGGCGCTGAGTGTCGTTCATGGCCCATCGTCCTCCGTGCGTGTTTCCTGCCGGTAACGCGAGGCGGGCAAAATGTTTCGTGGGTTTCGCGTAACCGACGAAACCAAACGACAGGTCGCCGCAATCTCCGAGAAACCGGCCGGGCCTAGGTTGGCCTCATCGAAAAGGCGCCGCGCCGGCGGTCACCGCCGCGGCTCCCGCCTCGCTGGCCGGCGGTCCGATCCGCTAACGGGTCGCCAAGACCCCATCGAATTTGCCTTTCGCCGGACGCACACCCCGGCGAGAGACGACCGGGACTCCCATCACCGGTCTGGCAGCGGCGCCCCTCCCGGCGCCGCTGCTCTCTTTTGAGGTCAGTCGCGCGCGCCGTGCGCCTTGTGGTCGCGGCCCCCGGGCGGCAGGATGGAGTGATATGGCTGTCCGTCCCAAAGATGCCCGTCCACACGTCATTGTTGTCGAGGACGAGCAGTTTCAACGCGAAACCCTCACCGATTTCCTTGAGGACAACGGCTATCGCGCCTCCGGCGTCGACTCCGGCACCGGCCTGCGCAAGCTGGTGGAGAAGGATCCGCCGGCGCTCGTCCTGCTCGACCTCAGGCTGCCGGGCGGCGACGATGGCTTCGCGCTGGCCCGCTTCCTGCGCGAGCGCAGCCGCAAGGTCGGCATCATCATGGTGACGGCCAGCGGCGACACGGTCGACCAGGTCGTCGGCCTCGAGACCGGTGCCGACGACTACATCGCCAAGCCCTACGAGCCACGCGCGCTGCTGGCCCGCATGAAGGCGCTGCTGCGCCGGGCCGGCGGCGCAGGCGCGGCGACACCTGGCGAGCGGGTACGCGTCGGCAAGTGCCTGATCGACCTCGCGGCGCGGCGCATGACGACATTGAGCGGCGAGGAAGTGCCGCTACGCGCCGGCGAGTTCGAACTGCTGCGGATCTTCGCCGAGAATCCCAACCGGCCGCTCAGCCGCGACTGGCTGCTGGAGACGACCAGCCATCGCGAGATGGAGGCGTTCGACCGTGCCATCGACATCCGCATCCTGCGCATCCGGCGCAAGATCGAGGTCGATCCCGCCCACCCCACATCTATCCGTACCGTGCGCGGCGCCGGCTATATGTTCGTGCCGCCCGAGGATTGATTTCGAATCTTCAGCATCGCCGGAACTCGCGCCCGCCCCTGACGTTTAAGGGGTGAAACGGCCGGACTACGCGTTCGTCCGCGTGCGGGAGGTTGGACGAATGTCGAGTGAAACACTTCATGAAGACGCGGAGAAGCTTGGGCCCGAGGTGATCGACCATCACCGCGCGATCGTGTCGCTGATGGAAGAGCTCGAGGCGGTCGACTGGTACAACCAGCGCGCCAAGGCCACCAAGAATCCCGAGCTGCGCGCCATCCTCGAGCACAATCGCGACGAGGAGAAGGAACACGCGGCGATGGCGCTCGAGTGGATCCGGCGCAACGACCCGAAAATGCACGAGCATCTCAAGACCTACCTGTTCACCGAAGGCTCGCTCGCGGCGGTCGAAGCCGAGGCCAAGGGCGAACCAGGCGGCGGCGAGGGCGAAGGCGAGGAGGATGGAGCGGACGCTCCGTCGAAGGACGGCAGCCTTGGCATCGGCAGCCTGCGCAAGACCGGAGGACAGGACCAATGAATCATCTTTTCCATAAGCGCGCGCCGATCACGCCGGCCGGTTGGGTCGAGATCGAGAAGGAAGCCAAGCGCACGTTGCGCGCCCTGTTGGCAGCGCGTCGCGTCGTCGATTTCAGGGGGCCGCTCGGCTGGGGCGCTTCCGACGTCGAGCTGGGCCGCGCCGATCCGATTGCGTCGCCGCCCAGCGGCAAGAACGTCCAGGCACGCCTGCGCCGCATCCAGCCGCTGGTCGAGTTGCGCATCCCGTTCGACGTGAGCCGCGCCGAGCTCGATGCGATCGACCGCGGCGCCCGCGATCCCGACCTCGATTCGGTGACCGCCGCGGCGCGCGAGATCGCCATCGCCGAAGATCGCTCGATCTTCCACGGCTACAAGGCCGCGCAGATCACCGGCATCTGCGAGGCGCGCAAGAGCGTCGCCGTGCCGCTCGGCACCAGCCATACCGACTATCCGCTGGCCGTGTCGTCGGCGCTGACCCGTCTGCGCGACGAGGGTATCGAGGGGCCGTTCTCGGTGGTGCTGAACGAGCAGCTCTACAAGGATCTCGCCGCGCGCACCGACGGCGGCTATCCGATCATCAGCCACGTCCAGCGCCTGATCGACGGCGAGATCGTGTGGGCGCCGGGCATCGACGGCGGCCTGGTGATCTCCCAGCGCGGCGGCGATTTCGAGCTGACGGTCGGCCAGGATTTCTCTCTGGGCTATCTCGAGCACAACAGCGAACGCGTGCGCCTCTATATCGAGGAGAGCTTCACGTTCCTGATCCTGACCGGGCAGGCGGCGATTCCGCTCACGGGCGGCAGCGCCAAGAAGAGCTGATCTAGCGCCGGGCGCGCGACTGGCGGGCGGCGCTCGCCAGGCCCAGGCACAGCCGGCGGGCGATCGCCTCGTCGGGCAGACCGGTGCTCTTGCACTCCATCTCGGCGTCGAGGATGCGCGTCAGCGCCGCACTCAGCCGCGCCAGCGGCCAGGCGCGCAGATGGCGCTCGAAGCGCACGCGCACCGGGCCGCCGCGCGGCAGGCCGCGCGCCTTGAACATCGCGCCCTCGAGATTGCCGCCGCGTGCGGCGTGCCCCGACACGAGGTGGAGCTGGTCGGCGTGGCGCTGCAGCGAGCGGACGAGCTGGACCGGGTTGCCGCCCTCGGCAAACACGCGGTCGAGCGCACGGTCGAGCGCCACCATCTCGCCGTCGAAGGTGGCGGCGATCACGTTGTCGATGCCGATCGAGGCGGTGTCGCCCAGCACCGCCGTGGCGTCGGCCATGGTGATGGTCTTGGCGTCGTCGCCGGCCTTGTAGAGCAGCAGCTTGTCGATCTCGCTGCGCGTCTGGCCGCGATCGCCGCCCAGCCGCTCGACGATCCAGTCGAGCGCGTCGACGTCGACGTTGAGGCCCTGCGCGCGCGCCGAACTCTCGACCAACCCTTCCAGCGCCTCGACCGAGTCCATGTAGCAGGGCATGGCGGCCAGGGTGGGCTCGGTCTCGGCCAGGGTCCGGAGCGCCGAGCGCGGCGTCAGGTTGCCGCCCTCGAGCACGATCAGCGCATCGCCCGCCGGCGCGGCGATCAGGTTCTCCAGCGCCTCGGCGGATTCCTCTCCCGCCGGCCGCACGCGGATCACGCGACGGCCGCCCATCAGCGACATGGCCGAGAATTCGTCGGCCAGGCGTGCTGGGTCGTGCTTCAGCGTGTCGCCGGCGATGTCGATGACGCGGAACGGGTCCTTGAGGTCCTCGCACACCGACTTGGCGAGCTGCACGGCGCGTTCGGCGATCAGCCCGTCGTCGTTGCCGTAGATCACCACCGCCCGGATCTTCGGATCCGGCTTCTTGAGGAAGGCCTCGGCCTGGCGTGGTTCGATCTTCACGCGGTGCTTATACCACGATGTTGTTTGCGTGCTTACAGCACGACGTTGACGATCCGGTTGGGGACGACGATCACGCGCTTGGGCGTTTTGCCGTTGAGCCCGCGGACGAGTTCGGGCAGCGCGAGCGCCGCCGTCTCGGCAGTGTCCTTGGGCGCGTCCTTGGGCAACTGGATCGTGCCGCGCAGTTTGCCGTTGAGCTGGACGGCCACGGTGACCGTGTCGTCGACCAGCAGCGCTGCGTCGGCGACGGGCCACGGCGCGTCGGCCAGCAGGGCCTGGTGGCCCAGCTCCTGCCACAGCTGCTCGGCCAGATGCGGCGTCATCGGGCCGATCAGGCGCACGAAGACCTCGAGCGCCTCGCGCAGCGCCCAGCTGTCGCCGGCGTCCCTGGCCCGGAACGCCGAGATCGTGTTGGCCAGTTCGTAGAGCCGCGCGACGGCCTTGTTGAAGTGGAATGCCTCGATGTCGGCCGACAGGCCGGCGATCGTCTTGTGCGCCGCGCGGCGCAACTCGGTCGCTGCGTCGGAGAATGCCGCGGGTTTGGCCGCGCCCGCCGCCGGAAGGCCAGCCATCGCCTCGCTGGCGATGCGGTGCAGGCGCTGCTGGAAGCGCCAGGCGCCCGTGACGCCGGCTTCGGTCCACTCGAGGTCGCGCTCGGGCGGGCTGTCGGACAGCATGAACCAGCGCGCGGTGTCGGCGCCGTAGTCGCGGATGATCTGGTCCGGGTCGACGACGTTCTTCTTCGACTTGGACATCTTCTCCGAGCGGCCGACCTCGACGGGCGACTTGTCGGCGGCGCGCACGACGTTGCCGCCGGCGGTGCGCTCGATCTCCTCGGGCAGCAGCCACGTGCCGTCGCTGGCGCGATAGGTCTCGTGGCAGACCATGCCCTGCGTGAACAGGCCGTCGAACGGCTCGTCGCGGCCGGTCATCTGCACTTCGCGCATCGCGCGCGTCCAGAAGCGCGAGTAGAGCAGGTGCAGGATCGCGTGCTCGACGCCGCCGATATATTGGTCGACCGGCATCCAGTACTCGTTCTCTTCGCGGTCGAACGGCGCGGTCTCCACGCCGGGCGAGGTGAAACGGTCGAAGTACCAGCTCGAATCGATGAAGGTGTCGAACGTGTCGGTCTCGCGGCGCGCGGGGCTGCCGCAGGTCGGGCACGCCACGTGCTTCCACGTCGGATGGCGATCGAGCGGATTGCCCGGCTTGTCGAACGTGACGTCGTCCGGCAGCTTCACCGGCAGGTCCTTCTCCGGCACCGGCACGACGCCGCACTTGTCGCAATGGATCGCCGGGATCGGGCAGCCCCAGTAGCGCTGGCGCGAGACCAGCCAGTCGCGCAGGCGGTACTGCGTCGTGCCCTTGCCGACCTTCATCTCTTCGAGGCGCGCGATCACCAGGGCCTTGGCGTCCTCGACCTCGAGGCCGTTCAGGAACTGCGAGTTCACGATCACGCCGTCCTCGACGAACGGCGCAGCGGCGATGTCGATCTTGTCCTTGGGGTTCGCCGGCGCCACGACCTGGAGGATCGGCAGGCCGTACTTGGTGGCGAACTCGTGGTCGCGCTCGTCGTGCCCGGGGCAGCCGAAGATGGCGCCGGTGCCGTACTCCATCAGCACGAAATTGGCCGCATAGACCGGGATCGTCTTGCCGGGGATCAACGGGTGCCTGGCCAGCAGCGGCAGCTTGTAGCCCTGCTTCTCCGCGGTCTCGACCTCGGCCGCCGCCGTGCCGGTCTTGCGGCACTCGGCCACGAAGCGCTGCAGGCCGGGATCGTTCGCGGCGAGCTCGGCCGTGATCGGATGCTCGGGTGACAGCGCCATGAACGACGCGCCGAACAGCGTGTCGGGACGCGTGGTGAAGATCTCGAGCTTGCCGCGATCCGTGCCCGACGCATCCGTCAGGTCCCAGAACAGGCGCGCGCCGCGGCTCTTGCCGATCCAGTTCGCCTGCATCAGGCGCACCTTCTCGGGCCAGCGGTCGAGCGTGTCGAGACGCGACAGCAGCTCGTCGGCGAACGTCGTGATCTTGAGATTCCACTGCGTCAGCTTGCGGCGCTCGACCGGCGCGCCGGTGCGCCAGCCCCTGCCCTCGATCACCTGCTCGTTGGCCAGCACCGTGTTGTCGACCGGATCCCAGTTGACCCAGGCCTCGCGGCGATAGGCGAGGCCAGCCTTCCAGAAGTCGAGGAACATCTTCTGCTCGTGCCGGTAGTAGCTCGGGTCGCAGGTCGCGAGCTCGCGGCTCCAGTCGAGCGACAGGCCCATCGACTTGAGCTGGGCCTTCATCGTGGCGATGTTCTGGTAGGTCCACTCCTTCGGATGGACCTTCTTCTCCATCGCCGCGTTCTCGGCCGGCAGGCCGAACGCGTCCCACCCCATCGGGTGCAGCACGTTGAAACCCTTGGCGCGCTTGTAGCGGGCGATCACGTCGCCCTGCGTGTAGTTGCGCACGTGGCCCATGTGGATGCGCCCCGACGGATAGGGAAACATCTCGAGCACGTAATACTTGGGCCGTGCCTTATCCATGACGGCCCGGAAGGTCTGCCGTCCGTCCCAGACCTTCTGCCACTTGGCTTCGGTCTCGCGGAAATTATAGCGCTTGGGTTCGGACGCGGGCGACGACGACACAGGCAGACTCCCAAAACGACAGAGGCCGCAGCGAGTGCAAGCTGCGGCCCCTCAAGTCAAGCATTTGAAGAGGATCAGCCGCCCTGCGCAATCCGAAGCTGACGGGCGCGGGTCAGGATGGCGTTCTCGATCTCGGTGTTGGTGTGCGGATCGACGGCGGCGTCGATCCAGCCGCCGGCCTTGGGGGAGGACTGCTGCTTGAACACCGAGACGCGCACGCCGTCGGCGCGCAGTTCGCGGTCGAGGATGGTGATCTGGACCTTCATTCGCTCGTTGGGCGATTCGGCCGGCGTATACCAGTCGGTGATGATCACGCCGCCGAAGGGATCGGCCGAGACCAGCGGGATGAAGTTGATGGTGTCGAGCGACGCGCGCCACAGGTAGGCGTTGACCGCCACGCCCGACCCGCCATCGTTGGTCTTTGCCGCCTTCGAGCCGAGCAGGCCGCCGGGGCCGAACAGGGTGCCGTTTTCGCGATTCTGGCCGCCCAGACCCTGGGCCGCCTCCTGCCTTGCGGTGCTGCCGCCGCCGTAATCGCGTTCCTTGATGGCGCTTGTATCGCCGCCACACCCCACGAGGCCGGTCAGGAGCAGCATTCCCAGAAGGAGGCTGAGGGCCTCTCGCCCCCACAGATTGCTGCCGTCCTTGTCAAAAATCTTCATTGGAGCCTATCCGAAATCGGCCTGGATCGCGGCGCCCCCGGGCGCGGCGGCCGGACCATAAGCGGACGTTCACGCTACTGCAAGCGGCGGAATTAAGGCTCAATCCTATAGTTCAATATGGAGACTTATATAGTTGCATATAGAAACTATACATCTGGTTGATACCCATTCCCATTGGCTTTCAAGGCCCTTCGCCGCTGTCAAAATGTGACAAACTCGCCACAGGTGCGGAGAGATTCCGGTGTGGGCGCGACCATTTCTTGACCCGGCTTTTGGCCACGTGTTTTATGATCCAGTCGCATTGGCGGGGTCCGCGTACCTGTGGTTGAGGGTCCGCTTCCGTCGGTCAGACAAAGGCCTTTAGGTACGTACCAGTCTCTAGATCAATGAGAGAGGGAGAATGATGAAGAAGATTTTGCTAGGCTCGACCGCCTTGGCAGTTGGCGGTCTGATGGCCGCCCCCGCCATGGCAGCCGACCCCATCAAGATGGGCGTTGGTGGCTACTACGAGTTCTACGCGCTCGCCGGATCGGTCGAAGGCAGCTACGCGACGAACGGCACGTCGGTTCAGTACAAGGGCCTCCAGTTCATCCAGGAAGGTGAAATTCATTTCATCGGCCAGACGAAGCTGGATAACGGCACTTCGATCGGCGTTCGCGTCGAGCTCGAAGGCTGGAACCCGTCGGCTGGTGCTACCGGCGCCGTGCGTACGATCGACGAAGCCTACCTGTTCGCCTTCGGCGACTGGGGCCGCGTCGAGTTCGGTGCGAAGGACGATGCCGGCTACATCATGTACTACGGCACGCCGTCCGCCCTCATCGGCTTCGGCTTCTTCCAGCACAACTCGTCGTTCAGCTGGACGAACCCGACCGCCAACGGCAACAACAAGGCTGCGTTCCACATCTCGGCCAGCACGATCGACGCCCAGTATCAGGACGTCAACCGCATCAACTACTACACGCCCCGCTTCGCGGGCTTGCAGATTGGTGTCGGCTACGCCCCGAAGATCAACCTGAACTCCAGCGCTCTCGGTGGTCAGGCTCTCGCGGTCGGTCCGGGCGCTTCGACCGGCGGCGTTTGCGGCTTCAATGACGCGACGACGGCCAACACCTGCCCCACCAACGACAATTCGTGGCAGGACGCGCTCGTTATCGGCGCCAACTACCTGAACAAGTTCGGTGACGTCAGCGTCGCGGCTTACGCGTCGTACTCGTACATGTCGTTCGTCTCGGGCCTGAACAACATCCCGGGTCTCGGCGGCGGCGCTCTCACGACGACGGGTGCGAACCTGACGTCGTGGAAGCAGGCGGTCGGTGGTCTTCAGTTCAGCGTTGCCGGCTTCACGGTCGGCGGCTCGATGGGCTGGGACAACAACGGCATGGGCGCGAACTACTACACCGGCGTTGACAACGACACCCGCTACTACTCGGCGGGCATCATGTACGAAACCGGCCCGTGGCAGATCTCTGCCGGCGGCGTCGTGTCGTACAACAACAACGGTAACGGCAGCTTGACCGTCACCAACTGTGCCCAGGGCACGACCAGCGCCTGCACGGTTACGGCGCCGACGACCCAGGCCGCTGCCTTCGGCTCGAACCCGCAGGCCGGTGCTCTGCAGTTCGGTACTGAAACCGCTTCGAAGATCGAAGTCGGCGCCAACTACGCGCTCGGACCGGGCGTGAAGATGATGGGCGGCGTGATCTTCAACAACCTGAGCGGCCCGTCGAACGCTGTCGCTGCCCAGTCGTGGGCCGCGCTGCTCGGCATGGACTTCCGCTTCTAGTCTCTACGACTGGATCGAAACGGAAAGAGCGGGCGAAAGCCCGCTCTTTTCATTTGTGGGATCGGCTTCGGCCGGTCCCTCGCAGGGCCTTGCCACTCGATCAGGCGGGCTTGTGGCCAACGATGTTGACGAACAGGGTCGGCATATAGGTCCGCGACACCGGCAGGCGCTCGGTGGCCTGGCGGGCCAGCACGGCGCGATTGTCCTCATGGTCGAGGACGAGCTGGAACAGACCCTGCTCGACGGCGCCGGCCCGCGACTCGAGATCTGGCCGTCCGTCGCGCTCGACGCGATAGGCGACGTCCAGACCGACGTCGCCGCCGCTGTAGAACGCCGACAGGACCTCGAGCCCTTCGAACATCAGCATCAGCCCGCGCACCGAGAACCGCCAATAATCGTCCGGCGTGGCGTGGAAGGCCTGCGACCACGGCGTGGCGATATAGGCCAGGCCGCCGCGCCGCAGGACGCTCTCGATGTTCCGCGCCGCCCGCAGGGGGTCGCGCGTGTGCTCGAGCACGTGACAGCAGATCACCAGGTCGAACGGCTCCTCGCCGAGCTTCGTCTTCAGCGCCTTGGGCGGGCTGCAGATGTCGAGCACGTCGTCGACGTTGCTGCCCTCGAAGAGATCGATGCCGACGAACTTCGTACGCTCGCCGAAGCGCTTGGCGACCAGCGTGCGCCAGTTGCGCTCGTTGCGATCCGAAACCAGCGAGCGGGACCCTACCTGCAGGACGCGCGGCGCCCGCCGGCCGATCGCGCCCGCAAGCCTGTCGAGCAGCAACTCCACCTCGCGCGTGACGCTCGTGCCGACGACGCGGAGCTCACCCTTGTGATCGGAGGGAGAGGCGCCGCCGGGGCCCGTCATCGGGCACCTGTCATTCCCGCACCACGACGACGTGCATGCGGCGGGGCCCGTGCGCGCCGAGCTCCATGGCCTGTTCGATGTCGCCGGTGCGCGAGGGGCCGGTGATGGTGTTGACCGTGCGCGGCATGCGGTCCTTGCCGTAGCGTGCCCGCAGGCGGACCCATACATCCTCGTAGCCGCCGACGATGTCACTCTCGCGCAAGACCACGATGTGCGTGTCGGGCAGGAGGTTGAGCGTCACCGGATGCTCGGGACCCGACGCCATGACCAGCGTGCCGGTCTCGGCGATGGCGGCGAAGGCGCCGGTGATCGACACCTGGTCGCTGCCTTCGCCACGGCCGCGCCGCAGCGCCAGCATCTTCTGGCTCGCCCAGTCGTAGTCGTCGAGCTGGGGCGAGGGCGCCATGACGGCGCGCGCCGGCAGGTTGTTGCGCGCGAGATAGGCGGTGACCTCGCCGGGCACGTCGCTCGCGGCCACGCGTGCGACGGTGGCGTTGTTGGTCTCGGCCCACTGGCAGAAGAGCGACACCTTCTCCGGTTGGGCCAGCCGCGCCCGAGCGACATCGGGTCCGAGCGGCGGTGCCGCCAACCGCGCTTCGACAGCCTGCCGTGCGCCGCCGGCGAGCTCGCCGCGATGAAGCGAACGGCGAATGCCGTTCAGGATCTGCGATCGCGGCGAATTCCCGGAATCGTTCATGGCCGTGTCCGTGCGCCGCCGTGCCGCGCCCATTGGGTGTGGAAGGTGCCGCCGGATTGCGGCGCGGGGAAATCGCGGAAGCGCGTCCAGCCGCCGGCCAGGGGCAGGGTGCCGTAGCGCCCCTCGGCGCGTCCGAACAGCGCCAGTACGCGGTTGGCCAGTCCCGTCAGCCGGCGATAGAGCTTGGGCCGGCGGGCGAGGAAGCTCCACAGGGCGAGGCCCTGGCGCATGCCCTTGGGCTGGAGATGGCGCTCGAACTCGCGTTCGCGCCAATGACGCATCAGCTTCGGCAGCGGAATGCGCACCGGGCACACACTCTCGCAGCGGCCGCAGAAGGTCGAGGCATTGGGCAGGTTGCCGGCTTCCTCGACGCCGATCAGCTGCGGCGTCAGCACCGCGCCGATAGGGCCGGGATAGACCCAGCCGTAGGCATGGCCGCCGATCGCGCCGTAGACCGGGCAATGGTTCATGCAGGCCCCGCAGCGGATGCAGCGCAGGATGTCCTGCATCTCCGTGCCCAGCACCGAGGAGCGCCCGTTGTCGAGGATGACGACGTGATAGGCCGACGGCCCGTCGAGATCACCGTCGCGCTTGGGTCCGGTGTTGAGCGTCGTATAGGCTGAGGATTCCTGGCCCGTCGCCGATCGCGCCAGCACACGCAGCAGCACGGCGGCATCCTCGAGCGTCGGGATGACCTTCTCGATGGTCGCCAGCACGATGTGCATCTTGGGCAGCGTGTTCGACAGGTCCGCGTTGCCTTCGTTGGTCACCAGCATCGACGAGCCGGTCTCGGCGACCAGGAAATTGGCGCCGGTGAGGCCGACATCGGCGTCGAGGAACTTCTGGCGCAGTACATAGCGCGCTTCGGCCACGAGGTCGTTGCGCTCGGTCAGACGCTTGGTGAAGCCGAGCGGTGTGTGATGCTCGAGGAACGTGTCGGCGACCTGGTCCTTGGTGAGATGGACGGCCGGCGCGATGATGTGGCTCGGCGGCTCGCGACGCAGCTGGATGATGTATTCGCCGAGGTCGGTCTCGATCGGCGCGATGCCGATCGCCTCGAGATGCTCGTTGAGAGCGATTTCCTCGGCCACCATCGACTTCGACTTGGCGACGGTGCGGGCGCCCACGCTCAGGCAAAGGTCGGCGATGATGCGCCGCGCGTCGGCGGCCGTCGGCGCCCAGTGAACGTGGCCGCCCAGGCCGATCACCTTGCGCTCGAACTCCTCGAGGTAGAAATCGAGATGGGCGAGGGCGTGGTTCTTGATGTCGCGCGCGCGGTCGCGCAGCGCCTCGAACTCGGGCAGGCGTTCGGCGGCCTGTCGGCGCCGCTCCGAGAAGCCCACCTTCAGCATGGTGAGCGATTCCTGCAGGTTGGGATTGGCCAGCGCCGCGCCGACGTTGTCCTTGAAGTCGTGGGCTGTCGATTCCATCAGCGCTTGCCCGCGTCGGGTTCGCCGATCGGGGCGAGGGTCCCCATATCGGCCAGCACTTCGGCGACATGCCGCACCTGCACAGCACTGCCTTCGCGCTGCAACTTGCCGGCCATGTTCATCAGGCAGCCGAGGTCGCCGGCGAGCAGCGTCTGGGCGCCCGACGCCGTGATATCGGCCGATTTTTCGCCAACCATCGCATTCGATATTTCAGGATATTTCACGCAGAAGGTGCCGCCGAAACCACAGCATACTTCGGGGGTTTTCATCTCGCTGATGCGAAGCCCCTTGACGGATTCGAGCAGCC
>Ga0207705_10003374_pt1 | contig 12145 bp, 10 predicted proteins | sample KBSC13metaG_FD_184314 | JGI IMG/M metagenome (GOLD analysis project Ga0207705, IMG submission 184314) | Corn rhizosphere microbial communities from Kellogg Biological Station, Michigan, USA - KBS C1-3 metaG (SPAdes) (version 2) | ecosystem: Host-associated > Plants > Roots > Rhizosphere > Soil ...
CCCGTCCTGCGACGCGCTGGAGTACGAGGCCGTCGCCAAACGTAGCGCCATAACTGAGGACCCTACCCCGCCCACTTTGTTCGAACCTCCAAGCGCACGTAACGCTCAAATTCTTCTTGGCCGCTCCCAGACGAGCGGCCCAAGTAGCCACGGTAATTATTGGCAAAAGGCTGAGCCATCCTTAGGCCCCATTTATACGGTAATCCACCCCGCCACGCTCATGGACAACATCGGCACATTCTTCAACTGATTGCTTTATCCATACTTTGAACAGCTTTTTGAATAGCATTTTCGATGCCCTTCACTCATAATTGGTCGTAAGGCGCAAGGTTCGTAAAAGCCGCAACACCGAGGTTGCACTACTACAGGCGCTATGTACACCGTCGCCGGTCCGATCACAGTTTGTACGGTTCGGTATAGGATCGAGGACGAAAATGACCGAGTTCCAACTCTCCAGGAGGCAACTGTTGAAGATAATGACCGGGGCGATCGCCTGCGCGGGTCTGGAAGTCGCACAGGGGGCCGTCGAGCATCCCCATCTTATTAATCCTGGATTCGAAACGGAATCGCTTGAGCCCTGGCGTCTCACATCGGGCACGGCCAGCATCGTAAGCCAGCCCACCCACAGCGAAGGACATTGCCTTTCGCTCGGTCCCGGGCCCTCGTCCGTCGAGCAGTCGGTACCGGTGCGGCCGAACTCGGCATATCGCCTTACAGGCTGGCTTCGGAGCGGTTCCGGCGCGGAAGAAGTGCGGCTCGGCGTAAAATGCGGCGGCGCGGAACGCGCCGTGTCTATTCCGCTCGTCGCCTACAGTGAAGCTTCCGTCGACTTTAGCACGGGACCGAGTGATACACAAGCGGTCGTCTTTCTACTCCACCCCACGGGACAGTCGACGTGCTATGCCGACGACCTGAACCTGCAGTACGTGGGTGCCGCGGCGGCCGACATGGCTACCGAGGGCACAAACAGTATTAAGGCCCTGCCGCCGCGAGTTCCCCGTGTCGATCTGGGTATCGCGCAGCAATCAAACGAAACCCTGGAGTGGCTGCTGGATGCGAAATTCGGTATGTTCATTCACTGGGGCCTCTATGCCGGTCCTGGCAACGGCGAGTGGTATATGCACGCCGTCGCAATGCATCCCGATGAATACCGCAAGTACGCTTATCCGGAAAGCGGCGACGAATACTTTTCCGCCGACCAATACAACCCGAGCCACTGGGCGGAGGTGGCCAGGGAAGCCGGCATGAAGTGGATGTGCCTCACCGCCCGCCACCACGACGGCTTCTGCCTCTTTGACAGTCCCCACCCCAACGCCTTTACCAGCGTACAAACACTGAAACGGGATCTGATCAAGGAATACGTAGAAGCAGTACGCAAGGCCGGTCTTAAAGTCGGCCTCTACTACTCACCTCTGAGTTGGCGCTACCCCGGGTACTACGATGTCACCGGCACGGATTGCAAACCCAACCCGTTCGGCTACAAGACCGATCCGGCCCACAAGGAAAACGCCCGTTTGATGAAAGAGGAGAACTACGCCAACGTCAAGCGCCTGATGACCGCGTACGGCCGGATCGACCATATCTATTGGGACGGCGGCTGGCTGGCGGAACAGGGAGCGGACGCCGACGCGGCTTATTTTCATGACCCTGGTCACTACATGGATCCCGCCAATCCCTGGCCCGTCGGCACGGCCTATCTGGACCACGACGATACGGGGAAGGCGTTAGGAATCATGGGCATGGTTCGCAAGCACCAGCCACACGTGATAGTCAATCCCAGGTACAGTTGGATCGGTGATATCAAGGAGGAAGAAGGGGGCGCCCCCGTGGTCGGTGGGATACGGAATCCCGATCAGGTGGATAAGAATCTGAGCATGCATGGCGGGGGTTGGGGCTACAGTCGCGACGCCATCGCGAGCGGGGACGTATTCACACGTGACCAGATCATTGATTATCTGGTGAACTGCGTGGTACGAAATATGGTGATGCTCCTGAACTTCGGCCCGGATCGCCATGGCCAGATGCCGCCACTGGTCGAACAGCGGCTGCGCGAGACAGGCGCATGGCTAGCGAAGGTCGAGGAGGCGATCTACGGCACACGAGGCGGTCCGTGGCAGCCTAAAGACGGCCACTATGGATTTTGTCGTAAGGGCAAAACCGTCTACGCGCACCTCCTCCGCGCTTATGAAGGCAACACATTCACCCTGCCACCGGTCGGACCGCTACGCCCCGTCAATGCGTACGACGTTTTCACCAAGGCGCCACTGTCGTTCGTCGTCAATGCGGACCGCACTGTGACGATACAGGGCATCGACCGCGCGACAAATCCTGTAGACACTGTCATTGCGGTTCGCTTCGATAAGCACGTCATGTCACATGCAATCCCATCCTAACGGCTGACACTCTACCTCGCCCGCAAATGCTCGCCCGTCTGCCTCGTCGTTGACTTGGAAGGCTCGAATATGCTAAAATTTGCGCCAAAACCCGCCGCCCAGTACGGCGGGTTGTTTTCAATCTCGGCGAGGAGTAATACCGGCAGATGCTGCTAGGAACGCAACGTGTGAATGAGCACGGTCATTTGGAAATCGGTGGATGCGACTCTGTGGCACTAGCGCATGAGTTCGGCACGCCGCTGTATGTGATGGACGAGGCCGCGATCCGCGACAATTGCAAGCGGTACCGCGCGGCTTTCGAGTCTCGCTACCCGAAAAATGACGTCTCCTTCGCGTCAAAAGCGTTCCTCAACATGGCCATCTGCAAGGTCGTCGAGCAGGAAGGCCTCAGCCTCGACGTTGCCTCAGCCGGCGAACTCTACACGGCGATGCGCGCTGAGTTTCCTGCAGAGCGCATCCTTCTGCACGGCAACAACAAGTCCGACGAAGAACTGCGTATGGGCCTCCGATATGGGGTCGGCCGCATCGTCGTCGACAACTTCCAGGAACTTCGCCACCTATCGACGCTCGCCAAGGAACTCGGCAAGACTCAGAAGATTTTTCTGCGCGTGACGCCCGGCATCGACCCGCACACCCATCGACGCATCAAGGTCGGCCAGGAGGACACGAAGTTTGGCCTGAGCGTGGCCAACGGCGATGCCCTCGAAGCCATCACCGAAGCACTCGGCATGAAGCCGCAAGTCGAGATCACCGGCATCCACTGCCACATCGGCTCGCAGCTCCTCGACGCTCACACCCACGAGCAAGCCGTCGACATTATGGTCGGCTTCCTCCGCCAGATCATCGACACCACCGGTTGGGCGCCCGAGGACCTCGACATCGGCGGCGGCCTCGGCATCCGCTATGTCGAAGCCCATCAGCCGCCGACCTACGACGAGTTCGCCGACCTCCTGATCTCGGCGCTTCAGAAGTCGCTCAAGAAGCACAACGTCCCCCAGCCCAAGCTCTGGCAGGAACCCGGCCGCGCGCTCGTCGGCGAAACCGGCACCACGCTCTACACCGTGGGCGCTATCAAGCAAGTAACCTTGCCGGAAGGCGTCAAGACCTACGTCGGCATCGACGGCGGCATGTCCGACAATCCGCGGCCGCAGCTCTACGACGCCGTCTACGAGGCGCTGATCGCAAACAAAATGGGCGAGCCTAAGAGCAACACTGTAGCCATCGCCGGCAAGCATTGCGAGACGGACATCCTGATCCAGTCGGTCAAGATCGGCGACGTCCGCACGGGAGACATCCTGGCGGTGCTGTCGACAGGGGCCTACAACTACGTGATGGCGTCGAACTACAACCGCTTCACCAAGCCCGCCTGCGTGTTCGTCAGGGACGGTAAGGCCGACCTGACGAGCCGCCGTGAAACACTCGACGATCTCGTGCGGCTGGACGTCATTCCGGACAGGCTTGCCACCCAAACCGCATGAACCACGATCCAACAAGGATAGTTGTTCAGCTCGTGCTGCTGATCATTGCGATCACGATCCATGAGTTCGCCCATGCGATTTCGGCGGATCGCCTCGGAGATCCCACGCCACGCTCCGAAGGCCGGATCTCGATCAACCCTATCGATCACCTCGATCCGCTCGGCACTTTGCTGATGGTGATCAGCTCCATTACCGGCATCGGATTCGGCTGGGGCAAGCCGGTAATGACGAACCCGCGCAACTTTAAGCATCCCATCAGGGATACGATGATCGTTGCTGCCTGTGGTCCGATTTCAAACGTTCTGCAGGCTCTGTTCTTCGCCGGGCTGATCCAACTCAACTACATTCATCCGATGTGGGCTGAGTTCGGTTCGGCGGACATGACATTCCAGCTTGGTATCCATGTCAACCTGTGGCTCGCAATGTTCAACATGATCCCGATCCCGCCGCTCGACGGGTCCAAGATCCTTTATGCGGTGCTTCCGGCGCAGTTGGCGGAGAATTACGATCGAACGATGAGGGCGGTTGGGTTTCTCCTGTTTGTGATTCTCATAAGCTCACACGCAACGAGTTATATTCTTGGGCCGCAGGAAACGGCGATCTTTCACTTTTTGGCGGACGCACGATGAAGAAAAGAATCCTCTCAGGCATGCAGCCCACCGGCGGCGGTAGGCTCCATCTCGGCAATCTCGAAGGCGCGTTGCGTCCGTGGGTCAAGCTCCAGGACGAGTACGAAATGTACTGTTTCGTCGCCGACTGGCACGCCCTCACGACAGTCGCCGAGAAGAAGTTCGACATCGCCGAGGCCAGTCGACAGGTCGCCATCGACTACCTGTCCGCCGGCCTCGACCCGGAAAAGTGCGCTATCTTCCGACAGTCCGATGTCAAGGAGCATGCCGAGTTGCACCTACTGCTGTCGATGATCACGCCGGTCACGTGGCTTGAGCGAGTCCCTACCTACAAGGACAAGCGCGACCTTGTCAAGGAGAACGAGCTCGGAGTTTCCTATGGCTTGCTCGGCTATCCATTGCTGCAAACCGCCGACATCCTGATGTACCGCGCCCATGGCGTCCCGGTCGGACGCGACCAGGCTGCCCACATCGAGATCTCACGCGAGATTGCGCGTCGATTTAACAACGTCATTGGCGACATCTTCCCGGAGCCCGACGCGATCATCGACCTCGAAACCGGCGAGATCCCCGGTCTCGACCGCCGAAAGATGTCGAAGTCGTACGATAACTGCATCTACATCACCGACACGCCCAAGCAAACTCAAAAGGCAGTCAACCAGGCGATCACGACGGAAACCAAGATCAAGATCGACGATCCCGGCGTCCCTGAAAACTGTGTCGCCTGTAAGCTGCGCAAGATCTACGATCCGGAAAATTACCAGGTCCAGTGGGATGAGTGCCGGTCCGGCGCGCGCGGCTGCGGTCAGTCGAAGAAGGAAGTCGCCGAGATCATTAACGCCAATCTCGCGCCAATACGCGAGCGCCGTGCCGAGCTTGAGGCCGACCGCGCCTATGTCGACAAAGTCCTCGCCGGCGGCGCCGATCGTGCCCGCGCCACCGCGACGGAGACTATTAAGCTTGTCCGCAAGGCGCTTCAGCTTTAGCCATTGATTGACTTTATTCGCCGGCAAGAGTTAAATAATTCGGCTTTTCCGGCCATAATGACAGGATAGAACATGGTCGATCTCGGGCAGAGCCCGTTACCGATCTTAGAAACGAGGGTATGAAATTGTCAGCCGGCCCGATCGTCTCGCCGTAAACGGCGTGGCGAACTCGAAGGCTATGACGTCGTTCGCTGCATCTTAGCGTGTCGATGTCACCCCCCACTGGGTTGGTGGCGCAGCCCGTGCGCGTAAATCGGGCAAGAATATGTCACCTTATTTATCGCTGGGCCTCACTCTGCTGATTGTGGCCCTAAATGGATTTTTTGTCGCCGCTGAATTTGCGCTCATCCGCGTTCGGCAAACGCGTATCACAGAACTCGTCGAGTCTGGAAACGCACGCGCACGCACGGTCCAAGACCTGCTGAAGCGTATAGACACCTATCTGTCGGCCACCCAGCTTGGCGTCACCATCGCGTCCCTCGCACTAGGCTCCATCGGCGAGCCCGCCATGGCGAACGCACTTCACCCCCTGTTCTTGTACGCCGGTATCGATTCGAATTCCGGCCGGGCGCATGCTATTGCGCTAGGCATCGGGTTTGTCATTATCACGTGCTTCCACATTGTGTTTGGCGAACTGCTGCCAAAGTGGTGGGTAATCGCCCACGCCGAGTCAACGGCGCTCAGAGTCGCCGGCCCCATGCGTCTCTTTCTTCGCGTCGGCTACCCGCTCATCAAGATCCTTGAGTCGGCGGCGATGGGTATCGCCCGCCTGCTTAAAATCGACCCTAAGGATCAGCAGCAGGACGCCCATTCCGAGGACGAGATCCTGGCCATCATGGCGCACTCCCATCGGGAGGGCACACTACGGCCGTCGGAAATCGAGATCGCGGAGAATGTCTTCGACTTTGCCCACACACAAGCAAAGGAGATTATGGTCCCGCGTGTCGATATGGCGTTCCTTGATACCACAAAGAGTATCGGTGACAACGTAGCCACCGCCGTCGAGAATGGCTACACGCGCTACCCGCTCTGCGAGAGCGACAGCGACCACGTCCTCGGCATGGTGCACATCAAGGACTTGCTCGCCATCGCCGGCGATCCCGATGCGGACATTCGGTCGATCATGCGTCCGATCCTTGCCATCCCCGAGACCAAGCCGATCGACGAGCTTCTCAAGGAACTGCAAAAGTCGCACACGCATCAGGCTGTCGTTCTCGACGAGTACGGTGGCACGGCAGGCATCGTCACGCTTGAGGACATTATCGAGGAACTCATCGGGGAGATTCAGGATGAGCACGATGAGCCGCCGCCGTTGCAGGAGCTTTCGCCGGACGGCATGAAGTACTCCATCGCCGGCACTGTGTCCATTGACGACGTGGCCGAGAAGCTCAACCTGCCGATCGAGAATCCCGCCCAATATGAGACCATCGGCGGGTATGCCCTTCACGAACTTCGTCTCGCGCCACGCCACGGCGCCACCGCCCGCCTCGACGGTTTCGACGTCACCGTGTCGGAGGCGATAGGCCGGCGCATCCGTCGATTGCTCTTCACAAAGCATGCGGCGCCAAAGGTCAAAGACGTCGATCAAACTGACGCGGAGAAATCGGCTGAGTCCGAAGCGGTCGCTCTTTCATCCGATGATCGAAAGACTGTCGCGTCTTGACTAAGAGCAATCACGTCACGAGTGACGTCCTTATAATCGGGGGCGGCGCAGCGGGCATCATCGCCGCGCGCGCCGCCGCCGATTCCGGCGTCAAGGTCACTCTTGTAGAGAAAAATCCCCGCCTGGGCATGAAGATCCTTATCTCGGGCGGGGGCAAGTGCAACCTGACACATTCCGGCTCGATGGAGGACATCCGTCGCAAGTTCAGGCATCCGGAAGCGCTTTTCCTCAAGCCGTCGTTCTATCGATTCACCAACACGCATTTCCTCGAGATCCTCCACGATCGCGGCATGCGCACCTACACGCGCCCCGACGGCCGTATCTTTCCTGTCGAACCCGCCAATGCCAAGGATGTTGTCAACTATCTGACGCAGTACGTCGCCGAATCCGGTGCGACCGTCGCGTTCGACACGCCGGTCACTGGCCTCGACATTGTCACCGTCGACGGCCGCCCGGTCATTCGCGGCGCGTTCTCGGACGACCAGAGGTTCTCGGCTAAGACGGTCATCATCTCGACGGGCGGATCGTCGTACCCGGCCACCGGTACTACCGGCGACGGTTGGCGATGGCTACGCGACGCCGGTCACACCATCGTTCCGCTCCGCGCCGCGCTGGCCCCAATCTATCTGGAAGACGTACACACCGAGTGGTCGGGGATCGCCCTGCGGGATATCGTCGTCAAGGCGCGCAGCGGGGAAGGCAAGGAGCTTTCGCGATGGACGGGTGACCTTCTCTTCACCCACAAAGGCATCTCCGGCCCCTGCGCCCTCGCCATCTCGCGCGACATCACCGACTACATTGACACCCCCGGGAAGACCGCGAGCGTCGAGGTCGACCTCGCGCCGGCTCTCTCCTTCGAAGACTTACAGGAGCGAATACGCAAGGAGATCAGGGTGAGCCCACGCAAGGCGGCTCTCTCTCTGGTCGACCCCTTCGTTCCCACAAGACTGGTGGAACCCCTCGCCGCAAGCGCCGGATGCGACCCCGATTTACGCCTCACGAACCTTCCGGCCAAGACCATGAACAAGATCGTGGCGACGCTCAAGGGCTGGAATATCGGCCGGGTGCGCGCCATTCCTATCGAACGCGGCGAGGTGGTCGCAGGCGGTGTCGCGCTCGGCGAAGTCGACCCACGCACGATGGCGTCGACCGTCGTCGACGGCCTCTTCCTCTGCGGCGAGGTCCTCGACATCGCCGGCCCCGTCGGCGGGTACAACCTCCAAGCGGCCTGGAGCACCGGCTTCGTCGCCGGTGAGAGCGCGGCAAAACTAGTACGAGACCGCCTTGACTCCGACCGCCTCGCTCGGCCATAATACAGCCACTAAATACAACTAAATCGTGCCCGTCGTCGGTGCGTCGCGGTCAACGCGCGCTCAAATGGGGAAGCCGGTGTAATTCCGGCGCTGTCCCGCAACTGTGATGATCCCGCTCCTTGGAGTGAGGTTCTAAGCCAGAATGCCAGCCGATGACAGAGGAGCCTTGCTCCTCACCCTTTACCTGCGCGCGACAGGTAGAAAGGACCTTCCGATGCACCGCATCGACTCCAATTTGGCCGTTAACCGGCCGTCCCACGTTCGTTCGGGTTCTACCGTCCCTCACCGCCGAGGCTTCACCCTGATCGAGCTCCTAGTCGTCGTGGCCATTATCGCGATTATCGCCGCGATACTGTTCCCCGTCTTCGCCCAGGCGCGCGAAAAGGCGCGCCAGGCAAGCTGCACGAGCAACCTCAAACAGTTGGGATTGGCCACCTTACAGTACATTCAGGACAACGACGAGATGTGGCCCATTGCCCAATATGCTACATCGACCGGGATGACGCAGGGTTGGTGGGGTTTGCAGCTTCCAGCCGGGAAATGGAACCTCACCGCCGGTCTGTTGCAACCATACATCAAGAACACCGCGGTCGGCCGTTGTCCATCGTTTGCCGGCCAGCCAAAATACGGCGACGGCAACGGATATGGCTACAACTGGGGATTCCTGGGATCCGGCGTTTATCACGAGGATCTATCCACCGATCCCAACGCGTTCACGAACTATCCAGACCTGCCGGGAACGCCTGCACCAGATGCCAGCCTGGCGCATCCGTCAAACACGATTGCTTTTAGCGATGCCGCTTTCGTGAACGTCCCCTGGTACGGCGGGCATGGCGAATCGATTGAGACTGTATTCATCGATCCCCCTATCCAGTGGTTTGGAGATCCGGTGATCGACTTCCGCCATGTTGACCAGTCGAAGGATCTAAACGCAGCCGCGCAAACGGTGACCGAACATGGCTTTGCAAACATCCTCTTCTGTGATGGACACGTCAAAGCCATGAAACAGACTCAGATCACCGACGCCATGTTCACCCGGGGTTAGGACTTTCTTGGCTAACTTGACCTTTATCCTCGGGGGCGCGCGGTCGGGCAAGAGCCGCTATGCGCAGGAGTACGCGGCGAGGCTCGCGGTCGACGCCCCCGTCACCTATATCGCGACCGCGCAGGCGGGCGACGATGAGATGCACGACCGGATCCGTCGACACAAGGCGGACCGGCCGACGCATTGGCTCACGGTCGAAGAACCCCTTGCGGTTGCCGAATCGATACGGCGAATCGCAGCGGAGCCGCGGGACGGGCGTCCCGTCATCCTGCTCGACTGCCTGACCTTTTTCGTGGTCAACCATCTGCTGCGCGAAGGTGACGCGGCGACCTGCGATGCGGAAACGTGGGATGTCGACGGAGCCGAGCGCGCTGTCGACCATCTCATCGCCGCTATCGCCTACGTCGACTCGGAGGTTGTCATCGTGTCGAACGAGGTCGGCATGGGGCTCGTTCCGGAGACGCCGCTCGGCCGTGCATTTCGTGACTGCGCTGGTCGCGCGAATCAGGCAATGGCGGCCGCGGCGGACACCGTCCTCTTCATGGTCGCCGGTATCCCGATGACCGTCAAGGGTGAGTGTCGTTGAAGCGTGGAAGACTGGCGGAATGGCTCTGGGCCCCTATTGTCGCGATCCAGTTCCTGACCAGAATCCCGATTCGTGGCGTGCCCGATTGGGCCTATGAAGACGGAGCGAGCCGCGGTAAATCGTTCGCCTTCTACCCGGCAGTCGGCGTCATCGTCGGAACTATCGGGGCGGGCATCGCGTCACTCTGTGGTTGGCTGCACCTGCCGTCGATGGCGGGAGCCGTTCTCGCCGTAGTGTCGATGGCGATGGTCACCGGCGCGCTGCACGAGGATGGCCTCGCCGACGTCGCCGATGGACTTGGCCCACACAACCGCGACGATGCTTTGAAGGCAATGCGCGATAGCCGTATCGGATCGTTCGGCACCATCGCGATATGGGCGCTCCTCACCCTCAAGGTGGTGGCGATCGGTTCGATGCAGCCCGGCAGTTTGTTCAAAGCCATCATTGCGGCTCACGTTTTGTCGCGCTGGTCGTCACTGCCCCTGTCGCTTGCCCTGCCCTACGCTCAGTCGACGCCGGGGCTCGGCGCGAAGATGGCCGCGGCCCTTTCGGTAAAGTTCGTCCTGCTGGCCACAGTGTTGACTGCCGCACTCGTCCTGGCGACGCTCAGTCCGATGGCTGCCGTGCGGTGCGGCCTGATCACCGGAGCGTTGACGCTATTGACCGGACTGTTCTACCGAAACAAGTTCGGCGGAATCACGGGCGACTGCCTCGGCGCCACCAATCAAATCGTGGAAGCGGCCGTACTCATCGCTGCCATATTTTAAAGAAAACAATATGCTAGATCTGAACCAACTACCCGTAATTCCGGCGCTCGACCGCGCCTCCATCGACGCCGCCCGTGCACGCCAAAACCGGCTCACCAAGCCGCTCGGCAGCCTGGGCGCGCTCGAAGACCTTAGTGTCCGCATTGCCGGCATGACCGGCGTCTGCCCGCCGTCGACGTCCGTGCTCGACAATGCCGTCATCTTCGTCTTCGCCGCTGACCACGGCGTGGCGAAGCGTGGTGTCAGCGCGTATCCACCGGAAGTCACCGCTCAAATGGTGCTCAACTATGCGCGCGGGGGCGCCGTCATCAACAGCCTGGCGAAGCAGATGAATGCGAGGCTGTCGGTCACGGATGTCGGTGTCGATTTCGACTTCCCGAGTGACCTGCCGATCAACCACGCCAAGGTGCGAAAGAGCAGCCGCGACTGGTCGACAGAGCCCGCAATGACCGCCGGCGAGACGGCGGCCGCGCTTACAGCCGGTTACGATACTGTGATGGCTGAGCAGGATCTCGGTTTGATGGTTGTCGGTGAGATGGGAATCGGAAACACGGCAACGGCGGCTGCTCTGGCGTCGGCCCTACTCGGCCTCCCCGCCGCGGACATTACGGGCCGCGGCACCGGTGTCGAGGGCGAGGTGCTTGCCAACAAGAAGCGCGTGGTAGCGGAAGCCGTTGCGGCTTTGCCGAAAAACCTAACCGCCATCGAGGTCCTGACGCGCGTAGGCGGACTTGAAATTGCCGCCATGGCCGGCGCCATCATCGCCGCCGCGAGCCGCCGCGTCCCTGTGCTCGTCGACGGCTTCATATCGAGCTGTGCCGCGCTGGTGGCAGACCGGATCGCCCCCGGCGTCCGCCACTACCTGATCGCGTCCCACCGCTCGCAGGAGGCCGGACACGCAGCCATCCTTGATGCCCTCGGTCTACAACCCCTGCTCGATCTCGGGATGCGACTCGGCGAAGCCAGCGGAGGTGCGCTCGCGATTCCCCTCGTACGCGCGGCGGTCAACGTGCTCGCCAATGTCGCTACCTTCGACGAGGCCGGCGTTTCGGACAAGGCCGACTAAGAACAAGGCGTAAGCTTTAGGAAAGTATTAATGCGAATCGCCTCCCTGCTGCCGCTCGGAACGGAAATCGTCGACGCTCTTGGTCTCACGGAAAACCTTGTCGCGGTCACGCACGCCTGCACGTACCCCGAACTCGTCACGCTCAAGCCGCGCATCACCCGCAGCCGGCTCCCGGACTCGGTGCCGCTTCACGAAGCCGGACCCGCGCTTGGCTGGCAG
>Ga0207705_10003376_pt1 | contig 12145 bp, 9 predicted proteins | sample KBSC13metaG_FD_184314 | JGI IMG/M metagenome (GOLD analysis project Ga0207705, IMG submission 184314) | Corn rhizosphere microbial communities from Kellogg Biological Station, Michigan, USA - KBS C1-3 metaG (SPAdes) (version 2) | ecosystem: Host-associated > Plants > Roots > Rhizosphere > Soil ...
TTCTAAGAGCCGCAGTGTTGATGCGTGATGGCACTTACGGCCGTTCTGATCCCCCCAAGTTGGCGGCTCGGACGGCTGTTTTCGTGCGGAAAGACGTCCCGTGTCATCCGGCTGTGAATGTCTGCTTTTGCGGCAATGCCGCGTCTTTAGCCCGCAGAGGGCACATAAGGAAAACAATGAGAAGATCATTCATTATCAGTTCAGTTCTCGCCGCAACGGCGGCACTCGGCGCTTGCAGCAACAGCCCGAGCAACAACGTGCCAAACAAGCCGGCGACCACCACGCCGTCGCCGATCGCGACAGCGAGCCCGGCGGCAAGCCCGTTGGCCTCACCTTCTGCCTCGCCGGCGGCATCGCCTACTAAGCCGGGAGCGTCACCGGTGGGCGGCAACGTCAATACAAAACCGGCCCCGGAAAGAAAGCCGGTCGAAACGCCGAAGAAATAGCATCCGCAGTTGAGTAACATGCCCCGCGGGAGCCGCTCGTCGGCCTTCGCGGGCTTTTTTGTGAACTTTTTCACCGGACGGAGCGTTTTCAATCACGTCAACGCGAAAGCGGAGGGATCCTCATGAAAAAATTCGGTTTTTTGATCTTTGTAGTCGTCCTCGTGATCGGTTTTATCGCAGCCAGTGCATCGAGCTTTGGCAAGCTCGACACGGGCGGGATGTTTCACTTCAATTTTGGCGGGGTGAAGGGCTCGGGGAACGTCATCACGCAGTCTCGTGATCACTCCGACTTCCACGCCGTAGAGGTGAGCAACGCTATTCAGGTAGAGATCACGGCGCAAAAGGACTTTGCCATCGAGGTGCAGGCCGACGACAATATCGCACCTCTCGTGCGTACTGAGGTCGATGGCGGCGTATTAAAGATCTCTTGCGACAAGCACTATTCATCGTCGACGCCCGTCCGCGTACGAGTCGCCGCACCAAACATCGATGAGCTCGAGATCTCCGGTGCCTCAAACGTATCTCTCGCCGGCATCAAGAACTCGGACCTCAATGTCGAGGTCTCGGGAGCCTCTAAACTGCGGGTCGACGGCTCCACCTCCGATCTAAAGATCGAGGCCAGCGGCGCGAGCAAGGTCGATACCTCCGCTCTCGCGTCGGAATCCTGCACCGTGTCAACCAGCGGAGCGAGCAACGCTACCGTTAGTGCCGTCGTCTCGCTGACAGCAGACGCGTCCGGTGCCAGCCACATTAACTACTCAGGCTCGCCTAAGAATGTAGTTAAAAAGTCGTCGGGTGCGAGCAGCATCAACGGCCAGTAGGCGGTTAGCCGGTAGTGACGGCCTCGGTAGAGATGCCGATCAGCCGTCCGTCCTCGGCCCGCCCCAGGACGTAGACCTGCTTTCTCACACCCCCAAACTTATAGACCGCAAGGTCACGCAAATTTTCCTCGAGCCAACTCCTTAGCTCGAGGAATCTTTTTGCGCGCGCAGCCCTCTCGGGGGTAGCATCGTCGTACACCGCGATCAACGGCGAAAAGAATTCCTCGACCGAGGATACCTCGCCAGAGCCGTCCGTCGACCCGACTGCCTTCGCGATCGCTGTGACGCCCGGCTCCAGCGGCCCAAGGTCGGCAATGCGGATGTCCGCGTCCGTCTCGCTGATGTAGACCAGACCGGCGCAGAGCTGCGTCAGTGACGCTTTCAGAGCAGTTGGATCGCTCATAAAAATAAATTCACGGGCCGTAAGAAAATATCGCCAAAAGCAGCGATCATCGACGGTTTTGGTGAAGCGGACCTTAGCCTATCACATGCGCGAAATCAGGGTTATTCGTTGCAATTATTGACAGTTAAATCCGTGTTAAAAGTCCAAAAAAATACCTGTGGATTTTGGTTTGCAGATGCCATTTTTCCGTGCTAGTCTGTATCCCGTTTCCTAAGGCAAGTAGTTTGTAACTTGTTGATAGTAAACGGCTTAAAGCACTACATTAGGTTTTATGCGCGCCTCACTTTCTCTTGTGGAAATGCTGTGGAATAAATCTTCACACAAGCGCTGAGACCGATTACAAGCGGGCAATTTGAAAGGACTTACAGGAGAGCTCATCTCACGCGCTTCTGCGTCCATTTTGACTAAAATTTTTACGGATGAGCGCTGCTCGCAAAATGCGCTTTTTTCACTGACTTGAAAGCCATCTCTATACAACACACCGTCTGGGACGACGTACTCGCTGCGATCAGCGCTCGTGTCTCTCCGGACGTCTTTAACACGTGGTTTCGGCCCGTGAGTCTCTCGTCGCTCGATGAGAAGGACCGCCTTGTGCGCTTAAGGGCAGGGCAGGCGACGAAGGACTGGGTTTGGATGTACTATCGCGATCTGCTCGAGGAGGCGCTTGACGCGGCCGGACTCTCGGAGCATTCGATCGAGTGGGACATCGACGAACACGCTCCGGCTCCGTTCGAGGAGGATGTCAGCGATCCGCTGATCTTCTCGCCACAGGCCGCGACGCAGATGCGCACATCTACGCACGCGCACTTTGTCGATCTCGAGCCGGTCGAGGACACGTTAAACCCCAAGTACACATTTGAGAAGTTTGTCGTCGGCAGCTGCAACCAATTCGGCCACGCGGCGGCGAAGGCCGCGGCCGAGTCGCCCGGCACTACATACAATCCACTCTTTATCTACGGCGGCGTCGGACTTGGAAAGACGCACCTGATGCATGCGATCGGTCACTCTATCAAGGCCCGTACGCCGCACATGCGTGTCGCCTACATCACATCCGAGCGTTTCATGAATGAGCTGATCAACGCGATCCGGTTCAACAAGACGCCCGGCTTCCGTGACAAGTATCGGTCCATCGACGTGCTGCTGATGGATGACGTCCAGTTCATGGCCGGCAAAGAGCGGACGCAGGAGGAGTTCTTTCACACGTTCAACGCTCTTTATAACGCGCAGAAGCAGATCATTGTCACCAGTGATTGCCCGCCGCGCGAGATCCCGACCATCGAGGAGAGGCTCCACTCGAGATTTGAGTGGGGACTGATCGCCGACCTCGAGCCGCCCGACCTTGAGACAAAGGTCGCCATTCTCAAACGCAAGGCCGATCTCGACGGCATCGACCTCGACGACGATATCGCCATGTATGTGGCGGGCAAGGTCAAAAGCAACGTACGCGAGCTCGAGGGGTCGCTCGTGAGGCTTGTGGCCATTGCATCGCTCAAGGGCGTGCCCATCTCAAAGCTGCTCGCCCAGGAGGCGATGAAGAACATCCTCGACAGCGGACGGCCTGCCGGTGTGAGCATGGAGCGTATCGCACGTCAGGTGGCTGAGCACTACGGCTTGTCCGTAGAGGAAATGAAGGCCAAAAACAACTCCAGGGCGGTCGCTGTGCCCCGTCAGGTAGCGATGTATCTTTGCAAAAAGCTCACCCGCCACAGCTTCCCGGAGATCGGCCGGGAGTTCGGAGGCAAGCATCACACGACCGTGATGCACTCCGTGGACAAGATCGCGAGCCTCTACGATGATGATCGTAATTTCCACAGGGAAGTGGATGGGCTAATTGATAGTATTTGCAACAGTTAACGATCCTTGAACAGGAAACCGGGCGGACCGATTTCCACACGGGATGAAGGGGCGAGAGTAAGTTAACTCATTTGTTTGCAGCATTTGACAAAAAGTTTTCCACTTTTCCGCAGAGGCTTCGGAATGCGGATGTGGATGGACGAGGAAAAGCATCAACTTAGAAGCTCGAAAACGGCTTTTCCACTTTCCACAGTTTTTCCACAGGGTGTCTGTGGATGGAAAAGATGCTTGATCTACAAAGAGTTAGGGGCTTTTACACATATCCACAGCCTCTACTAGTGCTAGACATAAACAAATTAGTTCTTGATATTAGGCAGTAGGAAAGGGTGTATAATCACCGGCAGAGAGTTTCATAAACAAAACAAGAGAGCGATAGGAGCAGTACGATGGAATTCAGGATCAAGCAGAGTGTCCTCAAGGAAGAGTTAGGTTTTATCCAGGGCGTGGTCGAGCGCAAGACCACGATCCCTGTGCTCTCGAATATTTTGATCGAGTCTCTCGGTGAGAACGAGATCCGCATCGTCGGCACCGACCTCGACTGCACGATCCGCTGCGATGCAGAGGCCGAGATCATCCAGAGCGGTGCGATCTGTGTCCAGGCCCGCAAGCTGTTTGACATCGTACGCGTGCTCGACTCGGGCGACGTCCATTTCAAAAAGGAAGATAACGAGTGGGTCTCGATGAAGGCCGGCCGTGCAAACTACCGCCTCGCGGGCACGAGCCGTGAGCAGTTCCCCGAGCTGCCGAGCTTCAAGTCGACGCCCCTCAAGCTGGCCGCCGAGATCTTTAGCTTTTTTGTTCGCAATACTGCTTTCGCGATCACCAACGAGCAGTCAAGGTTTACGCTCTCAGGTGCAAAGTTCATCGTCGGCGACGGCAAGGCCAAGATGGTCACCACCGACGGCCACCGTCTCGCCTATGTGGAGCGTGCGGTAGACGTCGACGGCACGATGGATACGCTCATCCCGAAGAAGGCACTTCTCGAGCTCGTAAAGCTCAGCCGCGGGCAGGGCGACGTCGCTTTTGGTGAGGACCAGAATCACATCTATTTCGAGGTCGAGGGACGGCTCCTCATCACGCGCAAGCTCACCGGCACCTTCCCTAATTACGAGATGGTCATGCCGAAGAATAACGACAAACTGGCGACCTTTGACCTCGACGAGATGCGTAACGCCGTTCGCCGTATGTCGCTGATCGCAGATGACCGCAACCGCTCCATCCGCCTCACCGTCCGCGAGGGCGAGGTCGAGGTCACCGCTCAGTCGTCAGAGCACGGTGAGGGTAACGAGAAGGTCCAGGCTGAGTACAAGGGCGAGGAGATGACGCTTGGATTCAATTGGCAGTACCTGCTTGAGTTTCTCGCTAATGTCGGATCTGTCGAGATGATCGCTGCCGAGTCGCAGGTAGACGAGGGCGATACAAAGGAAACCGACGGCGACAAGGTCCGCGTCAAGGACAACTCAGCCCCGCGTGCCCGCATTTCGTTCGAGTTTAAGGACCCCAACGCGCAGACACAGCTCTCATTAGCGGGCGAGACCACGTACGACTACAAGTACATCGTCATGCCGCTGAGGATATGAGTTGAAGCGAAGACCTATAATCAAGGCCGCCGTTTACGGGCGGCCTTCTCATTTTGAAGATCAGAGAAACGCAGGCTGGCAGCCTGCGTTCCGACGCGGTGTTTAGGCTTGCGTTGTCTCGATATCTACTACGATGTGCCGCCACTTGCCTTGGAGGAAGCGGCCTACGGAGAGTGCGGCACGGGTCATGTGGCCGGCGAGTATCGCGACCCAGATGTGGATCGGCTCGAGCGTTGCGACATTCTTGATGACAAAGCAGATCGATAGTGGAATGACCACCTGCGAGATGATCGAGATGTAGAGCGGTGAACGCGTATCGCCTGAGCCCTGGAGGCCGCCAGTGTAGGCGAGAGCCGTCGAGATGAAGAGACCCGAGACGGCGAGTACTCGCAGTAATTCCACACCAATGTCGACCACGGCCGGATCCGTCATCCCAAACAGAGCAAGCAGCTGCCGGGGAATAAAAAAGAAAAATAGCCCGACGAAAGCCGCACCGGCGATCCCGTACGTTGCTGCGGTCCTGGCTGCCGCATTAGCACGGTCCGGGTGGCCTGCACCCAGGTTTTGACCGGTGACGGCCGCTGACGCACCCATCAATGCGTTGGACGACCAGGTAATGAGGAGGAAGAGCTGCCCATACACCACGGCGTATACCGCCTGGGTGGCCTTACCCTGTGCGAGCGAGCCCATGAAGGCGTACATCAGCACGCCGCCGGCATTCATCGCGATCCCCTGTATTCCGGCGGGCAGGCCAAAGGAAAAGAGCTTCTTGATGACCTTCCAATCCGGAGCGTACCCGGAGCGTGGGAATCCGACGACCCACGTCCCGCTGTAGAGCTTATAGATCGCGTACAGGCCTACTACGCCGGAGGCTATGCACGAGCCCATCGCGGAGCCCGCCGTTCCGAACGCCGGTATGGGTCCGAGGCCGCGGATAAGGATGACGTTCAGGATCAGGTTCAGTACCGTCATAACGAGGCCGAGGACCATTGGCGTCTTGGCGTCCCCGGCTGCCCGCAGCGAGCCGCTCATCATAAAGTAGATGAGCGTGCCAAAGCTGCAGGTAAACATGATCCGCAGGAATGGCAATGCCTCCGCACGCACATCAGGAGCTGCGTTTACTATCGACAGCAAAAACGGTGAAGCGAAATACCCGATCGGAGCAAGGATGCCGAGCGAGAGGAAGGCGGCGGTCAGGAATCCCTGGTACACGCTGCGGTTGACCTTCTCATGATCATCCTGACCGGCAAAGCGGGCTACCAGCACGCTCGTACCGATAAAGATGGAGCCGACAAATGTGATGACGAGCAGGAAGATCTGAAATGCTGCCCCGATAGCGGCGTTGGCCTGATAGCCGATGAGGTTGCCGACCATGATCTGGTCAACCCAACCCTGTACACCGCTGACAAGATTAGTGAGTACGGCGGGCCACGCGATCTTCCAAACGGCACGGCCCAGCGGGCCCTCGACTATTGAGCGGTCAAACTTCTTCTTGGGTTTCACCGGAGCGGGCTCGCCGGCGGGATCTTCAGCCGCAGCGACGCTGCCGTCGAGTTCTGTCGTTTCGGTCATCCTGTGGTAGAGCAATTCTACGCTTGGGCAGGATCATTTGTTCAATGGATAGTCAAAAAGAGAAAAGGGTGCGGCCGTCCTTGTTGCAAGGGGCACGCACCCGGTAGGTTCATTTTTGGTAGGTATAATTGAGGGTTATTTATGAATACCCTGTTAAGGCCGGGTGTCGCCTAATGGGGTGTAGTATCTCCCCAATGTCTTAAAACTTGTCGTATCAAACTTGCGCCGTGCACCGCATTCCATGCAAACGCGGTACGAAACTTTTCCGTTGCCGAACGGGCGGCTTAGCCTCTTGTGCCAGCACCCAAATAAAGCACTGAAGATCCCTATCGGTCGTCCGAGCGAATCATCATTTCTATTACTTATACGCTCGGCTGTCAAACTTGTTCCCAAAACCCCTTGCATCGTTTCTCGACCCCCTTGATAACACGAACGATAAGTCTGGAACGAAATTGCGTGTGTATGATGAATTACTCTCCAGACTCGTTGCATTATCACCTTTTCAAACCGCGGGTGAATTTTGTCTCATCCAACATTTAGTTAGAATCGACAATGCGGTTCAGGAGCAATAGATGTCGAATAGATTTAGGACTTTAATAATTATTGCGGGTTTGCTGACGGCGTCGGTGATGCCGGCCTTTGCGTGGGACGAAGTAGGGCACAAGATCACCGCGTACATCGCATGGCAGCAGATGCGCCCCGACGTGCGTGCGCGGGTGATCAAAACACTGCTTTCGGCACCCGAGGACGCACAGCTGTCGACATTCTATTCGGCCTTTGGCGGGGGCAGGAGCGAGGCCGCACGGCAGCGCGAGTTCTTTATGCTTGCTGCGACCTGGCCCGACATTATCCGCGACAAGAATTTCGCTGTGCGGTTTAAGAATTACGCACATTCCGACTGGCACTACTACGACACTTTTTGGCAGATGAAGAACGGCAAGCCCGAGCTGGTCGCAGATGTCGGTGAGAACGGTAAGGCGATGGATAAGCTCGCCGAGTTTGACAAGGTGATCCGCTCAAACGCTACCGACGCGGAGAAGGCGGTCGCGATCTCCTGGCTCGAGCACCTGATCGGTGACATCCACCAGCCGCTCCACGCCGAGTCTCGCGTAACAGACTCCAACCCAAAGGGCGACCAGGGCGGCAACCTGTTTTTGCTTACGCCAAAGGGCACGCCCCGTGACAAGCAGGAGAATCTTCACTGGTTTTGGGACTCTATCGCGATCCGTTATCAGCCGAATACTAAAGACCTGTGCGACGCCGACTACATTGATCCGATCGCCAACGAGATCATCCGGGCGTACCCGTACGACAAGCTCAAGGGTGAGCTGGCCGACGGCAAGTTTGACGTGTGGAAGGACGAGAGTTACAAGATCGCCTCAACCGAGGTGTACAAAGATCTTAAATGGTTTGAGATGCCGTCCGACAAGTATAAGAAGAAGGCATTTGAGATCGCGCAGCGCCGAATGGCCCTTGCCGGGTATCGCATGGCGGACGAGTTTAACAGCGTGTTTGCCGATGGCGCAGCTCCTGTCGCGACGCCGATGCCCTCGCATTAACAATGGATCAGGGCCCACGACAGATCCTGGAGCATTTTACAGAGCGGACCCCGCACATTGTTGAGGGGATCCGCTCTCTCGTTGATATCGAGTCTCCGTCGAATGATGCCGGATCGAGTGGTCGCATCGCAGACGCCGCCGCCGCGATGGCGCGTGCAACGGGTGTCGCTGTCGAGGTAGAGCGATTCGACGTAAACGCGGGCACGCACCTGTTGATCACCGCCTTTGGTGACAAGCCTGGATCCACGGTGCTGCTTGGCCATCTGGACACGGTGCACCCGGTCGGCACTGCGCAAAAAAATCCGACCCGGATCGAGGGTGACCGGCTGTACGGCTGCGGCACTTTTGATATGAAGGCGAATGTCGCCGTTGCTCTCGACGTCCTGCGTTACCTCGGCGCGACAGGTCAGGAGCCGAGCACTGCCATTCGCATGCTCCTCTCCTGCGACGAGGAGGTGGGGAGCCACTCCGGGCGCGAATATGTCGAGCGATACGTTGCCGGTGCAAAGCAATGCCTTGTGATGGAGCCCTCGGCAGACGGCAAGGTAAAGACGGGACGAAAAGGGACGGGCATGTTCCAGCTGACCGCTCACGGCGTTCCTGCTCACGCGGGGCTCGAACCCGAGAAGGGTGCGAACGCTGTAGCAGAGCTTGCGCGCCAGGTGGACCGCATTCACGCCATCGGAAAGACTCACGTAGGCACTACGGTCAACGTGACGACCTTTCGCGGGGGGACGACACTCAACGTCATACCGGATCACGCCGCGTGTGACATCGACGTGCGTTACTCGATGGCTAGCGAAGCGGATCGCGTAGTGAGCGAGCTAAAGGCGCTCACCTCGACCGATAGCCGGGTCCGGCTGGAACTTGGCGGCGCGATCAACCGTCCGCCGCTGGAACGCACCGACTCTGTGGCCGCTCTCTACGAGTACGCCCGGCAACTCGCTGCATCGTTCGACTATGAACTCGGCGAGACGCAGGTCGGCGGCGGCTCAGACGGTAACTTCGTCGCGGCCCTCGGCGTCCCCGTCCTTGATGGCCTCGGCCTCGCAGGTGCGGGTGCTCACACTCTTGATGAGTACGTGCTGGTGAGTGATATTCCAAAGAGGGCGACGTTGCTGACGCTGCTCTTATGTCAATAGCCCGCACGTGAGTATGGGCCCAATGTCAGCTAGAATCGTCATTCAAGTCGCGATGAACGTCGGCGGTGGGTCCGTAGTCATCGCGTATCCAAGTTGAGCCCTCACTAACGTGCGGGCTACTGACACGTTCCCGGAGGCGCATCCTGTCCGGTGATGGGCGCGGTCTTCAAAACCGTTAGCGGGGCTGCGAGAGCACGTCCTGGGTGGGTTCGACTCCCACACGCCTCCGCCAAAGTTCGTCAGCGGTAAGCAGCATTCTCTACTTCCACGAATGATCGATTGGATCGCTCTGAATATGACTCCCGGCGTGGGACCTCGCGCGGCGACCAAGCTTTTGGAAAGGTTTGGTTCCGCGTCAGCTGTCTTCCACGCAAGGCGTAGCGAATTGGAGTCGCTGCGGCTTAAGCCTGAGACGATTGAGTCGATCATCAAGCGCGAGTTTCAGGCAAAGGCTGAGGCTGAGCTTGAGCAGGTGAAGCAGGGGGGCGGCGATGTGCTGATCCTCGATGACGGGAGTTATCCGGACCTGCTGAGAGAGATCGACGACCCGCCGCCGGTGCTGTATGTGAAGGGCGACTGGCAAGCTTGTTTTGAGCAGCCGTCGGTCGGCGTTGTAGGCTCCAGAACGTGCTCGACCTACGGCGAGAACGCGTCGGAGATGCTGTCGCGGGATCTCGCTTCGCGTGGGATCACAGTAACCTCGGGCCTGGCTCGCGGCATCGACACAGCGGCACATCGCGGTGCCATTCGCGGACAGGGCCGGACGATCGCTGTCATGGGCACCGGGCTCGACAACGTGTATCCGCGAGAGAACACCAAGCTGACGCGCGACATTCTGGACGCGGGTGGGTGTCTCGTGACGCAGTTCCCACTTGGTACGCCGCCGCTCAAGGACAACTTCCCTTACCGTAATCGGATCATAAGCGGCCTTAGCCATGGTGTGTTGATAATCGAGGCCTCGGAGCGGAGCGGTTCTCTTATCACGGCGAGGCTTGCGACGGAGCAGGGCCGCGAGGTCATGGCGGTGCCTGGAAATATAACGTCCGGAAACTCCTTCGGCACGAATTACCTGATCAAGAGCGGTGCCAAACTGGTACAGCAGTGGCAGGATGTTGTGGCGGAATTTCCATCCGAGATCTCCGCGTCGATCCTCCCGCCAAAGGTAGAGCAAGACCTCCGTCGGCAACCCAAAGCGCCGGTTGCACCCGCTGACCTCAATGAGCATGAGCGGCAGGTCTGGTCGCTCCTCACTCCTGACGACGCGACCCACATCGACATTCTTTTGGAGACAAGCGGGCTGTCTTTCGGAGATCTGAATAACGCTCTCGTGAGTCTGGATATCCGAGATCTGATCCGGGTCCTGCCGGGTAAAAATTACGCGAGACGGATGTAGCCTCCGCCGCATCATAATCTCATCAGACGTTGACAAGCCGTTTGGCGCGGTGTTATCAACTCTAACCGTCAGCACATTTGTTGCTGACGTATTTTTTTCTCCTCTGATCGGAGAAGCGACGTGATCCATAGCCGTCGTGCCCGGATCATTGCAGTACGACGAATTAATGTCCAAGAACCTGTTAATAGTTGAGAGCCCCGCGAAAGCAAAAACGATCGAAAAGATCCTTGGACAGGATTTCCAGGTCAACAGCTGCTATGGCCATATTCGCGATCTGGAAAAGGCGGGCATGGGGATCGATATCGCAAATGACTTTGAACCGCGGTACATGGTTCCCGATGACAAGAAGAAGGTCGTCAGCGATCTGCGCAGCCTGGCAAAGCGTTCCGACGAAGTCTGGCTCGCGACCGACGAGGATCGCGAGGGCGAGGCGATAAGCTGGCATCTATGCGAGGTGCTCGGGCTCGATCCCGTAACAACGAAACGGATCGTTTTTCACGAGATCACCAAGCCTGCGATCGAGGCGGCTGTAAAGAATCCGCGCACCGTTAACATGAACCTTGTCATGGCCCAGCAGGCTCGCCGCGTGCTGGACCGTATCGTCGGTTTCGAATTGAGCCCCGTCCTCTGGCGCAAGATCAGCTCGGGAAATACAAGCTTGAGCGCGGGCCGGGTGCAGAGCGTCGCAGTTCGCCTGATAGCCGAGCGTGAGCGCGAGATCAACTCATTCGAGCCCGAGAGCCACTTTAAGCTCGAGGGCCTCTTCGTTGCAGACGACATCACAGGCAAGCCTGTGACCTTCAAAGCTGAGGGCCGCAAGCAGAACAGTGCCGAAGATGCAGAGAAGTTTTTGCAGGGATGCGCGGGCGCGGATTACAACGTGATCGACGTAAAGGTTAGACCCGGTAAGCGTACTCCGGCTCCGCCCTTTACGACGTCAACGCTGCAGCAGGAGGCCTCGAGGAAACTCGGCTACGGCGTGGGCCGCACGATGCAGATCGCCCAAAAACTTTATGAGAACGGCTACATAACCTATATGCGTACGGACAGCGTGAGCCACAGCTCCACGGCTCTCGCTGACATTACGCAAACAGTTAGCAGCCTGTATGGCGACAGGTACCAGCAGTTCCGCAAATTCAAAAACAAGAACGAGTCCGCACAGGAGGCCCACGAGGCTATTCGTCCTACCTACACAAGTAAGACGACGGTTCCCGAGGAGGAATTGCAGCGGTTGTACGAGCTGATCTGTCGGCGGACAATGGCGTCGCAGATGGCGGACGCGGAGCTTGAGAAGACCACTGTCAAGATCGAGATCTCCACAAACAAAGAGGAGCTGACCGCATCAGGCGAGGTGCTGAAGTTCGACGGCTTTCTA
>Ga0207705_10003377_pt1 | contig 12143 bp, 9 predicted proteins | sample KBSC13metaG_FD_184314 | JGI IMG/M metagenome (GOLD analysis project Ga0207705, IMG submission 184314) | Corn rhizosphere microbial communities from Kellogg Biological Station, Michigan, USA - KBS C1-3 metaG (SPAdes) (version 2) | ecosystem: Host-associated > Plants > Roots > Rhizosphere > Soil ...
GGAAACTGTGGTGGAGCGTTTCCTCTATAGTCGATCAGGCATTTTTGAAGAGAAGGCAGTGCAGAACATTGAGCCGCATCGCGTCGGAATCGTGCGGAAGTGCCGGATCGACGCGATAGTAACATGTCCTGGAGGGAGCAAAAATGGGAACGGAGCACGGCGATACGGGTATAGGGACGCGGCGGCCCACGCCTGATCGTGCCCCGCCCGGGGAACTCTGGAGCCTTAGTCGGCGTCTTTACATCCGCGGTACAGGGATTGCTATACACTAATCAGTGTTTTGATATACTCCGCTATTGCCCTCGACGGACGTCCCAGGGGGCAGTAGATTTACGGCGATGAGGGACCGTTACATTGGGAGGCAAGGAACGTGTTGAATCGATTGATGAGATTGGTGGCAGGAGTGGTGATCTCCGGTTCACTGACAGCGCTGGTTTGGGCCCAGGCGGCGCCTGCGGGCCAGGCCGCCCCAGCAAACCAGGCAGCCCAGCCTCAATGGAAAGATCAGGGCGAATCCGACATCGGTCTCGCCGCTAACAATGAAAAAGACCCGGTCAAGCAGATGGAGCTCCTCAAGAAATGGGAGCAACAATACCCCGACTCGGCTTTAAAGAGTCAGCGCGTGCTGATGATGGCCCAGGCCCAGCTCAAGATCCTGCAGGGCGCCTATCAGAAAACGGATCCGGCTGTTCTGGCTGCTGGCCAGAAAGCAGGGCAGGATCTCGAGGCGCGTTTCAAGGAATATTTCGATGACGCCAACAAGCCCGCTGGCGTCACTGCCGATGCATGGGCGAAAGCTCGCACCCAGACTGAAGTCCAGGTGCACCTGATTATGGCGTACATCGCTGGCGTGCAGAAGAATGATAAGGGCGCCGAAGAAGAGTTGAAGAAACTCCTTCAGGCTGATCCGAGTCAGGCCATCGCTTCCTATCAACTCGGCCTCACCATTCTTCATGAAATGTCGGTCACCAAGGATCTGAGCCGGTATTCAGAAGCGCTTTATGATCTGGCGAGATCGCTTCAGGTCACCGGGCCTACTGCCCTCCCGCCTGCGGTTAAAACCCAGGCTGATGCTTCGCTCAAGAAGCAGTACACCAACTATCATGGCAGCGCGGAAGGTCTCGATCAGTTGACGCAGCAGACCGCTTCCGCCGCTCTGCCGCCGGCCGATTTCCATCTGAAGAGCATCAACGATATCGAGGCCGACAAGGCGAAAGACCACGCCGCCTGGGCTGCCCAGCACCCCGATCTCGATTTCTGGGAAAACATCAAGACCGCTCTCACCACGCAGGGTGACGCATACTTCACCAACCTGAAGGACGTTGGTTTCCCGCCCGCGCAGAGCGACAGCTACAAGGGACCGGCCATGTTCACAGGCAAGGTCGTTTCCCAGCCCGATCCGAAGCAGATCCTCGTCAACGTGGATAATGCGCCCGCGGGCGACTGCCTGCTGAAGTTTGACGACAACATCAAGGGCACAATTCCCGAGGGCACCGAACTCCAGTTCAAGGGCGTGGTGGAAGCGTATACAAAGGATCCGAACTACGTGCTCACCCTCCAGGTGCAGGAACCGAAGACCGATCTCGTCGGACTGCCGGACGATGTCAAATTTGTTCCGGACACCGCCGGCGCCGCGAAGGGTCGGGGCGCCACGAAAGCTGGAACGAAGGCGGCGCCTAAGGCTGGAACGAAAGCTGCTCCCAAGGGCGGCGCCAAAACAAAGCGGTAATTCGTCAATCGAATAAGGCCAAAAACCGGGCGCCCCTCATGGGGCGCCCGGTTTTGTTTGTACGGTTGATAAAATAGAGACGAAGTATGCCGATCTACGAATATAGCTGCCATTCCTGCGGTAAGAAGTTCGAAGCGCTGCAGAAGTTTTCCGATGAGCCGCTCGCGGTCCATCCGGAATGCGGCGGCGGACCCGTAGACCGCCTGATCTCGGCTCCCACATTCCAGTTCAAAGGTTCGGGCTGGTATGTGAACGACTACGCAAAGGGCAGCTCCAGTAAGCCGGCCGAAACGAAGTCCGACGCAAAAAGCGATAGCTCGAAGTCCGACTCCGGCAGTTCGAAGACGGATTCCAGCTCCAGTTCTGCTTCAACGCCGGCGTCATCCGCGCCCGCTTCGCCGCCTGCATCCTCCACGCCGGCCAGTTCCAAATAAGTCTCTCAGCAGTTTCCTGCTCCGCCCGGTGAATCACGACGAAAGTCAGATCGTCGTTCGGGCATCGCGCGGCGCGCGAATCCGGGCCTCGCTCTTCCTGGATCTTGTGCGCCGCGGCCGCGCTTACCCCCTTCCACGCGTTTGGGTTTTCATTTTCAGGTGACTGAAAGCACCGATCCGCAGGGGATAAACTGGAACAATCCGGTTAGGTTCCGCGTTCTTCTCCATGTTGATGCATCGCTATTGCTATTCGTGTCTCTTCACGCTTGCCCTTCTGGCAACCGGATGCAGTAAGCAGAACGCGCCCGCTGCCGGCGGCGCGCCAGGTGGCGGCATGCCTCCGATTCCCGTCACCACAGCCACTGCCACGTCGGAGAACGTACCGCTCGAAGTCAACATCGTCGGCACGATTGACGCTTCTTCACGCGTCGAAGTCAAATCCCAGGTCGCCGGCCAGATCATGAAGGTCAGCTTCACCGAGGGCCAGGACGTCAAACAGGGCGAGCTTCTGTTCCAGATCGATAAGCGCCCCTACCAGGATGCCGTCACACAAGCCGAGGCAGCCGTAGAGCGCGACCGCTCCCAGATCGCCCAGGCGCAGGCCGCGCAACAGAAGGACGCAGCCTCGGCCGCGCAGGCGGAGGCCGACGCCAAACGCTTCGTCTCCCTGGCTGATCAGAAACTCATCTCCGAGCAGCAGCGTCTGCAGTACACCACTGCCGCCGATGCCGCCAAAGCGGCGATCCGCTCCGATGAAGCCGCCGTCTCCGTGGCTCAGGCCAATCTCAGAGCCGACCAGGCCGCCGTGGAGCGCGCGAAGCTCGATCTGACCTACTGCGACATCACCGCGCCCGTCTCCGGGCGTACCGGCAATCTTCTGGTGCACGCCGGCAATCTCGTCAAAGTGAACGACGTCGCGCTCGTCGTCATCAATGGCGTCGATCCGGTTTTTGTGAATTTCAATGCGCCCGAACAGTACACCAACGTCGTGCAGAGCAAAGGCGCCGGCCGCTCGCTGTCCGTCGAGGTCGCCTCGCGCGACGGCGAAAATCACCACGCCACCGCACAGCTTTCGGTCGTCGATAACACTGTGGATAGCCAGACCGGCACCATCCACCTCAAAGCCACGCTCGCCAATCCGCAGCGCATCTGGTGGCCGGGACAATTTGTGGACACGCGCCTCGTGCTCGATGCGAAACGCACGGCGACCGTCGTTCCCACCGAAGCCGTCCAGAACGGGCAGGCAGGGACGTTCATCTATGTCGTGAAGGCCGATAAATCCGTGGAAGCCCGCAAAGTCACAGTCAGCCGCACTCTGGACCGCAAGGCAATCATCGAGAGCGGCATCTCCCCGGGTGAAACGGTGGTGACGGACGGCCAGATGATGCTGGCTCCGGGCGCCCACGTCATGAATGTGCCGGCGGCCCAGGGTGAGGGCGCCGCTCCACCGGCCGGCGGCGAAGGCCGATAGGGAGCACAGACTTGAACTTCTCCCGTCCCTTCATCGAACGTCCGGTGATGACGACGCTTGCGTCGCTCGCCGTTCTGATCTTCGGCATCCTTGGATACCGCGCGCTGCCTGTGGCCGCGCTGCCGAGCGTTGATTACCCCACCATTCAGGTAAACGCCGGCCTGCCCGGCGCCGATCCCGAAACGATGGCGTCGGCCGTCGCGACCCCGCTCGAACGGGAGTTCTCCACCATCGCCGGCGTCAAGCAGATGAGTTCTTCGAGCGGGCAGGGCTCCACCAGCGTCACCGTCCAGTTCGATCTCAGCCGCAAGATCGACGAAGCCGCGCAGGATATTCAGGCCGCGATCGCGCGCGCCGAAGGCCGTCTCCCTCCAGGCATGCCCAGCCCGCCTTCTTACCAGAAGGTCAACCCCGCCGAGCAGCCCATCCTCTATCTCGCCATGCGCTCCTCCACGCTGCCGGCGTATACGGTCGATGAGTACGCCGAAACCCTGCTCGCGCGCCGTATCTCGGTCATCAACGGCGTTTCGAGCGTACAGATTTATGGCGGTCAGAAGTACGCGGTCCGCGTTCAGGTCGATCCGCGGAAGCTCGCTGGGTACGGCGTCGGCATCGACGATGTTCAGCGCGCCATCCAGCAGGGCAACACGAACCTTCCCGGCGGACGCGTGGAGGGCTACTCGCAGGCCTTTACCCTCAAATCCACCGGCCAGCTGCTTGACGCCGCCGCGTACCGGCCGCTGATCGTCGCTTACAAAAACGGGGTTCCGATTCGGCTCAACCAGGTCGGCAACGTCATCGACGATGTCGAGAACAACAAGACGGCCGGTTGGTACAACGGCGAGCGCAGCATCATCCTTGCCATCCAGAAGCAGCCCGGCACCAACACCGTGGAAGTCGCGGCGAACATTCGCTCCATCCTTCCGGAACTGCGCCGGAGCATTCCGCCTTCGGTCACGCTGGAAATGGCATTCGACGCCTCACAGCAGGTCGAATCCCAGATCAATGACGTGAAGCTGACGCTGCTCGCAACCATCTGCCTGGTGGTGATGGTGATCTTCATCTTCCTGCGCAACATTTCGGCAACCCTGATTCCCGGCATCGCGGTGCCGCTCTCCATCGTCGGCACGTTCGGCACGATGTACCTGCTCGGCTACAGCCTGAATAACCTCTCGCTGATGGCGCTCACGCTCTCCGTCGGTTTTGTCGTCGACGACGCAATCGTGATGCTGGAGAACATCGTGCGCCACATGGAAATGGGGCAGGGCCGCCTTGAAGCCGCGCTCAACGCGTCGAAGGAAATCGGCTTCACCATTGTTTCGATGACCGTTTCGCTGGTGGCCGTTTTCATTCCCGTGCTCTTCATGGGCGGAATTGTCGGGCGCCTGCTGCACGAGTTCTCGGTCACGATCGCGATCGCGATTCTGATCTCCGGCTTCGTTTCGCTCACTCTGACGCCGATGCTCGGCAGCCGCTTCCTGCGCATGGACCACGGCTCGCGCCACAACATTCTTTACCGGACGTTCGAATCGGGCTTCAATGTACTGACGCGTATCTACGACTTCACCCTGCGGATCGCCTTGCGTTTCCGTCTCGCCACCGTTGGCGTCGCTGTTCTGCTGCTCGCCGGTACCGTCTGGCTTTTCGATATCATGCCGACCGGCTTCATTCCGAGCCAGGACAGCGGCTTCTTTTTCGCCTTCGACCAGGCCGGGCAGGATGTCTCGTTCGAAAACATGATGCGGCACCAGTACGCGATCACGCGTATCGCGCAGGCGGACCCGAATATCCGGGCGTGCGGCTCCTTCCTGATGGGAGGCAATCAGGGCATCTTCTTTTGCCAGTTGAAGCCGCGTGATCAGCGGGCGCTTTCGGTGGACGAGACGATTGCGGAACTGCGGGGCAAATTCTTCATGGTGCCCGGCATCATGGCGTTCCCCCAGAATCCGCCGCCTATCACCGTCAGCGGTCAGTTCACCAGCAGCGTTTACTCGGTCACCCTGCAGAGCACGGACCTGAAGCAACTCTATGACTGGACGCCCAAAGCGGTGCAGGCAATGATGGGAATCCCGGGCTTCGTGGACGTCAACTCCGATCTCCAGATCGCGAGCCCGCAGGCCATGCTCCACATCGACCGCGATCGCGCGCGAACTCTCGGCGTTTCGCCGCAGCAGATTCAGGATGCGCTCCAGAGCTCTTATGGCGACCGGCAGGTTTCCCTGATTTATCAGCCGGCGAACGAATACGAAGTCATCCTGGAAGTCGAGCCGCAATACCAGCGCTCGCCTGACGCGCTGCACAGCCTCTATGTGCATTCCTCTTCCGAGGGTGGCCCGCTGATTCCGCTGGATTCTCTGGTGAAGGTGGAACGCACCGTCGGCCCGCTTTCCGTGAACCACTTCGGCCAGCTTCCGGCGACAACGGTTTCGTTCAACCTGAAGCCCGGATACTCGCTGGGACAGGCCACAACGGACGTTGAGAATGCATTCGAGAAAATCCGCATGCCAAACTCGATCACCCCCAGCTTCCAGGGAACGGTGAAGGAGTTTCAGGAATCGTTCCGCAATCTGACGGTGCTGCTGATCGTTGCGGTAGTCGTGATTTATATCGTACTCGGCATTCTGTACGAGAGCTTCATCCACCCGATCACGATTCTTTCCGGTCTGCCCTCGGCGCTGTTCGGAGCGCTCGCAACGTTGCTGTTGTTCCACCGGCAGCTCGATCTCTACGCGTTCGTCGGCATCATCATGCTGTTCGGCGTGGTGAAGAAGAATGCGATCATGATGATCGACTTCGCCATCCAGGAGCGCCGCCGCGGCGCGACCGCGCACGATGCCATCTACAAAGGCTGCCTCCTCCGCTTCCGCCCGATCATGATGACGACGGTAGCGGCCCTCATCGGCACGCTCCCAATCGCCCTCGGTTACGGAGAAGGCGGCGACGCCCGCCAGGCGCTGGGACTTGCGGTGGTCGGCGGCCTCGTGGTGTCGCAGTTCCTGACGCTCTACATCACGCCGGCAATCTATATCTACATGGAAAAGCTGCAGCCGACCCTTCCAATCGAAGCGCCTTCTGGCGAAGCGATTGAGTCCGTCGGTTGATTTGCCGTGAAAAGATGTGTCTGGAGCGCGACCACCGGCGCCTTCTGCCGCCGCCAGCCGGCCAAAACGTCACCGAAGAAGCTAATTCCCGCCTTCCTGCGCGGCCCAGTGCAGGTAGCGCCAGAGGTCTCTCCGGTGTTCCCATGCAAAGCGCAGGAAGATTTTCGGCGTGATGCTCTCGGCGTGGATGCCGGACCAGGTCTCCATCCGCCAGCGCAGATAGGGGCTGTTCCAGGGGTCGAGCCAGTAACCTTTGATCATTCGCAGCGCGACGTCGATCTCGCCGGTCATTCGGGATTCTTGCTGCCGCCTGGCCGGCGCGAATCGGTAGCGTAGTAGCCCGCGCGCGTTCGCGCAACAGGATTGCCCGGGGCCTTCACGTTCACCTTGATTTGCCGGTATGTGCCATCCAGCTTGTCATTGAGGGGGGCGTACCAGATCGAATACTGGTTGCGAATATCGTGCGCTACTTCATGCGCAATCGGCTCGACGTCACTCACGTCCTTCGGATAGAAAACCAGACCGCCGGTCGCGTCCACCAGCGTCTTCAAAGCTTTCTTCGCTTTATTGGCTTCCGATTTATCCTCGTCCGCCAGCAACCCGATCGCATAGATCAGCGTGCCGTCCTGCTGCGCCAGCTTCGTCAGGCTTTCGAGCGTCACCATGCTCGCATTGTCATTGCCGTCGGTAACCACGACGATGACTTTCTTATCGTGCTTCGCCTTGTCATGCAGGTGATCGATCGAAACGCGGATGGCGTCCCGCATCGCCGTGCCACCCTTTGCATCGATGCGCTCGAGGCCCTTCTGCAGCAGAGAAATATCGCTGGTGAAATCCTGATCGAGGAACGGTTCGTCGTTGAAATTCACAACGAAGGATTCATCATCAGGATTCGAATCCTTCACAAGCGTGAGCGTCGCAGCCACCACCCCGGCGCGCCGCAGACGCATGCTGCCGCTGTTATCGATCACGAGCCCCATCGAAACCGGCACATCCTCATGTTTGAAAATTTTGATGGGCTGCGGGACGCCGTTCTCCAGCACCTGGAACGCGCTTTCCGTCAGGTTGGTGACGAGCTTATCGTTCTTATCGGTGACCGTGACGTTCAGCGGTACATATCGCGCGTCAGAGGAAAAAAGCGCCACTCCCCCCTGTTCGGCCGCCGGGGCCGTTGCGCCCGAAGGGGCTGGCGCCGGAGGCGTCTGGGCGGGTGGTGTCTGTGCAAGCGCCAGCGCGGTAAAAAGCGCAAGGCTGAGAAAGGTTCTAATTGGTAGGCGCAAACCGGCCGGTTCTCCAGAACGCGTGAAGGGTAGGAAGCCCTCTCGGTTGAATAATTTTAACCTGAATCTTTCGGTACTTCCCATCACGAGCCTCATTACTCGGACTGTATCCCACCACGTACTGGTTGCGCAGCTCGATTCCAATCTTCGCCGCCACATCCGGCAGGTCCGCCAGATTATCCACCACGAAATGGCGGCCGCCGGTCGGCTCCGAGAGATCTCTGAGCATTTCAGGACCCGAAAGCTCTTCGGGGGTGCGTCCGCGGGCCGCCCCTGACTCGTAAATCCCTATCCCATATATCTGTACGTCCGCTTCGCGCACCAGATTGCGCACCTCGGTCGCGGTATAGCGGCTGCTGTTATCGCCCCCATCGGAGATGACAATCAGCGCCTTGCGGGGGTTGCGCGCCTTCTTCATTGTCTGCAGCGCCAGATAAATGCCATCCAGCAGAGCCGTGCGGCCTTTCGACTGCGTAAACGTCAGACGATTCTGGATGTCCTCCAGATTATGGGTCAACGGTACAACGAGCTGAGGCCGATCGTTGAACTCGACCAGAAACGCCTCATCTTCCGGATTCGCGGTCTTGAAAAACTCCGCCACGGAGAGCCGCGAGCGCTCCAGCTTGTTGCCCATGCTCGCGCTGGTATCGAAAACAATTCCGACCGAAAGCGGGGAGTCTTCGCTGCCGAATGAGACGATCTTCTGCTTGACCTTATCTTCGTAAACTTCGAAAGCGTCCTGATCGAGACCGGTAACAAACCGGTTCATCGGGTCGGTAACGGTTACCGGGACCAGAACGACGTCCACATCCGAGCGAATGATGCTACGGGGGCCAGAGGCTTCACGCGCCTCTTCCTGCCGTTCGCGCGGCGCAAGTGTTGCCGGAGCGTTCCCGACGGTGAGGGGAGACAAACCAATCTGCCGCGCCGTATCGGACGGCGACGGGCCCGGCGGTGGATCGGCCGCGAACCCCCCGATGGCTGCGGCAGCCAGTAGAAACACTAAATTACGGGACGGCATCTACGTGCGCTCCCCTTCTGGAATGGAGCATAACACAGCAAGGCGGGGACCAATGTATGGACCTCCGCCCCCATCTTCCGAGCACGTGAACCGCCGGAAACTGCCCGCCGATATGGTAAGATCGCGTGTGCCTGCGAAAATCCTGGGCGTTATTCCGGCCCGGTACGCATCGTCCCGATTCCCCGGAAAAGCTCTGGCCCGTCTTGACTCCCGCACCATGCTGGAACACGTTTACGAACGTGTCTCCATGGCCCGCTATCTTTCGAACGTAGTCATCGCCACCGATGACGAGCGCATCCTCGATGAAGCCCGGCGCTTCGGCGCCCTCGCGAAGATGACGCGCGAAGATCATCTCTCCGGTTCCGACCGCGTCGCTGAAGTGGCTTCCGCCTTTCCCGATGCCGAGCTCGTCGTGAATATTCAGGGCGATGAGCCGCTGATCGATCCGAATGCGATCGACGCCGCTATTCTTCCGCTGCTCGACGATCCCGAGATCCCGATGGGCACGCTGAAGAAGCGCATCGAAGATCCGCGCGAAGTGAGCGATCCGAACGTAGTGAAGGTCGTGACCGACCATTTCGGCAACGCGATTTATTTTTCGCGCTCGCCCATCCCTTATACCCGCGACGATACGGCGGCGGCGTACTTCAAACATACCGGCCTCTACGTTTACCGGCGCGAATTTTTGCTGGGCTATTCGGATATGCCGGTGGGACCTCTTGAAAAAGCGGAGAAACTGGAGCAATTGCGCGCACTCGAAAACGGATTTGTGATACGCGTGGTGGAAACCGACTATGAATCAATGGGCGTCGATACGCCGGCCGATCTGGAACGAGTCCAGATGATGCTGCGCGCGGCGCGTCAGGCGGTGCGGAATGCCTAAGACATCCGCCGCGCCGAACAAATATATTTTCGTCACCGGCGGCGTCGTTTCGTCGCTTGGCAAGGGGATCTCGGCGGCGTCGATCGGCTGTCTGCTTGAAAGCCGCGGCCTGACCGTGTCGCTCCAGAAATTCGATCCGTATCTCAACGTCGATCCCGGCACGATGAGCCCGTTTCAGCACGGCGAAGTCTTTGTGACCGACGACGGCGCGGAAACCGATCTCGACCTTGGCCACTACGAGCGCTTCACGCATTCGCCGCTCACGCGCGACAACAATCTGACGAGCGGCCGTATCTACGAACAGATCATCCAGCGCGAGCGGCGCGGCGATTATCTGGGAAAAACTGTGCAGGTGATTCCGCACGTCACGAATGAAATCAAGGCCGCCGTAAAGAAGCTGGCGGGGGATGTGGATGTCGTGATCTGCGAAATCGGTGGCACGGTGGGCGATATCGAATCGCTCCCGTTTCTCGAAGCCATCCGCCAGGTGCGCCACGAAGTGGGCCGCGAAAACTGCATCTTCGTTCACGTCACGCTGGTCCCGTGGATCAGCGCCGCCCAGGAGCTCAAAACCAAGCCGACGCAGCACAGCGTGAAGGAATTGCGCGCAATCGGTATCCAGCCCGACATTCTGCTTTGCCGGACGGAACGTCCATTGCCGGCCGACATGAAGGACAAGATCGCGCTGTTTTGCGACGTGGATAAAGACGCCGTTGTCGCCGCGAAGGATGTTTCTTCGGTATACGAAATTCCGATCGTCTTCGCCGAAGAAGGCGTGGACGAGATCATCCTGAAACATCTCGATATCGACCACACCAGTCCGCGTTATCTCGATGACTGGAAGGCGATGCTCCACCGCATGCAGAACCCGCGGGATTCCGTGGATATCGCGCTCGTCGGCAAGTACGTCGAATACGAAGATTCCTACAAGAGCCTGAAGGAAGCCCTGCTGCACGGCGGCATCGCGCATAACGTCAAGGTCAACATCCACTGGATCGAAGCGGAGAGCTTCGAAAAGGGACGGCTGGAGAAGGAACTCGAGATTTACGACGGCATCCTGGTGCCCGGCGGCTTCGGCAAGCGCGGCATCGAAGGCATGATCAACGCCATCGAATTCGCGCGCGTTCAGAAGGTGCCGTACTTCGGGATTTGCCTCGGGATGCAGACGATGGTGATCGAATTCGCGCGTAACGTCTGCGGACTGAAGGACGCCGATTCGACCGAATTCAATCCGGCCGCGCCGCACCGCGTGATTTACAAGCTCCGCGAGTTGAAAGGCATCGACGAACTGGGCGGTACGATGCGCCTCGGCGCATGGCCGTGCGTGCTGAAGCCCGGCAGCTTTGCCGAGCAGGCGTACGGCGCGACCGAAATCAGCGAACGCCATCGGCACCGTTTCGAATTCAACCGCGAGTTCGAAGAGATTCTGACGTCGAACGGCCTGAAGATCACGGGTGAAACGCCCAACGGGATGTACGTCGAGATTTGCGAGATCGCGAATCACCCGTATTACCTCGGCTGCCAGTTCCATCCGGAATTCAAGTCGAAGCCGCTCGAGCCGCATCCGCTCTTCCGGTCGTTTGTCGGGGCGGCGTACAAGTTCCGCGAGCATCGACTGGCGCGCGAGATGGCGCCGCTGTTGCCGGACGACGAGTAGCCCGAAATGCCCATCCGGTTCGAAGATTTCACCGACCCCTCGCGGCTGGTGCTGATGGCTGGCCCGTGCGTGATCGAAAGCGAAGAGCACGTGAATCGCATGGCGGACACGATCGCGCCGATCGCCGCAGCGGAAGGGTTTCCGTACGTTTTCAAGGCGTCGTTCGATAAGGCAAATCGGACCAGTCTGAGCGGCTATCGCGGTCCGGGGCTTCAGGAAGGGCTGCGGATTCTGAGCTCGCTGCGCGCGCGCGGATTTTCGATCGTCACCGATGTTCATGAGGTGAATCAGGTCGCGCCTGCCGCCGAGGCTGTGGATGTGATCCAGATCCCCGCGTTTCTCTGCCGCCAGACCGATCTTCTGCTCGAAGCCGGCCGTTCGGGGCGCATCGTCAATATCAAGAAGGGCCAGTTCGTCGCGCCGCACGACATTCACCATGCGGCGGATAAGGTGGCTTCCACGGGCAATCGCCAGGTCGTGCTGACCGAACGCGGATCGTCGTTCGGTTACAACAATCTGGTGGTCGATATGCGGGGGCTTCGCGTGATGGCGGATTCCGGCTGGCCG
>Ga0207705_10003378_pt1 | contig 12141 bp, 10 predicted proteins | sample KBSC13metaG_FD_184314 | JGI IMG/M metagenome (GOLD analysis project Ga0207705, IMG submission 184314) | Corn rhizosphere microbial communities from Kellogg Biological Station, Michigan, USA - KBS C1-3 metaG (SPAdes) (version 2) | ecosystem: Host-associated > Plants > Roots > Rhizosphere > Soil ...
GGCTGGCTGTCCGCCCGCCCCGGCGCTGCCTGACGCTGCAGACGATGAGGCCTGCCTAACGGCGGACCTCCATCACTCCGCCGCCGGCAGCGACGACCAGTAGCGCCCGAGCTGCCCCCGCCCGCCGAGCTCCCTCGCGCGCTCGCGCACCGCGTCGAGCCGGCGCGGCTCGACACCGGCGATGAAGCCGGCCAGCGCGCGGACCGGCCCGAAATGCTCGAAGACGTAGCCGAACTCGCGGTCGTACCAGGCCAGCATCGTCGCGAGCTCGTCGTCGGTCCGGCCGGCCACGATCGCGTCGTCGAGCGCGATGAGCAGCCGCCGAACCGCCGACTCCGGAAGCTCGGCAATCCCCGACACCACCGGCGGCGCGTGAAAAGCGTACCAGGCGATGAAGACCGCTCGCTTGAGCGCCTCGAGTGCCTCGGCGTCGTCGCCATCGAGGACGAGGTCGAGGTAGGCCGCGAAGATCGCCGGATATTCGGCGTACATCCCGGACCGGGTGATCTGGGCGTCACGCTCGGCGACGGTGCCGGTCGCGCCGGCGATGCTCGCCAGGACGGCCATCTCCCAGTTGGCGATCGCGGTGAGGCTCAACATCGCTGCCTAACGGCGAGAAGACAGGGGAACGGCACGGGCGGCTGGTGCCGGGCAGGGGCGGGACGCGCGCATCGGCGTGGAGGATAGTCGCCGTACCCACGCCCGGCTACGGTCGGCCGGGGCCGGGACGATCGGATATATTTCTCGGCGCGCCCGATCACTCTCAGCCATCGCCCATGAACGTTCTCGTCCTCAACGCCGGCTCGTCCACGCTGAAGTTCCAGGTCGTGCGCACCGACGCCGCCCGCATGGCGTCCAACAGCGACGAGAAGCTCGCCGGCGGGACGATCGAGCGGATCGGCGGCGAAGCGGTCTACTCGCTCCACGGCCCGAACGGCGCGACGCAGCGGGGTACCGAGCAGCTCCGCGACCATCGATCGGTCGTCGATTTCGTGGTGAAGTGGGTCGTCAGCGACGCCTCCGGCACCGGGATGACACGGACCTCTGACATCGAGGGAGTCGGCCACCGCGTCACGCATGGCGGCGAGCGCTTCGTCCGCTCGGTGCGGATCGACGACGACGTGATCCGCGCCATCGAGGAGACCATCGACCTCGCGCCGCTGCACAACCCGCACAACCTGCGCGGGATCACCGCCGCCCGCGCCGCGTTAGGCAGCGGCGTTCCGCAGGTGGCGGTCTTCGACACCGCCTTTCATCAGACGATCCCGGAGCGCGCCTACCTCTATGCGCTTCCCTACCAGTTCTACCGGCGGCATCGCGTCCGCCGCTACGGCTTTCACGGCACGTCCTATCGCTACGTCGGGCACCGGTATCGGATGCTGACCGGTCGCTCGCGCGACGACACGAACGTCATCGCCCTGCATCTCGGCAACGGCGCGTCGATCTGCGCGATCAAGGGCGGCGTGTCGATCGACACGTCGATGGGTTTCACGCCGCTCGAAGGATTGGTGATGGGTACCCGCTCCGGCGATCTCGATCCGGCGATTCTCGACTACGTCGCAGGAAAGGAAGGGCTGTCGCTGGCCGAAGTCGAAGGGGTGTTGAACAAGCAATCGGGGCTGCTCGGGCTGTCGGGGCTGACCAACGACATGCGCGAGCTGCTCGACGAGGCGGCCGAGCACGACGACCGGCGCGCGTGGCTGGCGATCGAGATCTTCTGCTACCGCGTCCGCAAGTACATCGGGTCGTATCTGGCGGCGATGGACGGTGCGCAGGCGATCCTGTTCGCCGGCGGGATCGGCGAGAACGCCGCGCCGATCCGCGCCAACGTCTGCGACGGGTTGGCATGGATGGGCGTGAAGCTCGACGATCAGAAAAACCGCGCAACGGTGAAGGGCGCGGAAGGACGCATCAGCACCGACGACTCGCGAGTCGAAGTTTGGGTCGTACCGACCGACGAAGAGCTGCTGATCGCGCGCGACACGGTCCGCGTCGTCGAGGGACTCGAGTCCCGCTACTGAACGTGTTCGCGCCGCCGATTCCCGGATCGCCGTCCGCCGCACCGCGGTGCCGGTGATGCTCTTCGAGCGCGCGACCCATCACCTGCGCACGGCCGCGTCACTTGGTGCGCGGCGGCCGGCCTACGCCGCCGGGCTGCGCGCCGCGCTGGCGACGATGGTCCCGGTCATCGCCGGAGCTTCGCTCCCCGGGGAGGCGGCCACCTGGATGAGCCTCGCCGGCTTCAACGGCGCGCTCAACGACCGTGGCGGCTCGTATCGTACACGCGCGGCGACGATGGGGGCGCTGACGCTTGCCGGCGCGATCGCGGTCGGTCTCGGCGCGCTGGTGCATGGCCACGAAGTGGCGGCGATCGTGATGACGTTCGTCGTCGCGGTAGTCTGCGCTCTGGCGCGAGTGTGGGGGAGCGCGGGTGCCGGCATCGGCGGCGCGGTGCTCTGCAGCTACCTGATCTCGGTGGCGGTCCCGCCTGACGGCCTTGCCGAGGCGATCCATCGCGGCGGGTACGCGATTGCTGGCGGCGCGTGGGCGATGCTCATCTCGCTGGTACTCTGGCCGCTCCGCCCGTATCGGCCGCTGCGCCTGGCGGTCGCGGCATGCTACCGCGCGGTCGCCGAGTTCGCCGACGAGCTGGCCGCGCGGACGCAGCGCGGCGACTCCGCCGACGCATGGGACCTGCTCGCTCCGACGGTGGCGGTGCGGACAGCGATCGAGGACGCTCGGACCGTGCTGGCGACGACGCGCCTCGGCCGTCCCGGCGAAACCGAGCGCGGCGAGCGACTGCTCGTCCTCCACGAGGCAGCCGAGCAGATCTTCGTCCATCTGATCGCGTTAGGCGATACGATCGAGTCTGTTCCCGACGGCCGCCGCGAACCAGTCGTGGAAGTCGTGCTTGCCGCCACACTCTCCGATCTCGCCCTCAGCGCGCGACGGACCGCCGTCGCGATCGAGGCCGAGCGGGGGCGGACCGAAGTCGCGATCCGGTGGAACGGGACCGGCGTGCGCACCGCCGCGACCGAGCCGGTGCACGCACCAGCCGACGAGCACTACGAGCAGGCGGCTCGCGTCTTCGACCGCATCGCCCAGTTCGCCGACGCGGCGGCCGAGACCGCGGAATCGCTCAACGGTGCACATGCGCCGGCCGTCGACACGGCCGCGCTCGACCGGGCGGCGCTCGAGCGTCCAGCGTTAGGCGAGACCTTCGCGCGGATCCTTTCGCCGGGATCACTGCTCGTCCGCCATGCGCTGCGCCTGGCGACGCTGGTCGCGGCCGCGGTCTGGCTCTCGGCCGCGCTCGGCCTCCGCCGGAACTACTGGATCACGATCACGGTGGTGATCATCCTCCAGCCGTATACCGGGGCGACGACGCAGAAGGCATTGCAGCGCGTGGCCGGGACGGTGCTCGGCGCGATCATCACGGCCGGACTGGCGGCGGTGATGCACGACTCGCACGCGATGCTGGTGCTGATCTTCGTCTTCGTCGCCGCCTGTGTCGCGCTGCTCCCTCTCAACTACGCCGCGTACTCGATCTTCCTCACGCCGGCGTTCGTGCTGCTCGCCGAGGCGGGGGCGAACGACTGGCACCTCGCCGGACTTCGGGTGACGAACACGCTCATCGGCGGGGCGATGGCGCTCGTCGGCGCATGGCTGCTCTGGCCGACGTCGGCGTGGCGCGATCTGCCTGGGCTCGCCGCCGCGGCGCTGCGCGCGAACCGACGCTACCTCGCGCTCGCCGCCGGCGCCGTCGACGGCGACGAGAATGCGCAACGCGAGATTGGGACGGCGCGGCGCGAAGTGGCGTCCGCGGCCGCGAATCTCGAGGAGTCGTTTCAGCGATTGCTCGGGGAGCATCGGGGTCCGGCGATTGCGCTCAAGCCGGTGATGACGCTGATGACGTACACGAGACGCTTCGCCTTCTCGATCGGCGCACTCGCGGTCGCCGCCGACGACCGGACGCGCCCGCCGCCGGGTGCGCTCCGCCCGTTCGTCGACGCGGCCTCGCGGGTGCTCGACGATCTCGCCGATGCCATCTCGACCGGACGCGTGCCCGAACCATTCCCGATGCCCGGAGAGGTCGCGAAGTCCGATGCGACGCTCGCGCCGCTGCTCACTGGCCGGGTCGAGCGACTCGCGCGACAGCTCAAGCCGCTGCACGACGCGGTCGACGAGATGACGACGAACACATCGGACGTACCGGCATTGGCGGCGCAGGTGTCAACCCGATAACCTCCGCGAATGGCGAAGGATACTGTTTCCCGTGGTCCTGCCGACGCGGCCGAGCTGTCGACGGCACGGGCGCTGCGCATCGTCTGGCGCGGCGTACGACTGCGCTGCCCGAACTGCGGTGGCGGGGGCATTCTCGACGGTTGGTTCAAGCTCGAGCATCGGTGCCCGACGTGCGGGCTGGTGCTCGATCGCGGTGAGAGCGACTACTTCCTCGGGGCCTACACGGTGAACCTGATAGCAGTCGAGCTGCTGGTGACGGGGGTGCTGGTCGCGGTCGGGCTCGCGACCGCGCCTCACGTTCCGTGGACGCTGCTGACGTGGGGCGGAGCCGCGCTGGCGCTCGTCGTCGCGATCGGATGTTATCCGTTGACGAAGGTGCTCTGGCTCGCCTTCGACGTGATCCTGCGACCGGTCACCGTGGAAGAGCTGCAAATGGGACGGCAGGAGACCGGCGTGGTCGCGCCGACACCGCGGTGATGAGCGCGACTGACGCGACAACCGCGAAGCGGGCGCCCCGTCGCTGCCTGATCCGGCGGTCGACCGCGGACGATGCGCCGATGCTCGCCGCGTTAGGCAGCCGGACCTTCGTCGACGCTTTCGCCGCCGACAATACTCCCGCCGACATGGACGCATACGTCGGCCGTGCCTACGGCGCGAGTCAGCAGCGCGCCGAGCTGGAGCTGCCCGGGAGCGTGTTCCTTGTCGCCGAGGTGGACGGTCAGCCTGCCGGATACACGTATCTGCGCGCCGCGCCGCTCCCGGCGCACGTCGTGGCCACCAGCGACGCGAACCCGTCGTCGGCTGTGGAGATCGCGCGCTTCTACGTCGACGCGCCTTTTCACGGGCAGGGAATCGCGCAGGCGCTGATGGCAGCGGCCGTGACGGAGGCCACCGACCGCGGCGCGGCGACGGTCTGGCTCGGCGTGTGGGAGCGGAACGCGCGCGCGATCCGCTTCTACACGAAGCAGGGCTTTGACGATGTCGGTACCCAGCCGTTCCAGCTCGGCAGCGACCTGCAGCACGATCGGGTGATGGTGCGACGGCTGGCGCCACCGGGGCGGCTCGAGGCGATCTGGATCAAGCGCATGAAGCGGGGCCCGATGGACCCGGTTGAGGAAGCGCATCTCGTGACCGCCCGCGGCATCGTGGGCAACGCGAACCAGCGCGGGAAACGCCAGGTGACGATCATCGAGCGCGAGGTGTGGGAGCGACTGATGACCGAGCTTGGCGCGAGCGTTCCCCCATCGGCGCGCCGGGCGAACCTGATGGTGAGCGGGGTGCCGCTGGCCGGGATGCGCGGGCGAGTGCTCCGCGTGGGCGAGGCACGGATCCGGATCTACGGCGAGACGAAGCCGTGCGAACGGATGGACGAGGCGCTTCCCGGACTGCAGGCCGCCATGCGCCCCGATTGGGGCGGTGGCGCGTTCGGCGAGATCCTCAACGATGCCGAGATCCGGGTCGGCGACGGCGTGTCGTTCGAGGGCCAGTCGGCGGCGGGGAGCGACGCGGCGACCGGCCAGCGTTAGGCCTGACGCTACGGCCGGCCGGGGCGGGCTAGAGGATGGATTCCGACAGCGCGGCCCGCTCGCGATGGGCGACGAGCGCGGTGAGCTCCGAGTCGGGGAGGACCGTCACCTCGACCAGCTTGACGCAGAGCGGCGTTCCGTCGGCGGGTGCCTGCGAGCGGACACCGGGCACGTGCAGCGTGACGGCGATGACGCGCCAGAGCGTGCTCGGTCCGATCGGCTCGCCGTTGGCGTCGCTGGTATCGAGCTGCAGCACTTCTCCCCGGACAGGGAGCGCCGCGCTGTGGCACGACGCGAGAACCTGCTCCTGGTTGCCGTGCCTGACGACGCGGAGTGTGAACATGCGCTCTGCTTACCGTGGAGTGTGTTGACGGCGCGATATTTCGACCGCGCCCGCGTTTCAGGGTGAGACGATCTGCACCCGGCTCGAGGCACGGCGCGTCGGCTGCCCGGCGACGCTGAGCGTGAGCTCGACCGTGTAGTTTCCTTCGGCGACGCCGTCGAGCGCGATCTGGAGGATGCGCCCGCCGACCGATCCCCGCACCTCGGGTGCGTCCTCCCAGTGCAGGTGCACGGGCGCCTTCGGCTCGACAAGATGCGCGCGCTCGGCGGCCCGGCGGAAGAACCCCGACTCGTCGGGGATGAGGCCGACCGAGGCGGTGACCCGCTCGCCCTGGTCGAGGCCATACATCTCCCAGAAGATGCCGAGCCGTGCCCCGGCTGCGATCCGGCCGTCGATGATCGCGCGGGAGACGACGCTGTCGAGGTCCGTGGCGACGTCGCTGTCGGCCGAAAAGAGGAGCAGGTCGGAGAGCGCGACGCGCCCGCTGGCGGTGTCGCCTAACGGTATGCCGGCGCGGGCGCGAGCGGCGCGCTCCGACGTCGAATCGCGCAGCTCGACCGACACCACCGACGGCCGCCACGGCGCGATCGCGGTCAGGATCCCGCGGGTGCCGCGGACGAACCGTGCGACGACGGGCGGCGTGTGCTCGTCGCGGAGGAGAGCGAACGCCGCGCTGGCGCTGTCGACGCCGCTCATCGCCGTGTCGGCGCTGGCGTCGTAGGACGCGATCGCCAGCGTCGAGTCGCCGCGGCGGAAGAGCGCGATGCGGCTGGCCATCCCGCCTAACGTTTTCGTTCCGTGGATCGGGAAGCGGGCCCGCGCCGTCGGGTCGTTGCGGCGCCGCGGCGGGTCGCCAATGGCGCTGATGTCGGCGAGCGCGCCGTCGTCGGGGGCGAGGGCGAAGGTGTGGGGCCCGTCGAAGCCGACGGCCGTCCCCTGGTCGAAGAGCCCGGCCTGCGGCGCGGTGCGCCCCCACGATTCCGACCAGCCGTAGCGCAGCACGAGATCGCGCAGGTCGGGACCGGTGATCGGGCCGTAGGGCGAGCTCGATTCAGTCGCCAGCTGCGCGAAGAGGCGGCGACTGAAGATCTCGACCCGCACCTCGTTCGCCGAGTCGGCGTAGCTGCCGCGCGCGAGCCAGAGCCAGCGCGCGGTGAGCGAGTCGCGCCCGGCGCAGCTCGCGGCGTGATAGCGATCGCGAAAGGTGCCCTCGATCAGCGGCTCGATGTCGAGCGCGGCGCACCGCGCCTCCGGCGACATCGCGGCCAGCGCCGCCGAGAGCGCGCTGTCGGCAGCCGCGATGTCGCCCGTCGCACGGAAGGCGAGGACGGCGAGCGAGGCGCACCAAGCCGTATCGGCGCGGCAGTCGCGGGCGACGGCGACGGCGTCGGCGCCACGGCGCGCCTCTGACAGATACCTGACGCGCTGCCCGCTGATCCAGCGATCGCCGGGGACGCGGGCGCCCAGTGCGGCGAGCCGGTCGAGAAATCGCGATCGGAGTGTCACGATCGACTGCGGCTCGGCCGGCGCGTCTTCGGCGTCGTCCTGCCAGTAGCACCAGCGGCCGACGCGCACGTCGCACCGGCTCCCGGCGCTCGCGACCATCGGCAGGAGCATGAAGCGGCGGTGCTCGAAATCACTCTGGGCGCGGCGCGCCTGCTTGAGCACGGCGATCGAGTCCGCCGCCGACAATGGCTGCGGCACCGAGTCCGCCTGTGCGGACGCGGCGAGCGTGATGGCGAAGAATGTTGCAGCGATCACTGACATCGATCGACTCACCGGAAATGCGAGCGGTGAATGGCCGCTCTCCCGTGGTGTGCGGCCGGTGCTAGCTTGATGCATCAAGAACGCCAGCGCCGCGGCGCTGGACGCGCGCACCGTCCGCCATCTCCCCAACGATGAAGCTCGAGACGCTTGCCGTCCATGCCGGCCACGCCCCGGATTCCGCAACCGGCGCCGTGACCCCTGCGATCCACCTGTCGACGACGTTCGCGCGCGAGCCGGACGGATCGCTGCCGCACGGCTTCGTGTATTCCCGCTACGCCAACCCGAACCGTGACGCCCTCGAGCAGGCACTGGCCGCGCTCGAGGGAGGGACGGGCGCAGCCGCATTCGGATCGGGGCAGGCCGCAACGATGGCCGTTTTCCAGGCGCTCGAGCCGGGCTCGCACGTGGTGATCACCGAGGATGCCTACTTCGGCACGATCCGCCTGCTCAAGGAGCTGTTCGAAGGGCGCGGGGTGAGCGCGACGCTGGTCGACGCGCGGGATGTCGGCGCGGTCGAGCGCGCGCTGCGCACGGACACGAAGCTGATCTGGCTCGAAACCCCCTCCAACCCGCTGCTCGCGATCACCGACATCCGCGCGGTCGTCGCCGTCGCGCGGGCGCGCGGCATTCCGGTCGGCGTGGACAACACCTGGGCGACGCCTGTCCTCCAGCGGCCGCTCGAGCTGGGCTGCGACCTCGTGATGCATTCGACGACGAAGTACCTCGGCGGACACAGCGACACGTTAGGCGGCGTGATCGTCGGGCGCGACGGCGACGAGCTGTTCACGCGGATCAAGGCGATCCAGTCGCTCGGCGGCGCTGTCCCGTCGCCGTTCGAGTCGTGGCTGGTGGCGCGCGGCGTCCGCACGCTGCCGTACCGCGTGCGCGCGCACTGCGCGCACGCGCGCGCCGCGGCCGAGTTCCTGGCCGCGCACCCGGCGGTCGAGTCGGTGCACTATCCCGGATTGCGCAGCCACGCCGGACATGCGATCGCCGCGGCGCAGATGTCCGATTTCGGCGGGATGCTGTCGATCCAGGTACGCGGGGGCGCCGCCGATGCGCTGCGCGTGGCCGCCCGCGTCGAGCTGTTCACGCGGGCGACGAGCCTGGGGGGGCCGGAGAGCCTGATCGAGCACCGGCACTCGGTCGAGGGAGCAGGGAGCCGCGCGCCCGAGAATCTGCTGCGACTGTCGATCGGGCTCGAGCACCCGGACGACATCATCGCCGACCTCCGCCACGCGTTAGGCTGACACGCGTTAGGCGGCTCGGCGCCGGCAGCGGCGCCGGCAGCGGCGAGCGGCAAGCAGGGAGCGCACTGCGGCGTGGGACAAGGCAAACGGCGTCGGAGCTGTACAGCTCCGACGCCGTTCGTACCGCTCCGCGCTGACTGCTGGTCGCTTATCGCTGACAGCTCGGCACGGACAGCTCCTGCATGGCGCTCACTACGCCCCGCACTTTCCGTTCGCGTCGATGGTGACCGGCGCGAGCGTGGTCTGGTACTTGAGGTTGATGGCGGCGATGATCGCGTTGGCGGCGAGGCAGTGCGTCTTCCCCGTCGGGTGCGCGCCATCGAGTGAGATGTACGTTCCGAACGGTGCGGTCCCGTTGGTGAAGTCCGGGAGCGTCGGGATCGCGCCGTTCGCCCGCAGCGCGTAGAGCAGCGGGTTCGGGTCGAGGTATGCGAACCCGGCGCTGTCGGCCTTGTTGGCTATGTAGGAGTTGTAGCGCGCGATGTCGGTGTTGAAGATCCGCTGCTCGGTGCTGTCGAGGACGAAGTAGTCGCCAACCGGGGCGGCCGGGACGTTCTTCTGACAGCTGATGAGCGCCGGGAAGGTGCCGGCCCTGATCTGCCCCGCGATGCCGTAGGAGATGAGGGCATGCGAGCCGACGCAGTTGGCGAGGACGGTCGTCGCGCTTCCGGCAATCGCGTCGAACTTCGCCTTGAACGTCGGGTTCGTCAGCAGCGACTCGGCCGGGAAGAGCGCCGGGATTGCCGTGACGTTGACGACGCCGATGAGAATTCCCTTCAGGTCGGGCTGCGCCTTCAGCTGGTCGACCATCTTCTTGTAGTTCGCGCGGAAGGTGGTCGTGTCGGTGATGCCGGCGGTGTTCAACGCGGTCGTCTTCACCGCGACGCCCTTCGTCGCCGCGTCGAGCACGTCGTTGTTGCCGATCCAGACGCTGACGAACGTCGGCTTTGCGTCGAGCGCGCGCTGGACCTGCGTCTCACCGCCGAGGAAGAGCTGGGTGAGGATGTTCGACGCCGTCGTGGTCGAGGCGGTCGGGTCGAACGAGGTCGCACCGGGAACGGCGACGTTGTTCTGGATGCGGAGCGTCGTCGCGGGATTGCGAAGCTTGCACGAGTTGGAGACGGTATCGCCGCTCGTGCGGATCCGCGTCAGGAAGTTCGCGATCGGCGGCGGGCATCCCGGGTTGACGAGCTGCGGATACACGTAGCCGGTGTGCATCTGCTGCGCGACGAGGCGCGCATAGCTCTCGCGCTGCGTCGAGTCGTTGATTCCGCTCGACTGGTAGCCGGCGGTGATGCTGTTGCCTAACGCGACGTAGCGCTGGAAGATGGCGTTCGCTGCCGGCGTGGGCGACAGGACATCGACCGAGTCCTTCGTGCACGCCACGGCGGCGACGGTGAACGCGACGGCGGCCAGTGCGCCGACGCGAAGCTTGGTGTGATTCATTCGCTTGTCTCCGGAGTCGGCGATCAGAGGCTCGCCTTGAGGCTGAGCGAGAAGATGTTGGCGTTGAGGCGATAGAAGCCGCTGTTGAGGTCAGCGGCGGTCTGCGATTCCGACGTCCGCTCGATGATGCGGCCGCGGCGGCCCTGCGTGTCGACGTGGAGGTAGCCGGCGTCGATCGTCAGGCGCGGGCCTAACGGCAGCCCGGCGCCGACCGCGAAGTTGCGGCGATCCATGTCCGGGAGGAGCGGCGTCACCGTCTCGTCGGGCGCCGGCGTCTTCGTCAGCGAGAATCCGGCGCGGCCGGTGATGTCCCAGTAGCGCGAGAACTTCTGCTCGAGGCCGAAGCGGTACGAGCTCGAGTTGTGGTAGTCCTCGATCAGGCTCCGGCTGCTGGCCGAGGCCGGACCTTTGAAGTTCACCGGCAGGACGTCGAACTTGTTCCAGAGGATGTAGCCGTAGTCGAACGAGACGAGCGTTCCCGTCGGTGCGGTGTAGCCGATCCCCGCCTCGAACTGCCCGGGGTGCGTGATCTGCGTCGAGACCTTCTGGTCGACGAGCGCACCGCCGGTCCGGAACTGCGCGGCGAGGAAGTAATCGTAAGGCGTCCCCGCCGGAACGCCGATCTGCGCGCCGGTGCTCGCGTCGGGGACGACCAGGTTCGTCGCCAGCTGCACGAAGCGCGCGTTGGCATCGTCGTACTTGAAGTTGATCGACGACAGGTAGCGCGCGCCGACCTGGATGCTGTTGCCGACCTTTCCGTGCACACCGACGTGGAAGCCGTAGCCGTTCGCGCTCCCCTTCAGGATGGCGCGCCCGAACTCGGTGCCCGGCGCGACGCCGAGATTGGCGAACGTCAGGCCGCCGGTGTTCGGAAGGACCTGCGACGACAGGTCGAGCGACTGCTGGAGCTGCACCGTCGAATGCCCGAAGATCGGACCGCCACCGATCGACCAGCCAGGCGTCAGCTGGAAGGAGATGTTCGGCTGAACATAGATCGTCGCGATCGATGCGCGCTGCGCGGAGAAGCGCCCCGGGAAGTCAGGACGCCATTGCGACGTCAGGCCGTACGGGACGTACGCGCCGATGCCGAGCGCCATGCGCCCCGCACCGTTCCAGTTCAGGAAGATGTGGGGCGGAAACGACGTCGGGATGTTCGGGCGATACGAGTTGCCGGTGGTGCTGAAATCGGGGGTGAAATCTCCGCCCACCCCCACGCTCGCGACACCGCCGTACACCGTGACGCCCTTCGGCAGCTGCGTTCCCGCAGCGGGATTCCAGAAGATCACCGACGCGTCCTGGCAGGGCGCACCGGTTGTCGCAGACGCGCGCGAGACGGCGCATGAACCAATCTCGTTGAGGCCGAATCCCTGTGCGCGCAGGACGGCGGGCGCGGCCAGCACTGCTGCGAGCGCGAGAATCCGTCCGGGACGGAAATACATGTGCGTCCTCCGAAAGTCGTATTACGGACCGCGTTGCACGACGACGGTCAGCGGGGGATCGAGTGGCGCGCCAGGAGGCGCGACGGGGGGTCGCGCGCGAGGAGGCCCCGCGCGCCGGCACGATA
>Ga0207705_10003379_pt1 | contig 12140 bp, 6 predicted proteins | sample KBSC13metaG_FD_184314 | JGI IMG/M metagenome (GOLD analysis project Ga0207705, IMG submission 184314) | Corn rhizosphere microbial communities from Kellogg Biological Station, Michigan, USA - KBS C1-3 metaG (SPAdes) (version 2) | ecosystem: Host-associated > Plants > Roots > Rhizosphere > Soil ...
CAACCGCGATCGTCGATTTCTTGAAATCGTCCGGTAACGCACGGAGTAGTTCGGGGTTGTGAACTGCGATGTCACCCCAGAACAGAAGTGTTCGATGCAGTGGCTTGAGCTCTGTTGCCAGACGCTGCAGGTAGTCGAGATACACCGATGCCAGGCCGCGGCGCTGCACCTCGGGTGATGTTCGTCCCTTCCCGAGCTCTTGGGTCTCATCGGCGCCGATATGAAGGTAGGGCCCGGGAAACACCTCAGCTAATTCAGAGAACATCTGCCTCGCTAGCGCGAATGAGCCGGGGTCCCCGGGAGCGAGCACCTGGCCGTGTGGTGTTTCTGCCAATGGCGCATAGAGCTCCCACTTCAGTACGTTGTGGAGATGCCCAAACGCCTCCTGCTCCGGAGCTATGCTCACGTGAAATCTCGCAGCATATGCGACCAACTCGCGCCCCTCCGCGGCCGTGATTGCTCCGTCTACGGGAGCAATCAGCGGATTTGAAGCATACTGAAATGTGTGTTCGAAGTATGGAGAGTACAGGTTCATCTTGTATTCGGCGAAGGTCCGAATCTGCTTCTTCAGAAAGTCAAGTGTCGGAACCGGACCGCGTGACAGATCGTCAGATAACCCACGAATCTTCATTGTCGGCCAATCCCGAATGATCGTGACGTGTAGTACCGCAGGACGTACCGAGCTATCGATCAGCTGCTTGGCCGTCTGCGCGCCATAGAACAGCCCTGTAGCAGACGTTGCTATTACGGCGATGCCGGACCCTGCGGGAACGATGACGTAACCCTCAGGGCCCATCTTTTCCTCATCCCACTGCACTCTGGAAGCCCGGAGGGCTTCATGCCCACGCGCGCTCTCGCTTCTTAGCAGATCGATGGGGATGCCACCGGGGCGAAGCTGCAGGCCGCGATCTAGGAGATATGCGCGCAGATCGGTAGCGGCAAATCGGTCCTCGGGATCGGACGACTCGCAATGGAGGGCAATCCCCCGATTAATCAGTGACACCCTGACGTCTTTTTGCTCTTTTGGAGCCGGGATGAGCGCGAACTCTGCACATGCCTGGAGCGACATTGCCAGCAGCACCGCTGGTACCAAGGCACGGCAAATCACTCGCAGCTTGGAATGCAGGACCAATTTACCTCCACACCGCAAACGTGAATATGCTCTGGACAGCGGCACGGTACGTACTCTATACCATTGGAACAAGCGGCTGGAACCGTTACCATGATGTCATGCCTGTGCCACCCATCACCACAACTTCTTCCAACGAGATATTCATGAACCATCTTCTCAGGAACCAACTCCAGCAAACCATTTCGACAGTCACGTTGGCCATGGAGGACGAACTGCTGGCCGACTCCGTCATGCGTGCTGCGCAGATTACCTCCGACGCAATGAAGCGCGGCAACAAGCTTCTGGTCGCAGGAAACGGGGGCTCGGCAGCTGACGCCCAGCACTTAGTAGCGGAGTTCGTCTCCCGCCTTACGGTAGACCGCCCAGCATTGCCTGCGATCGCTCTGACCACGGACACTTCGATTCTGACCGCGATCGGAAATGACTATGCTTACGAGAACGTGTTCGAACGACAGATAGAGGCGATTGGGTGTGCAGGTGACGTGTTTCTCGGAATCTCTACTTCAGGAAACGCCAAGAATCTCTTGAAGGCACTCCGTATCTGCGTCGGCAAGGGCATTCAGACTATCGGCTACATTGGCAACGAAGGCGGAGCGATGAAATCTCTCTGTGACATCGCCGTGATTGTGCCTTCCAAGGTGACGATGCACATACAGGAGTGCCAACTCGCGCTGGAACACATCTTTTGCATGATGGTAGAACGTTTTTATTTCGGTCCTGAGTTTGGGCAGCTGCCCCAGAAACTGAGCGAGTAGCGAATTCGCTGAACCCGCAAGGCGATGAGTCAGGAAAAAAGCGGCCGACGAGTTGTTTTCTCGCCGGCCGCGATTGATCTACGGTTAGAAGTTCAGCTTGACGCCCATCTGCACGATGCGCGGGATGTTCGACTGGCCACTTGGCGAATTGATGTTTGATGAGCTTAAGCTGCTGGTGCCGAAGGTGCCGCTCGAGGGGTTGGTATTGGGACCGTTCGGTACGTAGGTATTGGTGAAGTTGAACGCTTCAAACCGGAACTGGGCATTGACCGACTCGGTGAATTTGAACTTTTTGCTCGCAGACAAATTGCCGATCGGGGCGTTGGGATTGCGGATGTAGCCGGATTGGAAGGGCATGGACGCCAGTTCGCCTGCCGTGGTGTTGATCTGCTGCCAAACCGGATTGGTGCAGGATTGGGTTACGCCGCTGAAAGAGGAATTCGGCTGACGTGTAGTTCCGTCCGCGAAGAGCGTGCAGGTGTTGAAATAACGGAATCTGCTCCTGGTTACGCCGATGCGCGGGTCGGCCAGCAGCCGATAGCCGGAGTTCAATCCAGTCGGGGTACCAGACTGAATCACTTCCCAGAAATTGAGCTCCCAGCCACCCACAGCGAGTTCCATCAGACGATTGTCGTTGGCCATGAAGTGGTGCCCACGGCCGAACGGCAATTCATACACTGCCGAAATCACGAGGCGCTGTGGACGATCCTGCGAACCAATGTTCTTGTATGGCGCTGCATCCTGCGGATTTAGAAATGCGAGAGCCTCCTCAGTCTTGGACCACGTGTAAGAGCCAAGTATTGTAAAGCCGTGCGAGTAGCGCTTCTCTATTGAGAGTTGCAGCGAGTCATACCAAATCTTGCCCACAGACTCTTGCCCGTAATTGACATTCGTGAATTGCGGATACGGGAGCAGAAGCTGTTGGCGCTGAACAGTTGAACCATTCAGGCCTGAGCCGGGCAACAGCCCCACAAAGGGATTTGGCAGAGCGACACTGAGATAACCGCTCAGATTGGCAGTACCGGAATATAACCCGCTCGTCTGTTTAAACCCTGCGGCAACTGCTGCTTGCTGTAATTGCGTAATCTGCGCCGCGCTCAAAACGTTCAGATTTCGCGCTCCACCGGCCTGGTTGTCGTTCGTGTTCACATTCACAGTGCGGCTTCCCACGTAGGATGCATCGACCTTGACGTTGTACGGAAGCTGCTGCTCCATTCCAAAGGAGTACTGATGAACATGCGGTATCTTGCGATCCACGTTGTTGAAGATAATCCCCTGCCCCTGAAAAGTAGCGAGTCCGAGCGAATTGCCCGTAGGCTGCAGAATGCCGGTTGCAAATGGATCGTTCAATGGCTGCGTGGCTGGATTGTTTCCTCGGGGGCGGAATTGATCGGCCGTGGTCGCGCCTGCGGCAGTCACATTGTTGGGGATCATCGCGGTATCTTGAGCGAATCCCTGCGCCGCGCCAAACGCCGACTCCGGCAGATAGAACAGACCATAACCGCCGCGGAAAATCATATTTGGGGCCGCGCGGTACACTGCGCCGATGCGTGGCTGAACATGGTTGTACTCGGTATTGAATGCGCTGGTGGCCTGTCCACCTGAACCCGCAAACAGGAGACCGCCCTTAAGCGATGAGCAAGCTGGACAATTGGCGGATGCGGCACCAGCTGCGCTCGCTAACGGGGAAGCCTGGTTATAAGCAAAGCCGCGATTCTGACGATTCTGGATCTCGTGCGGTGAGCCCTCAAGGTCATATCGAATGCCGGCATTCAGGGTCAGCCGATTTGTTAGCTTGATGTCGTCTTGCAAATAGATCGCCCAATAGCGCCAACGGTAACCCAGGTTGGGCGTGTACTGAATGATGCCGTTGTTAGCAAATCCGAGAAGCATCGAGGCGATTGCAGATCCTTGCGTAGAGCTGCCATTTGCGGTCGGATCCTGCTGGGTCTGGCCGCGCGTGAAATTGAATCCACCTTGTCCCAGAACGAACGACCCGCCACCGGTGTTGTAGTCGAAATCGCGTAAATCAGCGCCGACGTGCAACGTCTGACGACCCCATAGATATTCAACACTGGGTTGAAAACCGATCGTGTTGCTAATACCGAAGCGAGGGTCCCGGGAGCCTATCCCTGTACCTCCCAGACCTCCAGGCAGGTTCACACCATTGTTATTGTCAAAGCCCAGCTTCGGTGGGAGAGTCACAAAACGCCCACCTGCATAAGTTGAAGAGAATCCCAGTTTTGTAATGTCGACTGTAGACGCACGGCTGCGCGCAACAGTTTCGTTGTACCGGGTATAGGAGGCGCGGAGGTCCATCGTCAACCGAGGCGATAACTGCGTCAGCGAATCGACTACCGCGTTGTCATTGACGCGAGCCAGAGGATCCTGCGAGTCGAGCAGAGGCAGCGGATAATTCGTATTTCCCTGATCGGTTTGATTACGACGCCCATGTGCGTAGCGGAAATACATCCGCTCCTTCTGCCCGAAGTTCTGGTCGACACGGGCAATCCAGGTGCGATAGCGGTCACGGCTGAGGTTGGCACCAGTGTTGTAGTTGTTCGCGGAGGTATTGGTGGGAGATGTGGGCTTTGGGAACGCCTGCGCCAGCTGATAGCCCGCTCCGTTGAGCCGGCTTGCCGGAATGATGTTTCCTGGAAACTGGTCCCGAATGCAGCAATGCCCCGTAGAGTCTAGCCGGGTCGTGTATGGATCGTAGATGTTAACACCGGCCTGAGAAAAATCGCCGGAGCGCTCCGCTGCGGTAATGGTCCCTACCAGCCCGGGGCTGGGGGTATCTTCGTTGTACTGCTCGATACCAAACAGGAAGAATGTCTTGTCTTTCCAAACAGGACCAGATGCTTCGCCGCCGAACTGGTCGAGCTTCGGAGCCGCCAGGAACTGTTTTGTGACCGGATCGATCGAATACACCGGCAGCCCATTGAATTTATTTCCAATGTTGTTTGCATCGGTCCAGTACCGATGAAAGAAGTAATAACCGGTCCCGTGGAAGCTGTTCGTTCCGACCTTTGTCCCGATGTTGAATATGCCACCGCCGGTCCGTCCATACTGGGCGTCGTAGAAATTGCTGACGACCTTGAATTCCTGCGTTACCTCGGCACTCGGAATGTAAGCGACGTTGAAGTTCGCATGCGATCTGTCACCAGCCGTGTCGGAATACGCGTCATCAGGTGCTCCATCGATTAGGAACGCGTTTGCCTGGCGGAGGCCACCATTCACCGAATAGTTGATGACATCCCCGTTGTCAAAAGGCCGCTGGAAAGATTGATTACCGTTGAACACGACGCCAGGAACCAGGTTGGCGAGATTCATCGGGTTTCGCCCTATAATAGGCAGCTCGCTCACCTTGGCATTGTCGATCAGGCCACCTCGGGTGGCGGTGCCCTCGTCCAGCAACGGAGTTGTCGTTGTGACCGTGATGGTTTCCGAGACGGCGCCTAGGGTCATAGGCATGTCCAACGTGAGCTTGTCGCCAACGTGTAATTCAACTCCGGGACGCGTCTGGGTTCTGAACCCTTCTGCCTCAGAGGACACTGTGTATGTGCCCGGCAAGAGGAATGAGACAGTGTAGAAACCATCGTCACCGGTCTTGGTCGTGCTCTTTTCTCCGGTCGCGGCGTTCTCAACGGTAACCGTTGCATTCGGGACGGCGGCTCCCTTGGGGTCGGATATGTGACCGTTCAGGGTCGCACGAACTTCTTGCGCGAACATGGGTTCGCAGAGCGCGAACGGGGCGATTAGAAGAGTCAGAGTGAGCAGCGTTCGCACGGCACGAGACATGCTGAAATCCTCGTTTAGTAGAAATTGCAGCGGCGGAATCGCCGCTAGTCTCGGCATTGGTATCGATTCCAATTGCGAGTGACACAACGATGCTCTCGCGCACCCAATGGTGTCAAGCTCTTTTTTATTTTCCGTCTGAACGGCGGTCCGATACGGAATCGGATTAAGGCGAGCTAGTTGCCGCAGCCACAAGACTTACGGGGCACAAGCTCAACATCCATAGTGATCAACCCCTTTTCCGCCGGCCTATCCTCCAACTGCTGAAACAGCAGCTCAGCGGCCGCTGTCGCAAGCTGGGCGACCGGTTGGCGGATCACACTGATTGGGGGATCCAGCGCATCGGCAAGCTCGAAGTCGTCATACCCGAGCAAGGCCACATCGCCCGGTATGGATAAACCAAGGCCTTTGAGAATTTTATAAGCAAACACCGTTGTCGAATTCTTGGTTGTGAAGACCGCGTCGATGCGCGGCTTCTGACTCAAATGGTTACGGAGCGCGAGCTCAGCCGACTCGTAATCCTGCACATGGAACTCCGCAAGGTACGGTAATCCGGCCTTCTCGATTACGTCTTTGTGGCCCTGGAAGCGTCGTTTGCTGGTAAACAGCTGCGGGTCACCTCCGAGGCATAAGATTCGGCGATATCCATGGTCGATCAGGTGCCGTGTTGCGGCCTTGGCCCCCCCATAGTTGTCCCCAAGCACCGTTGGTATCGGACTGCCTTTGATAGGCCGGTCCAGACAGATTGTGGGAAATCCGGCCTGTTCGAACAAACTCCTGTCGGTCATGGACGATGGCACAAGGATGAGCCCATCCACTCTTCGCTGAATGAGTGTGCTCATCTGTTCGCGCTCGTGCTTAGGATCGTTGTTCGATGTCGCCAAAAGAACCAGCGACCCACGCTTTCGCGCTACTTCTTCAATTGCCGCGGCTGCACTCGAGAAGAACGGATCTGCGACGCTCGGTACAACCAGGCCTATGGTCTTGGTCTTCGCACCCTTCAGGCTTCTCGCCGCATGGTTCGGGTGGTATCCAAGTTCCCGAATGGCTGCAGAGACAGCGGCAAGAGTAGACGGACTAACGTTCCGGCCTCCATTGATGACGCGCGATACAGTCGCGGCACCTACGCCCGCTTTTCGGGCCACATCCTGCAATGCCGGAACCAATCTTTGCTTCTTTGCCATTTTGACGTGTTCTTTCCGTGCCCAATCCGCTTCCCGATTACCGTACATGTTCTAAGCGACGAATTCATCTTTTATCTGTACGTGCCGGCGTTCGTTCGCTGCTCGCTTCCCTCAAACCTGAGGGAGGCAAATCCTGAGCCCCGCTGCCCCAGTTTCGGTTTGGGACTGACTGCATCCTCAGCACGAGCGTGCCTCCCTTTTCAACTTCTTGATGCGTGAACCAAGCTCGTTGTAGCGGCTTCCCATTCAGCGTCGCAGACCCAATGTACTTATTGCTGCTTGAAACACCACTGGCAACCACTGTAAAGACGCGCCCGGCTCCTAAGGCAATTTCAGATCTCGGAAACAACGGCGTCCCAATCTCATAGATCGGCGATCCGGGACACACCGGGTAGAACCCCAGAGCGCTGAAGACATACCACGACGACTCCGCCCCTCCGTCTTCATCTCCCGGCAACCCATCGGGAGAGTCACTGAACTGCGTGTCGAGCAACTGCCTTATCCGGAATTGCGTCTTCCACGGCTCTCCGGCAAAGACATAGAGGTATGGGATGTGAAATGCAGGCTCATTGCCCTGCGCATACATTCCCACCAGCCCGGTCATGTCCGGAAATTGATTCAGAAAAATGCGCTTCGATGTGTCCGGGACAGTTTCAAACAGATCGTCGAGCTTTTTCGCGAATGCTTTCCTTCCGCCCATTAGGCCGATCAGACCACCGATATCGTGTTGCACATCAAAGGTGGCGATCCACGCGTTTACTTCAGTAAAGTAATCGCGACCGCCCTGCCCCCCTGTTGCCTTCGGATCAAAACCAATTACCCACTCGCCATCTGCAGTCCGCGCCGAAATGAATCCTATCCTCTGATCGAACAGCTTGCGGTAGTTCAGCGATGAGGCACGAAACTCCGCCGCGTCGTCGCTATGTCCCAAAGCCTCGGCAAGTAACGCAATGCACCACGCATCGTAGCTCGCGCCCAACGTCACGGATGTCGCCTGTCGCCTCTCGTACGGATGCACCTCGGGCACCGTCTCCGGTTCGCCTGGGTTCAGAGCTGCAAAGTAGCCGTGCTCTCGATAGAACTGATCCAGAGCCGTGGCCGGACCGCGCCTCCACGGCAACATTGTGCCTTCGAGCGCATTCTTCTTGAGACCTTCATATGCCGCTTCGAGATCGAAGCCTCCCAGTCCTTTCGCGTAGCCGTCCGCAATCAGGGCGGCCGCATGCTGGCCAACCATAGCGGGGCCTTCTCCTGTGATGGATGGAAATGAAGGCATCCACCCGCTCTGCTGATACATCCGCACATATGAGTTCAATACATCGTCTTCTACCTTGGGCTCGATCAGCATTTGCAATGGGTGCATGCTGCGATATGTGTCCCAGAGTCCGTCACCCACGTAGAAGTGACGCCCTTCGGCAACATGCACCTGTTCGTCGAATCCGCTGTAATACCGATCGTCTTCCGTGACATCGGTCAGCCGCATCATGCTGCGATACAACGCCGTATAGAAGACTCGCCACTGACTTTCCGTCCCTCCTTCAATCCGAATCGAACTTAGAGCCTTGTGCCATGCTTCGGCAGATTCGCGGCAGAGTTGCCCAAAGCTACGGCCTTCCATCTCCTCCTTCAGATTCCTTCGCGCCTGTTCGCCACTGATATACGAGAGACCAATCCTCAGCTCGACGGCTCGGTTAGGCGTCCCTCGAAAATCAAGGGTACATACCCGATCCATCGAATCCGGTTTTGGGGCCAATGCTGTCACAGCTCGGCGGCAATTAAGCTTTTCGTCGCTGGCATGCGCCAACGGCTGCTCGAATCGCAGGCGCAGATAAGCAGTTGGCTTTTGCGTGTTACTGCTTGCCTCGTGCGCGTTACCACCGAGCGGAACGGCAAGATCGAAGCCAAGCTGGTCAGCCGCGGATATCTGGCCCGAGGCAGGAAGCAGAATAAAAACCCGTTTTTCCGTATCTTTCGAGAAGTGGAAGCGCATTGCAGCGGTCTTTGACGACACCGTTAGTTCGGAGCGCACGCCCGCATCAGCCGAGTCAAGGGAGTAGTAATCGGGGCGCAGCAACTCGTGTGCATGGTCCAACTCCGAATGCGTACCGCGGGTGCCGATGACAGCTCCGGCAGCCGATGGCATCACCGCGATGGGTCCCATGGCAAGTCCGTAGAACTCTGTTGACAGATAACGATCAGTCAACCCCGGCGTGATTAGAGGGAGGGCTCGTACCATCCCATGCGGCCGCTGAATGAAGGGAGGGACGGCCTGGAGCAAACGGCTGATGCCCCCGATGTTTGGATCGACGTATCTGAGTGGGTCCCGGTAAACTCTTTCTTGCTGCCCCACAGCAGCGTCTCCCTCGAGATACCCGGCCACAAGCAGGCAAAGCACTAGTAGCTTCGCGTCCAACTCAAGCCTCAAGTCTCTGCTGCAGTTGTTCCAGAGTGGCTCCCTTCGTCTCCGGATATATAAACAGGACGACGAAGAACTGAACCACCATCATGACAGCGAAGAACAGAAACGGTGCGCCGCCAGAAGTTCTCGCCACGATCGGGAATACTGCCGCAATAATTGCGTTCATCACCCAGTGCGAACCGCTCCCGAGACTCTGTCCCTTGGACCGCACCTTTGTTGGAAAGACTTCCGCGATATATACCCAGATCACCGCGCCCTGCGATACTGCGAAGAATCCGATGTACGTCGCCAGCAGCCACACCAAGAGGGCCTGGTGGGACTGCGTGAAGAAGATCGCTGCCACGCCCGCCAGACAAAGGCCCGTCCCGACTGAGCCGATCAGCAGGAGCGTCTTGCGACCCAGCTTATCAATCAAGGCCATTCCAATGAATGTAGCGATGAAGTTCATTCCGCCAATCAGTACAGACTGTGCGTTTCCAGATATCCTGCTGAATCCTGCAGCTCGGAAGATGTCTCCGGCGTAATAGAGGATTGCATTCACACCCGCAAGCTGGTTGAACATTCCGATTGAGATCGCGAGGAAGATAGGCAGCTTCAGCGATCGTTGGAAGAGCGGCTCTTCCTTCTTCCCTCTTTCCTGGTGGAGAGACGCAACGATTTCCGCAAGTTCCCTTTCGGGGGCCGGCGATCCCACTTTCCTAAGGACATCCAAAGCCTCCACCGTTCGCCCTTGCGCGATCAGCCAACGCGAGCTCTGTGGAATCGTAAACAGCATTATCAGAAACAATAGCGCCGGTAGACCGGCGATTCCCAACTCCCACCTCCACTCTGCGGCACCTAATCCCATCGAGGAGATCACGTAGTTCGAGAGGTATGCCACCAGGATTCCTGCGACGATATTGATTTGGAACACGCCCACCAGGCGACCGCGCCACGCTGCCGGTGCCAGCTCGGCAATGTACACAGGCCCAAGCACGGAAGATCCCCCGATCCCTAATCCCCCGATGAAGCGGAACACCATGAGGGACGGCCAGTCCCACGCGACAGCGCAACCGAGCGCGGAAACCAGATACATCACGGCCATCACACGCAGGGCGTTACGCCCACCCATCCGCTGGCCCATGAGTCCGGCGATCAGGCAACCCACCACGGTTCCCCACAGAGCGATAGAAACTGTTTGCCCCAAGGCTGCCGGGCTCAGATGAAACAGTGTCGTTAACTGTCCGGTCGTCCCGGAGATCACGACTGTGTCGAACCCAAACAACAGGCCCCCCAAAGCACCCACAGCAGTGCTCCTGATCAAATGCGAAGTGATCTGCATCCTGTCCTCGTAACTTAGGTCACCCCGCAGAGTGCGTGGCTTTGGAATCGATTCCGACTGTACATCAAGCCCCCCGCCGGCGGAAGTGTTACGGCGCGCCGCTTCTCAGCGGTACATTGACGCTCGAGGTAAATTACTCTTCCGGTGGCCACCTAGGGCCGGATCGGGCAAACTCGCAAAGGACGTAGGCAGACAACCCCACAAACCCAAAGATGCTTTGAGAATCTTCGATGTTAAAGGCGATTTCTACGTGTTTTGAGTGCTCTCAACTCGTCCCGCTAGCAGTGTCGTTTCGCTCTAAGGCTGCTTTCTTTGCCTCTCCGAGCGCAAGTTTGTGAGCTGTTTCTGGAGCTCTCCGCGTTTGCATCTTTAACTTGGCTATACAACCCGGCGGCGGCCAATCTGTTCGGCTCACCATTCCGCGAAGCTCAAGCGCATATCTGATTCGGGGCTGCGAGCAAATAGCGATCGAAACGCGATCGCAACTAACCCGAAGAGAGCTGCAGAATTGCCGTACTAAAGGCTAGTGATCTTCAATCGCACGCTCCAACAAGAAACGTCGGTTCGCCGCCAGGTCTGTCATAAGCAACCTGCGTGAGCGTCAAAGGGTGATAGCGGATCTGGGAGAGAACGCCAGTTTTGCTTCGCAACTCCCCGGCGCGATTTTCATCCCCGCACGTGGAGTACGTAGCTGCACCCCTGCCGGAGTGTCATACGGTCTTTCGGCGGGCAACTCTGACCGCGTTCGTGGCGCAGGCTTTACCTCTAAGCTTCCGCAATCTTGCGGATTGCAGTAACGCGCGAACCATACAGTCTCGGGCGGTCTATCCAGTAAGGTGACGCACATCACACACTCAATCTGGCCTGCTCCCCTGCATCTGCACATACGCAGGATGATTTCGGAGCAGGAGAGCAGGTACCAGATTGGCGGCGCATCAGTTTCAGAGCCAACGTACGTTGCAGTCGTCCGGGAGGTATTTAACGGACTGGGAACCGATATACGTTGACGCTAATCGGCGCCACGGTGAGGGTCTGCGGAGCGGAAGCTATTGGTATCTCCTTCACTTGGACTTGCTGAGGCGCACCCGCGCGATTCACGGCATCCAGGCTGCTGGCGGTCAACTGCCACAGCGTGGATGGCCCACCTAGCGCAACGCCATTCAGTTCCACCTTCTGTTCCGAGTCCGTCGCGTTCACCACCGAGACGGTCATGAACTTGTGGTCGGAAGAGATCGCCGCAAACACATCGAGCGGGTAGGTTGGACTGCCGGAGCTGACCTTCGGCTCATCGACATACGCTGGGTTCTCCTGCGGTTGCGGCGAATTACCCGAGACTCCAACGGGGATCAATCCTGGGAAATGTTCGCCATAGAGTTGGTAGACCAGCCCAAGTGCATTGATTGTCGACGAGGTCGGGGTGATGTCGAGTGACGAGGTGCCCATGGTATGCGCCGCCATCGTGAGGAAGTCCGAATGACGCATCATTTCATTGAACAGCATTCCGTACGCCAGGGCCGATTTTAGATTCGGA
>Ga0207705_10003381_pt1 | contig 12137 bp, 12 predicted proteins | sample KBSC13metaG_FD_184314 | JGI IMG/M metagenome (GOLD analysis project Ga0207705, IMG submission 184314) | Corn rhizosphere microbial communities from Kellogg Biological Station, Michigan, USA - KBS C1-3 metaG (SPAdes) (version 2) | ecosystem: Host-associated > Plants > Roots > Rhizosphere > Soil ...
TGTCGAACGGCAAGTCGGCCCGGGCCTTCTCGATCGCTCGATAGTGGGCGAGCATCTCCTCGCTGCTGTTGCAGCGGAGAAGCAGGTCGGCGACGGGGAGTCCGAAATCTTCGATCCGCTTCATCGCCTGATACTGCGTGTCCGCGAGCGGTGCGGATAGCTCTCCCCAGCCGTGTGCGAGGAAGCGCAGCGGGCGTGCAGCGGTGATGGCCGCGTCCTTCTGGCGAAGCGACCCCGCCGCAGCGTTGCGGGGGTTGGCGAAAGTCTTCCCGCCCGCGGCCTCCTGCCGCTCATTCAGCGCCTCGAAGTCGGCCTTCGACATGTAGACTTCGCCGCGGACCTCCAGCACATCGGGGATTTCTCCCCTCCCTTCTAGGGAGGGGTCGGGGGTGGGTATTCCAACGTTCGACCCACCCCTCGATCCCCTCGCTGCCCGGGAGGGGAAGAGAGTCTGGGGAATGTCCTGGATCGTCCGCACATTGGCGGTGACGTCCTCGCCAACCGCGCCATCACCGCGAGTCGCGGCAAGCACCAGCTCGCCTCGTTCGTAACGCAGGGAACAGCTCAGGCCGTCGATCTTGGGCTCTGCCGTGAACGCGACAAAGGCGTCGACCGGAAGCGCGAGAAAGCGCTTTACCCGAGCGACGAACTCCTCGACCTCCTCGGCCGAAAAGGCGTTCTCGAGGCTGAGCATCGGCCGCGCATGCCGGACCTTAGCGAGCGCGCTGGTCGGCGCTGCACCCAATCGCTTCGACGGAGAATCGGACCGAACCAGCTGCGGAAAGCGCTCCTCCAACTCGCGGTTCTCGCGGACCAAGGCATCATAGTCGGCGTCGGAAATCTCCGGCGCGTCCTGGTCGTGGTAAAGCTTGTCGTGCCGGGCGATCTCCTTCGCCAGCCGCATCAGGCGGTTGGCGGCGTCGGCCTCGGTGAGGGTCTCAGCCAAACAATTCCTCGAGCAGGTTGATGAAGCTGGTCCAACTCCGCTCTGCGGCGAGCGCGTTGTAGGCAACGCCGTCGATCTGGAGCTCGCTGGCATGTGGGTTGGTGAAGCCGTGGCCGACATGGCCGTAGGCGTGGATCTGCCAGTCGCATCCGGCCTCGGTCAGCTCGTTGCCCAGCGCCACGACCTTGTCCGGAGTGACCATTGGATCGTCCCAGCCGTGGAACGCGACGACCTTGGCCTTGATCTTCTCCGGCGGAAGCCCCGGCGGATCGAACAGCCCATGGAAGCTGACCGCCGCGGCGACTTGGGCACCGCTCCGCGCGAGATCGAGCGCGCACTGGCCGCCGAAGCAATAACCGGCGACAACGATCTGGTCGGTAGAAACCTCGTCCAGCCCGCGGGCGAGTTCGAGCACATGGAGCATGCGCCGGCGCAGCGCGGCGCGATCGCTCCTGAGCCGGTTCATCTCGCCGAACATCGTGTCGCGCGGCGCCCCGCGGAACTCCTTGCCGAACAGGTCTGCGACGAACGCATTGTAGCCGAGCTCGACCAGCTGGCGTCCGAAGCCGATCTCCAGCTCGGTCACGCCCATCACCGTAGGGACCATGATCACGGTCGGTCGAGCCTCACCGTCGCGACGCCCGACAAAAACGCTCTCCAGGCTTTCGTCCTCGAAATTGTGCGGGACCGCGCGGTGCTTACTCATGACATCTCCCTTGCCAATACGGCCAGCTTCGCCACCGTATTCATGTTGCGCGCAGTTCCCGCCTCGGCAGCGGGAATTCGCAGGCGCGAGCGCCCGATACCCTTTTCGCCGTACGCGACAAAGACCTCGCGGACGCCCGCCGCGACGCGCTCGTCCTCCGCTAGATTGCGAACGCTCTGCAGCAAGTCGGCGGGCGGCGCTTCGTTCATGAAGAAGGCCTGGACCTGGTTTGCCGCCTGACCCGTGAACGGATTCTCACGAACGACGGCCTCCATCTCGTCGGCCGTACGGAGCAACACGCGCACGTCCTTCGACATGTGCGCCCGGAGCTCCTGCTCCAACATGCGACGAAGCTTCTCTTCGGGCTCGTCGCTGGTGAAGAGCAAGTTGCCGCTGGCAATGAAAGTGCGAGCGTTCGTGAGACCGAGGTCGTCGGCTATTCGTTTGAGGTCGGCCATTTTGAGCGTGCTCTTGCCGACGAGGTTCACGCCGCGGAGCAACGCTACGTAGGCAGTCACGCGGCGTCCAGCAGACGCGATGCCTGCGCCCGGGCCTCCTCGGTGATCGAGGCTCCGGACAGCATGCGGGCGATCTCCTCGCGACGCTCCTCGGCCGAAAGCTTGCTAACGCTGGTGCGCGTGCCGTCTTCCCCGTGGCTCTTCTCGATCCGGTAGTGATGCGACGCGCGGGCGGCGACCTGCGGCGAGTGGGTAACGACCAGCACCTGGCTCTGCTCGGCGAGGCGCGCGAGCCGTTCTCCAATGGCGCTCGCGACTGCGCCGCCGACTCCGCGGTCTACTTCGTCGAAGATCATCGTCGCCGCGCTCCCGGCCTCGGCAAGCGCGACTTTGAGGGCAAGGATGAAGCGCGATAGCTCGCCGCCGGACGCGATTCGGGTTAGCGGCCCGAACGGCGCGCCGGGGTTCGTCGAGACTTCGAACTCTACCCGATCGGTGCCGGAAGGGCCGGGTTCCGCAGCAGCAACCGTCGTCCGGAAGCGCGCCGCATCGAGCTTGAGCGGCGCAAGCTCCGAGGCGACCGCGGCATCGAGCCGTGCCGCAGCTTCGTGCCGCTTCCTGCTCAGCGCATCGGCGGTCACCGAATAAGCTTCGCGAGCGACAACGAGCTGCCGGTCGAGCGCCTCAATCTGCTCGCCGCCGGCCTCGATCGCCGCGAGCTGCTCTCGCATCCGCGCGCCGAGCTCCGTGAGCTGGTCGGGTTCCACGCGGTGCTTGCGCGCGAGGCCCCGGATATCGAACAGCCGCGCCTCGACGCCTTCGAGACGTTCCGGATCGAAGGCCATCGCATCGGCGGCGCGGGTGATCCGGTCCTCGGCCTCGCTCGCCTCGATCAGCGCCCGGTCGAGCGCCGCGAGGGCTTCGGCAAGCAGCGGATGGTCGGCCGCACCGCGCTCGATCCGCCTTGCCGCCTGCCGCAGCTGGGCCACAGCGCCCTCCGGCCCGCCGAGCAATTCGTCGAGTCCGGTGAGGGACTCTCCCGCCTTGAGTCCCGCCTGCATCGCCGCGCGCTCTTCGGCGAGGCGCGTTTCCTCGCCCTCCTCGGGGGCGAGCACATCAATCTCGGCCACGGCATGTTCGAGCCATTCCCGGTCCCGCTCGGCGGCAGCGGCAGCGGTTCGTGCTTCGAGCAGCTCGGCTTCGATCCGGGTGACGTCCGCCCAAGCCTGTTCGAGGGCGCCCGTGTCGAGCTTGCCGAAGGCGTCGAGCAGGTCGCGGTGGCCCTTCGGATTGAGCAGCCCGCGATCGTCGTGCTGGCCATGAATCTCGATCGCGAGCGCGCCGATGTCGCGGAGCAGGCCCGCGGGCACAGTGGCGCCCGCTACGAAAGCTCGGCTTCCGCCGTCGCTCCGCAACGTCCGCCTAAGGATCAGCGCTTCACCGGCCTCGCCTGCGATGCCCTGCGCGTCGAGCAGACCGATCGCCGGATGATTACCAGGCAGCTCTATCTCGGCCGACACCGACGCCGCCTCCTGCCCCGAGCGGACCAGCCCCGTGTCCGCCCTCGCACCGAGCGCCAGCCCGAGCGCGTCGAGCAGGATTGACTTGCCCGCGCCGGTCTCGCCGGTGAGCACCCCGAGGCCGGGCTCGAACTCCAGCTCGAGCCTCTCGACGAGCACGATGTTGTGGATCGCGAGCTGCCTCAACATCTGAGGAGCAGCTCCTCCGGGGTCACTTCCGTGAAGCCGTCCGCCGCTGGGTCAGCTGCCGGTCGCGGCCCAACAGGCGCAGCGCCTGCTTGTACCAGCTGGTCTCCGGATAATTCCGGCCGAGCACCGCCGCGGTCTTCTGCGCCTCCTCCGGCACGCCGAGCGCGAGATAGCATTCGACCAGCCGCTCGAGCGCCTCGGGCGTCTGGGTGGTCGTCTGGTACTGGTCGACCACGCTGCGGAAGCGGTAGCTGGCCGCGAGCCACTGGCCTTCGCGTTGATAGAAGCGGCCGATCTCCATCTCCTTGCCGGCGAGATGGTCCTTGATCAGGTCCATCTTCAGGCGGGCGTCCTGCGCATAGCGGCTGTCGGGATAGCGGCGGATCAGCTCGCCGAACGCGTCGGACGCCTGCTGGGTGTTGCTCTGGTCGCGGGTGACCTCGTCGATCTGCTGATAATAGCTCATTGCGATGAGGTACTGCGCATAGGGCGCTTCGACATTGCCCGGGTGGATCGTCAGGAAGCGCTGCGCCGAGCTGATCGCGTCGGTATATTTCTGCGCGAGATAGTAATTGAACGCGCTCATCAGCTGCGCGCGGCGGGCCCAGATCGAATAGGGGTGCTGGCGCTCGACCTCGTCGAACAGCTTGGCCGCCTGGTCGTAGTCGCCGCCATCCATCGACCTCTTGGCCGCATTGTAAAGCGAGCTCACGTCGCGCGCGACGTACGAGGTGTCGAGGCCCGTTTTCTTGTGGGCACAGGCCGCGAGCGGGAGCAGCGCCGAAGCGGCGAGGAGCAGGGTGAGCGGACGGGAAAGCTTCAGCATTTAAGACCTCATTAGCGTGGCCTCCGGCAGAGGCCAAGCAAGGCATGGACAGCGAAAGCTTGGCCTTCGCTGAACGGAAAATCAGGCAGTCTGCGCCTCCGCGCCCTCCTTGTCCTCGGTCTTCAGGAAGCTGTCGGGTTGGACCCCCAGCCAGACCAGCACGGGCGAGGAAATGTAGATCGACGAATAGGTGCCGATCACGACTCCGAGGAAGATCGCGATCGCAAGGCCGAAAATCACTTCCGGGCCGATCAGCATCAGGACGCCGAGCGCGATCAGGACGGTGAGCGAGGTCACGACGGTTCGCGCCAGGGTCTCGTTCAGCGAAAGATTGAGCAGCGGAATGATCGCCATCTTCCGATATTTCCTGAGGTTCTCGCGGATTCGATCGTAGATGACGACCGTGTCGTTGAGCGAATAACCGATGATGGTCAGGAAGGCCGCGACCACGTTGAGGTCAACCGGCAGCCGGGTGAAGGCGAAGAAGCCGAGCGTCATCGCAATATCGTGCGCGAGCGTCAAAAGGGCGCCCACCCCGAACTGCCATTCGAATCGGAACCAGATGTAGATCGCGATTCCGATCATCGCGAAGCCGATCGCCATGGCGCTGTCGTCCGCCAACTCCTCGCTGACCTTGCCGGAGACGGATTCGCCAGCGTCGACGCGCGCTCCGGCATATTGCTGCGGCAAGGCAACGCGCAGCTTGCTCACCATCGCGTTGGACGCCGTCTCGGGCCCGGGTGGCTTGGGCAATCGGATCTGGTACGTCCGGTCATTGCCGAGCGCCTGGATGCTTGCTTCCCCAACCCCGAGTCGATCGACCCGAGCGCGCAGGTCGTCGATGTGGACCGGCTGCACGAACTCGGCGCGGACTACCTCGCCGCCGACAAAATCGATGCCGAGATTAAGGCCGCGATAGATGGTGAAGGAGATCGAGACGACGGTCGCGATCAGCGACAGGGCGAGCGCGAGGTTGCGCCAGCGCATGAAGTCCAGGTTCGTGTGATCGGGGACGAGCTTCAAAAGCTTCATCGGCTAAGCCTTTAGATGTGCAGTTCGCGGGGCCGGGTGCGGCGGATCCACAGCGCAACCAGCATTCGGGTGAAGTAGACGGCGGTGAACACCGAGGTGACGACGCCGATGAGCAGAACGACGGCGAAGCCGCGCACGGGACCGGAGCCGAAATAGGCCATGATCGCGGCCGAGATCACGTGGGTCACGTTGGCATCGAAGATCGCCCGGAACGCTTCGTGGTACCCGGTCTCGACGGCATCGAGCAGCCGCCTCCCGCGCCTGATTTCCTCGCGTATTCGCTCGTTGATCAGGACGTTGGCGTCGACCGCGGCGCCGATGGTCAGGATGAAGCCGGCGATTCCGGGAAGCGTCAGCGTAGCGTTGAACATCGCCATGATCCCGAGGATCAGGAAGGCGTTCACGACCAGGGCGATGTTCGCATAGACGCCGAAGCGCCCATAGGTGACCAGCATGAAGACGATCACCAGCGCCACCGAGACGACAGACGCGATCACGCCCTTGTGAATGGAGTCGGCACCCAGCTCGGCGCTAACCGTCCGCTCCTCGATCACGTTCAGCTTTACCGGCAGCTTGCCCGAGGCGAGGCTGACCGCGAGGTCGTGGGCGCTCTGCACCGTGAAACCGCCGGTGATGTTCGCCCGTCCGCCGAGGATCGGCTCGTTGATGTTCGGCGCCGAAAGCACCTTGTCGTCCAAGATGATTGCGAACGGCTTGTTGACGTTCTCCTGGGTTGCGCGTGCGAAGCGGCGCGCCCCGGCCGTGTTGAAGGTCAGATCAATGTCAGGGCGGCCGTCCTGGTCGAAGCTCTGCCTGGCGTCGACGAGCTGGTCGCCCGAAACCATCACCCGACGCTTGACCGCCATGAAGCCGCCGCCCTGCGCCATCGGCAAGACCTGGCTACCCGGCGGCGCACGGCCCTGCTGGACATCCGTCGGATTGGCCGACAGGTCGACCAGCTTGAATTCGAGCCGAGCGGTCTGGCCGATCAGCCGCTTCAGCGCCTCAGGGTCCTCGACGCCCGGCACCTCGACGAGAATTCGGTTGCCGCCCTCGGTGATGACCGTGATTTCCTTGGTCCCCGACGGGTCGATCCGGCGCCGAACGACATCGCGGGCGACTCCCATCGCGTCCTTGAGCGCCTGGGCCGACCCGGTCGCGGTGGGGGTCATCACAATGCGGGTCGAATCGACCACCTGCACGTCCCAGTCGCGGGTGCCGGTCAGCGCCAGCGGCTTGGTCAGGTTGCGCATGCGCTCGACAGCGGCATCGACCTGAGTCGGGTTGCGTATCAGGAAGGACAGCCGCCCGCCCGCCGTCGAAATATCGCCGATTTCGATCTGCGGATCGCGGCGAAGCTCGGTCGAAACCTCGTCTTCCATCGCCTGGAGGCGCTGCTTCTGCGCGTCCTGGGCATCGGCTTCCAAGAGCAGGTGGCTGCCGCCGGCAAGGTCGAGGCCCAGGCTGATCTTGTACTGCGGCATCCACTTGGGCCAGCTGGCACCAAGCGGCGTTCCGGCGATCAGGCTCGGGACGGAGAGCAGGACTCCGAGCGCGATGACGATCGCGATCAGCCACACCTTCCAACGGGGAAATTCTAGCATCGCCTAATGCCTCAGTCGTTCGCCGGCTTGCCGGTCGGGGTCAGCACCTGGCTGATCGTCGACTTGATCACGCGGATCTTCACGCCCTGCGCGATTTCGACCTCGGCCTCGTCTTCGCTGACCTTGGTGACACGGCCGCGGATGCCGCCTCCGGTGACCACGTCATCCCCCTTCTTGACCGCGTTGATCGAGGCCTGGTGTTGCTTCACCCGCTGCTGCTGCGGGCGGATCCAGAGCAGGTAGAAGATCGCGAAAACGATGACGAACGGGAAGACCTGGAACAGCAGCGCCGCAGTCCCGCTCGGCTGCCCGGCCGGGGCTGCCTGGACCATGCTCATCAGAATCGGTGGGTGGGACATTGGGGATCGAGGACTCTCTGCTGAATTGAGTCTCGCCCTAACGACCGTCCCCCGGACGGTCTATGGCGAGACTGGTCGGGGCGACTGGATTCGAACCAGCGACCTCCACACCCCCAGTGTGATGCGCTACCAGGCTGCGCTACGCCCCGACTTGGCCGCGGCATCTAGGCAGGGCTATCCGACAAGGCAAGGCGGGAGGAGGCCGAATGGCCAGGCGGCGGCGAAAACGCGAGGCGGGCAAGTGGGTTGGCCGCTTGCTCACGTTGCTCCTTGCTGTCCCTGCGCTGTACCTCGTCGCGGCGCTGACCGGCTCGCTGGTCCCGGTCAACCGAGGTTGGATCGAGGCCGCAGACGGCACCACAATCTACCTCGCCGACAATGGCATCCACGTCGACATCGTCATGCCGATCCGGGCGCAGGGACTCGACTGGACGAGCGTGTTCCCCGTTCGCCACTTCACCGCGGTCGACCCTAATGCGGGTTTCATCGCCTTCGGGGCAGGTGAAGAGCGCGTCTACCTCAACACCCCGACCTGGTGGGACCTGACGCCACGCACGATCTGGACCGCGCTGATTGGCGGCCGCAGCGTCATGCATGTCGAATATGTGCCAAGCCCGGCCTACGCGGTACGCGAAATTCGCCTGAGACCGGAAGAATATCGGCGGCTGTGGGCGGCAATTCGTAGCGATCTCGTGCTCGATGCGAGCGGCAGGCCCGAACATCTGGATCATCCCGGATATGGCCCGTCAGATGCTTTCTACCGCGCCGCCGGGAAGGCGAGTGCGATCCGCACGTGCAACAGCTGGGTCGCCGGGCGGCTCCGGCTTGCCGGCGTGAAAACCAGCCTGTGGACACCGTTCGCACAGGGCCTCGCCTGGAGGTATCGCAGACAGAACTGGCTGCGGCTTCTCTAGAGCACGTACCGGCTGAGGTCGGCGTTCCTGGCGATGCTGCTCAGCTGCTGCTCGACAAAGACCGCGTCGACCACCAGCTTCTCGCCGCGGCGATCCTCGGCATGGAAACTCACATCCTCGAGCAGCTTCTCCATGACCGTCTGCAGCCGGCGCGCCCCGATATTCTCAACCGCTTCGTTGACCTCGGCGGCGATGCGGGCGAGCGCCTCGATGCCGTCGTCGGCGAAGCTGACACTGACGCCCTCGGTCCCAAGCAAGGCCTGGTACTGTTCGGTGAGACTGGCGCGGGTCGCCGAGAGGATTCGGACGAAATCCTGCTGCGTCAGCGCTTTCAACTCTACCCGGATCGGCAGCCTGCCCTGCAGCTCCGGCAGCAGGTCGGCGGGTTTGGCGATGTGGAAGGCGCCCGACGCGATGAACAATATGTGGTCGGTCTTGAGCGGGCCATATTTGGTGGCGACCGTGGTGCCCTCGATCAAAGGCAGGAGATCGCGCTGGACGCCCTCGCGGCTGACCGATCCGCCGCGGACATCGCTCACCGCGATCTTGTCGATCTCGTCGAGGAAGACGATGCCATTGGCTTCGGCGTCGGCAAGAGCGACGCGGTTGATGTCGTCGGGGTCGAGGCGCTTGTCGGCCTCCTCGTCGGTCAGTCGAGCGAAGGCTTCGGGGACCTTGAGCTTACGTTTCTTGCGAGGGCCCTGCCCCATCGCCCTGCCCATGATCGACTTCAGGTCGAACACCTGCGCGCCCATACCGGGAATCTCGAACGGCATGTTGGGGGCTTCATCGACCTCGATCTCGACCTCGGCCTGGTCGAGGCTGCCGTCGGCGAAACGCTGCTTGAAGCTTTGCCGCGTCGCCTCGCTCGAGCCCTTGCCGGTCAGCGCGTCGAGAAGCTTGTCCATCGCCGCTTCCTCGGCCGCCGCACGGACCTTGGCGCGGCGGCGGTCGCGCTCCAGCCGCACCGCCTCCTCCACCAGGTCGCGGGCGATCTGCTCGACGTCGCGGCCAACATAGCCGACCTCGGTGAACTTGGTCGCCTCGACCTTGACGAACGGCGCGTCGGCGAGCTTCGCCAGCCGCCTGCTGATCTCCGTCTTCCCGCAGCCCGTCGGGCCGATCATCAGGATGTTCTTCGGCGTGACCTCGTCGCGCAGTTCCGGCGAGAGCTGCTGCCGGCGCCAGCGGTTGCGGAGGGCGACGGCAACCGCCTTCTTGGCCTCGTCCTGCCCGACGATATGCTCGTTCAGCGCCGCGACGATCGCCTTGGGCGTGAGCTTGTCTTTCAGCATGTCGGCTTGCTCCCCGCCCGGGGGAATGGAGGCATGATAGTTCATCGTCCCCGCAATGTCGGCAGCATCATCGGCTACTTCAAGCGGGACAGCCTAGCGGGGCCGTGGGGAGGCAGCTAGGCGTATCGTCGATGTTGCCGTCGCTGATCGTCCAGGACGATTTCCTTCGCGATCCCGTTGCCGCTCGCCGGCAGGCCCTAGGGCTCGATTACGATCCGGCGTTCAAGAACGGCAATTATCCCGGCCTGCTGTCGACGCGACCGCTCGTGATCGACGGGCTCGATGCTGCGGTAGCGCGGCTGATCGGAGCCAACGTCCAGCCGCAGCCGGGGACTACCCATGCCCACTGCCGGCTGACGCTTGCGGGCGACAGGGGTATCTCCGGCGTGCACATCGACCCCTGCTTCTATTCGGGCATTCTCTACCTCAGCCTGCCCGAGCATTGCCGCGGCGGTACGGAGTTCTTCCGTCACAAGCGCACGGGGCTCGACCGCGTGCCGACCGAACCCGGCGAGATCCTCCGCGCCGGCTACAGCGACATCAACCAGCTCATCGAAGAGGTGGTCAACCAGGACACCAACAAGCCGTCCAAGTGGGAGCGAAGCTTCACTATTCCGATGCGGTTCAACCGGCTGATCCTGTTCAGCCCGTGGATGTTCCACAACAGCGGGCCAGGCTTCGGCAAGACACCCGAGAGCGGGCGGCTGGTGAACCTGATGTTCTTCGCCCGGGCGCCGCAGCCGTCAGGCTGACCCCTCGACCGTCTCGATCGTCAGCCGGTCGTTGGTGAACACGCACACTTCCGACGCAATCTGCATCGCCCGGCGGGCAAGCACTTCCGGGTCCTGCTCGTAGTCCGCAAGCGCGCGGGCGGCAGCGAGCGCATAATTGCCGCCCGAACCGATCGCCGCGATCCCGCCCTCGGGCTCGAGCACGTCGCCATTGCCGGTGAGGATCAGCATGATGTCCTTGTCGGCGACAATCATCAGGGCCTCGAGGTTGCGCAGGTACTTGTCGGTCCGCCAGTCCTTGGCGAGCTCGACTGCCGAGCGCATCAGCTGCCCGTTATATTGCTCAAGCTTGCGCTCGAGGCGTTCGAACAGGGTAAAGGCGTCGGCGGTGGCGCCGGCAAAGCCGCCGATCACGTCACCCTTCTCGCCGATGCGCCGCACCTTCTTCGCGTTCGGCTTCATCACCGTATTGCCCATCGACACCTGGCCGTCGCCGGCAATGACGGTCCTCCCGCCCTTGCGCACGCCGAGGATCGTGGTTCCGTGCCAACTTTCCAAAGTCGTCTCCTTCGAAAGTTGAGGTGGGAGGCGGCGGAGCGGCTTGCAAGCAGCCCTAGTCGACGAGGCTCCCGAACCTCCTGCCCGGTGTCACGGCTGCTTCCTCTCCAACATCACGCGCGCTCGAACCCCGATCAAGCGCCTGCCGGACTCGCTACGGCCCTGGGTTGTTGTCAACCTTCGCCTGACGCTGAACCCACTTGATCAGCTCGTCGAGCTGGATCGCCTGCTCGGTCGCAATCAGTCGGTCGTTTTCAGGAAGTCGGTCTTCGCCGGCGGCTTCAGCAGCGTCGCCGGGGGTAGCGGAAACGCCGGGCATTGGTGCGAGTCGGCGAGAACCGGAACCGGCTGCGGCTTCGGACTGGTTGCGCAGGCGCCGAGCATCAGCGCGAGCGGCGGCAAGGCGCGCTTCATAATCATTGGACGTCCTTTCGGTGATGGCGGCCTGCTCGGCGGCGACGCGGCGGGCGTTGGCCGCGTCGGCGGCGCGCGCCTGGTCGGCGGCCGCGCGATAGTTCGCGACCGTGGCCGCGAAGGATGATTGCTCCTGCCGGTATAGCTGCTCGAAGCTACCGCTCTGCTTTTTCCAGTGCGCGGTCTCGATCTTCTGGATGACGAGCAGAATCGAGAGAGCCAGGCCGGCCGCGAGTCCGGCGATCCCCTGCCAGCCGAGGAGGCGCAGGATCATTCGCAATCCGCCTCGATCGAAGCACCGTCGCGGCTTGCGGAAACCTTGAAGCGGCCAACCGGTCCGCCGGCAAGCAGGCCGACAATCACCACGATCATCGCGACGATGAAACCGCCGAGCGACCAGCCGAAAATGGTCACGATCGTGTGCTGCTCGGCCAGGCTCCAGCCGCCCCACATCAGGAGGGCGACCATGAAGCAGGCGGCAGCGCCGCAGAATACGCCGGCGGCGGACGCCAGCATTCCGTAGATGTAGCGCTGACCTTCGGCAAAGGTAGCAGGTGCAGGCAAGTTCATGATGTCACCTATCAA
>Ga0207705_10003387_pt1 | contig 12125 bp, 9 predicted proteins | sample KBSC13metaG_FD_184314 | JGI IMG/M metagenome (GOLD analysis project Ga0207705, IMG submission 184314) | Corn rhizosphere microbial communities from Kellogg Biological Station, Michigan, USA - KBS C1-3 metaG (SPAdes) (version 2) | ecosystem: Host-associated > Plants > Roots > Rhizosphere > Soil ...
CTTTTTCGTCGAGTCGAAGACGGGGGGCTTGATCATCCAGCCGTCCAGCGGATAGCCGCTGCCCCCGTCGACCCGAAAGAATTCCGCCGCTCCGCGCGCCACGCTCGCCAGGCGTGTCTTCAGCGCCGAATTGTCCACCAGGGTGCGTACCACATCGTGACTCGGCAGGCGCACGAGATCCGTCGTGGGCGGCACGCCGAATCGCGAGTACGTGTGCAGGGCGAACCGTCCGCTCGGCGCGATATCATAGCCGTGGGAGCCGGACTCGTTCGCGGGAGTCACGCGCTGCATCGGCGCGCTGCCGTCGAGCGGGACACGATACAGATACAGCTGCGTCGGATTCTCCGGCGAGGCGGTGAAGTACGCCGTGCCTGCCTTGTCGTCCACGCCGAGCACCTCGTTCTCACCGAACAGGCTCGCCGGGTTGTGGACGTCGAACGCGCCAGGCGTGACCAGTCGCACCGACTTTCCGTCGCGCGAGACGACGTAGAGATGCCGCCACCCATCACGCTCGCTGATCCAGGTGAAGCTCTTCCCGCCATCCAGCCACCGCAGGTCGTTCACGACGTCCACCCACGCACTGTCCTTCTCCACGAGCACCGGCCGCGCCGCCCCGGTACGCGCGTCGCCAAGGAAGACGGTGAGGGTGTTCTGCAGGCGATTGAGGTGCTGCAGGACGATCTCGTCCGAGCTGGCTGCCCACTGCATCCGCGCGATGTAGTGATTGCGCGGGTCGCCCGGCGTGGCGATCCATTTCGTCGGCCCGCCGCTCGCGCTCACCACGCCGACGCGCACGGCGGCGTTCGTCGTCCCCGCCTTGGGATACTGCACGGGAATCGTGTAGGAGTAGAGCGAGTCGGTGTTGTTGATGAGCAGGAAGTCACGCTCGCCGGACGCGTCGAGCTGCCAGTAGGCGATTCGCCTGCCGTCCGGACTCCAGCGGAAGCCGTCGCGCAGGCCGAACTCCTCCTCGTTCACCCAGTCGAAGGTGCCGTTGATGATCGTGCGCGAGCCGTCCTTCGTGAGCGCGGTGATGCGCCCCGTGGCGAGATCCTCCACGTAGAGGTTGTTCTCGCGCACGTACGCCACGCGTCCACCGTCAGGGGAGAAGGTCGCGAACATGAGCGTGGACGGCTTCGCGCTCGCGCCGCCAAGCTTGCGCGGCACGCCACCGGCGAGATCCACCAGCCAGTAGTCGCCGCGCGTGTTCTCGCGCCACACGCGCTCGGAGTTGGTGTAGACGAGGAGTCGCTTGCCGTCGGGCGACCAGTCGTAGTCCTCCACGTCGATCGGGCTTGATTCGCCGCGCGGAATGAACCGCGTCGCGGCCAGCACGACGGTGCGCCGGCCGCTCTCGGCATCGTACTGCACGAGATCGCGCCAGTCCTGATTGGACGCCGAGCGCTCGAGGCGGGTGTAGGCATCCATGCCTGGCCGCCAGCGCGCGCCTCGGAAGCCCTGGGCGAAGAACTCGGGCGACGCGAAGATGCGCTGCACCGTGAGCGCGGAGTCGGGGCGTTGAGCGACGACCGACGCGGGCGCGGCGATCGCGACGAGCGCGACGAAGAGAACGAGCGGGCGCGCCTGGCGCGCGAGACGGAAGAGCATGGCGATCCTGGGATGCGGAATGCACCACGATACCCGGCTGTAGAACGGCCGGGAAGCCATCGATGGACGTGCCGAGCGTGGCAGCGCGCGCACTTCGCCAGGGAATCAGAGTGTCACGAGGCTGCTGACCCGCCCCGGGCGGCTCGCGACGAACTCCTGTGCGAGCTGCCCGAACTCACCGACGGCCACCAGTCCCACGCAGCAGGCGCCAAGCCCCTCGAGCAGGTTGTCGAGTGCGGAGGGAAAGGTGTCGTCGCTGGCGAGCAGGGGCACGATCACGCGGTGATCGCGCGCCAGCTCCTCGATGAGCGACTGCACAGACACATCGTCGTCTCCAATGTGAAGCACCACGATCTTGTCGCCGAATCCGGCGCTGACGTAGTCGATGCTCATTCCACCGGCGTGCAGCGTTGCGTGCGCACGTGGGACGAGGTGGGGCGTCATTCGACCGGCGCCGGTGCAGCGGTCGCGTGACGGCCGGTGAGCTGCTCGACGAGCTGCACGAGTGCCACCCTCCACGTGAGCGGTTGACCAGGGAGATCCGCGCGTCGTTCCTCGCGCACGCGCTCGATGTCCTCATCGCCGATGAGCTCCTGCCCGCCCAACGCGCTGATCGCGAGCCTCGTCCTCCGTGCGTAGATCCCTTCAGCGCCAATGCGCTGTGCGCGGCCGCTACTGTCCACGATCGATCCGGTGAACTGGAGTACGCTCACCGGAGTCTCGACCGAGGTCAGCCAGGGCAAGCCGACCGTGTACGCCGACCCGAGCTCCACCTCCTTGCTCCCGCGCCAACCATGCTGGCGTGGCAGGTAGTGCCCGACCTCCAGCGTGATCACGAGCAGCCGTGACACCGAATCGGTGCGCATCGCGTCGCGCGCCCACGCTGTCCACTCGGTGGACGGACGACCCACCGAGAGCTGCATCGTCTGCCCCTTGCGGCCGAGTGCACTGTCACCGCGCGCGGCGCAATCGTCGTCCGGGATCCCTGACTGCGTCGCACAGCCGAAACGGACGTCTGGAGGGACCAATCGGCTGGTGCTGGCGCGCATCGACGCCGCTTGTTCGACGCGGACACCGGTGCTGAGCGAATCGAGGAAGGCGTTCATCTCATCCAGCAACGCGCGCATCGGCGTGCCGGCGTCGCCACGTGGGTCGAAGATCCCGGACTGCGCAGCGCCACGCTGATAGACGATGGGCGAGTGCCCGATTCGGCTTCCCGTTGGCGCCGCCATGACTGCGGCGGCTCCAGCATAGTACGGCGGATGCTCGAGCATTCGGTCACCGACTCCGCTACCGAGCGTGGCGCCCGTCGTCGCACACCCGGTGAGCAACGTTGCGGCGGCGAGCATCACGCGGATCATCCGATGAGTGTTCATGGCCGGCGAATCCAGGTCGGGTTGAAACCACCGCCCCAACTCTCGTCGAGCGTGTGGAGGCGTACGTTGGTACCGTCGGCGCGCATCGTGTAGATGCCGGTGACGGTCGGGCCGGCCGGCTGCCAGAAGGCGATGTGGCTGCCGTCAGGCGACCATGCCGGATGCCACTGCGCCCCGGGGAGCGAAATGCGCTGAACGTCGCCACTGGCGAGCGTGAGGATCGCAATCTCGCGATCGCCGGCGTAGATGCGGCTGAAGGCGATCCTCGAACCATCGGCCGACCAGGTGGGCTCCATGTCGAAACCGTCCACGCTGCTCGTGCGCTGACGTTGATCCGACCCGTCGGCGTTCATCGTCCAGATGGCGCTCGTCGTGCCGACGCGCGAGATGGTGGCGAACGCGATGCGATTGCCATCTGGCGACCAGCTCGGGGCACTCATGGAGCGCGCGGTCTCGAGTGCGGCCGTGAGCTTCACCTTGTTCGAGCCGTCCGCGTTCATGACCCAGATCGACGAGTAGCCCGTCGTCCCGTCGAGGTGACGGTACGCGATGCGATCGCCCTTCGGCGACCACGCCGGCTCGGCATCGACGCCGGGCTCGTTCGTGAGCCGCTTCATGTTCATCCCGTTGCGATCCACGGCGAAGATGTCGTCGATCTGGGCGCCAGTGCCGAGCTCCTGCATGGACACGGCGAAGGCGATGCGCTGTCCATCCGGAGACGCCGTGGGCATGCGTGACACGTTGCCAGCATTCAGGCGAATGGGCGCGGAACCGGCAGAAGTGCCGAGCAGCATGATCTCACCCCATGCTTCCGACGTGTTGCGATAATAGAGCAGGTCGTAGTCCAGGACGTCGCGTTCGCCGTTCTCGATCGTTGCCCAGACGGCGCCCGTCTTCCCACCGGCCGTCGCACGGACCGTCACATATCCCGGCGCAATTCCCCAGAGCAGACCCGACGTCGTGATTCCCGCGACGGAACGATTGTCCACCGACCATGTCACCTGCCGCCCATGCAGCGTGTCGCCTTTCGTGTCGAGCACCACGACGCTGAGCTGCCGCGTCCGGCCGACGCCGAGCATCATGGCGCCCGGCGATACCACGACGAACCCGACCTCGGGCGGCGTGACGATCACCTGGGCAGAATCGAGCTTCCCCTCGCTCTCGGCGAAGATCTTCGTCTCCCCCTCGCCTCGGGCGATCACGCGGCCGGTGGCGTCAACCTCTGCGACGCTGGCGTCCAGGGTTCGCCACATGATCGCACGTCCGCCCAGCGGAACCCCCTCGGCGTCCAGCGCAGCCGCCACGAGCGAGTGCGCCTCGCCCTTCGCGATCGAGATCGCTGTTTCGACGATCGCCACGCGCGCCACCGGCACCACGACGACCGCGATCGCCAGCGAGCCTGTCTTGCCTTCGATGGTGGCGCGGATGCTTGCCGTACCCGGCGCGATTGCCGACGCGAGGCCGGTACCGCTCAGGTTCAGCACTTCAGGCTTGGTGGAGCTCCAGTCCACGGAGCGCCCTTCCAGCAGCGTTCCGTCCGCCGCCAGGGCCCGCGCCGAGACTCGGAGCGTGTCGCCGACGCGGAAGGTGTTAGTGGACGCGAGGACCGTGACGGAGGCGACCTGCTTCTCCGGCACCGGACGCGTGGCGTCGGCGCAGGCAGCGGCAGCGAGGACGACCAGCGCGAACCAGGCGCGCAGTCGGGTGGACGGCATAGGGGTATCTCTCCCGTGACGTTGATCGGTGGGGCAGCAGGGTACGGGAGCAAGCTGGTCGCGCCCTCTTAAACGGCGCTTATGAGCGCGTGGCGCTACTTGAACGACGTCACCTTCCGTTGCCTTTTCCCGTAGGAGGGGTAGCATCAGGGACCCACCGCCCCGTCTCTTGCGAAGCTCCCTTCCCCCCACCGGAACCGGGACCTCCGGCCAGCTCGCCGCCGCACCACGCGGGACCGTCGTCGCCCTCGACGCGGCCGCTGGCGTACGCGGCATTCCGGCGCAGCTCACCACCCTGGTGGGACGCGAGCGCGAGATCGCGACCGTGCGCGACCTGCTCTCGCGCACACGTCTGCTCACCCTCACCGGCGCCGGCGGCAGCGGCAAGACTCGGCTCGCCGCTGAGGTGGTGGCACGGGACGCACAGGCCGGCCTGCAGGACGGTGTCTGGGTGGAACTGGCGACGGTGCACGATGCGTCGCTGATCGCGGACGCCGTGCTCACGGCCATCGGTGTGACCGAGCGCTCGTCGACATTGCCGCCGCCCGAGCAACTGGTACACACGATCGGCGGCCGACCGATGCTGCTCGTGCTCGACAACTGCGAGCACCTCGTCGATGCCTGCGCCAGGCTCGCCGACGTGTTGCTCCGCGACTGCACCGCGATTCGCGTGCTCGCCACCAGTCGTGCCGTGCTCGGTGTTGGCGGCGAGACAGCGTGGCTCGTGCCGCCCCTCTCGCTGCCCGAGGCGCACGACCGCGCGCCGGAAGCGTCGGAGTCGGTGCAGTTGTTCATCGAGCGCGCCCGCGCGGTGAAGCCGACCTTCGCCCTCACCGACGAGAATCGCGCGAGCGTCATCCAGATCTGCCGTCAGCTGGACGGACTGCCCCTCGCCCTCGAGCTCGCGGCGGCGCGCCTGCGCGCCCTCACCGCGAAGCAGATCGCCGAGCGGCTGGATGATCGCTTCCGGCTGCTCACGACGGGCAGCCGTGCCGCACTGCCGCGTCACCAGACGTTGCGTGCAGCCATCGACTGGAGCTACGACCTCCTCGATGCGCGTGCGCAACTCCTGCTCACGCGACTGTCGGTGTTCGGTGGGGGTTTCACGCTGGAAGCGGCGGAACAGGTATGCAGCGGCGGCGAGCTCGCGACGACGGACGTGCTGGACCTCGTCGCCGACCTGGTGGAGAAGTCGCTCGTCCAGATGAGCGAAGCCGACGACACGGCGCGGTATCGGCTGCTGGAGACGGTGCGGCAGTACGGCGCGGAGCGTCTCGCCGAGTCTGGCGTCACGGATGCGATGCAGCGCCGACACGCGGAGTTCTTCTTCGCGCTTGCCACGGAAGCGGAACCGCACCTCTCCACGACCTCTCGTCCGGCGTGGGTGCGCCGGCTCCGGGACGAGCTCGACAACCTGCGCCAGTCGCTGACGTGGAGCCGCGAGCACGACGAGGAGATGCACGTGCGGCTCGTCGGGATGCTGCACTGGTTCTGGTTCTCCACCGGCCAGTGGCCCGAGGCGCGACAGTGGCTGCGCGGCGCGCTCACCCTGCCCGCAGGCATGCGCCCAACGCGTGATCGCGCGGCGCTGCTCTTCTCGGCTGGCTGCATCGCCAGCCTGCAGGCGAGGGCCGAGTCGGCGCAAGTGCACCTGGTGGAAGCGGAAGCACTTGCCGCGCAGCTCGGCGATGCACGGCTGCTGGCGTACGCACGGAACTACCGCGGGCTGGCGCTCACACAGGTGATGTCGCCGGAGGCGGAAGAGCCACTCCGGCTGGCGCAGGCGTGGTTCCGTGAGGCGGGCGACCTGTACGGTCTGCGCCTCAATTTCCTCCTGCACTCGAATCATTTCACCGGCCGCGGCGACATGCCGCGCGCCACCGAGGCGGCGGAGGAAGGGGTGCGCGTCGCGCGGGTCTTCGGGCTGGATCGTGAGCTCGCCATCGCGTTGCAGGTACTCGGAGCACACGTTGCCGGTCAGGGCGACGCGCTGCGCGCCATGGCACTCCTCCGTGAGGCACTCGAGTGCATGCGCCGTGATCCACAGCCGCTGTTCGTCTCCCGCGGCCTGGAGATGATGGCCTCGTGCCTCGTGGCACGCGGTGCCGCCGCCGAAGCCGCGCGGCTCCAGGGCGCGGCCGCAGCCAACCGCGAGGTCATCGGCGCCGGGTTGTGGCGGATGGATTCGGCGCAGCTGCAGCCGGCCATGCAGCAGGCGCGCGCCCTGCTCGGCGACAGGGCGTTCGAGGCGGCGTACGCCGATGGTCGCGCGACCGACGTCGACACCGCAGTCGAGATCGCGCTCGAGACGGCAGAGCGACTCGGTTACTCGACGGACGATGATCCCACGACCGATACGTCCGAGTATCGCGTCGTCTCGACGGACGAGGGTTCCACGCCGGCGCTGCGCATCCGCACACTCGGCAGGCTGGAGATCGCGGTCCAGGGAGTGCCGGTGCCGCCGGCAGCGTGGGGCTACGCCAGGGCGCGCGAGCTTCTGCTGTATCTGCTATTCCGGCCCGAGGGCCAAACGCGCGAGCAGATCGGCGTCGCGCTCTGGCCCGAGGCCTCGACGGCGCAGGTGCGGAACAGCTTTCACGTCACGCTGCATCACCTGCGGCGCGCGCTGGGGCACGCCGAGTGGGTAACGTTCGATTCTGGCCGCTACCGGTTGAACATCGGCGGCAGTATCGATTTCGATGTTCCGGTGCTGGAGCAGCGGTTGAGGGAGGCACTCCGCTCCGCGCGACGGAACGAGGCATCGCTGGAGGTGCTGGAGGCAGCCGTCACGGCGTACACTGGCCACTTCCTGGACGGTGAGCCGGTGGGCGATTGGCACCTGGAGATCCGTGACCGGCTGTCACGGCTGCACGCGAGCGCGCTCGAGGTGCTGGGCAACGCCCTGATCGCGCGCGAGCGCTACGGCGATGCGGCGATCACGTTCGACCGCCTGGTGCAGCAGGAGGAACTGCACGAAGCCGCGTGGCGCTCGCTGATGCTGAGTCGCGCGCGCCAAGGCGACCAGGCCGGGATGATCCGCGAGTATCGACGGCTGCAGGCCGTGCTGCGGCGTGAGCTCGATGCCGCGCCAGGGGCGGAGACGATGGAACTGTTCCGCCGGCTGCAGCAGGAGTTCAAGCGCTAGTCATCGCAGTGTGCACCACTGACGACATGGCACCGCTATCGAGTGAGCGCTGCGTTGTAGAACCAGACAGCGCGAGAAAGGCTTTGCTCCGCGTGCAACCGGAATGGAATCGACACGAGTGCCAGTGCCGTCCCCGTAAGCCCGATCGCTACATCTCCATCGTTGGCATTGTCGCGAAACCAATCGGTCCGCGACGCCACGACGACGAACGCCACCGCACTGAGCAGGCCGAGGGTGTTCGCCGTCCTGATGTCGCGTACGTAGCGACGCGTGTGTGTCGCGGCCAGCGGGGGGCCGGCGAGCAACGTGTCCACTCCGCCGCCAAAGGCTCCGAGGCGGCCAACTTCCACGCCGGTACGTCCGCGCAGCAAACGGGGACCGGAGAGGAAGGCGGGTTCCACGCGCAGTGCGCAGATGTCGTAGCTGCAACTCGACAGCGTTGGTGCGACGCCCTGGGCGCGAGCGAAGAGCGGAAGAGCCGCGAGCAGCAATGCGGCGACGGAGAGGACGCGACGTGTCACGGGCGCTCCCTGCTGGGTGATGCGACGAGAGTGCCCGGTTCGCACCGGGTTCGCAAGCGGCTTCTAGCGCTCGCCGCGGCGGGCTACTCGTCGTCGGGCTTCCGTTCGCGCCGCTCGGTGAAGAGTCGCGTCATGAACCGCTGGCTCTCGCCAACCCGCTCCACTTCCACCGCGATCGCGTCGAGCGACTGCTCGAGGTTCGAGAGCCGGCTGGAGAGCTCGGGCGAGCCCCCGACGGCGGCAAGCTGGAGTGCTCCATCAGCCGTCCGGCGTCGCTCCACGACCAGCCGAATGATGTAGACACCGACGAGCGCCAGCACGACGTGCAGGCCGGCGTGGCGCACCTCACCCATCATGCCGGCGTAGACGGCGCCCGCGATATTGCCGAGCGTGAAGAGTACGCCCAGCACGAGCCCGACCGTGAATCGTCGCTTCATGGGGCCCTCCTGGTTGCGCTTCCCTACGAGGGCAATTGCGGCGCGGTTTCCGGTGGCATGAGCGGAGGTCGGTGCGCCAGCGCGGTGAGGCGGCGAATGCTCCAGATCCCCAGGACCGGCCCGAGGGCGAGCATCGGGAACGCCCACGCCCAGCCCACATGCGACACCACGGGCGGCACCGCCTGGATGCTCACTGTCGTGAGCAGGAACCCGAGCGACGTCTGGATGGTGAGCGCCGTACCGACGGAGTGTGGCGGCACGCTCTCCGTCACCAGCACGGAGAACTGCGCGCTGTCCGCGATCACGAAGAAACCCCACGCCAGCGCCACCGGCGCGAGCAGCAGGAGCGAGCGCCCGAAGGTGAGCCCGACGAGCAGCGCGCAGGTACCGCTCGCCGCCATGGCGATCGTGACCAGTCGTTCGCGTCCGACGCGATCCGCCGACAGCCCGCCCCAGATGCAGCCGGCGCCGCCCACCGCAATGATGCCGAAGGCCAGCAGCGATGCCGCCGTCGCCGAATGAACCGACGCGACACCACTGCGCTGCGCCTCCGCCGCGATGCTCGCGGCAACGAATGCGGGGATCCAGGTCCAGAAGCTGTACAGCTCGATCATGTGACCGAGGTAGCCGCCGGTGGCGAGCCGCCATTTCCGCTCGCGCGCCACCACGCCCACGAGTCCCCACGAGAAACGCCGCGGCGGGAACTGGTACGGGCCATCGCAGTAGAGGACGAACACCAGCAGCGCCGCCAGCAGCGCCGCGGCCGACGTCGTGAGCACTACACCATCCACGCCCGCTCCCGGTACCGCGTGCACGAGATACGGCACCGCCTTCCCGACGGTGAGCGCGCCAACCACTGTGCCTACCGCGAGGCCGCGCCGCGCGCGGAACCAGGTGGCGGCCATCTTCATCGCCGGCGGATACACGCCGGCAAGGAAGAACCCGGTGGCGAAGCGCGTCACGAGCGCCAGCTCGTAGCCGCCGGCCCCGAGCAGCGACGCGTTGGCGAGCGCACCAAGGATGGCCGACACTGCGAACAGCAGTCGTGCCGGGATCACGTCGGCGAGATTGAGCAGCGCCGACACCGCGGTGCCGACCACGAAGCCGAGCTGCACCACGGTGGTGAGCCACGCGACCTCGCTTCCCGAAAGCTGCCACTCGGCGCGCAGCATCGACGCGACCGCATTCGCCGCGAACCAGAGCGACATGCCGAACAACTCCGCCGTCGCCAGCAGCGCGAGCATGCGCCAGCGCGAAGGGTGCGTGTCGGCGTCCGCGGCAGGCACGGTGCTCACTTCGACGGCGCCGTCGGCGCGACGATCTTCGCCGTCTCGATGTAGTCGAGCTTCGGGAACATGCGCGCCAGGTACCTGTTGCCCTGCGTGGCGACGAGCTGGTACTTCGGATCGTCGCCATACTCGTCGTAGAGAGAATCCACGACCGCCATCCCCTTCACCACGCGGCCGATCGGTACGAACCCGTCCCGGTCGAGCCCGGGGTTGTCCTTCAGGTTGACGAACAGCTGGTGGGTGCGTCCGTTCGCGCTCAGGAAGGCGAAGCTCAAGGTCCCGCGCAGGTTCTTCTCGCGCGGCGGATCGTCCTGCAGCGGGTGCGCCTCCCAGTACTCATTGCGCGGTCGGTCATCGCTTGCGCCGAACTGCGCGATGTAGCCGGGAAGCACGCGGTAGAAGCGATTGTCGTCGAAGAAGCCCTCGCCCGCGAGCTGGTAGAATCGATCCACGCCACGCGGCGCCCAGTCACGCACGGCGCGCACGACGAAGGTGCCCTTGCTCGTCTCGAAGGAGACGTCGAAGGAGTCGGGTGTGGCGCCGGAAGGTGGTGCTCGCCGCGGACCTTTCTCGCTACAGGCGAGCGAAAGCAGCGAGACCAGCACCAGCAGAACGGGGCTACCGCGGCGGTGTGTCGCCTTCACCGCGTTCCTTCCGACGCGATGCGCTGCTTCAGGCGCTCGCGCGCCGCATTCGCGTACGCCTTGCACGCGCCAGCGTCCACGAGCGCATCCGGGTTGCCGGCGTCGCGCGCGGCGAGGCGCTGCCAGAGCTTCGATGCATCGGGATGGGGCGTGAGCAGCACGTCGCACGGCAGCGTCTCCAGCACGGCGAAGCCATGCTCGAAATCGGCAATCGCCGACGGATACGTGGAGCTCTTCGTGAAGAAGAAATCGTCCGCCGAGACCGGTGTCTGGCTGTCGGCGTACACCATGTTCAGGCACCGCGTGCCTTCACAGGAGCGCCACGACCACGTCGTGCCCCCGGGCGTGTGGCCGCCGGTGAAATGCGCGACGAGGGCGAGTGGACCGACCCGCACCGTGTCGCCGTCGGCAATGGTGCGCACGTCCTTCACCGCCGCGTACTCGCGCGCCACGCTGTACTGCGGGTCGTCCGGGAGCGATGCACCGCGCGACAACACCTTCATGCTCCACGGGCTCGCCGCCACGGCGGCGCCGCTCACCCGCTGCAGCGTGGCGATACCGCCCGCGTGATCCCAGTGCGCATGCGAGTTCAGGATGAGCTTCACGTCCTGCACGCGATATCCGATGGCGCGTATGCTGGCGAGAATCTCCGGCGCCGATTCGGGGAGTCCGCCGTCGATGAGCACGTGTCCCTGCGGCGAGGTGATGAGAATCGAGCCCAGCCCGTGGGTGCCGACCCAGTACGTGTTGCCGTAGATCCGGAACGGCTTCTGCGGCGCGTTCCATTCGGCACAGCTCGCACACTCCGTGGCGCGGGTGGCGGTCGACTGCGCCGTGGCGGCGATGGGAAAGAGGAGCGCCGCGAGCAATGCGACTGAGGCGAACGGGCGAAGCGTCATTCGTCGTGGCGGGAACTGGTGGCGTCGTGCGGCGCGGCGATGGCGCGTGGGACCCTGGCGAAGCGAAAACTCGTTCGCTCGTAGCCGAGCCCTTCGTAGAACTTATGCGCGTCGGCGCGCCGCTGGTTGCTCGTGACCTCCATCAGCACGCATCCCTGCTCCGCCGCCCAGCTTTCTGCCGCGGCCATCAGCGCCCGGCCGATGCCGCGCCCACGGACGCTCGCGTCCACGACGAGCGCGGTCACCCGTCCAACCGGCCCGGGGCGATGCAGCACCGGCGTGGCGTGCAGGGTGGCCACGCCAAGGAGTCGGTCGGTAGACAGGTCGGAGGCGACGAGCGCGTGCTGTCCCGCAGCACTGAACGTCTTCAGCCGCTCCGCGAGCACGATGGAAGGAATGTCATACCCGAGCTCGCCGAACAGGCGCGCGAGCTCGGGCACGTCTGACGTTTGGGCGAAGCGAATGGAGAATGACGGGAGCGATGTGCGCTG
>Ga0207705_10003394_pt1 | contig 12110 bp, 8 predicted proteins | sample KBSC13metaG_FD_184314 | JGI IMG/M metagenome (GOLD analysis project Ga0207705, IMG submission 184314) | Corn rhizosphere microbial communities from Kellogg Biological Station, Michigan, USA - KBS C1-3 metaG (SPAdes) (version 2) | ecosystem: Host-associated > Plants > Roots > Rhizosphere > Soil ...
GACAAATAGCCGTATCGCTGGTCGGCCTGCCTGCCGTAGGCATAGGAAATGCCGCCCTGACCGTACAGCGTTCGCCCACCCCAGTTCATCCCAAGCGAATCGACATGGTCGCGAAACTGATCCCGTTGCGACCTCGACATCGACACCGACACACTCGTCCCCGATCGAAACGACAGGTAGCCGTAGAGGTGATTGGACTTGTTGAAGAAGCCGCCGGTGTGATGATTGTAATAGGAGCCGCCGAGGTTGAGACTGTAGTAGTCGATCTTACCGGTGTAGAACGAGTTCGACTGCCCAGCCCCCCAACTGCTACCACGCGTGTCCACCTCCGGCACGTATCCGATATTATTCCTAAACGCCGGCCCAATATCGGTCATGTCGACCGAGAAGTACGGCTTGCCGCCGAGCGGGCTGCTCGACAGCGACACGTAGTCTTCCGCATCCGACGCGCGGCCGTTCACATACGACGGCACATGATTTGCGGTCATGCTGTACCGTGTCTTTCCGGCAAGCCATCCGAACGTCCCCTCCATCTTCGCAACGAGACTGCTCGGGATGCCGGCCTGCTGATCCTTGGACATTGCAAAGTGGACATCCGACAGGCTGCCGTAGCTCTGAAAAATGCTGGCGACTTCGTCGGACCGGCCACCCGCGAGGTGAGAAGCGGTTGCGAGCGCCGCAATCGTTGTCGGCCCCTGACGCCCAGTGACCTTGACGCCCTCGTCGATGTCGCCGATCGACCGCGAATAGAAGACGTCGGAATAGGGCATGTACCCCGCGCCTTCCGCGAAGAACGGCCGACTGTCGCCGTAGTACTTTTGATTGTAGGAAAAGTTAATGTCCGTAACTTGCTGCGCGACATCTTGGAAATCCGGGTTGACCGTGGCGAGTCCTGTAATCGACGTCGTAAAGGGATACTTGATGTCGATGCCCTCGCGGCCGTTATATCCGTCACCGCCGGTAATCAGGGCATAAGGCAGGAAGATCGGGCGCGGGCGGTAGTCGGCAGGCCTCACGCCGTCGAAGGTGAAGGTCGTCAGATACTGGATCGAATGCTGCTGCTCGTCGCGCGTCATGTAGGGCCACCCCTCCGACGCATTCTCGCGTGACAGCTTGCGCTTCAGCAAAATCCCCATGGCATGCGCGCCCTTGGGATAACGCAGCAGCGCGAACGGGATCTCGAACTCAGCCGTCCATCCGTCGGGCAACCGTCTCGTGGCCGCTTTCCAGTCGCCCTCCCACGTGATGTTGTCGGCGGTACCACCTTCGATGTAATCCGTCTGAGTCCCACGCACCGACACGCTGAACTCGGACACGTCGCGCCGGGTGTTCTGGCTGTCGATGTCCACCGACACGTAATCGTCGGAGCCGATGTCGCCATTGCGAATCGTCTCGGACGACCGGATCAGTTCCGGGTGATGGTCGAGGCAGTGGAAAGCGACATAGAGGTGATTGCGATCCGCGCAGATCCAGGCCTCCGTCTGCTCGGCGACCGCCTGCCCGCCCCCATATCGATAGAAACCGTCCGCATACGTTGCCGTCGACCAGCACGGATCGGAGAGGTCGCCGTCGATTTTAGGAGGATCGGAGCACGGCGCCACCGCAATCGGCGCGGCCTGCCCTGGGACGGTGGGATCCGATATCGCGGACTTGAGCGTCGTCGATCCGCTCCCGAAGGCTCCGGTTGTGCCGACAGCGCCGGCGATGGCGCAAATCAAGAACGCTAGTATTCGCAAGTGACGCTTCCAAACTAACCGAAATTGGGCTCCCAAGAGCGGTAAAACGATTTTGCCATACTTTGGACGCTACAATGGAATATGGTTACCAGGCGAGCGATAACTTAAACGCGCCGAAGGGACTTCGAGGGTTGTGCCTCATACATATAATAGGAGAGCGATCTTGAAAAGTTACCGAAGTCGAGAGGTATTTCGCAGAGTGCTCAATCGTAGGTCGGAAGGTGGGCATTCGACAGAGCATGTAAACTAAGAGCCAGCCTGAGGAGGAGAGAGATGTCGAAACACTATGGCGCGGTCCGATGGTCTGCCATCGCTGCCGTGGCTGTCTTCTTGGCCGCCGTCTGGTTTGTGCTATTCCCGGTGTACGCCAACCGCGTCCACAACGGACCATGGCCAAGCTCCATGCACAACCTGAAGATAATAGGCCTGGCCGACATGCAGTACATCCAGGATTACGATGAGAGGCTGCCGGCGCGCCAGTACGGCGCTGGGACGTCCACCAACTCCTGGCGAACGGCGCTGCAGCCGTACATTATGGCCCGAAGACCGCGGACGACGACATCTTTGCTGCCCCCGACGATGCCGCAGGCAACCTGCCCGACATCGAAGGCGACGGGTACCACCGGTCCTTCGCCGTCAACAGCACGTCGGGACCGACGACGACCGGACCGTTTTCCGACAAGCTCGCCGGCCGGATGACCATGGATAAAATGGACGCTCCGGCCAGCACTATCTGCTTTGTCGAATCGACCGCAGCTTTCAACGACTTCGACGTCCTCGCGCCCGCACAGTTCTCGTCGCCTACCAGCAGTCGCTACTCCGCGGGTCACCTGTTCGTTCGCAAGAGAGACGCTGGGCCGGCGACCACCAACATCGGTCTCGGCGACGGCCATGTGCAAGCCGTCGACCCCATATCGACACTCGGCACAACCGGCACGCTCCATCATTGGGGCATCGAGAGTACGCCTATGTCTCCGGCCGAAGCTGCCACGGCAAATACCGTCATCAACTACGGGGTGACCCACTCAAACGTCGATCGTCAGACGCCAACGCGTGAACGTACATTCTGGCAGAAGATGACCGGCGCAACGCGCTAGCTCCCACCACAGCAGCCGTTCGACCCGTTCGAATGGCATTTCTTCGGCGGTGGCGGGACGTCGAGGGTTGGGTTGCGGTCGAAGAAGCCGGTCGGTTTGAGCATAAAGCCGCACCGATCGACAGGCATGACCGGCCAGTCCTCGACACGTGGAAAGTGCGTCGTGCCGAAGACATGCCAGAGGACGATATCGGCGCCGTCGATGTCGCGGCCCGCGCTCGCGTAAGCCGGCACTCCACCACCGCCGGGATGCTGGTTGATGTAGTCGCCCGCGGTGTACCGCTCGGCGTGAGCGTACCGCGTCACCCACAGATGCTTGGTCGCGAAGCCCGCGCGGCTGTACAGCGACGACGACGGGTCCGCCAGCAGGGTCGGCATCGCGTGCGGCACGAGAGTGTACGCGACTGGTCGACCGAGCCGGTTGAGCTTATTCGGATTGCTGACACGCCACACGCGGCCCTTGTCCGCCGCCGCCAGACGTGCACCTTCCTTCTCGGTGCGCAGGCGCGTAATCTGCTGCATCACACCGATGCCGTGCTGATTGTCCGGACCGACCGGGCACCCGGCCACGTCGATCTCGTCGACCGCGTTGGTGTCACCGTCGACCGCCATATCCAGGCGGGCGCTGAAGAGATGCTGATGCGCCGGCGCTGCCAGACCGGGCGCTACTTCCGTCGCATGCGGATAGCCGTCGCCCTGGTAGGCGGAGGTGAAGATAATCCCTGTCGACTTCATCTCGAACTCGATTGCGCCATCGAGCATGAAGTGCCAGTAGAAGCCGTAATCATAGTTGCCGACTGTCGCGAAGAACGACACCACCAACCGTCGATTGCGGCGCGTCTGGGCCGACCCGCTGAACATGTCCGTGTGCTTCCAGAGGATCCCGTAGTCTTCCTCATGGATGCAGATCGCGTTCTTGATCGTGCGCGGATTGCCCCGATCGTCGGTCACGATAGCGTCGAGGTAGGTGATCACGCCAAGACAGTCGCACCCCAGTTCCAGCGAGTTGGAGAACTTGCCCACCAGATACTCGCCCGCGTCGAAGTAGGTCTGAAAGTAGCGCGTCGGCTGCGGATCGCCATACGGGACGACCATCTCCGGGATCGATGCCCGGTAGACGATCGGGCGGCCGTCGAAGCTGATCTGATGCAGCGACAATCCCTCGCGCGCGTCAAAGCCAACGCGGATCGACCACTTCTCCCACTCCAGCACGGTTCCCTTGAGCGTAAAGCTGACGCCTTCCGGTTGGATGACTTCGATCGGCTTCAGCGTCTCACGCATAGGCCCGGTGAACGCCGGATCGTCGTAGTTGCCTGTCTCCTCGGGAATCGGCAGATCGAGCGCGTCGACCACTTTCACCACCCGCTTCTCGATTAGATCGACAAACGCCGCGACTCCGTCGATAGGATGCGCCCACGCCAAGTCGCCAGGGTCGTTCTGTAGGAAGGCCACCACACGAACCATACGGCGCCCCTCTTCGTCCCCGAACGAACCGGCCGTAAGAGGACACGCTCGGACCTTGGTTAGATCGGTCAGGCCCCGCTTTTGCATCGCCGCCTGCCATTCCGGATCTTCGTGAACGATCTGGTCCGCAAACGCAAACTCCTGATCGTAGATGGGAAACTGACCGTCGACCTTAGGATCGAGCACATATGTCGACGTCACCGTTCCTGACGTCAGCGACACCACGACATCGGTCGACTTACCCGTCGCCTGGTCAATCAGGTACGCACGCAGGCTTCGATCGAATGGCTTGCCGGGTTCATAGTCCTGCACTACGCTCTTCAACGGCTCTTCCAGACCGAAGTACGCAAACCGAGTGCTCTCTGTGAGAAGGCCCTCGCGGACGAGAATCTCGCGACCCGCCAGGAACTCCTCGGCGGTCGCCATGTCGAGCGGGTGACGTTCTAACTGGTTCGACGACGTGGGTGCGGTAGCTAACTCGATCATGCCTGGGTTTGCCTCCTGGAATCAAAAGCGTAGGTGAGCAGTAAGCGAGTTACATTCACCGCTCAATGGAGTTTATTATACCGGAGACAGCTCTCTAGATTCGCAGACGGCCTGGATTTATTCGCGCGAGCCGATGTCGACAGCGCAGACGCTTGCGCAGTCCGGCGATTACGTATACTCTCGTGAAACAAACAGGTATGTTTCCAGCAGGCAGACGCCGATAATGAAGCCAGGAACAAGGACAACGATGTAGGCCCTACCCAGGCCTTGTGGATACAGCAAATCGGAATGATCGAACCGGTATTAGACAGCGATGATACGCTCGAAGGAGCAGGAGAGAACCGTCGATATCGACGGCGCACAGTGTCAATCCCAGGATATGTCGTCGGGATCGCCGACCCGGCATACGGCGACGATTACTGGGAGATCGTAAAGCCTGATTCCGATCCGGTGACCATCACCGATCTGAGCGCGCTCGGCCTTAGCTTTACCGGACGCGCCTATTTCGAAGAGGACGATGCGATTTGGGTAGCGATCGCGCTGGGGGCGGACATGGTGCCCATCCGCGGCGTGGTGGTGCATCGCAGTGACTTTACAGACGATGACGGTGGCGAGACTTTCGGCATCGGCGTCCAGTTCATCAAGAGCGACTTCGCGCGTCCCGCGGTCGCAGCGATACTCAACCACTTGCAACCGCCCGCCCAGACTTCGGAAATCGAGGCCGAAACTGAAGGCCGCAAGTCGTTACTAAACGTATTCAACCGGATTCTGCGCAAGAACATTCGCGTGCACAAGCAGCAATCCATATGATAAAACGTTTTACGTACCGCACAACCAGGCTATATATAGGTTGGAGGGAACCGACACATGGATGGAAAATACGGATCAGAAGCCCAAGGATGGGGCGACATTCACGACCTGCGCGGCATGTTGACCTTCGAGGTGACGTCATGCCTCATGACCCAACTAGAGATCACGCGTGCCCTTAATATACCCGGCGCAACGGTGCGCCTCGACAGTGAACGCATCATCGCGGAGATCCCAATCGACTCCGCCGCCAGTTTGCTTTCGCGCATGTTCACCTGCAGGTTCACACCGGCAGTCTCGTAAAAGAAAAGGGCGGCCCTCGCCGCCCTTTCTGGTTCTAGTTAACTGCCTCGCCGCCGGGAATGAGCCGAGGCGCACTTGGGTAGTCGCCAAAGTCACCCCTAAGCGATCGCTCGGGCCGAATAACACCACTAACATAAATCAGCCCAAAAGTAAGGCAAACGAAAAAAATCGTCGACGTGACGATCATACGTTTTGTCATCTGCAGCCCATCCTTCACTGCGGCCGGGTGTTTTCCTACAACGGCAATAGCCCCTCGATCAGCGCGGCGATATCGTCGGCCGGCACATTTCGGTAACGATCCCATCCCGGGAACCCACCCCACTTAAACGCGTAGCGCAGGTATCCGACGAAGGTCGTGTTGTGACGTTCGCCCGCGAGCACGGCATCGGCCGACGCATTCGGCACGGCCATGCTGTACCCTTCCTCGATCTGCTCCTCCGGGTCCGGCGCTGCTTTGTCCGCATCGAACGGGCTCATAAACAAGCTGCTGCTCAGCGGCTTGAGCGCCCCGCGTCCGCCCAGCTTCGCCTTAATCGACTCCGCCGTCGGCAGCACCACCAATGGGTCCCCACAGACGCCCGCGATTGCCGCCTGTCGACGGTTCTCCGAATGCAGGAACGAGATCTTGGTGTTGCCGATGACTATCTCGTCGCCATTCACCAGCTTCTTGCTCTTGCCGATCGGCATCCCGTTGACCTTGATGCCGTTCGTGCTGCCTGCGTCGAAGACTGTAAACTGATTGTCCATGCTGCGGTCGACGCGCGCGTGGATCTTCGACACCATGTCGTCGCCGGTGAGGGCGATGTCGACACCGTCGGTCTTTGCGCGGCCAAGGGTTGTGATCGGGCGGGTCAGCCGGTACTTCGTCCGCTTGCCATCGGGCGAAACGATCGACAGCACACCGCGGCTCAGGTCCGGGTCCTGCATGAAGCACAGGCGCGGATGCGACCCTGTCAAATCGACACGGCCGACCACTTCGATCCATGCCCGTAGCGACAGCGGCAGCATCACGCCGCTTGCCTCAAGCTCGGCCAATATCGCGGCGTCGCGCTCCGAGGAAGGCAGGAAGACATTCTTGTCCTTGAGATGATCCGAAGTCATCGCGGACACACCCGCTTGCCTGAGGTCCTCAAGCCCCTGAAGCATTTGCTTCACCGCTCCCAGTTTCGGAGCTTCGGCCTTCATCGGCGAGGTCGGACCGGCGGTATAGTTTCGCGAAAAGAAGCTATAGTCCGCCTTATCGAGGCGCCGGACGATGGTCTCGACATTGGACCTCGCGCGCCGCATCGTCTCGCGGGCCACGGCATAGGCGTCGTCGAAGTACTCCCGCTGACGAACCCGCGCGCCGAGCGCCATCATGTCGGCCCAAACCGCCTCATATTCCCCTGCCTGGTATCGGGCCAACAGCGTACCCGGCTCGATACCCGCAACTCCCGTCAGAACCGAGCTGCTTGGTCGACTATCGACCGAGGGCGTTGCGACGCGTGATGCCGGCCTCGTCTCGGCGACGGCCAACTGCTGCTGCTCTCCGGCTGCCGCACGCTGGGCCGGCTGCGGCGACCTCGACGAGCCGTCATCGCGAGGCTCACGCCCACGGCGAGCATTGTAGTCTTCGTAGCCGTCGTCGTCGCGAGAGTTGTTGTTGGGCAACAGCAAATTCCGGCTGTCCGTGTTCGATCGATAGTCCTCACCGGGCATCGCCGGCGGGAACGGGAACTTGACGAAAATCGGCTGTGGAAATTTGGGGAACTTGATCAGAAGATGGCCCTGCGGGAGCATCCGGAGCTTCGCTTTCATCTCCATGCTCAGGCCCGTGTAGGTCGGGTTCTCCATCTCCGTACTCTCGGTTCGACCGAAGATGAAGGTCGAGCTGTTCTCGACGATCTGCTTGTCGACCGCCGAGGCAAACTGCTCCGCGCCGAACATGACGAGTCCCAGACTCCGGCCTCGCGCGGTGACGTCGATCAGGTGCGACTTGAGTGCGGTCGATTCGTTCTTAGGCGCGAATTTGTTCAACTCGTCGACAAAGACGATAACGGAGTCGAGGCCCGTCGAGCGCGTCTCCAGGAGCTTGGTGACGGCCCGGATGCAGTTGCCGAACACCAGTTTCTGGCCGCCGTCGCTCAGCATCTGCATGTCGACAACGAACATCTGGTTGCGGCGCAGATCGTTCCATGGGATGTCTGTTCCATCGGCCTGCTCGGTAATCAGACCTCGATACTGAACGGTGAAGCGCTTGAAGTCGGACTTGAGCTTGTGCCAGGTGGCAATGGGGAAACCCTTCGGCCACTCCGTAAGGCCCGACATCGCAAGCAGCTTATCGATCCAAACAATCATCGCCTCGTAGCTCTCGATATTGCCGCGCTCAATCTCCTCCTTGATCACATACCAGGCGCCCTCGATGTTGTTGTCCCAGTCCGCCGCGCTGAACAATGCCGGCAGGTCCTGGTAGATCATTTGCAGATCCCACCGGAACGACTCGGTGGTCAGCTCGCGCAAACTCTGCGTCATACCGCGACCGCGCGTGCTCGATGGGGCGAAGAAGCGGCTGTTGCGGAACGGGTCAGTGTTGAGGCCCAGCGATTCGTACACCCGCCTTGACCAGGGATCGTTGAGCAGCCGGGGATTGGCCTGATCGAGGTACAGCAGGTCCTTACTCTTGACATTGACCACCAGTACCGCAATCTTCTTTTCCGTATAGGTCAGCAGGGACTTGAGACAAAACTCAAGCGCCGATGTCTTACAGGCCAGGCCGGAGATACCGGACACATTCAAGTGCGCCGCTTCCGGGCCGACCAAATAGTTCTCGTCGACCGAAACCGGTGTGATGCTTCCGTCCGCATTTTCGTAGATCCCGATCGGGACTGACGCTCCGTGGAAGACGCTGTTGCCGCGCGAGTCGACAATGCCGAACGCAAACTGCACGCCACGCGTCGTCGGGAAGTACACCATCGACCGGGTCACCGGCCGGGTCTTCGCCGACAGTGTTTTCACCACGAGACAAGTCGCGACAATGACCTCGGGCACCTCCTGGTCGAGGCCCGCCTGGGCATCGCCGTCGCCGTGACCGGTGTAGTCGGTAATGAAACTATCCGCGTCGCAGACGGAATTGAGTTCGCTCACGGAACCGAAAACAAGTTCCCGAGCGTCGTCCGAATAGGCGACAACAATACTGCCGATGTCGATAATGCGCGCCGCCGCCGCATCCGCCGAAAGCCAAAAATGGAAGCTGCCCGAGGTGTTGGGTTGGTTCGGCGTGGAAGCCGTTCGTCCTAAAACGCCGAACTCACGGTTCATAAGACTATCGACGAGTTCCGGATCGATGAGTTGCTGAAGATCCTTGAGCGAGCGTTTTGCGACAGGGGTACTCATGTGCGGCTGTTGTTCCTTAATCGGCCACGCACGGCGAAAAAGCCGAAATGCGGCGTGGGATAACGGGGCTGAAGGACGTGACAGGTGCAGGCCTAATTCGGCCCAACCAGGCATCGCTCCAGGCGCCCTTCTACGAGCTCATCTAATGATACTGGAAATAACGGAAATCGCGCAAGTATTCTGGCGACACTCAGACGTTTTTTGACACACCGATATCCGAACGCGCAATCGATATCGCTCAGCCCGGCCATTTGCGGACACGTTCTCGCAGAGCTCCGGCCCCCTAGCCCCCAATCCTGAGGGACATGACCGACGGGCCGTCATCGATTCATTGACATTCTATCCAGGAAGGGATAGAGAAACGGTTTAACGAACTATTGCGCCAGTATTGATCTTCCAATCATTGGAGGCTGCTTTTATGAACTTTCAGTTGCGGTGGCGTCTGAGCATGATGATGCTGCTCGAATATGCGATCTGGGGCGCATGGGCACCCGTCCTTTCGGATTACCTCAGCAAACCCGTGCCACAAGGCGGTCTCGGTTTCAACGACGCTCAAACGGGACTCATCTACAGCCTGCTCCCGCTCGCCAGCATCGTGACACCGTTCATCGCGGGGCAGATCGCCGACCGTCGCCTGGCAACGCAGCGGCTCCTCGGCATTCTGCAGATTCTGTCCGCAGCCGGCCTCTTCGTTATGGCGTCGCAGCATACCGTGAGTGGGATGCTCATCTGGATGCTGCTGTACTCGCTGATCTACGCCCCCACCCTAGCCCTCACCAACTCGCTGGCGTTCCATCACCTGTCGCAGTCCGACAAAGAGTTCGGCGCGATTCGCGTGTGGGGCACTGTCGGTTGGATCATCTCCGGTCTTCTGCTGACCGCCGCGCGTACCTGGGCGCCGACGTTGACGCCGCACGGCATGAGCGACTGCCTGCTGCTCGCCGGCATCATGGGCGTGATCCTCGGCATTTTTAGCTTCACCCTCCCGGACACTCCGCCGCAGACGGAAGCGCCGAACCCGCTCGCCTTCCTCGACGCCCTCAAGCTCCTCAAAGACCGCAACTTCGCCGTCTTCATGGTGATCTCGTTCGTCGTCGCCACGGAACTTCAGTTCTACTACGTGCTCACGGCGCCGTTCCTGTCGAAGGGGCTGGGCATCGACAGCGCGCGCGTCCCGGCGACGATGACCATCGCACAGGCGGCGGAGCTTATCGTTATGGGCCTGGTTCTGCCGAGCCTGCTGCCCAAGATCGGGGTCCGCCGCGCCATGGTCATCGGCATTCTGGCCTGGCCAATCCGCTACCTCATCTTCGCCGCCGGAGCGGCGATGCCCGTGTTGAAGCCGCTTGTCATTGCATCGCTGACACTGCACGGCTTCTGCTACGTCTTCTTCTTCGTCGTCGGCTTTATCTACGTCGACCAGGTGGCGCATAAGGACATACGCGCGTCGGCTCAGAGCCTGATCGCATTGGTGGTCCTCGGTGCGGGCGCGTATGTCGGCAGCCTCTTCTCCGGCTGGATCGGCACCACTTTCACCAACAAGGCGGGCGTCGAAAACTGGACGGGCGTGTTCCTGGTGCCGTGCGCGTTGACGATCGTTTGCGCGATCGTATTCCCGCTGCTCTTCCGCGATTCACCGGCATTGAGCAAAGACGCGGTTGACGAGCAGCCGCTAACGACGGTATAATCGAGGCAGAGCGAAAGATTTTTAAGATGCGTTAGGTTCTCACAAACAACTCAATTACGATATTCGGGGCGACGGATCCTGGCACGGGAGTGCGAGGGACCGTCGCCTCGACTCGTTTTACGGTACGAAAGGTAACACATGAACAAGACTACGAAACATCGACGGCGACCACCGGTTGCTGTCCCTACGACAGCTGCCCCGCTAACCACGGCGACGCCGGTGCTCACAGGTCGACAGGCCTACATCGCCCGCCTGAGGGCCGGCGAGACGGTCAGCTTCCGGGAAACCGGCAACAGCATGACGCCCAAGATCCGCTCACGACAGAAGTGCACGTACACGCCGGTTCTGTCCGCCGCCGATGTCGAGGTGGGCGACGCCGTTTTCTGCAAAGTAGGCGGCAACCACTTCACCCATCTGGTTACCGCCATCCGCGGCGTACAATACCAGATCAGCAACAACCACGGCCACGTCAACGGCTGGACAACGCTCGACAAGATCTTCGGCAAGGTCATCGCAGTACAAGATTAGCCAATTAGCATTGGGGTGTCCAGCGCGATAGGAGCACCCATTGATTTGACAATGCGGGCGCAGCGCTTGCTGGCCCGAATAATAGCGGCGGGGAGGATTGCTCCCAAGCCGCACAACCACAATCGGCCGCATAGCTCAATGGTAGAGCCGGCGTCTCTAAAACGCTGTGTGCCGGGGTTCGATTCCCCGTGCGGCCATCAAATCTAACTCAGGAGAAACGAATGTTATAGCCTCGCCCACCACCGTCTCCAAGTGACATCGCATCGAAACACAACGATCACGTGGAGACAATAAATGAAAACACTTAGTAAAGACATCACGTCGGAGTTCTTCGAATCTGCCGACGACTATATCGCCCTCGAGCGTCGATGGCGCGAGCTAATGAACGACCGCGAGCTTCGGAAGCAACTGCGCTGCTCGCATCATCTGCTGTACGCGATGCTTCGCGGGAAGGATTGGCGTAAGGCGTTGACCCTGCCGACCAATGCGACGAAGCTCGTGAACGGCGCGCTTGTCAGCTGGGTCGGACGCGCCGCCTACTGGTCCGTCCGGCAGGGCGACGTCGACTGCCTGATCTCCCCGTTTGGCGGAACCGTCACCGGCAGCGCCGTCACCCGACTGCGGGAGATGC
>Ga0207705_10003396_pt1 | contig 12105 bp, 14 predicted proteins | sample KBSC13metaG_FD_184314 | JGI IMG/M metagenome (GOLD analysis project Ga0207705, IMG submission 184314) | Corn rhizosphere microbial communities from Kellogg Biological Station, Michigan, USA - KBS C1-3 metaG (SPAdes) (version 2) | ecosystem: Host-associated > Plants > Roots > Rhizosphere > Soil ...
CCTCGGGCCGGAAATCACGTACCTGTGGGCTCCGAATGAGGTCCGAACCCACGACGGTGCAGGCTTCGTCCGTCACAAGTCGTTCGAGGAATGGGCTCTGGCCCTGCGCGCTGGAGTGGACGTCACGCCGTCGACCCTCGTCTACGGCAAGGTCGGCTATGTTCGGAACGAACAGCGCAAGGCTTTCCAGCCGGACAACGGCCTCACGGGCTACTACGACCACTACAAGGTCAACGGGTGGCAGTGGGGCGCCGGCATCAACCAGATGATCAGCGGCGGCTTCTACGCCAGCCTCGAGGGCCGTTACTCCGACTACAAGCGCAAGCTTCACTCGGGCGGAACCCATCGTATCACTGGCCTGGTTGGTCTCGGCTACCTGTTCGGCGCGTCCGAGCCGGCTCCGCCTCCGCCGCCTCCGCCGCCTCCGCCGCCGCCGGCTCCGGAGACGCAGACCTGCCCGGATGGCAGCGTGATCCCGGTCACCAGCACGTGCCCGGCTCCGCCGCCTCCGCCGCCCCCGCCGCCGCCGGTTGAGCGTGGTGAGCGCGGCTAAGTCCTAGTCGTCAAATCACGACGGAAGGGGTCGGCCCTCGGGCCGGCCCCTTTTTTTTGGCTTTTCGGCCGAGATGTGCTGATCCGCCCCTCTGGCTATAAGCTCGTTGCCACGGCCTTCACGACACTCGGGGATTGGACTTGCCTCAAAGCATCACGATCGCGGACGGCGCGATCACCTTCGCAAACGACCGTCCGTTCGTCCTGGTCGGAGGAATCAACGTCATCGAGAGCGAGGGGCTGGCGATGGATGCCGCAGGGACCTTCGTCGAGGTCACTCGCGAGCTCGGCATACCCTATGTCTTCAAGGCGTCGTTCGATAAGGCGAACCGCTCTTCCATGCGTTCCTTTCGCGGGCCCGGTCTCGACGCGGGCCTGGCGACGCTCGCGAAGGTCAAGCAGACGTTCGGCGTTCCAGTGCTGACGGACGTGCACGAGCCTTATCAGGCTGCCCCCGCGGCAGAAGTCGCTGACATCCTTCAACTCCCGGCGTTCCTCGCAAGGCAGACCGACCTCGTCGTCGCCATCGCCGAAACGGGCGCGGCGATTAACGTGAAGAAGCCGCAATTCCTGGCTCCGCAGGAGATGAAACACATCATCGCCAAGTGCCGCGAAGCCGGGAACGACCGCGTCATCCTGTGTGAGCGCGGGTCGAGTTTCGGCTACAACAACCTCGTCGTCGACATGCTTGGCATGGACGAGATGAAAGCGATGGCTCCCGTCGTCTTCGACGCGACCCACGCGCTCCAGAAGCCGGGCGGCCGCTCGGACAGCGCCGGAGGTCGTAGAGCGCAAGCTGCCGCGCTCGCCCGTTCGGGCATGGCGCTTGGAATTGCCGGGCTGTTCGTGGAAGCGCATCCCGATCCGGACAAGGCCCTGTGCGATGGACCAAGCGCCCTGCCCCTGGCAGCGCTCAGGCCTTACCTCGAGCAAATGCTCGGCATTGACCGGCTGGTGAAGTCCTTCGGTCCGCTGGCCACGGAATAAATCTAGCGACTGGCTGGGGCGGCAGGATTCGAACCTGCGAATGCCGGTACCAAAAACCGGTGCCTTACCACTTGGCGACGCCCCAGCAGGCGTGTCCCATGTCGCGGGGGAGCCGGCGCTTATAGCGGCCCATCGCGCCCTGCAAAGGGGCATGGGATGATCGCCGCCGACCCACTATATTGCGCCCATGTCAGAAGCCGCCATCCGAGATTTCCACGCGCATATCTATTACGACCCCGAAGAGGTCGGGCTTGCGAAGCAACTTGCCGCAGCGGCTCAGGCGCGCTTCGGCGTCCCGGTCGGCCACTTTCATCTGCGGCCCGTCGGACCGCATCCGCGCGGCAGCGTCCAGCTGACCGTGCCTAGGGACATTTTCGGGGATGTCGCTCAGTTCCTTGCCCTGAACAGAGGCGGGCTGACCGTGTTCGCTCATGCCGAAACCGGCAACGACCTCGCCGATCATACCGAGCACGTCATCTGGTTCGGGCCGAGCGAGACGCTCGACCTGTCGATGTTCAGCCCCGGAGGCTGATCACTCGACCTCGTGGATCCACCCGAAGGGGTCGGGCGCGGCGCCGCGCTGGATGTCGAGTAACGCGGAGCGCAGCCGTAGCGTCAGCGGCCCCGGCGACTGGCCGCCGATGGTGAACTCGTAATCCGCCTCCTTGACCCGGCCAATCGGCGTCACGACGGCCGCGGTCCCGCAGGCGAAAGCCTCGGTCAGGTGTCCACTTTCGGCGTCGGCCTTCCACTGGTCGATTGAATAAGGCTCCTCGCGCACTGTAATTCCCATGCTCTTCGCCAGCTTGATCAGGGAATCGCGCGTCACGCCGTGCAGTATCGTGCCGTCTAGCGGCGGCGTCTGAAGAGATCCGTCGTCGAAGGCGAAGAAGACGTTCATGCCCCCCAGCTCCTCGACCCAGCGCCGCTCCACCGCGTCGAGAAACACGACTTGGTCGCAGCCCCTGCGGATTGCTTCCGCCTGCGCCACCAGGCTGCCGGCGTAATTGCCACCGCACTTGGCTTCCCCGGTCCCGCCCGGCGCCGCGCGGACATATTCACGAGTCGCCCATACGGAAACGGTTGGAGAGTCCCCCTTGAAGTAAGACCCCACGGACGACGCGATCACCGCGTAGATGAACTGGGTCGACGGCCGCATGCCGAGGAACGATCCGTTCGCGATCATGAAGGGTCGGAGGTAGAGCGAGCCGTCCTCCGTCTCCGGAATCCAGTCGCGGTCGGCGCGAACCATCTCGCGCACCGATTCCAGGAACATTTCCTCGGGAAGCGGCGGCATCGCCATGCGGACCGCCGACTTCGCGAACCGCGCCGCATTGGCGTCGGGCCGGAACAACGCCGCGCGCCCGCCGGGACGGCGATAGGCCTTCATCCCCTCGAAGATCTCTTGCGCATAGTGGAGCACCGGCGATGCCGGATCCATGGTGAAAGGCTGGCGAGCGGTGATCCGCGCGTCGTGCCACCCGTCCTTCTCGTCATATTCGATGATCGCCATGTGATCGGTGAACACCCGGCCGAAGCCGGGGTCGATCAGCAGCCGGGCCCGCTCTTCGGCGGGGACGCGCTCGGAGGCCGGCTCGATTGCGATGCCGGCTTCTCTTTCGTGAACGTCACCAATCATAGCCGAGCGCCTAGGCCCGGACGCCGGCTTTATGCAAGCGACGGCGACTTTGCCTCTTCTGCCAGTTCCGCACCTCGGCGCGCTGCGGCGTCGATCGTGACGGCGATTAGCTGATCCAGCACATTCTCGCGGTCGAGAACTGCCAAGCCCGCTTCGGTCGTACCGTTGGGGCTTGCGACGCGCTTCGCGATCGCGTCCATGTCCTCACCCGACGAAGCCGCCAGCCACGCCGTCCCGAGCACGGTTTCGCGCGCGACCGTGGAGGCGAGCTCAGGGCTGAGCCCACGCTTCTCGCCGGCCTTCGCGAGCGCATCGATGAACCGGGCGACATAGGCCGGCCCTGCACCCGCGACCGAGCCCAGCGCCGCCAGCTTCGTCTCATCCGGCGTCCAGGGCGCGTAGCCCAAAGGCCCGAACAGATTGGACAGCTCCTGCCGAACCGCATCGTCGGCATCCGCGGTGTAGAGGCCGACCACGCCGCGCCGGATTGCGACCGGAATGTTCGGCATCGCTCGAACGATGGCGCCCGCGCCGGCGAAGCGCTCGCGCAGGCTGCCCGTCTCGGCGCCTGCGAGTATCGAAACAATCGTGGCCCGCGACGTAACCCACTTGCGAAGCTCGGGCGCGATCTCGTCCAGCTTCTGCGGCTTGAACGCCAGCACCACCATCTTCGGCGGTGCCCCGGCATCGGCGAAGGTGCGGACCACCCGGACGCCCTCGACCGGCGTCCCGCTCGGCCGGATGACGACGAGGTTCGACAGGTCCACGCCCGCCGCTCGCCAGCCCGCGACGATCGCCCCGCCCATATTGCCGCAGCCGACGAACCACGTCGGCACCGGCAGCCTCGGTCCGGTGTCCATATCTTCGTCCTTATGCTTCGCCGTGCGTTTCGATCAGCGCCGCGGAGATAGCTTCGCCCGGCGACTTCCCGCCCCACAGGACGAACTGGAAGACGGGGTAGAAGCGCTCGCACTCCTCGACTGCCGCCTCGGCGATCGCTTCGGCCTGTTCCAGGCTCAGCCCTTCGTCCTCACGCGTGTCGAGGATGGTGGAGTGGCGGAACAGCACGAGGCCCGATCCCGACCACATCTCGAAATGGCCGAGCCACAATTGTTCGTTGATGAGCCCTAGCGCCTCGTAGATCGCCGAGCGCTTCTCGGGCGCCACCTTGATGTCCGGGAAAGCGAGGAATTGCAGGACCTGGTCCTCGGGCCGCCACACGCCGCGCAGCTCATATTGCGCCCAGCTTCCGGTCGCCGACGCGACGATCTCACCGTCGCCTGTGCGCTCGCAGGCCCAGCCTCGCGCCTCGAAATAGGCTTCGAGAACCTCGATGGGAGCGCCGTCTTCGCGCTCGTCCTGATTTTCTTCCTCGCCCAGGTTCACGCTCCCGGGTGCGCCCTGGGCTTCCCGCCGCCGCGCTTGGGGGCCGGAGCCGCGGCGCTGCCGAGCTTCGCTTCGAGCGCGGCGATCCGCGCCTTGAGCACGTCATTCTCATCGCGAGCGGCAGCCGCCATCGCCTTCACCGCCTCGAACTCGTCGCGGCCGACAAAGTCCGCGCCACCCATCCATTCCTTGAACTTCTCGCGCGCGTTGGATTCGGCCTCGCGGCCCATTCCCGCGAAGGTACCGGCAAAGCCGTTCACCATCTTCACGAAGTCGTCGAACATCCTGTTCTCAGACTGCATCGGAGTTCCTCCCTTTCGGCGCGGAAATAGGGACTTGGCGTCCGAACTGCCACCCTACGGCTCCGGACTATCCCCAACTGCCTGAGATATCCCCAGATATCGCGGGGCTCAGCCGAGCAGCGAGGTTCCCGCGCCCGGATTGAGATTCTCGATCGTCGCGTTGAGCGTGGCGGCGAACACCAGCCAGGCGAGATAAGGCAGCATCATGAGGCCGGCGGGGCGCCGCAGCCGCATGAACTGCCCGGCCGCGGCTGCCGCCAGTACGGCCATCAGGAAGATGACGATCTTCGCGAGCGCGATGTCGTGACGGGCGAAAAAGATCGGCGACCAGGCGAAATTGAGCACGAGCTGCGCGAAAAACAGCGTCAGCGCCAGCTTCCGCCGAGGCGAAGGCGTTAGCGCGAGCACAATCGCCAGCGCCAAACCGAGCAGGATGTAGAGGACGGGCCAGACCACTCCGAACGCCCATCCCGGCGGCATGAAGCTCGGCTTCACGAGCCCGGCGAACCAAGCATTGCCGTAGCCCGAATTCGACAGCCACCCGCTCGCCGAGCCGAGCAGCACGATCGCGGGCACCGTGATCAGAGCTATCCGGGTCCACCGACGCCCCTCGATCGCTTCAGCCATTCTTCTCGGCCCCCAGCAGGAATTCGACATTGCCTTCGGGCCCGGTGATCGGGCTCGGCTCGATCCCCAGCACGGTCCAGCCTTGCGATTCAACCCAGCCTTTGGCCTCGGCGCAGACGCGTTCGTGCACCGCCGGGTCGCGGACCACACCGCCCTTGCCCACCTCGGCGCGCCCCGCCTCGAATTGCGGCTTGATCAACGCCACCAGCTTTCCGCCTGCTCTCGCGAGCTTTAGCGGTGCTTCGAGCACCTTGGCCAGCGAGATGAAGCTGGCATCGCAAACGACGATGTCGATGGGTTCGGGGATGACAGACCCGTCGAGACTGCGGGCATTGGTCTGCTCATGCACGACCACGCGCGAATCCTTTCGAAGCTTCCACGCCAGCTGGTTCGTGCCGACATCCACCGCATAGACCTTCGCTGCCCCGCGCGAGAGCAGCACGTCCGTGAACCCGCCCGTCGAGCTCCCCACGTCGAGACCCACTGCCCCCGTCACCTCGAAGCCCAAGTAGGTCAGCCCATGATCGAGCTTGATCCCCCCGCGCGAGACCCACGGATGATCCTTGCCCCGGACCTCCAACGGAGCGTCCTCCGCAAGCATCTCGCCAGCCTTCGAGAGCTTCCGCTCGCCGGAAAACACGGCACCGGCCATAATCAAAGCCTGCGCGCGCGTCCGGCTCTCCGCGAGACCGCGGCCCATGAGCAGCTGGTCGACGCGAACCTTACTCATTCGCTCGAGCAAGCCGACGGCGTCTGAATCGCGCCACGCATCCGATCAATCCGAGAACGGCTTCACCCTAGACGCTCTCCGGCACTTTCGCGAAGTACGAGCCCCCTCGGTGGGGCATGCGAACCCAGCGCGGGTCAGTGCTGGCCTCGCCTTCCGGAATTGCGGCATAGTGGCTCACCAAGCTCTTGCGCGTCGGTTGATTGTCTCGTGCCAGGATCGGCCCCCCGGCATGGACGAGATTGCCATGCCAGAACAGCACGTCGCCGGCCTTGGCCTTGAATACCGCGGGTTTCGCTCCCGCCCGCGCACATTCGTCGACGCAGTGCTGCGAAAAGTCGTCATAATTCATGTCGAATCCGTCGTAGATGCTGCGCGTGCCGACCTTGTGCGACCCCGGGTAGATCACGAGCGCGCCATTGCTTTGGTCGGCGTCTTCCAGCGCAAACCAGGACGCCGCCAGCGTTTCACGATCATAGCCGGAAGAATGCGGAGGAGAGACCAGGGAATGGTCGGAGTGTGCGCCTTGCTCACTCGAGAATTTGTAGGTGAGTGTCTGGAGGCAGGTTGGTGCCATTCCATACAGCGACGAAAGGAAATTCCGCACGATTGGAGCGAGTGCTAGGTCCCGGCAACTTTCGATATGGTGCTCCGCGTCGATGATCCGCGGCAGCTTGAACCCTTCCATGGGCACATCGGGATTGACGTAGAATTGCCCGTAGCAACTGAAAGATAATGGAACCCTGTCCTCGATGGCTTTCTCAACATCGGCCCAGAATGCCAGCCCATCGCTCACCGAGAACGCATCCTTGAACACGACGTAACCGTGTCTTTTGAAATAGCGCTTTGCCGACGGGATCTGATCTGCGCGGAACTTACGAATGGTATGCTGGCGGTTCTTCAAAAACTGAAACATTCTGATCCTCGGATACTCGGTTACAGCGCGCCTGTGCGGGGTGTCGGCAGACCACGCATAAATCTTCTTTGCAGGGTTGGGAAAGGCTGGCGAAAAAACAGCCGGCGCAGCTACGCTCGGACCTCTTCGACCCCCGCGCTGTTCACGCGCAGCGCCTTGAGGACCGTTTTGACGATGTGGGGGGCGTTCAACCGGGCCTCGTCATACTGCTTCTCCGGCTTGTCATGCTCCTGGAACGCGTCCGGCAGGCGCATCGTGCGGATCTTTAGGCCCGCATCGACCAATCCCTCATCACTCGCCAGCGTGAGGACGTGCGCGCCGAGTCCACCCACGGCAGCCTCCTCGACCGTCACCGCAATCTCGTGCGTCGTCAGCAGCCGGCGGATCAGCTCGCTGTCAAGCGGCTTGGCAAAGCGCAGGTCGGCGACGGTCGCCGACAGCCCCATAGCCTCCAGATGATCGGCGGCCTTCTCCGCTTCCTCCAGCCGCGTCCCGAGCGACAGGATCGCGACCTTCTTGCCCTCGCGGACGATGCGGCCCTTCCCAATCTCGAGCCGCTGCGGTTCGGCTGGCAGCGGCACCCCGCGCCCTTCGCCGCGCGGGTAGCGCACCGCGCTCGGCCCGCTGTCGTGCAGGGCCATGGTGTGCACCATGTGGCACAGCTCGGCCTCGTCGGCCGCGGCCATCACCACGAAGTTGGGGAGGGTGCACAGGTAGGCGAGGTCGAACGCCCCGGCGTGCGTCGCTCCGTCCGCGCCGACCAGCCCCGCGCGGTCCATCGCGAACCGTACAGGCAAGTTCTGGATGGCCACGTCATGCACGACCTGGTCGTAGGCCCGCTGCAGGAACGTGGAGTAAATGGTCGCGAACGGCTTGTAGCCCTGTGCCGCCATGCCGGCCGCGAAGGTCACCGCATGCTGCTCGGCAATGCCGACATCGAAGGTGCGATCTGGGAACTTCTCCTCGACCTTGTCGAGCCCGGTTCCCGACGGCATCGCAGCCGTGATCGCCACGACGCGCTGGTCCCGCTCCATCTCGCCGATGAGAGCCTTGGCGAAGACGCTGGTGTAGCTAGGCGCTCCGGCCGCGGGCTTGGCCTGCACGCCGGACACGACGTCGAACTTCACGACGCCATGATATTTGTCCGCGCTGTTTTCGGCGGGCGCATAGCCCTTGCCCTTTTGCGTGACGACATGGACCAGCATCGGCCCAACCTCCGCATCGCGCACGTTCTCCAGCACCTCGACCAGTGCCCGCACGTCATGACCGTCGACCGGTCCGACGTAATAGAAGCCCAGCTCATCGAAGAGCGTGCCGCCGGTGAACATGCCGCGGGCATATTCCTCCATCTTGCGCGCCGCGACGTGGAGCGGCTCGGGCATCGCCCGCGCTAGCCTCTGCGCGATCTTCCGCGGCGCTAGATACTTCCCTGACGACACCAGCCGCGCCAGCGAGTTGCGAAGCGATCCCACCGGCGGAGCGATCGACATGTCATTGTCGTTGAGGATGACGATCAGCCGGTTTCCGGCCGCCGCCGCATTGTTCATCGCTTCATACGCCATGCCCGCCGACAGCGCGCCGTCGCCGATCACCGCGATCGCGCGGCCGGGGTCGCGCGACAACTTGTTGGCGATTGCGAAGCCAAGGGCAGCGGAGATCGAGGTGGAGCTGTGCGCCGCGCCGAATGGATCGTACTCGCTTTCGACGCGGCGGGTGAAGCCGCTCAGCCCCCCACCCTGCCGAAGCGTGCGGATGCGATCACGGCGGCCGGTGACGATCTTGTGCGGGTAGGCTTGATGCCCGACGTCCCAGATCAGTTTGTCGCTCGGTGTATCGAATACGTAGTGGATGGCGACGGTTAGCTCGACGACGCCGAGCCCCGCGCCTAGGTGCCCGCCGGTCACCGAAACGGCCGAGATCGTCTCCTGCCGAAGCTCCTCGGCAAGCTCGGGCAACTGGTCCTTGCTCAGTTTTCGAAGGTCCGCGGGATACTCGACAGTATCGAGAAGCGGCGTTTGAGGCCGGTCTGACATGGCAGCCGACTTATCCGGAACGTCGCCGCCTGTCACCAACGTGCGGCGGTTTTCAGCGATTGCTCAGTTCTTGCTCAGAGCATCGCCGCACGTTCCGCAGCGTCCGCGAACCTCGATGACTGGACGCGGAGCCGAGAAACCGGCGCTTTTCGCGGCCTCGCGGACGCCGCTGGTGAGCGCATCGTCGTCGATGTGAACCGTCTGTCCGCACTGGTCGCAGATGAGGAAGATGCAGTCGTGAAGGCATTCGGGATGGGCATTGGCGACATAGGCGTTGGCGCTCTCCACCCGGCGCGCCAGGTTCGCCGCCACGAACAGGTCGAGGATGCGATAGACGCTGTTGGCCGCGACCCTGCGGCCCTGTGCCTTCGAGACAGCTTCCGCGACGTCATAGGCGCTCGCCGGCTTGTCGAAGCTCGCCAGCGATTCGAACACCGCAGCGCGCATGTCGGTCCACTGCTCGCCCTCGCGGGTCAGCCGCTCGCGCGCGGCCGTGGTCAGCGCGTCACCCTCGTGCAACTTATGGTTGTGTCCGGTCATGAACATTGCGGGATTAACCTTGCGCCGTGCACCGGGCAAGCGATCAGAAGCTATGCTCGGCGGCCATCAGATTGAGGCGGTGACCAAGCGCCAGGATCATCACGCCGGCGATCGTGTAGAGCGGCTCCGGGCCACCTTCGGGGAGAGTCAGCGCATAAGCCATCACGGTCAGGCCCGTGAACCCGACCGCCGCAGGAAGCATGAATCCGTGCTCCCGGACTCCGCGCCCCAGCGCGAGGGCGCCGAGGACCATGGCAAGCACGAGACCCGTTTCATGGATGATCGGGCTCCCCAGCACATGGCCGGCGGATGCGACGAGGCCGAGCAGCACCGCCGTCGTGACGCAGTGCACGACGCACAGGCCCGAAAGACCCATCGCGATTCGGTCGAACCGATCGGACACTGAGAGAACACGTTGCATCGGCAAGCCGACATAAGGCAGCCTTGGTCTAGTTACAATATATCATCGAGGACGATTTGCGGGCTTGCCTGTCGGCTTGCCGCACGCGAATAGCCGCTCGCCTCATGGAAACCGCGCTCGCCTCTACGACGGCCCCCCGCGCCACGGCGCAGACGCGTCCGCGCGCGGTCTCCAATCTTCTCCTCGTCGTAGCCGCCATGGTATTCGCGATGGTGGTCGTCGGCGGCATCACGCGCCTCACCGAAAGCGGTCTGTCCATCACCGAGTGGAAGCCGATCAGCGGGGCGATTCCTCCCCTAACTCAGGCCGACTGGCAGCACGCCTTCGACCTCTACCGCCAGACCCCGCAATATCGCGAGGTAGCGGGGCCCGCCGGAATGACCCTCGCCGGCTTCAAGTTCATCTTCTTCTGGGAATGGGTTCACCGCTTCCTCGGCCGCATCATCGGGCTCGTCTTCTTCGTCGGCGTCGCCTGGTTCGCGGTGAAGCGCGCGATCCCCAAGGGCTTCGGCTGGCGCCTGGCCGCGCTGTTCCTGCTCGGCGGAGCGCAGGGCGCAGTGGGCTGGTTCATGGTGATGTCCGGCCTCGAGGGTCGGACCGAAGTCAGCCCCTACCGCCTTGCCGCGCACCTGCTCTTCGCCTTGTTCCTCTTTGCGGCGCTCATCTGGACTGCGCTCGATCTACGCGCTCTGGAGAAAGATCGGCGCCCTTCCCGCCTTACCGGCTGGGGCGTTCTCGCGCTCGGCGCGCTGTTCATCCAGTTGCTGCTCGGCGCCTGGGTCGCGGGGTTCCGCGCCGGCTACGTCTCAAACAGTTGGCCCGACATGAACGGCCGCTTCGTGCCGCAAGGGATCGACTGGTCGCACGGCGCGCTCTTCGCCATGACCCACGACCCATACTTGCTTCACTTCATGCACCGCTGGTGGGCGTGGGTCGTCGTGGCCGTGCTCGTCGCGTTTGCCCGCAAGGTCCGCGCAGTCGAAGGCGCGCGCCCAGCCGCGATCGCGATTCACTCGGCGTTCGGAACGCAGATCATCCTCGGCATCCTGACGGTCCTGTCCGGAATCGCAATTTGGCTAGCGGTCTTGCATCAGGCGACTGGCGCCCTGCTCGTCGCGGCTACCGTCTGGGGCGCGCATGAGTTGGGCCGGAAACCGGAATGAGCGTGGTCTCGCTCTACGCGGTGTTCGCGAATGACGAAGAGGCGGAGCGCATCGGCCGAACGGTGGTCGAGGAACGCCTTGCTGCCTGCATCAACATCCTCGGGCCGATCCGCTCCATCTACCGCTGGAAGGGCAGCGTCGAGAGCGCGAGCGAAGTCGCCGGCATTCTGAAGACGACCGACACCATGGCCAACAACCTGATTGCGCGGATCGCCGCGCTGCACAGCTATGACGTGCCCTGCATTGTCACCTGGTCGGCCGACAGGATCCTCCCCAGCTATGCCGACTGGGTCGAGGAAAGCACTGCCTAAAGGCGCCTTTTGTCCAGGTAGAGATAGGAATCGTCGAACTCGGCGATCTGCTCCAGCCCCTTGTCGTCGAGGATCGTCAGCTGCTTGTTCTCGAGCGTCACGACACCGCGTCGCCGCAGCTCCTGCAGCGTCCGGTTCGCGTGCACGACCGTCAGGCCGAGGCACTCTGACAGCTCCCGCTGCGTCAGCGGAAGCATGTAGGTATTGCCCTTCGCCCGGCCCACAACTTCCAGGCGCGCGTACAACTCGCAGAACAGGTGAGCCATGCGCGCGATCGCAGACCGCTGCCCTAGCGACAGCACCCACTCGCGATGGATCGCCGCATCGATGTTGGTCATCAGCCAGTAGAGCCGGCCGAGGTGCGGATAGCGCTCCGTCAGGTCCTTGATCCGGTCGTGCGGGAACAGAGCCACCGTGCATTCGGTAAGGCTCACCACGTCATGGTCGAGGCACTTCAGCGTGAACGAGTGAAGGTCGACGAAATCGCCCGCGAGATGCAGC
>Ga0207705_10003397_pt1 | contig 12105 bp, 14 predicted proteins | sample KBSC13metaG_FD_184314 | JGI IMG/M metagenome (GOLD analysis project Ga0207705, IMG submission 184314) | Corn rhizosphere microbial communities from Kellogg Biological Station, Michigan, USA - KBS C1-3 metaG (SPAdes) (version 2) | ecosystem: Host-associated > Plants > Roots > Rhizosphere > Soil ...
CCTTCCAGCTGCCCGAACTGCCTTATGCGAAGGACGCGCTCGTTCCCGTGATGTCGGCGGAGACGCTCGAATATCACCACGGGAAGCATCACAAGGCTTACGTCACGAAGACCAACGAACTCATCGGAAGCGGTCCGCAGCTCAGCGGGGCATCGCTCCTCGATGTCGTCCGCCAGGCCAAGTCGTCAGGAAACAACAAGCTGTTCAACAATTCGGCGCAACTGTGGAATCACAGCTTTTTCTGGCAATGCCTCGCGCCCTCGGAAGGCCAGAAGCCGAGTGGTCGCCTTGCCCAGCTGATTCAGGATGGGTTCGGCGGTGAGGAGCAGGTCCTTCAGAAGCTTCAGGAGGAAGCGGTCAACCACTTCTCGAACGGGTGGGCCTGGCTCGTGCTTGACCGCGACCAGCTCAAGATCACATCGCTTCACGATGCGGATACGCCGATCGTGCACGAGGGGATGCAGCCGCTCTTCACGCTCGATGTGTGGGAGCATGCCTATTACATCGATTATCGCAACGAGCGCCCGCGCTTCGCGTCGACGGTGCTGTCGAGCATCGTCAACTGGGACTTCGTTGCCCAAAACCTCGACGGCAAGGGCTTCGACCGGGCCAACCAGGAAGGGTCTGACGCCCGCTCGCCGGAGCTCACTGCTTGAGGCGGTAGCCGGTCCGGAACATCCAGGCGATCACGGCCAGGCATAGGCCGATGATCGCCAGGGTGACCGCGACGCTCGACCAGACCGGGACGTCGGCGATCGAATAGAAGCTCCAGCGGAAGCCGCTGATCAGGTGGACGACTGGATTGAACAACGTGATCGTCCGGAACGGCTCGTGCAGCGCGTTGACCGAGTAGAAGGCGCCGCCAAGGAAGGTCAGCGGCGTGATAATCAGCATCGGAATGATCTGCAGCTGCTCGAAGTTCTGCGCCCAGACCCCGATAGCGAAGCCGAACAGGCAGAAGCCCGCGGAAATGCCGAGCAGGAAGAGGATCATCGCCAGCGGGTGATCGATCCGCAGAGGCACGAAGAAAACCGCCGTCGTAATCGTCACCAGCGCGAGGATCACCGACTTCGTGGTTGCTGCCCCAACATACGCAAGGACCGCCTCGAAGCTCGAGATCGGAGCTGAGAGAAGTTCGTAGATCGTGCCGGTAAACTTCGGAAAATAAATGCCGAAACTGGCGTTGAAGATCGACTGCATGAAGACGGAGAGGAGCGTAAGGCCCGGCACGATGAAGCTGCCGAAGCTCACTCCGTCCATGTCGGTCATGCGGCTTCCGATCGCAGACCCGAAAACGACGAAATAGAGAGCCGTGGTGATTACCGGCGTGATCAGGCTCTGCCAGAGCGTGCGGCGCCAGCGAGCCATCTCGAAGCGGTAGATCGCCGCAATCCCGTGCCAGTTCATGCTTCGGTCCTCGGCCGGTGAACGAGCTCGACGAAGATATCTTCGAGGCTCGACTGGTGCGTCGACAGGTCCTTGTAGGCAATGCCGAGGTCGCTCAGCCGGCGCATGAGCGAAGCGATGCCGGTCCGCTCGGCATTGCTGTCAAATTCGTAGCAGAGGACGTGCCCGTCCTCTTCCAGGCGCAAGTTCCAGTCGGAAAGCTCTGTCGGAACGGCGGCGAGGGGGTCGGCAAGCATGATGTCGAGCGTCTTCTTGCCAAGCTGGGTCATCAGCTTGCGCTTCTCGTCGACCGCAATGAGCTCGCCCTTGCTGATCACACCCACGCGGTCGGCCATTTCCTCGGCTTCCTCGATATAGTGGGTCGTGAGGATGATCGTCACGCCGTCGTCGCGGAGCTTGCGGACGAGATCCCACATGTCCCGGCGAAGCTCGACGTCGACGCCTGCGGTCGGCTCGTCGAGAAACAGGATCGCCGGTTCGTGGCTCAGCGCCTTGGCGATCATCACGCGGCGCTTCATTCCGCCGGACAACTGCATCATGATGGTCTTGCGCTTGTCCCAGAGGGATAGCCGTTTGAGCAGATCCTCGATCTTAGCCGGATCGCTCGGCTTGCCGAAGAGTCCGCGCGAAAAGGTGACCGTCCGCCAGACCGGCTCGAACGCTTCTGTCGTCAGCTCCTGCGGCACCAGGCCGATCCGCTCGCGAGCGTAGCGATAGTCCGATTGCCAGTTGCGGCCGTCGACCAGCACTTCCCCGTCCGTCGGCGTGACGATGCCGCAAATGATGTTGATGAGCGTCGTCTTGCCCGCGCCGTTCGGCCCAAGAAGCGCAAAGATCTCGCCGCGCTGGATGTCCAGGTCGACCGACTTCAAGGCGCGGACGCCGGTGCCATATTCCTTCCGCAGGCCGCGGATGGAGAGGACCGGATCGCTCATTCGACGGGTCCCGGCTCGGCGGGCAGCGCATCGTCTTTCATGAGTCCGTGCCTCAGCAACATGGGAATGTTCGCCGCCGCGAAAAGGAAGGTGAGGGGCAGGGCGCCCCAGATCTTGAACCCGATCCAGAACTGGGTGCTGGCATTGCGCCACACGGTCTCGTTGAGGATGGCCATGAAGGCAAAGAAGATCGCCCAGTTGCGCGTGAGCTTGGACCAGCCGCGCTCGTCGAGGCCCGGATAGGTCGAGCCGAGGACGCGCTGGAGCAGCGGGCGGTCGGTGAGGAGTCCGAAGGTCAATAGGCCCGCCACGAGCACGTAGTAGACCGTCGGCTTCATCTTGATGAAGGTCTCGTCGTGAAGCCAGATCGTGAGGCCGCCCAGGACGACGACCATCGCGCCCGAAAACCACAGGAGCGGCGAGATGCTGCGGTAGCGGATCGCGGAGAAGATCATCGCCGCGATCATGGCGAGCATGAAGGCGCCGGTGGCGACGAAGATCTTCATCACCGACGGGACCGGCGCGAGGAAATTGACGAGGAAGAAGACCAGCAGCGGACCGAGGTCGATCAGCAGCTTGGACGCGCCCTGCGGCTCGGTCTTGTCGGTCATTCGGACGGCAATCCGGCGATGGCGCGTGCGACGGCACGAGGGTCGAAGGGTCGCAGGTCCTCGGCCTTCTCGCCGACACCGATGGCGTAGATCGGCAGGCCGAACTTCTCGGCGGCAGCGACGAGCACGCCGCCCCGAGCAGTGCCGTCGAGTTTGGTCATGATGAGGCCGGTCACACCGGCGCTCTCGCGAAACACCTCCACCTGAGCAAGCGCATTCTGGCCGGTGGTGGCGTCGAGCACGAGGAGGACATCGTGCGGCGCTTCTGGGTTGAGACGGCCGAGCACACGCCGGATCTTCGACAATTCCTCCATGAGGTGGGATTTGTTCTGGAGCCGTCCCGCGGTATCGACCACGAGGACATCGATACCTTGCGCCGTCGCTTGCTTGACGCCGTCGAAGACGATGCCGGCGGCGTCTCCGCCTTCCTTGCCGGAAATGACAGGCGCGCCGATGCGATCGCCCCAGATCTTGAGCTGCTCGATCGCGGCGGCGCGGAAGGTGTCACCCGCGGCCAGCAGCACGCCATAGTCCTGCTCCTTGAGCCACTGCCCCAGCTTGCCGATCATGGTCGTCTTGCCTGAACCGTTGACCCCGATCACCAGGATTACGTGGGGGCGGGGGAAGCCCCAGATCTGCAGCGGCTTGGCGACGGGCTGAAGGATCTTCTCGATCTCCTCGGCGAGGATCGAGCGAAGACCGCGCTCATCGAGACGATCGAACTTCTGGCGCGCGATCGCCTCGCGGATGCGGTGCGACGCTTCCGGGCCAAGGTCGGAGGCAATCAGCGCTTCCTCGATATCGTCGAGGGTCGACGTGTCGAGCGCTACCCGGCTGGTGATGCCGGTGAGGTTGTCCGCGACCCGCTCGGCGGTCTTGCTGAAGCCGCCGCGCAGGCGATCGAGCCAGCTCATGCCCAGACCGCCGTGAGCTGTTCATCGTTGTGCGCCACGATCCGCGCGAGGCCCGACTGACCGCGCTCAGCGCCGTGAAGGGCGACCGGAGCGAAGTGATCGGTGTGGCCCTGATTCTCCCCTTCGACGAGGATCGGCTGCGTCGAGCCCACGAGCCCTGCGAGCCAGCGGCTACGGCGACTTGCAGCGGCCGCGCGAAGGCGGGCCGCGCGACCCTTCACGAGCTCTCGATCGAGCTGCGGCATCCGAGCGGCCGGCGTATCCGGTCGCGGCGAGAAGGGGAAAATATGTGCGGCGACGACGTCGCAGTCGTCCAGAAGTTTCAATGTGTTGAGTGCCATGTCTTCAGTTTCGGTAGGAAATCCGGCGATCAGGTCAGCGCCGATGGTTGCATCCGCGCGTGCGGCTTTGATCCGCTGGACGGTTCGAACCGCGTCTGCGCGACTGTGGCGGCGCTTCATGCGCTTGAGAATCATGTCGTCGCCGGCCTGCAGCGAAAGATGGAAATGCGGCATGAGGCGCTGTTCTGTGGCGATCAGCTCGTGAAGCGCATCGTCGATCTCGACGCTGTCGAGGGAGGAGAGCCGAAGTCTCTTCAACCGAGGCTCGGCGGCGAGCAGCTGCTGACAGAGCGAGCCCAGGCCGCCCGCATAATCGGTAATGTCCACACCGGTGAGCACGATTTCCTTCGCGCCGCGGTCGATCTCCTGCGCGATGGCGTCGCGGATCGCCTCGAATGGAAGCGAGCGGCTCGGGCCGCGCGCCTTCCAGATCGCGCAAAAGGTGCAGCGATGGTCGCAGCCCGTCTGGACGGCGACGAAGCTCTTCACCTTGGACATCAGGCCGGCCGCGACTGGCGTCATGGCGTCATTCGGAGCCAAGGCGGTGAGCTTCCTGGCATTTCCGACCACGCGTGCCACACCCGGCATCGCCTCGAACGGCGCGGGCTCCAGCTCGGCCGCGCAGCCAGTCACGAGAATCTTGGCATTCGGACGGCGACGGTGCGCTCGCCAGATCGCCTGGCGGGTCTGGCGCACCGCTTCGCCCGTTACCGCGCAGCTGTTCACCACGACCCAGTCCTCATTCGCCGGACCGAGCCGCGCGATGGTGTCGCTTTCGGCGAAATTGAGCCGGCAACCCAGGGTGACGGTTTCGACACTCATTGCAGTGCCTGCAGGTCGAGCTCGCCTTCGAACACGTGGGTAGCCGCCCCTCGCATACGAACGGGTTGGCCGGGCTCCCATGAGATCGTCAGCGAACCGCCAGGCATCGTCACTCGTACAGGCGACGCGCACCGTTTCGACTGGATCGCGGCGACCGCCGTCGCACAGGCTCCCGTGCCGCACGCGAGCGTCAGGCCCGCTCCGCGCTCCCACGTCCTGAGATCGATGCCGTCGGCGCCAACCTGCGCAACATTGACGTTGATCCGTTCAGGAAAAGCAGCATCATTCTCAACGGTTGGACCGACATCCTCCAACGGCACAGCAGAAGCGTCGTCGACGAAGAAGACAAGGTGCGGATTGCCGACATTGACCGCCCGGGGATGTTCGAGCCCGTCCCAGCCCATGGGCAGCGAGGCCGTGTCCATCGGGTAAGCGAGCGGGATCTGATCCCAGGCGAAGCGCGGCTCGACCAGGCTCACCTCGACTTCGGCGCCGAGATTCTCGCCCGCAAGCAGTCCACCGTCGCTGTCGATAGTCTTGGCGCCGGTCAGCTGAATCACGCAGCGGCTGGCGTTGCCGCAGCTTTCGGCTTCGCTCCCGTCATGGTTCCAGATCCGCATCCTGAGGTGGGCGCGGTCGCTCGGCTGAAGGACGATCAGCTGGTCGCACCCGACGCCGGTGCGTCGGTCGGCGATGGCGCGCGCAAGCTCAGGCGTGACGTCAAAACGCTGATCGCGCGCGTCCACGATCACGAAATCATTGCCGAGCCCATGCATCTTGTGGAAGTGCCGCCGCATTGGCCCCGCGACTTAGGGAGGGGCCGCATCCAAGTCCACCTTGCGAGGGCATCATGCCGAGAGCCGCCAACGACGTCATGCAATCCATTCTTTTTTCCGCGGTGCTCGACGGGATCGCCGCCCTCAAGCGCGCGTCGGGTGGGCTGCCCAACCAGCTGCTGCGCGACGTCCAGGCGATCCACCCCAATGTGACCTTCGCGGATCTGCCCAAGGAGCTTCAGGACCAGATCGCCGAAAGCACGCGCTCGGCCTTCACCCGGTTTCTGAAGGAGGGCTATGCGGTCGGTCCGCGCCAGCAGGTTCAGGCGACGCGGCCGATCGACCGGGTGCCTGATCGCCAGCGACCGCCAACCGGAGATCGGCGAGGGCCGCCGCGTGGCCCGCGCCGTGCCTCGCCAAATGGCGATGGTCCGCCCAAGGGTCCTCGCGGGCCGGGTGGTCCTGGCGGCTCCGGCCGTCCGCGCAAACCGAAGGGAAAGCCGCGCTTCTAGGCCGAGGGGAGCCTCGCCCAGGCGCCGATGAGCAGCGGGGTGGACATCACCCCGCCGGTCTTCGCCAGATCGGCGCGCATCCGTTGTTCGAGCGTGTCGATCCGGATCTCATCCGCGGTCGCGACGCCAAGCGCCTCGAGCTGCGGGACAAGCATCCGGACGACGTTCACGAAGAGGGCGGGGGAAATGTCCTCGACGCCTCCGATGAAGCCATCGATCTCCATCGACGGCGCGGGCAAGCCCGCGGCCTTGAAGGTCTGATAGAGCTTGTGGCCCATCTCCATTTCGATGCCGGCCTGGGCGAAGGCGTCGAGCATCCAGTCGCGGACCTCGTCGACGACTGGGGCTGCGGGGACGGTCTTTCCGGTGAGCAGGTCGGTTTCCTGGAACACGACCAGGCCGCCGGGACGCAGGTAGTGCAAGAGCGCCCTGAGGTCGGCGACGGGGTCCAGCCGGTACATGAGGACCACGCGGCCGACGATCGCGTCGAACTCGGCATCGAAGGGAAGGGCTCTGACGTCACCCTGGACGAACTTGACGTTGGAGTAGCCGCGGGAAGCCGCCCGTTCGTTCGCGAAGGCGACGGTGCCTGGTGACTGGTCGAAGCCCGCCACTCTTCCGTAAGGACCGACGATCTCGCGCGTCAGGAGGGCGACATCGCCGGTGCCGCTCCAAACGTCGAGTACGTTCATCCCTGGCTCGATGCCGGCTTCGAGAAAAACGGACCGCGTGTGCGGCTCGAAAGCTCGCGCGGACAAAGTGGGTTGATCGAAGGTATCGCCCGGTTGCGGAGCGGGACCCATTGAGTCTTTGGTCATTGTGACACCGTCGCGGGTTGCCTCTCGACCTTCCTGCCGCTATGCGCCCGCTCGTCGTTTTCGACAACATATCGATGCTTGCACTCACGGGTGCTCGCCGGCCGACGAGGTTTCGTCCGCCGGCGTATTTTGCGTTTCGTACCCATATGGGCGCCGGGCATCGCAGGAGATTTGAATGTTCGACACGTTGAGCGATCGGCTCGGCAGCGTATTCGACCGGCTTCGCGGGCGCGGCGCGCTCACTGAGGCCGACGTGCGCGCGGCCATGCGCGAGGTGCGCGTCGCGTTGCTCGAAGCCGACGTTGCGTTGCCGGTTGCGCGCGATTTCGTCGACAAGGTCACTGAACAGGCGGTCGGACAGGAAGTGCTGCGCTCGGTCACGCCGGGCCAGATGGTCGTCAAGTATGTCCATGACGCCTTGGTCGAGACGCTGGGCGCGCAAACAGCCGAGCTGAACCTCGCCGTGACGCCGCCGGCCGTGATCATGATGGTCGGGCTTCAGGGCTCGGGCAAGACGACCACTACCGCCAAGCTCGCCAAGCGTCTGTCGGAGCGCGAACGCAAGAAGGTGCTGATGGCGTCGCTGGACGTTGCTCGCCCGGCCGCGCAGGAGCAGCTGGCGGTGCTCGGGCGGCAGACGAACGTCGACACGCTTCCGATCGTCCCGGGCCAGCAGCCCGTCGACATTGCCAAGCGCGCGATCCAGTCGGCCAAGCTCCAGGGCTATGACGTCGTGATGCTGGATACCGCGGGCCGGCTGCACGTCGACGACCAGTTGATGGGCGAGATGAAGGCCGTCGCGGCGGCGTCGAACCCGGCGGAGACGCTGCTCGTCGTCGATGCCCTGACGGGTCAGGACGCGGTGAACGTCGCGAAGGGCTTTGCCGGCGAGGTCGACCTGTCGGGCGTCGTGCTCACCCGAATGGACGGGGATGCGCGGGGCGGCGCGGCGCTGTCGATGCGCGCGGTGACCGGCAAGCCGATCAAGTTCGCCGGCGTCGGCGAGGCCCTCGACAAGCTCGAAGCCTTTCACCCCGAACGCGTCGCCGGGCGGATCCTCGGCATGGGCGACGTTGTCAGCCTCGTCGAGCGCGCGGCGGAAACTATCCAGGTCGAGGACGCTGAGAAGCTCGCGGCCAAGATGGCCAAGGGCAAGTTCGATCTCGACGACCTCTGGTCGCAGCTCAAGCAGATGCAACGGATGGGCGGCCTTGGCGCGCTCGCGGGGATGATGCCCGGCCTCAAGGGCATGAAGGGCGCGATGGACAAGGCGCAGGACGACAAGACGCTGGTCCACATGGAAGCGATGCTGTCGTCGATGACCGCCAAGGAACGGGCAAGGCCGGAACTGATCAACGCCAAGCGCAAGATCCGCGTCGCGAAGGGCAGCGGCACGACGGTTCAGGAAATCAACAAGCTCCTGAAGATGCACCAGGAAATGGCGACGGCGATGAAGCGGCTCAAGAAGATGGGCGGCCTCGGCAAGCTTGCAGCGATGTTCAGCAAGGGCGGGCTCGAAGGCGCTCTGGGCGGGATCGCGCCTCCGGGCGCACTGCCCCCCGGCGCATTGCCGGGTCTTGGCGGCGGAGGCGGGGGGCTTCCTGGCCTCGGCGGCGCATCGCCGTTCAACCTGCCTCCCGGATTCGACAAGTTCTCAAAGAAATAGAGTGATTTAGGAAAGGACTTTATAATGGCAGTTGCAATTCGTCTGTCGCGCGGCGGCTCCAAGAAGCGGCCCTATTACCGGATCGTCGTTGCGGACAGCCGCAACGCGCGTGACGGCCGCTTCATCGAGAAGGTGGGCACCTACAACCCGCTTCTGGCGAAGGATTCGCCGGAGCGCGTGAAGCTCGACACCGACCGCATCCAGCATTGGCTGGGCGTCGGCGCGCAGCCATCGGACCGCGTCCTGCGCTTCCTCGATGCGGCCGGCATCCGCGAGCGTGCGGCCCGCAACAATCCGCAGAAGGCGGAGCCGGGCGAGAAGGCCAAGGAGCGCCTCGAGGAGCGTGCCAAGCGCGAACAGGAGGCCGCCGAGGCCGCTGCCGCTCCGCAGGAAGAGGCTGAGGCCGTCGTTGCTGCGGAGATCGAGGCTGCGACTGCCGAGCCGACCCCCGAGGCCGAACGGGTCGTCGAAGAGCTTGCCGAGCAGACCCCGCCGACGGAGGCCGAGGAAGTCGAGACCGAGCAGGCTCCGGCTGACACCGCGGACCAGGCCGCTGCGGAGCCGGCTGCCGAAGCCGCCAGCGCCGAAGCCGAAGCGGGTGAAGCTCCCGCCGAGGGTTCGGACGAAGTGACCGTCCCGACGGAAGGTTCTCCGCAGGCGGCCGAAGCCGCTGCCGAGGGCGAGTCGTCCGAGGAGCCGGCTGAAGGCGCGGCCGAGAAGGCCTAAGCCTTGGCGAACTCAGGCGACCGCAGCGGACGAAAAGTTGCGCTCGCTGCGGTCGCCGGAGCGCATGGCGTGAAGGGCGAGCTTCGGCTGAAGCTCTTCAGCGACAGCGTCGAAAGCCTGTCGCGACACCAAAAATTGTATGTGGGAGGCGTCGAGCGGCGCCTCCTCTCCGTTCGTGACGCCGGGAAGATGGCCACGGCGCGGCTGGAAGGCGTCGACGATCGCTCCGCCGCTGAGGCTCTGCGCGGATCCCTCGTCGAGGTCGATCGGGATTCGCTGCCGGCGCTAGAGGAAGGCGAATATTATCACGCCGATTTGATCGGCCTGCCTGTGGTCGATGGCGAAGGCGCCGAGGTCGGCAGCGTCGTCGCGGTTGAGAATTTCGGCGCTGGAGACCTGCTCGAGATCGAGGACGCCGGGGGCAAGCGTTCCCTCATCCCATTCCGCGACGGCATTGCCGATCTCGACGGCGACCGGGTGATCGTGGACCCGGAGTTTCTCGCCTAGCTTCCGGACTCGGCTTGTTCGAGGACGGGCTCGCGCAGGCGAGGCTGGGACGAGCATAGATCGTTGCGGATGGTGGTTGCGGCCACGCCGCCTTCACCCATCGCGTGGCTGATCTGGTCGAGGCCCAGCACGACGTCGCCCGCCGCATAGAGGCCGGGAACGTTGGTGCGCTGGTGGCTGTCGACCTTGAGGCAGGCGTCATTGCTGAGGTTCGCGCCGACCATTTCCGCAAGCTGCGTGTGCGTATCGGAGCCCAGCGCGGGGTAGATGCTGTCGAAGGTGTAGTGGCCTTCAGCGGTGTCGACGACGATGCAGCCGTCGGGAATCGCGACGGCCTGGGTCGGTCCATCGACGCAGGCGATTCCCGCATCCTTAAGCTTGTTCTGATCGTCGGGCTTGAGGCTGAGCGCCTTGTCCGGTGCGATCAGGGTCACGTCGGCGGTGTAGCTGCGGATGAACAATGCCTCGGCCACGCCGTGGCTGTCGCTGCCGATCACCCCGACCTTCTTGTCGGTGACCTCATAGCCGTCGCAGATCGGGCAATAACGGACCAGGCCGCGGGCCAAGGCGTCGTCGTGCAAGTCCTCGTCCATCGGCGGACGGCGGTTGGTGACTCCGGTGGCGACGAGCACGGAGTGGGCAACCGCGGTACCCGAGCCCCACGTGGCGGTAAACAGCCCCGTTTTCTCGTCGCGCTCGAGCTTGGTGACGAACTCGGTCTCGATCTTCGCGCCATATTTGCACGCCTGCTCGCGCATCCGGCGGAGCAATTCCTTGCCCTCGATCCCTTCCGGATAGCCGGCGTGGTTGCGAGTGCACGGGATCCATGATGCGCGGCTTTTGCCTCCGTCCACGACCAGGATGTCGAGGTGAAAGCGAGCGAGATAGATGGCGGCGGTCAGGCCGGCGGGGCCGCCACCGATGATCAGGCAGTCGAGAACAGGTTCGTCCATCGCTGCCCAATGGATTGCCGCACCCTCGGTTCCCGACTAGCCCGCGGCCATGAACTGGACCTTCATCCTAATCGGCTTTGCGCTGGCGGTCTTCATGGGCTCGGCGCTGGTCTCGCTATTCGCGACGATCCGGCCGCAATGGAGCGCCCGCCGCCGGAGGCTGACGGCTGCGGCCATGCTTCCAGCCGTGACGATCGTCGCGACGCTGGTCGGGATCGTGATCGTCACGAGCGCCGACCACGTGCAGGGCGACAATATGGAAGACCTGGCCGTGGCCGCGCTGGGTACGATCGGCGGGGGATTCGCGTTGCTGGCGTGGATCGGCGGCCTGGTCGGCGCCACCCTGACCAGCCGCAGGCACAGACAGTGACCTTCCGCGCGTCTGTCCTGACGCTTTATCCGGACATGTTCCCGGGGCCGCTGGGCGCGAGCCTAGCGGGCAAGGCCCTCAGCGAAGGCATCTGGTCGCTGGAAGCGCGCAACGTCCGGGACTTCGCGACGGACAAGCATCGCAGCGTCGACGACACGCCGGCCGGCGGCGGTGCGGGGATGGTGCTTCGTCCAGACGTGCTTGCCGCAGCGATCGACAGCGTGGCGGATGGCCGGCCGGTCCTTGCGCTGACGCCGCGCGGCGCTGCCCTCAGCCAGGCACGGGTGCGTGAACTGGCAGGCGACGACGGGGTCATCCTGCTGTGCGGCCGGTTCGAGGGATTCGACGAGCGGATCTTCGAAGCGCGGGGCGTCGAAGAGGTCTCGATCGGCGATTATGTGCTATCGGGCGGAGAGCTTGGCGCGATGGTCGTCCTCGACGCTTGCGTGAGGCTGCTTCCCGGGGTAATGGGCGCGGCCTCCAGCGGAGAGGAGGAGAGCTTCGAGACCGGGCTCTTGGAATATCCGCATTATACCCGGCCTGTCATTTGGGAAGGGCGCACGATCCCCGAAGTGCTGCGGTCGGGGGATCATGCGAAGATCGCGGCGTGGCGACACGAACGCGCGGTCGAAGATACACGGCTAAGGCGGCCGGACCTGATGGAGCGCCACGGGGGCGCATCCCAGGCACCGCCCTCTGGCGCGCAGCGACGAGATACGAAGGTGAAGTGAAGTGAACCTGATCGAG
>Ga0207705_10003400_pt1 | contig 12098 bp, 11 predicted proteins | sample KBSC13metaG_FD_184314 | JGI IMG/M metagenome (GOLD analysis project Ga0207705, IMG submission 184314) | Corn rhizosphere microbial communities from Kellogg Biological Station, Michigan, USA - KBS C1-3 metaG (SPAdes) (version 2) | ecosystem: Host-associated > Plants > Roots > Rhizosphere > Soil ...
GCAGCGCCGATCAACATCGCCCGGGCGACGGCGGCCGCATGACGCAGCGGCTGCTCGAACGCGCGAACCGAGGTGGACGCGGCGGTGATGCGAACGCCCTTCGGCCATCCCTCCTGCTTCGCCAGAGGGTTGGCGTAAGCCGCGATAAGCGGCGCGGGCTCGACCGCGACCGTCTCCCATGCCGCGCCTAGTTCGTCGGCGACGATTTGCGGCAGCGCCGTCCAAATGCCCTGGCCAGTCTCGGTCTGCGGCACCGCAACGGTGATCCGTCCGTCGCGGCCAATCTTGATGAAGTTGCCGAACGCCTCCTCGCCGGGGCGAACGGAAAGGTCGCTGCCGACATGGCGCGGCCACGCGGCGAAGGCGACGATCAGGCCCACGCCCGCGCCGCCGCCGATCAGCACTGTGCGGCGATCGAGCTTCAACGGGCGTACTGCGCCTTCAGGGACTGGCGGTCGATCTTGCCGGTGCCGAGACGCGGCAGCGGATCCGGCGAGAAGATGAAGCGCGCCGGAATCTTGAACCTGGCGAGCCGCTCCTCGAGGAACGCCTGGAGCTCACCTTCGCTAAGCGCGCCGCACGGATGGATGACCGCAACCGGAACTTCGCCAAGGCGCTCGTCAGGCGCGGCAAACACGCTCGCTTCTCCGACGTTGGCGCAGGCGTAGCAGGCGGCCTCGACCTCGGCCGCAGCGATATTCTCGCCTCCGCGAATGATGATGTCCTTCTTGCGGTCGACGATGAACAGATAACCGTCGTCATCGAGATAGCCGACGTCGCCCGTCCGCACATAACCATCGGCGGTGAACAGCTCTTCGGTGGCTTCTGGTGCCTGCCAGTAGCAGCTGATCGCGGCAGCGGTGCGAATCCCGATTTCGCCGGTTTCGCCAGTCGCCAAATGGACGTCGTTCTCGCCCAGGATTGCCACTTCGACGAAGGGTTTCGCCGCGCGACCTGTGGACCCCGGCTTGTCGGCATAATTCTGCCAGAAATTGAGGCAGCCCACCGCATTCGTCTCGGTCAGTCCATAGCCCAGCGCCGGCTTGGCCTGCGGGAACTCGTTGCGCAGCCGCTCGACGTGGCTGACCGGCCGCGGGGCCCCGCCGGCCGTGATGTCGCGCAGGCTCGAGAGGTCGTATTTGTCCCGGTCGGGATGGGTCATGAGCTCGAGGCTCATGGTCGGCACGCCGACAAAATAGGTGATCCCCTCCTTCTCGATCAGCCGCAGCGCCTCCGCCGGGTCCCACTTGGGCATCAGCACCATGCAGCGGCCGACGACAAAACTGTTGAGCATGACGGGGACTTCGCCGGTGACGTGAAACAGCGGCACGTTGACGAGCGTGCGCGGGATGGGTGGCGGCCGGCCTTCGTCCTCAAGCAAGCCGCGCAGCACCATTAGGCCCGTGCCGTAGGAATAGGCTCCCGTCGTCACCGCCCGGTGAGTCGAAAGCGCCGCCTTGCAATTGCCCGTCGAACCGGAGGTGAAGAGAAGCGTCGCGTCGTCCTCGGCTGAAATTTCGGGAGTGGAGCCCCCGTCCGCCTTTTCGAGCAGGACAGCGACGGCCTCTTCGACCGGCCGCTCGATCAGCAAGGTCGCGACTTCGCACTCGGGACACGAGGGCGAAATCCGGAAGGCGCGAGCGATGTCGGCGAGCACCAGCTTGGGCTTAGTGAGCTCCAGCGCATGCTCCATCTCATGCGCTTCCCACCAACCGTTGATCAGCGTGGCAATGCCGCCGGCCTTGAGGATCGCCATGTAGCTGACAATCCAGGCCGGGCAGTTGCGCATGGCAATTGCGACACGGTCGCCCTTGGCCACCCCATGCGCGGCGATACCGAGCGCGAGCCGGTCGGAAACGCGGTCGAGGTCGGCGAAGGTCAGGCGTTCGTTGCCGGCGACGACCGCCTCCCGACCGGCGTACAGCTCGCAAAAGACGCGGAAGAATTCGGGGAGGGTCGGGGGGAAGTTGCCGAGGATGGTTCGGCCTTGCGCGTCGCGGTCGAGCACGAGCGCTCCGCCCGGCCCGGTAAGTGCGGCCACCTTCGCGTCAAATCGCCGGTCGAGTTCACTCGGCATGAAAGGGCCCCGGTCTCCTTTGCCTTTGCGGCAGCCCGCCTTATGAGGCTCTGAACTGTGATGGGGAAGCCCTTGCAAGCCGCAGATTATTCGCGCTTTACCGCCTTTCCGGACCTCGGACTGTCGCCAGTGGCGTTGCACCTCGGGCCGTTCGACCTCAGGTGGTACAGCCTTGCCTATCTGGCCGGCATCATCGTCGGTTACTGGTATCTGCTGAAGCTGATCGACAAGCCTGGCTCGCCGATGGGCCGACGCCATGCGGACGACCTGGCTTTCTATGCGGCGCTCGGGATCTTCCTCGGCGGGCGCATCGGCTATGTGCTGTTCTACAATCTCGGCGAATATCTCCGCCATCCGATCGAAATCCTGAAGCTGTGGGACGGCGGCATGTCGTTCCACGGCGGCGTCATCGGCACGTCACTCGGCATCCTCTATTTCGCGCGCAAGGAGAAACTGTCGTGGCTGAGAATCCACGATTATGTCGCCTGTTGCGTGCCCTTCGGACTGTTCTTTGGCCGCCTCGCCAACTTCGTGAACCAGGAGCTGTGGGGCGCTCCGACCACGGTCGCCTGGGCTGTCCGCTTCATTGAAATCACGCCGCTGGGCCCCGCGCTCGGCCCGCCGCGCCACCCGAGCCAGCTCTACGAAGCGATTCTCGAAGGCATCGTCCTGTTCGCGATCCTCTGGTGGATGTTCTGGAAGACCCAGGCGCGGTACGAGCCCGGCAAGCTCGTCGGCGCCTTCCTGTTCTTCTACGGCTGTTTCCGCTTCGGCCTCGAGTTCATTCGCGAGCCGGACCAGCAACTGACGGCGTTCACTCAGGCGACGCACCTCCACATGGGCCAGTGGCTGTCCCTGCCGATGATTCTGGGCGGGCTGTGGCTGATGTGGACCGCAAAGAAGCGGCGCGTCCGGGTCGAGCCGACGGTCGGGACCGCCAGCGTTGCGTGAAAGCCTCCCGCGCAAGGCGGGAGGTGGCGCGTGACGCCGCTCGAGCGAGCGCTCCACGAACGCATCAAGGCCGAGGGCCCGATTACGGTCGAGGCCTATATGGAAGCCTGCAACGCTTATTATTACGCCACCCGCGACCCCCTCGGCGCGGACGGCGATTTCACCACGGCGCCGGAGATCAGCCAGATGTTCGGCGAGCTCGTCGGCGCCGCGCTGGCAGATTGCTGGACGCGATCAGGGGCGCCCGACAACGCCATCTATGTGGAGCTCGGGATGTGGAGCTCGGGCCGGGCCGCGGGACGCTTGCCGCCGACGCCCTTCGTGTTCTTCGCGCGGCCGGCTTTCGCGGCGCGGTGCATCTGGTGGAGACGAGCCCGACGCTCCGCGAGGCGCAGCGCCAGTCCCTGCCTGAAGCCATCTGCCATGCCGAGATCGCAAGCCTTCCCGGCGAGCCGATACTCCTCGTCGCGAATGAGTTTCTCGATGCGCTGCCCGTCCGCCAGCATGTCGGCGGGATCGAGCGCAAGGTCTCGACTGTCGGCGGCGCGCTCGCTTTCGACCGCGATGGCGAGGTCGTCGAGACTTCGCCCGCCCGCGAGGCTGCGGTGCGGGCCATCGCTTCGCATCTCGCCGCGCATGGCGGGATCGCGCTGATCGTCGACTATGGGCACGAGCGCAGCGCGCCCGGCGACACGGTTCAGGCGGTTCGCGCGCATCGTTATGCTTCGGTGCTCGAGCAACCCGGCGAGCAGGACCTCACCGCCCACGTCGACTTCGAGGCCGTGGCGCGGATCGCAGGGGAGGCGGGCGCCGCAGTTACTCCGCTGGTGACGCAGGGCGACTGGCTCCGCGCCCTCGGCATCGAAGCCCGCGCCGATTCCCTTGCCCGCACGAACCCGGACCGCGCCGCGGAAATCAGCGCCACGCTACAACGCCTCACAGCGCCGCAAGCGATGGGCGACTTGTTCAAGGTGATCGCGCCCCATGCCCCTGCCTGGGCCGCGCCGGCGGGGCTCGTATGACCGCGTATCGCGACGCGACGGCGGACGACGCGCCCGCCATCGACGGGCTGTTCAAGTCCGTCTTCTGCGGCACCTTCGGGCATCTCTATCGCGCGGAGGACCTCGACGCCTTCCTCGCGCAATTCACGCTGGAAGCGTGGCGCACCCAGCTGACCGATCCCGCTTACGCCGTGCGTCTTGCCGAGCAGGATGGCCAGGCGATCGGCTATGCCAAGCTCGGCCCGATGAAGCTTCCTCTCGAGGAGGGCCGCCCCTCGATCCTGCTCTCGCAATTGTACGTCGACCCGGCGCATCACGGTCAGGGCGTTGCACACGCCTTGATGGACTGGGCCTTCACCGAAGCGAGGCGGCGCGGCAAGGAACACCTCAACCTCACGGTGTTCATCGACAACCCCCGGGCGCGGCGATTCTACGAGCGTTTAGGCTTTGAAGAGGTCGGACGGTTCGATTTCATGGTCGGCAAGCAAGCGGACCACGACATCGTCATGCGGAAGCACCTGTGAGCGGCGTCGAGCTCATTCGAGCGGCCGCGTTGGGCGACACCCCGCATGGCTTCCTCGGCCGCCGCGGCGGCGTGTCCGTGGGCGATCTCGCCGGCCTCAACGTCGGCTATGGCAGCAGCGACGATCGCGCCGCGATCGACGAAAACCGCCGCCGCGCGGTCGCGGCGGTCCTGACGGGCGCCGCGTTGGCAACCGTCCATCAGGTCCATTCCCCGATCGTAGTCCACGCTGAGCAGGCCTGGCCGCAGGACGTTCGCCCGAAGGCCGACGCGATGGTGACGGATCGGCCGAATGTCCTGCTCGGCATCCTCACCGCCGACTGCGCACCGGTGTTGTTCACCGACTCCGAGGCCGGGGTCATCGGTGCCGCTCACGCCGGATGGCGCGGAGCCATCGCCGGAGTCACCGACGCGACCATCACCGCGATGGAGCAGATCGGCGCCCGCCGCGAGCGTATCCGCGCCGCGATCGGCCCATGCATCGCGCAGCCAAGCTATGAGGTGGACGAGGAATTTCGCGCCCGCTTCCTTGCCGACGACGCGGCGAACGCGCGCTTCTTCGACGAGGGCAGCGCGGGCCGCCCGCACTTTGCCCTCGAACCTTATATCGCGGCTCGCCTCCAGGCCGCGGGCATCGCGGGCTTCGACGCGCTCGGCCTTGACACCTATGCCGACCCCGAACGTTTCTACAGCTACCGCCGCGCGACCCATCGCGGTGAGCCCGACTATGGCCGACAAGTCAGCCTTATCGGCCTCGCCGCCAAATCCGCTTGAGCGGTTCGGGCGAGGGGCCTAGCCCAGCCGCGATTTTCAGGAGATTCCCCGTGCCCACCGAAGACGAAGCCAGCGCCGCCACCTCGCAGCACCGTCCGCCGCGTCCGTCGCCGACCAGCGTCGGCAACCACAAGCTGAAGCCGCAAACGTTGATGCTCGGCTATGGCTTCGATCCGGAGCTCAGCGAAGGCTCGCTGAAGCCGCCGATCTTCCTCACGTCGACCTTCGCGTTCGAGAATGCGGCCGCCGGCAAACGCTTCTTCGAAGGCGTCACCGGCAAGCGCCCGGGCGGCGCGGAAGGCCTCATCTATTCCCGCTTCAACGGGCCCAACCAGGAAATCCTCGAGGATCGCCTCGCCGTCTGGGAAGACGCCGACGACGCGCTCGCTTTCTCCAGCGGCATGTCGGCAATTGCGACCCTGCTCCTGACCTTCGTCCGCCCCGGCGACTGCGTCGTCCATTCCGGCCCGCTCTATGCGGCGACGGAAACGCTGATCGCCAAGATCCTCGGCCAGTTCGGAGTCTCGTGGATCGACTTCCCGTCGGGCGCGACGCGCGAGGAGATCGACGCGGCCATAGCGAAGGGCAAGGAGAAGGGGCGTGTCAGCCTCATCTATCTCGAGAGCCCGGCCAACCCGACCAACCAGCTGGTCGACGTCGAAGCGGTCGCCGCCGCGCGCGACGCGGCCTTCGGCACCGACGATCGGCCACCCATCGCCATCGACAACACCTTCCTCGGCCCGCTGTGGGCCAAGCCGCTCGCCGACGGCGCCGATCTCAGCGTTTACAGCCTGACCAAATATGTCGGCGGGCACAGCGACCTCGTCGCTGGCGGCCTGGTCGGCGAGAAGGCACTGATCAACCAGGTGCGCATGATGCGCAACACGATCGGCACGATCTGCGATCCGAACACGGCCTGGATGCTGTTGCGCAGCCTCGAGACCCTGGAGCTTCGCATGGAGCGCGCCGCGGAGAATGCGCGCAAGGTGTGTGAATTCCTGAAAAGCCACCCGAAGGTGGAGAAGATCGGCTACTTGGGTTTCCTTGAGGAAGGCACGCGTCAGGCGGACATCTACCACCGCCATTGCACGGGCCCCGGCTCGACCTTCTCGCTCTATCTGAAGGGCGGCGAGAAAGAGGCGTTCGCCTTCCTCGACACGCTTCAGATCGCCAACCTCGCCGTCAGTCTTGGCGGCACCGAGACGCTGGCCAGCGCCCCAGCGGCGATGACGCATCTGTCGGTTCCCGACGAGCGCAAGAAGCAGCTCGACATCACCCCCAACCTCGTCCGGATTTCGATCGGGGTCGAGGACGCCGAGGACCTCATCGCCGACTTCGCCAACGCGCTTCAGGCGGTCTAGCAGCGGACTCGCGCCAAACGCCGTTTTGACGTAATGGATCGCCCAGGGGGCTGAACGCGTGGCCGCAATCAATCATCGCCGCAGATATGCGATCGCGGGCGCTGCCGGCGTTGTGCTCGCCGCGGCGGCCTTTGGCGTTGCCAGCTTCTTTCCGGTCCTGGGGCCGATTGCCGGCACCATTGCTCCCCAATTCTACGTCAACTCACTGTCCGACGCCGAAATTCCGCCTCAGGGGCGCTTTGTCCTGGTCGATGCCGCGTCCGCGCGGCTCTACATGCTCGAAAACGGGCGCGTTGAGGATTCGATGCGCGTCATCGTCGGCAAGCCGGAAACGCCGACCCCGGCGCTCAAAAGCGTCATCAATTACGAGACGTTGAACCCCTATTGGCACGTGACCGGCGACCTCGCGAAGACGCTCATCGCGCCGCGCGTGCTGAGCGAGGGACCGTCCTATCTCACCGCTCGCGGCTACGAGGTCGTCTCTACCTGGGGTAAGGATGCGCAGGTGCTTCCCGCTGCCAGCGTCGACTGGAAGGCGGTCGCTGCCGGAGCGGCCAAAGTCTATGTTCGCCAAAGGCCCGGGCCCGCCAATTCGCTTGGCCAATTCAAGTTCGACCTGCCGGACGGCGACGGCATCTATCTCCACGACACGCCCAAGAAAGAGCTGTTCGCGCAGGAGGAGCGCAACCTCAGCCACGGTTGTGTCCGCCTCGAAGATGCGCCGAGGCTCGCGCGCTGGCTGCTCGGCAAGGATCCGCCCGCGGCGTCGGTGCCGGAGCAGAATGTGCTTCTGCCCGAACCGGTGCCGATCCGGATCAGCTACCTCGATCCGAAGAGCCAGACGCTGCTCGCGTCGCTCCGATAGCTTAGCCCCAATCCTCGATTGCCCAGCCGCGTTGCTCGGCGAGGCGCCGCAGCTTCCCATGGGGGTTCACCGCGACCGGCTCGTCGGCCCATTCGAACGCCGGGCGGTCCGAGACATGGTCGGAATAGAACCGGGCATGACCGTGGGCGCCCTTTAAGCCCGACGCGTCGAGCCAGTCGGCGATCATCCGCAGCTTCGCCGGGCCATAACAATTCTCGCCGGCGATCTTCGCGTGAACGCGTTCGTCGAGCCCGATGATCGAGCCGGTGCCGATCACGTCGTCGAAGCCAAGCCGCTTCGCGATTGCGTCGGCGTAGAGCCGGTAGGAGGCGGTGGCCAGAACCAGCCGCCGCCCTTGCTCCTTGTCGCGCTCAATCGCCCGTCTCGCGCCCGGCCGGATGTTCCCGGCGATCTGCCGGTCGGCGAAGCTCTCGACCAGCGGCCGCAAGTCACGCGGGTGGATCGCGTCGCCGAGCAGCAGCCGATGGTTGATCTCCTTGAGCCGCGCGCGGTCGATTAGCCGCGCCGTATAAGCGAGCATCGACAGCAGTACAAAAGGCAGCAGCAGCAGCCGCCAAGGCGCGCGGCGGATTGCGCAGTGTAGCAGGAACGGCGTGTAGGTTGCGTGGCGGGTGACCGTCCGGTCCATGTCGTAGATCGCCAGGTCGCTCATGCGCGCCCCGCGATGATGTCCTCGACCAGCGCATGGTCGGCCGGTTTGTCGACGTCGATTGCGGCCACCGGGTTGCTCATCTCGACGATGCGGATGGTGATGCCGAGCTTGCGCCCGATCGCGGCCGCGCTTTCGTGGACTGTGCGCAGCTTCAGCACTGCGCCGAGCAGCAGCGCCGGGCCGAGCGCGGCGAGCAGCCGCCAGCCCTTCTTGCGGTCCTGTTCGACGGCGCCCCACCGCCCGACCGCCGGAAGCACCCTGTTGGAGCCGAACGCGAACAGGTTTGCACCGCTGTAGCGCCCGCCCTTGAAACCGATCCAAGTCCGCCGCGTCTGTGGGAAGCGGGCGAGCAGCGGCTTGCTTTCGACCACCGCGATGGCGAGGTCGGCGCCTTCCGCCTTCGCGGTGAACTCCGCGACCATGGCCGGATCGAGCAAGGCATGATCGGCAGTCGCGACCAGTACCGGGAACTCGGCGGCGTGATCGGCGAGCTGCTCGGCAATCGTCTGGGCAATCGTGCCGCTCGACGCCCGAAGGCTGACCCGCTCGTCATCCGGCAGCACCGGCCGCAAGTCGGCCGGGTCCTGCGTCAGGACGATGATATTGCCAACCTCCGGGCTCGCCAGCAGCGCGCGCAGCGGGCGCAGCACCATCGGCTCGCCCGCGATCGGGATCAGCGCCTTGTGACCCAGCATCATGGACTGCGCGAGCGGATCGCCCTTGGGCCGCGATCCGGCGAGCAGGAAGGCCGTCCAACGGCTCACGAGAGCCAGGAGACGATCGGACGCCCACGCGCCGCCTGCTCGCTCGCCTGGGCCAGCCGCACGGCGTGGAAGAACAGGCTGACGATGGTCCACCACGCGACGCCGACCAGGCCTGCGTCCGGCCTGCCAAGCAGTAACGCCGCGACCAAAATCACCATGTTCGGGTTGCGCCGCGCGGTGATGAGCCGGAACTGGCTGTCGATCGGCCGCCACACGTGGATGTGCATCCCGCCGAAGCGGCGCATGAAAATGCCCTCGATCACGCGCTGCGCGACATAGCCACCGATGATCGCCCACAGCACCATCGTCGCATAAATCGGCGAGAGCGGTCGCCCGTAAGCAGTGAGACCGTGCTCCCACGCCCACCACCAGAAGGGCGGGTGGACGAGGTCGATGCCATGGTCGAACACGTTGCCCCACTTCGACGAGGCGCCGGTGCAGCGCGCCAGCTTCCCGTCGACGGTGTCCAGCACCATGAAGATGAAGCCGGACAGCGTCCCGAGCCAGTAATTGCCGTTCCAGAACAGGAAGAAGGCGAGGAGGCACAGCACCGCTCCGACGGCAGTCACGGCGTTGGGCGAGATGCCGGCCTGTGCCGCCCAGCGCGTCAGGTAGAAGGCGGGCCGTCGCCACAGGTACAGCGTCAGAAGGTCGGTCACGCCCTTGTAGGACGCATCATAAGCGGCGCGCTCGACGAGCTCGGGATCGCCCCCATCGAGCCGCATGACGAACGGCCGCTCGCGCTTCCTCAGCTCGGCATAGTTGAGCTCCGCCGTCTCCGCGTCGAGGGGCTCGAACCCGTCGAGCGCGTTGCCGCTGGCCATCGCTTCCGCGGCGCCCGCGCCATCCTGGCCAGCCGGGACATGCGCCATCACCGGCTTGCCCCCCAGTGTCAGCACCTCGCGTGGCTTTGACCGCATCGCTTTCAGCCATGCCGGATCCCAGGCGTAGTCCATGTTCGCGACCAGCGCCGCGCGATCCGGTGGAATGGCGTCCGCGCATTCAAAGCCCGCGTTAGTCGCCAGGCGGCACGCCCGCTGGCGCGCGTCCATCCCGAACAGCCGCGCCGAATTGGCGCCGACCGGCACGAACAACAGGGGCCCCTCGCTTGCCATGAGCGCCGGCATAAAGGGGCTTGTTCATGTGCGAAAGGCCCGCATTTCCGCGCCTTCACTTGCTCGGCCCGAGCATTTCGCGCATCACTCCGTCCGCATGGCCGATCTGGGCGATACAGGGGCGGAAGAGCCGAGCGGCAACGTCTACCGCGTCGCGGGAGCGCTGACGATCACCCGCGCCGCGACGACGCAGCGCGAGATCGACGCTCTACCCAACCCGCTGACCATCGACCTGTCCGAGATCAACCGCATGGATACGGTCGGGGCGTGGATCGTCTATCGCACCGTCCGCGACCGCGGCGCCAAGGTGATCGGCGCCAGCCGCGACGAGGTCAGCCTGCTCAAGCAGGTCGCCGAATTCGACAAGCCCGCCCGCGTTCGACCGGAAGAACGGCCCGGATTCGTCCGCGCCGTCGCCGAGCTCGGTGAATGGGTGTCGGAAGCGGGCTCGACGCTGCTCGGCCTGCTCGGCTTCTTCGGCGCGACGCTGATCGGCTTCGCCAACATCATTCGCCGGCCCAAGAAATTCCGAGTCAACGCGGTGGTTCAGCGGTTCGACGTGGTCGGCGTCCGCGCGCTCGGCATCATCGGGCTGATGAGCTTCCTCATCGGCATCGTCATCGCCCAGCAGGGCGCGGTGCAGCTCGCGCAGTTCGGTGCCGAGGTTTACACCATCAACCTCATCGGCCGCATCACGGTGCGCGAGCTTGGCGTGCTGATGACCGCGATCATGGTGGCCGGCCGCTCCGGATCGGCCTTTGCGGCGCAGATCGGCACGATGAAGATCACCGAGGAGATCGACGCGATGCGGACGATCGGCGTCTCGCCGATCGAAGCGCTGGTGCTTCCGCGGATGATGGCCTCGATCCTGATGATGCCGCTGCTCGCCTTCTGGGCAATGCTGACGGCGCTACTGGGCGGCGGGATCTTCGTCTGGCTCGACCTCACAATTCCGCCGCTGACCTACATCCAGCGCCTCCAGGAAGTGATCCCGCTCACCGATTTGTGGATCGCGCTCATCAAGGCGCCGGTGTTCGGCTTCATCATCGCCCTCGCCGGCTGCTTCCAGGGGATGCTCGTCCAGGGCAATAGCGAGGAGGTCGGCTCGCGCACCACCACCGCGGTCGTCCAGTCGATCTTCCTGGTGATCGTGCTCGACTCGGTCTTCGCCGTCTTCTTCAGCTCGATCGGCTGGGTATGATCCCGGAGAAGCTCGACCCCAGCCGGACGCCGGACGGATGCCAGGCGGTGATCACCGTTCGCGGCCTGCGCAACGCGTTCGGCGAGCAGGTCATCCACGACAACCTCGATCTGACCGTCTGCCGCGGCGAAATCCTCGGCGTCGTCGGCGGCTCGGGCACCGGCAAGTCCGTGCTCTTGCGATCGATCATCGGCCTGCAAACGCCCGAGGAGGGCGAGATCCAGGTGCTCGGCGAGAACATGGTCGATCGCAGCGAGGATGAGGCCAAGAACATCCGCCGCCGCTGGGGCATCCTTTTCCAGAACGGCGCCTTGTTCTCGACGCTGACGGTGGCCGAGAATGTCGAGGTTCCGATCCGCGAATATTTTCCGTACCTGAAGCCGCCGCTGCTCGACGAGATCGCGTCCTACAAGATCGCGATGGGCGGCCTGCCGGCCGACGCCGGCCCCAAATACCCGTCCGAACTGTCCGGAGGCATGGTCAAGCGCGCCGGCCTCGCCCGGGCGCTCGCGCTCGATCCCGAGCTCTTGTTCCTCGACGAGCCAACCGCGGGCCTCGACCCGATCGCCGCCGCGGCGTTCGACGAGCTGATTCGCTCGCTCCAGAAGCGGCTCGACCTCACCGTCTTCCTGATCACTCACGACCTCGATACGCTTCACGCCATCTGCGACCGCGTCGCCGTGCTTGCGGACAAGAAGGTGATTGCGGTCGGAACGATTCCGGAACTATTGGCTTTGGACCATCCTTGGATACAAGAGTATTTCAATGGGCCGCGCGGGCGCACCGCGGCCCA
>Ga0207705_10003405_pt1 | contig 12092 bp, 10 predicted proteins | sample KBSC13metaG_FD_184314 | JGI IMG/M metagenome (GOLD analysis project Ga0207705, IMG submission 184314) | Corn rhizosphere microbial communities from Kellogg Biological Station, Michigan, USA - KBS C1-3 metaG (SPAdes) (version 2) | ecosystem: Host-associated > Plants > Roots > Rhizosphere > Soil ...
CCGCCTGGACCGGCCATGAGAGAAACGCCGCGCACACGCTTGGTGTTGACCTTGCTCGTGCTGACGGCGTTCACCCTCATCACGCTCGACTACCGCGCCGGCAAGGGCTCCCCGTTCGAGCACGTACGCCGCAGCGCTGACGCGGTCCTCGGCCCGATCGAGGGCGCGGTCGCCGCCGCCGTACGTCCCGTCGCCGACGCGTTCGCCCGGCTGGGCGGCGGGGGCGGTGGTGCCAAGGTCCGCCAGCTGGAGAAGGAGAACGCCGACCTGCGCGCCCAGGTCGAGCGAGGCGCCGCCGACCGGTCGCGGCTCACCGAGCTGGAGAAGCTCACCGGGCTGGCGGGCGTCGGGCGGTTGCGGATCGTGGCCGCCAACGTCGTCGGGGTCGGCGGCAGCGGGGGCTTCGAGTGGACCGCCACCATCGACGTCGGCTCGCGCGACGGCGTCCAGCCGCTGATGTCGGTGATCAGCGGGGACGGGCTCGTCGGGCGGGTGAAGACCGTCGGCCCCCGCTCCTCGACCGTGCTGCTCGCCATGGACCCGCAGTCGCAGGTCGGCGCGCGCGTCGCCACCACCGGGTTCATCGGCTGGGTGCGCGGCGGCGGCTCGGGCCCGATGACGTTCACGCTGCTCGACGCCCACGCGGCGCTGAAGCAGGGGCAGCAGCTCGTCACCTTCGGCTCGGAGAACGACCGGCCCTACATCCCCGAGATCCCCATCGGCACGATCACCAAGGTCGAGAGCACTCCGGGCGCGCAGACGCGCACCGCGCTGGTCGAGCCGTTCACGAAGTTCACCGCGCTCGACCCGGTCGCCGTCGTCATCGCCGCGCCCCGTGACATCCCGCGCGACAGCCTGCTGCCGGCGCCTCCGCCGAAGCCCACCCCGACCGCACCCGCGTCACCGCCGCCGGCGACGACCGGACCGTCGGCCGGCCCGTCCCCCGGCGCCACGAAGCCCGGCGGCTGACGTGCGTCCGTTGCGGGTGCTGCTGTTCGCGGTCCTGGCCGTCACCGCGCTGCTGCTGCAGGTCAGCGTCTTCGGGCTGCTGCCGCTGCCGCAGGCCCGTCCCGACGTGCTGCTCGTCGTGGTCGTCGGCTGCGCGCTGGTGTCCGGCCCGATGGGCGGGTCGGTCATCGGCTTCGCGATCGGCCTGCTGGCCGACGTCGCCCCGCCGGCCGACCACACGCTCGGCCGCTGGGCGCTGGTCTACGCCCTGGTCGGCTACGCGGCCGGCATGCTCGAGGACCTCGAGGAGCGGTCGGTCCTCGCCTCGATGGCGGTCGTCGCCGTCGCCACCGCCGCCGCCGTCGCCGTCTACGCGACGCTCGGCGCGATGGTCGGCGACCAGCGGGTGACGACCGCCGTGCTGTCCCACAACCTGCCGTTCATGGTCCTGTACGACGTGGTGCTCGCGCCCTTCGTCCTGCCGCTGATCGCCGCGATCGACCGGCGGCTGCAGCCCGAGGGCGGGCTGCCGTGAACCAGCGCACCGACGCCTCGCGGCAGCGGTTGTTCGTCCTGCGTGTGCTCGTCTTTTCCTTGCTGCTCACGCTTTTCGGCCGGCTCTGGTACATGCAGGTGCTCGCCGGCGACAGCTACGCGCAGGCGGCCGCCGACAACCGCACCCGTGAGGTGGTGACGCCGGCGGCCCGCGGCCAGATCCTCGACGACTACGGGCGGCCGCTGGTGACCAACCGCACCTCGCTCGTCGTCTCGGTCGACCGCATCAAGCTGGAGCGGCAGCCCGACGGCGGCAAGACCGTGCTGCACCGGCTGGCCCAGGTGCTCGGCGTCAGCGACCAGGACCTTCAGGACCGCATCCGGCTCTGCTCGGCGAAGGTGCCCAAGCCCTGCTGGAACGGCTCGCCCTACCAGCCGATCCCGGTCACCGAAGACGTCGACATCCGTCAGGCCTTGCAGATCCTCGAGCGGCAGGAGGAGTTCCCCGGGGTGTCCGCCGACGTCCAGTCGGTGCGCGACTACCCGCTGCCCGACGGGGCGCTCGCCTCGCACGTCATCGGCTACCTCGGCCCGATCTCCGACCAGGAGCTGGCCAAGCTGTCGCAGGCCCAGCAGGACCTGCGGCGCAACACCCTCGTCGGACGGGCGGGCCTCGAGCAGTCTTACGACACCTACCTGCGCGGGCGCCCCGGGGTGAAGACGGTCGCGGTCGACCACCTCGGCGCGGTCACCGGGGTCGTCGCCGACCACCCGCCGCAGGCGGGCGACACGCTCGTCACGAGCATCGACGCCGCGGTCCAGCACCTGCTCGAGACCTCACTCGCCCAGGGCGTGCAGCAGGCCCGCACCCGCAGCGACAACACTGGGGCGCCGTACAAGGCCGACAGCGCCGCCGGGGTCATCCTCGACGCGCAGACGGGTCACATCGTGGCGATGGCGTCCTACCCGACCTACCAGCCGCAGATCTGGGCCGGCGGCCGGATCTCCGAGGCCGACTACAAGGGGCTGACGAACCCCGCGACCGGCTACCCGCTGCTCGACCGGGCGACCCTCGGCCAGTACGCCCCCGGCTCGACGTTCAAGCTGATCTCCACCGCCGGGCTCGTGCAGGACGGCATCGCCAACCTCAACAGCAGCTACGAGTGCTCCTCGTCCTACACGATCGGCGGCCGCACGTTCCACAACTTCGAGGGCGAGACGTTCGGCGCGATCAACCTGCACACGACCATCGTCAAGTCCTGCGACACCGTCTACTACCGCCTGGCCTACCAGGACTGGCTGCGCGACCAGGCGCTGGTCAAGGCCGGCAAGCCGCCCGTCGAGGGCGTGCAGAAGATGGCCCGTGAGTTCGGCCTGGGCGAGCCGACCGGCGTCGACCTGCCGGCCGAGGCGACCGGCCTGATCGAGGACCGCAAGACCAAGCAGAAGCAGTGGGAGGAGTTCTACCGGCCCAACGCCTGCAAGGGCGCCAACAACCCGGCATTCGACGCCGAGCGCCGCGCCTTCGACCTCGACGTCTGCAAGTACGGCAACATCTACAACCCGGGCGACCAGGCCAACTTCGACATCGGCCAGGGCACTGTGCTCGCCACCCCGTTGCAGATGGCTGTCGCCTACGCCGCGCTCGTCAACGGCGGCAAGGTCTACGAGCCGCGCATCGGCAAGGCGCTGCTCTCGCCGGCCGGCAAGGTCGTCAAGCAGCTCGACGCCCCCGTACGCCGCACCCTCGACGTGCCACCCGGCGTGCTGGACTACATCCGCGCCGCCATGGAGGACGTGCCCAAGGTCGGCACCGGCGAGAGCGCGTTCCAGGGCTTCCCGTTCGACCGCATCACGGTCGGCGGCAAGACGGGCACCGCCGAGGTCAACGGCAAGCAGGACACCGCGTGGTTCGCGTCGTTCGCGGGCCTGCCCGGGCAACCGGCGCGCTACGTCGCGGTCGTCATGGTCACCCAGGGCGGCCAGGGCGGCCTCACCTCCGCCCCGATCGTGCGGCACCTGTGGGACGGCATCTTCGGTCTGGCCCCCGGCTCGACCGCCGCCATGCCCGGCGGCCTCCCGCCCGCCCAGCTGCCGGCCATCCGGCCCGACGGCACCGTCGCCCCGCCGGCGAGGCCGAGCCGATGACGTCGACGACCCCGCGCCACGCGCCCTACGCGACCCGCCGCCGGGAGACCGTGCGCAGCCGCGCCCTCGACCGCGACTCGCCGCTGTGGCGCCTCGACTGGACGCTGCTCGCCGCGGTCTTCGCCCTGGTCGCCGCCGGTGCGGTCCTGGTCTGGTCGGCCACCCAGGAGTCGTCGTACCTGAAGAAAGACGTCATCAACATCGGCATCAGCCTCGCGCTGGGCACGGTCGTCGCGCTCGTCGACTACCGGGCCCTGCGGGCCTACGTGCCGTTCGTCTACCTCGCCTCCTGCGTGGGGCTGGTCGCCGTGCTCTCGCCCCTCGGGTCGACGATCAACGGGTCGCACTCGTGGATCCGGCTCGGCGGCGGCTTCGAGGTGCAGCCGTCGGAGTTCGCCAAAGTGGCGCTCATCGTCGGGATGGCGATGCTGCTGGGGGAGAAGCGAGACGGGGAGAACGTCCCCCGCGACACCGACGTGCTCGCCGTCCTGGGGCTCGCCGCCGTGCCCCTGGGGCTGGTCCTGCTTCAGCCGGACCTGGGCAGCGTGATGGTGCTCGTCGCGATCCTGCTCGGCGTGCTCGCGATCTCCGGCGCCCGCGCGCGGTGGATCGTCGGGCTGATCCTGCTCGGGATCGTCGGCGCCTTCCTGGTGGCGCACCTGCACATCCTGAAGGACTACCAGCTCGAGCGGTTCAAGGCGTTCGCCAACCCGACTTCGGGCGGCAGCGGCTACGGCTACCAGACCCAGCAGGCCCGCATCGCGATCGGCGCCGGCGGCCTGCACGGCACCGGGCTGTTCCAGGGCAGCCAGACCAACGGCCACTTCGTGCCCGAGCAGCAGACCGACTTCATCTTCACCGTCGCGGGGGAGGAGCTCGGCTTCATCGGCGCCGGCACCCTCGTGCTGCTGACGGGCGTCGTGCTCTGGCGCGGCCTGCGGATCGCGAGCCAGGCGCAGGACATGTTCGGCCGGCTGATGGCGACCGGCGTCGTGTGCTGGCTGGCGTTCCAGAGCTTCGAGAACATCGGCATGTCGGTCGGGATCATGCCGCTCACCGGACTGCCGCTGCCGTTCGTGTCCTACGGCGGTTCGTCGATGTTCGCCACCTTCATGGCCGTCGGGCTCCTGCAGAGCGTGCACATGCGCTCGCGAGGATCCTGACCGCGCCGACGTACCCTGGGGTCTGTCCGCCCTGTCTGCCGGAGGGTCCCCGCAATGCCCGTCGAGAGCGTCTTCGCGCGTCTGGAGCCGCTGCTGCCGCGGGTGCAGAAACCGGTGCAGTACGTCGGCGGCGAGCTCGGCGCGGTCGTCAAGGACTGGGACGCGGCGGCCGTCCGGTGGGCGCTGATGTACCCCGACGCCTACGAGGTCGGCCTGCCCAACCAGGGCCTGCAGATCCTCTACGAGCTGCTCAACGAGCAGCCCGACGTGCTCGCCGAGCGCACCTACGCGGTCTGGTCCGACCTCGAGGCGCTGATGCGCGAGCACGCGGTGCCGCAGTTCACCGTCGACGCCCACCGGCCGGTCGGCGCGTTCGACCTGCTCGGCGTCAGCTTCCCGACCGAGCTCGGCTACACCAACCTGCTCACCGGTCTCGACCTCGCGGGCATCCCGCTGGCCGCCGCCGACCGCACCGACGACCACCCGATCGTCGTCGCCGGCGGGCACGCGGCGTTCAACCCCGAGCCGATCGCCGACTTCATCGACGCCGCCGTGCTCGGCGACGGAGAGGAGGCGGTGCTCGCGATCACCGACGTCGTACGCCGGTGGAAGGCCGAGGGTCGGCCCGGCGGACGTGTCGAGCTGCTCTACCGGCTCGCCACGCGCGGCGGCTGCTACGTCCCGCGCTTCTACGACGTCGACTACGCCGCTGACGGGCGCATCGCCCGGGTCGCGCCCAACCGTGCCGGTGTCCCGGGTTTCGTCAGCAAGCACACGGTCATGGACCTCGACGCGTGGCCCTACCCGAAGCAGCCGCTGGTGCCGCTCGCCGAGACCGTGCACGAGCGGTTCAGCGTCGAGATCTTCCGCGGCTGCACCCGCGGCTGTCGCTTCTGCCAGGCGGGCATGATCACCCGGCCGGTCCGCGAGCGCTCGATCGACACGATCGGGCAGATGGTCGAGACCGGCTTGTGCAACAGCGGCTTCGACGAGGTCGGCCTGCTCAGCCTGTCCAGCGCCGACCACTCCGAGATCGCGCAGATCACCAAGGGCCTGGCCGACCGCTACGACGGCACCAACGTCGGCCTCTCGCTGCCCTCGACGCGGGTCGACGCGTTCAACATCGACCTGGCCAACGAGCTGTCCCGCAACGGCCGCCGCTCGGGGCTGACGTTCGCGCCGGAGGGCGGCTCGGAGCGGATGCGCAAGGTGATCAACAAGATGGTCACCGAAGACGACCTGATCCGCACGGTCTCCACCGCTTACGGCAACGGCTGGCGGCAGGTGAAGCTCTACTTCATGTGCGGCCTGCCGACCGAGACCGACGACGACGTGCTGCAGATCGCCTCGCTCGCGCAGCGGGTGATCGCCGCCGGTCGCCAGGCCGCCGGTCGGCGGGACATCCGCTGCACGGTGTCGATCGGGCCGTTCGTGCCGAAGCCGCACACGCCGTTCCAGTGGGCCGCGCAGCTCGACCACGCGACGGTCGACGCCCGGCTGCGCGCGCTCAAGGCCGCGATCAGCGCCGACAAGGAGTACGGCAAGGCCATCGGGCTGCGCTACCACGACGGCCGGCCGGCGATCATCGAAGGCCTGCTGTCCCGCGGCGACCGGAGGATCGGTGCGGTGATCCGCCGGGTCTGGGAGGACGGCGGGCGCTTCGACGGCTGGCACGAGCACTTCTCCTTCGACCGGTGGGAGCGCGCCTGCGCCGACGTGCTCGCGCCGCAGGGGGTCGACCTCGACTGGTACACGACCCGCGCCCGCGACGAGGACGAGGTGTTGCCCTGGGACCACCTCGACGCCGGCCTCGAGAAGCGCTGGCTGTGGGACGACTGGACCGACGCCCGGGCCGGCCGCGAGGTCGACGACTGCCGGTGGACACCGTGCTACGACTGCGGCGTCTGCGGCAGCCAGGGCACCGAGATCCAGATCGGCCCGACCGGGCGCACGCTGCTGCCGCTCACCGTCGTCTGAGACCCGTGCCGCGCCAGCCCGACGGGCCACCGCCCGCCCCGGTCGTGCAGCGGTTGCGCGTGCACTACGCCAAGCGTGATCGGCTCCGCTTCACCAGCCACCGCGACTTCCAGCGGGCGCTCGAGCGCGCCCTGCGGCGGGCCGGGGTGCCCGTGGCCGTCTCCGCCGGGTTCACCCCGCACCCCAAGATCTCCTATGCCGGCGCGGCGCCGACCGGCGTCGCGAGCGAGGCGGAGTACGTCGAGATCGGACTGCAGGTCCGCATGCCGCCGGCGGAGGTCGGCACCCGGCTCGACGCGGCCCTCCCGCCCGGCCTCGACGTGGTCGAGGTCGTCGAGGCCGCCGCACCCGGGTCGCTCGCCGACCGGCTCCAGGCGTCGCACTGGCGGATCACCCTCGGCTGCCCGCCCGAGGAGGTCGGCCGCGCGGTGGCCGCATTCCTCGCCGAGGCGACCGTCACGGTCGAGCGGATCACCCGCGACGGCCGCCGCCCCATCGACGCCCGCGGGGCCGTCGTCAGCGCGTCCGTCGCCCGGGGGACCGGCGCGTCGACGGGCGGCGAACCGGATTCGGAACATCACTGTGCGACAATCGACCTGGTCGTGCGGCACACCATTCCCGCTGTGCGACCGGACGACGTCCTGGCCGCGCTTCGTCAGGCAGCGGGCCTCGTGCCGCCGGAGCCTCCTTACGTGATCCGGCTGGCGCAGGGTCTGCTCCGCGAAGACGGCCGGATCGCCGACCCCCTCGCGCCGGACCGCGAGGCCGTGACTGCCGACACGGCACCCGCCCCGACGCCCCCAGACATGTGAGCTGCTCCCGTGCGGCAGCGTCGCCGAGGCCCCGGCCTTGGTGAGGCGCCCGGGGGCGTGACGGGAGACCGACCCGATGGCTGACGACCAAGCCACCACCCCCGACGCCGCCGACGCGGGCGACAAGAAGCCCGCCCGCCGACGGCGTACGACGAAGTCCGCGGCCGCAGCACCGGCCGACGCCGCAGCGACGAGCGCGCAGCCGACCGCGCCCGCGGCTCCCGCGACCGACCAGGCACCGCCCGACGCGGCCGCCGACGCACCGGCCGCACCCGCTCGCCGTCGTCGCCGGACGACGGCGAAGGAGACCGCCGAGGACGCCCGCGACGGTGCCGAGGCAGGCGCCCAGCCCCCAGCCGGCCCGGTGGCCGCCGCCACGGTGATCTTCCAGGCGCCCGAGCCGGTGGCTGCACCGTCCGCCGGACCCAGGGCCGACGACGAACCGGCTGCGGCATCGCCGCCGCGGCGGCGCCGCCGCCCTGCCAACGCACCCGGCGAGGAGGGGGCCGAGTCAACCGCCCCTCAGACCGCCACCGTGGACGCGCCCGCACCGGAGCCGGCGGCGACCGGTCGCGACAGCGACGGCGAGACCTCCGAGGGCCAGGAGCCCGGCGAAGGCACCGGCGCCAGCCGCCGACGCCGGCGGGGCCGTCGCGGGGGCGGCCGCTCCAAGGCCGCCGCCGAGGCGGCGGGCGAGGGCGAGGGTGATGAGGCGACCCCGGCTGCCGCAACGGCCGGCGCCGATGCGGCCGCCGACGAGGCTGCCGCTGACGCCGACGAGGCCGAGACCGGCGAAGGCGACGGCACCGGCACCCGCCACCGCCGCCGCCGGCGGCGTGGCCGCGGTAGCGGCTCGGGCGAGGGCGGTGCCGACGGCGAGACCGCAGCCGAGACCCGGACCCGCGACGTCGACCCCGACGACGAGATCCGCGGCATCAAGGGCTCGACGCGGATGGAGGCCAAGCGCCAGCGCCGCCGCGAGGGGCGCGAGTCGAGCCGCCGTCGCCCGCCGGTGCTCAGCGAGGCGGAGTTCCTGGCCCGCCGCGAGTCCGTCGAGCGGGTCATGGTCGTGCGCCAGGGCAAGGACCGCACCCAGATAGCCGTGCTCGAGGACGGCGTGCTCGTCGAGCACTACATCACCCGCTCCGAGCACACGTCCTACGTCGGCAACGTCTACCTCGGCCGCGTGCAGAACGTGCTGCCCAGCATGGAGGCCGCCTTCGTCGACATCGGCAAGGGTCGCAACGGCGTGCTCTACGCCGGCGAGGTCAACTACGACGCGAGCCAGCTCGACGGCCGGCCCCCGCGCATCGAGCAGGCGCTCAAGTCCGGGCAGTCCGTGCTCGTCCAGGTCACCAAGGACCCGATCGCGCACAAGGGCGCGCGGCTCACCAGCCAGATCAGCATCCCCGGCCGCTACGTCGTCCTCGTCCCCGAGGGGCACAGCACCGGCATCAGCCGCAAGCTGCCCGACAAGGAGCGCACCCGGCTCAAGAACATCCTCAAGCGCCTCACCCCCGAGGACGCCGGCCTCATCGTGCGTACGGCGGCCGAAGGGGCCAGCGAGGAGCAGCTCGAGCGTGATGTTGCCCGGCTCCAGGCCCAGTGGGAGGACATCCAGCGCAAGTCGCAGACAGCGAGCGCCCCGTCGCTGGTCTACGGCGAGCCCGACCTCGTCGTGCGCGTCATCCGCGACATCTTCAACGAGGACTTCTCCTCCCTCGTCGTCCAGGGTGACGACGAGTGGGACATGGTCGAGCCCTACATCGCCCATGTCGCGCCCGACCTGCGCGAGCGGGTCAGCAGGTGGGTCGAGCCCGGCGACGCCTTCGCGCACTACCGCATCGACGAGCAGCTCGCCAAGGCGCTCGACCGCAAGGTCTGGCTGCCCAGCGGTGGGTCGCTGGTCATCGACCGCACCGAGGCGATGACCGTCGTCGACGTCAACACCGGCAAGTTCACCGGCTCCGGCGGCAACCTCGAGGAGACCGTCACCCGCAACAACCTCGAGGCGGCCGAGGAGATCGTCCGCCAGCTGCGGCTGCGCGACGTCGGCGGCATCATCGTGATCGACTTCATCGACATGGTGCTCGAGAGCAACCGCGAGCTGGTGCTGCGCCGGCTCGTCGAGTGCCTCGGCCGTGACCGCACCAAGCACCAGGTCGCCGAGGTCACCTCGCTCGGGCTGGTCCAGATGACGCGCAAGCGCATCGGCCAGGGGCTGCTCGACGCCTTCAGCCAGACCTGCCCCGAGTGCAACGGGCGCGGGGTGAAGGTCGTCGTCGACCCGTTCGAGCCGGCACCGACGCACGCGCACGCCTCGACCGCGCACGCGGCGCCCGCGGGGGACGAGGGTGAGCCGGCCGAGGCACATCCGGAGCCCGCCAGCGCCTGACCGCGTCCGCGGCGCGGAAACGGTCGAAACAACGACATCCGGCCGACCTGGCATGGCCTGCGGTGACGGGGGTAGCGTCGGCTCAGGCTCAGTCACGAGCCTCCGCCGACTGCTCCGTTTCAGAGTCTTTGGAGGCGTCCTCATGGTGGCGTCCCGCCCATTTCTTGAGCCGATCGATGACGAGGTCGTGCGCCGGATGACCCGCCGGCTGCTCGCCGACTACGCGGACCGGCTTCCTGACACCACGATCTGGCGTTGTGTCGACGCGGCGCGCCGCGCCGTGCGCTACTTCGGTGAAGACCCCCAGGACCTGCCGCGAGTCCTCGAACGGATCGCCCGCGCCGACCTCGACCAGATCGCCAACGGCCGTGACTCCGGGGCCCGCATCTTCGGCGTGCACCGGCCCACGCATCCCGCCGACGGTTAGCCGGCCGGCCGAGCCCCAGGGGGGCGCTGGGCCGGGCCTCTTTGACCCACGGGCCGGGCACTCCGTATCCTGAACGCCGGCGCGTCCGAGCGGTCAAGAGACGTGCTGGCTCTCGCACGCCCGGCTTGCGCGGGGTCCGACCATCAGCACGTCAGGAGCGTCTGTCGATGTACGCGATCGTCCGCAGCGGCGGGCGCCAGCACAAGGTCGCTGTCGGCGACGTCCTCGAGGTCAACAAGCTCGAGGGCGGGGTCGGCGCTTCGCTGACGCTGCCCGCCGTGCTGCTCGTCGACGGCGAGAGCGTCACCCACGACGCGGGCAAGCTCGCGGGCGTGCGGGTGACCGCCGAGGTCGTCGAGCACACCAAGGGCCCCAAGATCCGCATGCACCTGTACAAGAACAAGTCCGGATACCACCGGCGCCTGGGCCACCGTCAGTCGCTCACCCGCGTCAAGGTCACCGGCATCGAGACCGGGAAGTAGCACCGAGATGGCACACAAGAAGGGCGCCTCGTCCAGCCGCAACGGCCGCGACTCCAACGCGCAGCGGCTCGGCGTCAAGCGCTTCGGCGGTCAGGCGGTCAACGCCGGCGAGATCCTCGTGCGCCAGCGCGGCACGCACTTCCACCCGGGCTGGCACGTCGGCCGCGGCGGCGACGACACGCTGTTCGCGCTCGTCGCCGGCACCGTGCAGTTCGGCAACCGCCGCGGCCGCCGAGTGGTCAGCATCGCCCCGAGCGACTCCTGACCCATTCGCTGAGTCGGTCCGCGTGAGCGGCCGGGGCGCGGAGTTCGTCGACCGCGTCGTCCTCCACGTCAGCGCGGGCAGCGGCGGCCACGGCTGCGCCTCGATCCATCGCGAGAAGTTCAAGCCGCTGGGGGGCCCCGACGGCGGCAACGGCGGCCGGGGCGGCGACGTCGTGCTCCTCGTCGACCCCGGCGTGACCACGCTGCTCGACTATCACCGCCACCCGCATCAGCGCGCCGGCAACGGCAAGCCCGGCCAGGGGAGCATGCGGCACGGCGCGAACGGCGGCGACCTCGTGCTGTCCGTGCCCTCGGGCACCGTCGTCCGCGACGCCGAGACAGGTGCCGAGATCGTCGACCTGGTCGGCGCCGGGACCCGCTACGTCGTCGGCGAGGGGGGCCGGGGCGGTCTCGGCAACGCGGCCCTCGCCTCCCCGCGGCGAAAGGCCCCCGGCTTCGCCCTTCTCGGCGAGCCCGGTGAGGTGCGCGACGTCGTCCTCGAGCTCAAGACCGTCGCCGACGTCGCGCTCGTCGGCTTCCCCAACGCCGGCAAGTCGTCGCTGATCGCGACCCTGTCGGCGGCCAAACCGAAGATCGCGGACTACCCGTTCACCACGCTCACCCCCAACCTCGGAGTGGTGGAGGCCGGCGACACCGTCTACACCGTCGCCGACGTACCCGGCCTGGTGCCCGGCGCCAGCGCCGGCAAGGGGCTGGGCCTGGAGTTCCTGCGCCACGTCGAGCGTTGCGCCGTGCTCGTGCACGTCATCGACGCCGCCACCCTCGAGCCCGGGCGCGACCCGCTCAGCGACCTCGACACGATCGAGGCGGAGCTCACCGCCTACGGCGGGCTGGCCGAGCGGCCACGGCTGGTGGCGATCAACAAGATCGACGTACCGGACGCCCGCGATCTCGCCGACCTCGTCCTGCCGATGCTCGCCGAGCGCGGCCTGCCCGCTTACCCGGTGTCGGCGGCGACCC
>Ga0207705_10003408_pt1 | contig 12089 bp, 11 predicted proteins | sample KBSC13metaG_FD_184314 | JGI IMG/M metagenome (GOLD analysis project Ga0207705, IMG submission 184314) | Corn rhizosphere microbial communities from Kellogg Biological Station, Michigan, USA - KBS C1-3 metaG (SPAdes) (version 2) | ecosystem: Host-associated > Plants > Roots > Rhizosphere > Soil ...
GAACCGGAGCGCCGTTGCGACGCACTCGATGTGCACTGACGTCCATCTCCAGGTCGGCATAGGCCAGGCGATCGGCCATCAGATTGGGACTCGCCCGCCTCAGCAGCGCCTTCGCCCGCGCCACCAACTCTTTCGGGCTGAACGGCTTGGTCACGAAATCGTCGGCGCCCGTTTCGAGCCCCCGCACCCGATCCTGTTCCTCGCCCCTTGCCGTCAGCATCAAAATCGGGATTGCTGGCGTCTCCCGGCTTCGCCGCAGCCGCCGGCAGACTTCGATCCCGCTGATCCCTTCGATCATCCAGTCGAGGATCACGAGATCCGGGCGGACCTCATCCACCAGAATCAGCGCCTCTTCACCCGACGGCGTACTGGTGACGGTGAAACCCTCCTTCGCGAAATGATGCTTGATCAGTTCCGCGATGGGCCGGTCATCTTCGACGACCAGCAACCGCTTGTTCCCGTTGGCGGCCACGTCAGCGCGTTCCCCCATATTTCTGGGTGTCGCCCATGTAGCGTCCGGTGGCGGCATAATAGACCATTTCGGCGATATTGGTGGCGTGATCGCCCACGCGCTCCAGGTTCTTGGCCACGAACAAGAGGTGCGCCGACTGACTGATATTATTCGGGTTTTCCATCATGAAAGTCAGCAGAGCGCGGAAGATCGAATCATAGAAGTCATCGACCGCCTGGTCTCGCTGGCACACGCGGACGGCGGCCTCGGCATCGCGGTTGACGAACGCGTCCAGCACGTCGTGGACCATCCCGGCCGCGATGCGTGCCATTTCCGGAAGCAGTGACATGGGCTCGATCTGGGCCCCGCCGAGTTGCGGAACGCGCTTGGCAATATTCTTTGCGTAATCTCCGATCCGTTCGACCACCGCCGAAATCTTAAGTGCTGCGATCGAGTCGCGAAGGTCGCCAGCCATCGGTGCCCGAAGAGCGATAAGCTGCACGACGCGCCGCTCCGTTTCGATCTCGAGATCATCGATCCGCGCGTCGCCATCGACGACCAGCTCGGCGCCCTCGACGTCCCGTTGGATCAGGCAGCGCATCGCCTCCTGGATTGCGTGCTCCGCAAGGCCGCCCATCTCGCTGATGAGCGCCCGCAGCCGGTCCAGGTCCTCGTCGAAGGCTTTGAGTGTATGTTCGCGTGCCTGTTGCATCCCAAGCTCCGTTAGCCGAACCGGCCGGTGATATAGTCCTGGGTCCGTTGCTGGACCGGATTGGTGAAGATGTCCCGGGTGCGGCCGAATTCGACCAGCTCGCCCATGTGAAAGAACGCGGTCCGCTGCGATACGCGCGCGGCCTGCTGCATATTGTGAGTGACGATCAGGATCGTGAACGTTTCGCGAAGCTCGTGGACCAGTTCCTCGATTTTGGCAGTCGAAATCGGATCGAGCGCCGACGTCGCTTCGTCGAGAAGCAGGATTTCGGGCTTCACCGCGATCGTGCGAGCGATGCATAGCCGTTGCTGCTGCCCGCCGGAAAGGCCCAATGCGCTCTGATTGAGCTTGTCCTTCACCTCATCCCACAGCGCCGCCTGCTTCAGCGCATCTTCGATGCGATCGTTGATCTCGGACTTCGACAGCCGCTCGTAGTAAGACAGAGCGAAACCAACATTATTGCGGATCGAGGAGGCGAAGGGAGTCGGCTTCTGGAACACCATCCCGACTTTGCGCCTGAGGTCCGACAGCGGATACGTCCTGTCGAGAACATTGCGCCCGTCGATTTCGATTTCGCCTTCCGCCCGCTGGTCGGGATAGAGCTCATAGATCCGATTGATCGCGCGCAGCAGCGTCGACTTGCCGCACCCCGAAGGTCCGATGATCGCCGTTACCGCATTGGCGGGTACGTTTACGCTGACATCGTTCAATGCACGCGACTTGCCGTAGAAGAAATTGAGCTGACGGATCGCGACCTGAGTGGCTCCATCCGGCGTGTTGTCCCGGTTCGGAATGATCCGCAGTGGCGTCGTTTCAGTCGGTTGATGATACATAGCGGTCTCGTCCATCATTTGCCCCGCCGCGCGACCACCCGCACCGCCAGGTTCAATCCAAGTACAAATACGGTGAGGATGAATGCTCCGGCCCAGGCGAGCGTATGCCACTCGTCGTACGGGCTCATCGCATATTGGAAGATCACCACCGGAACGCTTGCGAGCGGCTGGTTGAGCTGCGCGCTCCAGAATTGATTCCCGAGTGCCGTGAACAGCAGCGGTGCCGTTTCGCCCGCGATGCGTGCAACCCCGAGCAGGATTCCGGTCGAGATTGCTGTCGCCGCGGCCTTGTAGAGGATTCGCGACGTTACCCGCCAGCGCGGGATTCCAAGAGCGAACGCCGCTTCCCGCATCTGGTCGGGGACCAGCCGCAGCGCCTCGTCGCTGGTTCGGACCACAATCGGAAGCAGGATCAGCGCCAGCGCCAGTGCCCCGGCATAGCCCGAGAAACGGCCAGCCGGGACCACCGCCAGTTCATAGACGAAAAGGCCTATGACGATTGACGGCGCGCTGAGGAGCACGTCGTTGAGGAAGCTCACCATCTTGGCGAGCCGTGAATACCGTCCGTTTTCGGCCAGGTAGGTACCCGCGGCAATTCCAAGCGGAGTGCCGATCACGAGCGCCAGGAGGATCATCGCCAAGCTTCCATAGAAGGCGTTGAGCAGACCGCCTTCCGATCCTGGAGGCGGCGTCATCTCGGTGAACAGCCTGCCGTTGAGCGCCGCAAAGCCGTGCGCCAGCGTCGTCCATAGGATCCAGAAGAGCCAGAACAACCCGAACAAGGTCGCGGCGCTGGCAAACAGAAAGGCCAGCCAGTCCGCGAGCCGCCGAGTGAGCAATCGCGACGGCATCAGTGGGTTCGCCCATGCGTTCGGTTGATACGCAGCAGAAGCAGCTTGGCGAAGCTGAGCACGATCACCGTCACGATGAACAGCAGGAACGCGAGCGCGATCAGGGACGAGCGGTAGAGATCGGTATCGGCCTCGGTGAACTCATTCGCGATTGCGGCCGCGATCGAGTTGCTGGGCATCAGCAGCGAGACCGAAAGGTCATGCGCGTTTCCGAGCACGAACGTCACCGCCATTGTCTCGCCGAGTGCGCGACCCAAGCCCAGGAAAATCGCTCCGGTAATTGCCGAGCGAGCGTAGGGGAGGCTCACTCGATTGAGCACCTCCCAGCGAGTGGAGCCCAAGGCGATCGCGGATTCCTTCAGCGGCGGCGGCACCTGGTTGAACACGTCGCGGGCAACGGCGGCAATGAAAGGGATGATCATGATCCCGAGAACGATGCCCGCAGTCAGCATTCCGATCCCGATCGGCGGGCCGCTGAACAGCGGGCCGATCACCGGCCACTGCCCCAAATGATCGTTGACCCAAGGCTCGACATCGCTCGCCATCACCGGCGCGAACACGAACAAGCCCCACATCCCGTAGATGATGCTCGGGATGGCGGCGAGGAGTTCGATGGCTATTCCGATCGGCCCGCGAGTCCAGCGGGGTGCGATTTCCGTCAGGAAGAGGGCAATCCCAATGCTGACCGGAACCGCAATGATCAGCGCGATCGCAGAGGTCACCAGAGTCCCGTAGATCGGGACCAGAGCTCCGAACTGGCCGCTCACTGCGTCCCAGTTGCTGCTGGTGATGAACTTCAGCCCGAACGTCTCGAACGCCAGGCGTCCGCCCCACGCCATCGATGCTGCAGCCCCAAGGAGCACGACGAGAACGAGCCAGGCGGCGCCGACCGTGATCACATTGAAAATGCGGTCGGCGATGGCGCCGCGGCTTCGGGTGCGGTCTATGGGCGCGTAGGCCGTCACTTTACATTCTGGCCGATGTAGGTCTCGATCTGCTTCACCACATTGTCGGGAAGCGGAACATAGTCGAGCTTGTTCGCCTGCCGCTGACCATTCTCGAGAGCATATTTGAAGAAGGCGATCACCGCGTCCGAACGGGCCTTGTCCTTCGGTTCTTTGGGAAGAAGGACGAAGGTCGACGCAGTGATCGGGTAGGCTTGCGCCCCGGGCGCATTGGTCATCACCAGGTCGAAATCCTTGGCGCTCGCCCAGTCGGCGCTTGCGGCCGCCGCCGAAAACGAACCGGCGCTTGGCGACACGAAATTGCCCGCGGCATTCTGCACCAGCGCATAGGTCATCCTGTTCTGGATGACGTAGGCATATTCGACATAGCCGATAGAATTCGGGATCTGCTTCACGTAATTCGCGACGCCTTCGTTGCCTTTGCCGCCGACGCCTCCGACCCAGCTCACCGTTTTTCCTTCGCCCGGCCCGCTCTTCCAGGCAGGGCTCACCTGGCTCAGGTAATGCGTGAAGTTGAAGGTCGTGCCCGATCCGTCGGAGCGGTGAACCGGGGTGATCTGCGCGGCGGGAAGGCTAACTCCCGGATTGGCTTCGACGATCTCCGGGTCGTTCCAGGTCTTCACCTTGCCCTGATAAATGTCGGCGAGGATTAGGCCGGTGAGCTTGAGCTTGCCGGGAGTCATCCCGGCGATGTTCACGACCGGAACGATTCCGCCGACAATGACCGGGAATTGCGCGAGGTTGTTCTTTGCGAGATCGTCGGGGGTCAGCGGCTGGTCGGTTGCCCCGAAGTCCACGGTACCCGCTTCAACCTGCGAAATGCCGCCCCCGGAGCCGATCGACTGATAATTGACCTTCACGCCGGCCTGCCCGTTGTAATCGGCAGCCCAGGCCGCGAGCACTGGATAGACGAAGGTCGAGCCCGCGCCCGTGATCTCGTTACCGCTCGAGCTGGCGGAGTTGCCGGAATGGTTCGATCCGCACGACGCGAGCAACGCTGCGATAGGCAGCAGGACGAGTGCCTTGTTCATGGATTCTCCCTTGACGGCCCCCTGGCCGCAGCGAGTCCCTAGCTGCCGTTGCTGACGCTGATATTGCAGTCCTGTTTCACCTTTGTGACAACGGCCATCGCTTAACCCTCGATCGGCAGCGTAACCGTCACCGTGGCTCCTTTCCCAACCCTGCTGTCGATGGACAGCATGCCCCGGTGTCGTTCCACGATGTGCTTGACGATTGCGAGGCCGAGTCCAGTGCCGCCGCTGCCCCGGCTTCGGGCCGGGTCGACGCGATAAAAGCGCCGTGTGATGAACGGCAAATGCTCTCGCGCAATTCCCGGACCTGAATCGGCAACTGCAATCCGAATCGAACCATTCTCGCCGACCGCCGAAATCCGGATCGCGTTGCCGCTGTCGCCGCAGCCGTAACGCAAGGCGTTGCTCAAGAGATTGTCCATAACCTGCACAAGCTGCGGAAAGTCGCCCTTGATCGCGGGAAGCCCGTCCTGCAGCTCTACCCTGATCTCGCAATCCCGATCATGGGCGAGCGGGCGCATATTTTCCACAGCGCTTCGAATCACGTCTGCAAGCGCAACTTCGTCGGTGGGGGCGACAAAACGGTCTGCCTCGATCCGGGAGAGGCCCATCAGATCCTCGATGATCCGAAGCATCCGCTTGGCTTCGCTTTTGATCGTCGCTGCAAAGGTTGCTGCGAGCTGCGGGTCTAAATCACCATCCTCGATGCTTTCAGCGTAGCCAAGAACGGCGGTCAGCGGCGTCCTCAGTTCATGACTGGCATTGGCAACGAAATCGACGCGCATCTTTTCTGCGGCATGTGCCGCCGAGCGATCGGTCAGCCGCAGAAGCTGCGCTTCGCCAGCGATGCGCCGAAGAGACAGTCGCCACGGCCGCCCGAGATCGCCGATGCCGCTGATTTCAAGTTCGCCGGGCCGCCCCGCCAGCAGGAATTCCAGTGCCCGCGGCTGGCGAATGGCAATCCGGATGTCGCTTCCTTCGATCGTCCGGCCGAGCAATTCTCTCGCCGCCGGATTGGTAATCCGGACAATTCCACCTTCGATCAACAGCGCTGGGTCGTCGAGAGCGTCGAGCAGCGGACGGAGCAGCCGATTGGCTTCAGTTCTAGCGCCTGCGTTACCGAATGGCCCTAGTGTGCTTCCAGTTGGCTCGCGGTTGTTTGGCATTCACCGCACCTCATAAGAGAACGCTCCCCCGCCCGTGGGCGGAGGAGCGGTCTTTTCGTTGGGGAGGGAACGAAAAGACATTCGGATCAGAAGACGAACTGGCCCCACAGGCCGAACTCGTCGTAGCTGCCGTGCGCAGGACCGCCGATGGTCCCGTTAGAGGTGGAAAGCGTGCCGTTCTTCACCTTGTCGTGCTTGTAAACCAGCGCCAGATCGAGCGGCGGAAGCGGCTTGTAGTCGACACCAGCGTTGAAATAGTCGTCTTTCAACGCCGGGTTGAGATCGTGGCTCGGCTTCACGTGATCATAGCGTCCGAACACTGCAAACTGCGGCATGAAGGCGTAGGAACCGAATGCCGACCAGCCGTCAGCCTTGTCGGTGAGCGGGGAGGTGACGGTCGTCCAGTTTTTCGCCCAAAAATATTCGACGCCCGCGCGAACCTTGTTGTCGGTATAGGCAGCAAGGGCGTTGAACCGCTCGGCAGTATGCGGAGTCGACGTGTCGGGCAGGTCGGCTTCGCTCTTGCCGAGCTTGCCGGTGTAGCCACCGACGGCGAGCGTGATCGGCTTGATCGGGTTGACGCTGATCCGGCCTTCCAGGTCGACCGTGTCGCTCTTCCGCGCCAAAGTCTTGTAGCCGAGGCCGTTCACCGCCGAAACGGCATAGCTGACGAGGCCATTGCCGAAGGTGCCGCCGACGTGCACGCCGTAATCGGCCGACGTTCCGAACTTGGTACGATCGATCAGCGTGTTCTCGACAAAGCGATAGCCGTAGATTCCCTCAACAAAAGGTACCCACGGAAGATCGGCCGAACCGACACGGACGTAGAGTTCCGGCGCCAGAGTCGCCTGCAAATAGGCCTTCTTCACGTACACCAGCACGTCGTTAGTCGTGCCGTTGGTTCCGTACCGCATGTCGGTGGTGATGTTGGCCGAGAAGATCGGGCTGAACTTGTGATCGACGGAAAGATAGAAGCGCTTCAGCTCCGCCTCAGTGCCGCTCGCCGGACTTTTCGAGGTCAGACCTGCGAGGTCGGTCGACTTCTGGTCGATGTTGCTCACGTTGAAATAGGCCTTGCCGCTGATCTTCGTGTTGGCGGCCCACGCCATGTCTTTGGTGACCTTGAGAGCGGTCTGAGCGGCAGCCGCCTGGGTCTGGGCTGCGGCTGCTGATTGGGCCGTCGCTGTTTCCGCACCCTGGAGGGCGTCGACCTTCTCCTGGAGCGCCTGGATCTGGGCTGCCGCCTGCGCGTCCTGAGCCGGCCGGGCGTTGCTTGCCTGGGCAGCCTTCAACTGGTCAATCTCGTCCTGCATCGCCTGCATCTTCGACATGATTCCGTCGAGCTGCGCCTTCGACATCGTGACGGTCCCGGAGGAATAGGACCGGTGAGCATGCGCCGTCTTCGCAAAAGCGGGACTCGCGACCAGGGCAGTCGATGCGAGCAGGATGGGCAGAATTGTCTTCATCTTGTTAAACCCTCGATGTTGTCCGGCAGCCGCCGAGCGACAGCCGTCGGTAGGAGTGTCTGCGGTGGTTGCTTGGGAGCACAGGCAGCTTCAGCCGGGTCCGGCCGAGATCCGTTATTTGAGCCCCCCGGCAGCCCCGCGCTGCCGTTGGACTCGCCTCTACGGTTGTTCGGCTACGCCCGTGTGACGCTGCCATTACGAAATTGTGACGTGTCTCGGCTTCGCGCGGATCAGGTATTTTGCAGATGGTGTGAAAAAAAACGAGAGCGGCCCGGCTGCTCCGCCAGGCCGCTCTGTTGCCAGCGTCATTTGCCTATCTGACGTTCGATCCGACGTAGGCTTGGATTTGTTTCACTAGCGGGGCCGGCAGCGGCACATAATCGAGACTGAGCGCCTGCGGCTGTCCCTTGGCCAATGCCCATCCAAAAAATTTCCGAGCCGATGCGCTGGCGGCTGCGTTCTTTGGCTGCTTGTACAGGAGTACAAAGGTGGTTGCGGCAATGGGATAGGAGCTCGCGCCCGGCGCGTTGGTCATCACCAGGTTGAAATCCCTGGTATGTGCCCAGTCGGCAGTAGAAGCCGCCGCAGCAAAACTTTTCGCGTTCGGCGTTACGAACTTGCCTGCCGAATTCTGCATCAGCGCATAAACGAGATTGTTCTGCTTGGTGTAGGCGTATTCAACATAACCGATCGAATAGGGGATCTGCTTGACATAGCTGGCGACGCCTTCGTTGCCCTTGCCTCCGATCCCGCCATTCCACGACACCGTCGTCCCTTCGCCGAATTTCGCCTTCCAGCTTGGGCTAACCTGGCTGAGGTAATGGGTGAAGTTGAAGGTCGTACCCGACCCGTCAGAACGGTGAACCGGCGTGATCTCCTTGGAGGGAAAGTGGAGGCCGGGGTTGAGCTTCGCGATGCGAGGGTCGTTCCACATCTTGATGTCGCCGGCATAGATTGCCGCCAGCAGCGGGCCATTGAGTTTTACCTGGCCCGGGTGGGCCCCAGGAATGTTGATGACCGGAACGATCCCCCCGATCACCACCGGGAACTGGATCAGGCCGGCTGCTTGTAGCTCCTCGGCCGAAAGGGGCTTGTCCGTGGCTCCGAAATCGACAGTTCCAGCCTTGATCTGGGCGATTCCACCGCCTGAGCCGATCGATTGATAATTGATTTGATCGCCGCCCGCCGCTTTGAAATCGGACGCCCACCGCGAAAGCACCGGGAAGACGAACGTCGAACCCGCGCCGGTGACGGTCGCGTCGGCGGTGGCGGACAGGGACGCAGCGGCAACTGCGAAAATCAAACCACGAATAAAGCTGTTCATTTTGGCCCCCAAGTCTCGAAATGGACATGGCTGAACGCCATCCCAGAGGGGCCCTAATCCCACTCGGTGACACGCACGTGACGGCGCGGTTTCAGTTATTTTGCAGCGCAGAATCAACGATCAAAGTTTGGTCGGCCGGACCGCCAGCACCACACCACATTTCTATGTCCGTTTTCCACCCAAACTTGCCGCGACTGAGTTCGACCCATTGCGGACATTAGCCACCGTTTGTTAGCTAGGGGGATGAAGCGAGCGGTACTCCTCGGCATTGCAGCTTTGGCTAGTTGCACTTCCAAGCCGCAGGCGACCTGTCCCAGCATCGAAGCACTCGTACACAGGGATGCCATTGCAGATGCTCGCGCAGCACTAGCGCGCGGCGACCGCCACTTGTTGATGCTTGGCGGATATGTCGGTTCTGTCCCCGGTGTTAAGAACTGGGCGGGTTACCAGCTCCAAGAAATTGAAGGCACGTCTGACACGACAAGCGAGGCGTGCAGACGTCTCGGAGCAACCGCAGAAGCTTACGCCGCAAAATACAACCATGCTATCATTGCCGGGACTACAAGCTCAGCGGCCGCAATGCCGCCCAGCAACGCATCCATCAACGACGCTCGGTTCCGACGGAAGGTGGGGCGTTACGGAACGCTCAATTGGAACGGACAAGTCGTGAATGAGGCGACTTTGCGGGACTATCTCGGGAAGTTCAGCGCAATGCCAAAAGGCGCAGGGTCGCTCTCCGCCGAGTTTGAGCCAAGTACGCCGACGAGAATAAAGGACCTGGTTCGAGGCGACGTCGCGGGCAGCGGCCTCTGCCGACAGGGACGCTGTATTGAAGTGAAATGGGGTACGCCAACGCCCGTCGTGCACTAGCGTCCTTCAAGTGTCTGCTTTCCACCCAAACCTGCCGTCCAGCATGACCCATTGCGGACATCAGCTCTTCTGTTACGCTCCCGTAACCGCGGGGGCGAGCACGCATGCATTTCCATCTTCCCAAACCGCTACACGGCTGGCGAGAGTTTCTTGGCGAAGTTGGAATTATTGTGCTGGGCGTGCTGGTTGCGCTCGGATTCGAGCAGCTCGTGCAGTCCGCTCACGATCGCGGGATTGCGCAGGAGGCGCGCGCCTCGATCAGAGCGGAAGTGCGTGAGAACCTTTGGTGGATCGACCGACGCGATGACTATGAGCCTTGTATCAGCAGCATGCTGAGCGAATTGGAAGGTGTTCTGACATTAGCCCGGAACGGCAAACCGACCCCGCAACTGACGGATGTTGGTCTTCCCATTCATGCCAAGATTACGTCATTGCGCTGGGACGCGAATGCAGAGGCCGGCCGAGCAAGCCTGTTCTCGGGCAACGAGCAGCGCAATCTCGGAAATATGTATTTCACCACGGAAGAATTTCGGGACTCCCAAGAGAAGGAAGAGAACGTTTGGGCAAAACTGGGCTTCCTTGACGGGCTTGATCACTTCACGCCACTGGACGTCCACGAGCTGAGCGTCCTGTTAGCTGAGGCTCGCTATCGCGATTTCAGGGCCCAATTGGACGTTACGCGTGCTCGTGAATGGGCTAACAAGCTTGGGTTTACGCCATCGAATCCTGAGTCCGTTGAGAACATGACTCCCTCGGCGAAAGTCCAGTGTCCACCCCTTACGAGAGCAGCGTCGACAAATTAAGGCAAAGGCGCAAACCGGATCGCGACCGGCCTCACCCGAGCGGGAGTCAAAGCCGCGATCTTAGAAGGGACATTATTGCTGAGACGCGTTCCTGTGATGGTGTCTGTGACGAAACTGCAATCCGCCGCCCAACCCGTCGCTAGAAATGTCCGCTTTCCACCCAAACCTGCCGTCCAGCTTCGCCCCACAAGCTGCCATTAGCCATTGGTCCCGAATCGCCGTAACGTGCCTCCGGGGGACGCCTTTATGCATTTCCACCTTCCTAAACCGCTTCACGGCTGGCGCGAGTTCGCCGGCGAGGTCGGGATCATCGTCATCGGCATTCTGATCGCACTTGGCGCGGAGCAGGTCGTCGAGGCGTGGCAGTGGCGGGAGAAAGTGGAGATCGCCAGGACGGCGATTCGATCCGAACTCAACGGTCAGCTCGACCAGTCGGATGAAGTCGTGCGATTTGGAAGGTGCTCGCGACCGTTCGTGGATGCGTTGGAAGCAGCCATCATTCGCCACGACAAGGCGGCCATCGGCAAGCTTCACGAAATTCAGCCGCCGTTCGCGGCGCGGCCATGGTCATCTACCGCGTGGCAATCGGCCATGTCGACCCAGGTGGCCGATCACATCCCCTCAGCAGAACTGAGCCAATATGCGTTCATGTTCAGCTCCTTCACTGATATCTTGGGATTCCAGAACGCCATCATCGGGAACTTCGCCGAAGCGACGACCGGCCGCCTCGGCGGACCAGTGGACCCGGTTTCGACCTCGCTTCAACTCGCCGCTGCCGAAAAGTTGCGAACGGAACTCGCCCTGGAAAGCGCCATCGCCGCGGTCATGATCGACACCGCGGCCGGCCGGTATCCAGGTGGGAAACCCTTTCACCGCCAGCCTTCAGCAGAGCTGCACGCCGCTACCGAGCGTGAAGGGGCGCTCTGCGAAAAAACCGTCGAAACCGTCGTACAAGGTCTCAGGTAATCTTCGCTCGCCGCCGATCGCGGATATGGCTTTCGGCAAGCCCCTTGGTAGAGTCAGCTTTCCACCCGTTGCGGATACTAAGCCATCTCTTGTTCTCCAGCATCACGCTCAGCATTTTGTCGTCCGCACCGGCCAAAAAAGCGCAGTTCAAATGGCCCCGGGGCTTTCGAGACGTTCCGGAAATAGTGAACCACGGTTCCGGCCGGCTCGATGGTCGTTTCGCCGACACCGACGCGGCGAACCGGTCCCGCACCGATACTCACTAAAAAAACACCCTTAGTGACGAAACAGATCACCGGCACCGGGTGCATGTGCTCGGGCATTTCCTGACCCGGGCCGAAATCGACTTGGGAAAGCTCCACGCGGGCGACTGACTTGGTCGGCTCTATGGAGAAACTGCCGATCGGCGTTCGCACTGGAATCGGCGCGGCAGTGGCGATCGTCGGCAAACTGATCAACGTCAGAAACGAGATGAATCATCGCATGGCAGCCCCCAAGCTTCAGAGCCGCACGTTGCAGTAGAAAATGTCCGCTTCTGTAATGGGCCGTGTGTCAAGCTGTCCCGGTTTGTCCTTCCGCTGGTTACTTGCTTCTGTCCGTGGTCAGCTAGGCGCTGCCACATCATACGGTCAGAGGAAGCGGTGAGCCCAT
>Ga0207705_10003410_pt1 | contig 12085 bp, 6 predicted proteins | sample KBSC13metaG_FD_184314 | JGI IMG/M metagenome (GOLD analysis project Ga0207705, IMG submission 184314) | Corn rhizosphere microbial communities from Kellogg Biological Station, Michigan, USA - KBS C1-3 metaG (SPAdes) (version 2) | ecosystem: Host-associated > Plants > Roots > Rhizosphere > Soil ...
GTCGATCAGATCGACGACAGGCTGGACAAGCGCATTCGCCAGATCCAGCGCACGGCCAGCGGCGCCATCGCGGATCTGGACGGTCGGGTGAAGGAGGATCTGCAGACGGTCGACCACATCCTGGACGCCCGGGTTCAGCAGATCGACGGCGTGGTGAAGGGGGCGTTGAACCAGGCTGACGCCATCCTGGAGCAGCGGATCGATCAGATCGACGAGACCGTGGGGCGGCGCCTGGGAAACGTGGACGTCATCGCCACCAAGCAACGGCTGGCCATCGAGCAGACGTTGTTGCGTGTGGCCGTGATGATCGGCCTGGTCATCTTCGTCGTGATCGTGCTGGTCCGGCTGTGGCGGTTGTATGGCCGCATCAGCGACGAGCTGGTGAAGGAGCCGCGGCCGGCGGAGCACCACGGGCGCTCCCGGCGCAGGTACGTCGCCACGCGACTGGCGGGCTCGGCGGTCTTGCAACTAGGCGCCGCGGCGGTGGCGGCGGGCGTCCTTTTCGTCCTCTACCATGAGCTACCGCTGGGGGCGGCCAAGCAGGCCGAGGAGCTGGTCGCCCAGCACGAGCAGGGGCTGAAGGAGAGCCTGGACACGTTCGACTTCACGCGCGTGCAGTTCCACGCCTCGCAGCTGGAGCTGCTGACGCCAGAGAAGCAGCGACACGATCGGGCCATGGCGGCAAAGGGCGACCTGATGCGGGACATCTTCCTGCGTCCGACCATCCTGGGCACGCCCGAAGGGGTGTCGTCGATCGTGAACAGGGTGGGCGCGGTCGAGCAATTGCTAGGGGACGAGCCGGATCCCGATCTGCTGGTCGTGAAGGCGACGGTGCTGTGGGAGGTGGGTCAGTCCCGGGCGGACGAGCGCGAGGCCGCCTCGCTTTGCACCCGCGCGCTGCGGGTGCGGCCCAGCGGCTTTGCGCTGGCGCCGCTGGCGCGCGACCAGATCGAGACGTTCCTGGCCTCGCCCCTGTTCGACGAGGAGACGCCGCTCGGCCGAGAGAGCGAGAGCGCCTCGAACATGCAGGCGGTGATCAACAACGTCATCATGGAGCGCGGCGCCTTCCCGCTGGCCGCAAAGATCGAATTCGATCGCCTGGTGCGCCGGTTGGAGCGGGCGTCCTCGAACGCCTACTACGAGATGTTGGTGGCGCAAGCCGAGCTGACCCGCCTGCGAGCGGCGCCGGCGACCACGCCGGCAGCGCTGCAGGACGCCAGGACCGTTCGCAACGGCCGCGCCCGCGACGTGGTGGAGGCCTGGGACAAGTTCGACGCCAAGATCGAGGACGTTCCAGGGCTGGCCGGGTCGCCGCTGGTGCTGGCGGTGTTCCGTCTCGACGACGTCCCCTACATCCGGGCGAAGTGGTTCCTGGTCCACCCTGACGCCAGCGATCCGGCGCCCGCCCTGCTCCTGCTGAAGGCGAGCGAGCGCGCGCTCTACACGCCGCCGCGCCTGGGCTGGGATGCCCGCTACGGGTCGCTGCTCGGGCAGACCCGGCTTCTGGTCGAGTCCCGGGAGGCCAGGCGGTGGAACTACCTGGAGAAGCAGACGCTGGACTTCGAAGCGGCGTTCGCGAACCTGCAGCGCGCGACATCGGGCGGCCGCCTGCCCGGCGATCTGGACGACCTTCGGCGTCTCGCGGCGTTGCCGGCCGCGAACCTGGGGCTGTTCGTCGACCGACCACAACCGGTCACCGCGGGGGCGCCGCCCGCCGCGACGGCACTGGAACGAAGCCGCGGGCCGTCCGGCGATCCGGACCGCATCGACGTGGCGTCGTTGCTGCTGGGCGACTCGCTGCCCACCCTGCTCCGCCAGGCCGTTCACCAGGGAAAGGACGGCGTCGTGATCGTCGATCAACCACGACACGATCAGCTGGTGGAGATCGCGGCGGCGCGCCTGCACCGCAATCCCGAGTTCGTCGAATTGCCGCCCCCGCCGGCCCAGGACCAACCGCCGCCCTCGCCCAAGAAGAGGCACAAGTGACGACGCGTGTCCGGTACGGTCAGAGTCAGTGGCAAGGCGTACCGCTGACGAGCGTCGCGGCGACGAACTCGGTCGCCGCGACCCCGCCCTACCGTGTCTTGAGCTCGATGCAGATGGTTCGCACCTCGGTGTCGCCGACGTTCTCCACGGCATGTCGTCCCACGGGTGCGGGGATGACCTGTCGCTCCTGCAGGGTGAGGTCAACCGAGGAGCCGTCGGGCTCACTCAGCCGCAGGGTGCCCGGCTTGACGATGTAGTTCACGTTGGCGGGGTTGGTGTGCATCGGCACCTTGGCACCGGCCTTCACGCTGACTTCCAGCACGCGAATGGCTTCGTTCTCGAAGAGGACGCGGTGCACGTCCGGGGACAGCTTCACGATGTCGTCGATGGTGTCGGTCATGGGTCTTCTCCGTGGTTGCGGGCGGCCTGCTCGGGAAACGATCCAAGGCGATCCAGATCTTAACGTCCTGGTGACGATGTGAGCCGCGGGGGTCTCAGAAGAAGCGCAGGGTCGCGACCGCCGCCGCGGCGCCTGCCAGCGTCATGGCAGCGAGCGCGAGGGCGAAGTGGCGGCCGAAACGCCCCGCGCCGCGCGTGACGCCGATGCCCGCCTTGAAGAGGTTGTTGCTCGCGCACGCGATCACGATCCCGGTCATCGCCTTGTCGAGGCCCACGGTGTCCGCGCCGCGCGCCAGCGCCAGCGACACGGCATCGACGTCGACCAGGCCCGAGATGCCGGCCGCCAGGAGCGTGCCGCTCGACCCCAACCAGGCGCGGGCGGCGTGGACCAGCAGAACGGCGCCGGCATAGATGACGCCGAACAACACAGCCGCTCGCAGGCTGAACGGATTGCGCACCTGCCGCTCGCGCGCGTCCGCACGCCGCGGCCCCTTCCCCCGGGCGAGGAGCAGCGTCGCCGCCGTTCCCACGGCGGCCATCAGCGCCAGCGGCGGTGCCAGACGCGCGAGCAGCGCCGGCCGGATGACCAGCACCAGGACCGCCAGGCGCGCGCACATGACCGACGAGGCGAGCGTGCTCGCCGCCGCCAACGTCGGCGCATCTTCGGGGGTCTCGCGCGACCGCTGCGCCAGCGCGGCCGCGGTCGCCGTGCTCGACACGACCGCGCCCAGCGCCGCCGAGAAGAAGACGCCCGCCCGTTCGCCCTTCCAGCGGATGGCGACGAAGCCCGCCAATGACACCGCCGAGACCAGCACCACCACCAGCCAGATCCGAAATGGGTTCAAGGCACCCCAGGGGCCGTAGCCGCGATCCGGCAGCAGGGGCAACACGATGGCCGTGATGACAGCCAGCTCGAGGACAGCGGAGAGCTCGGCCTCCGAGATGGCGCGCGAGAGCCGCTCGAGGCGCGGCTTGGTCGCGAGCAAGACCGCCACCGCCACGCCGGCCGCCCCCGCGACGATGATCTGGCCTGCCCCGGACAGCGCGCCGAGCGCGAACGTCGCCAGAGCCGCGATCTCGGTCGTCGCGCCGACGTCGCCACTCTGAAGGCTCTGCCGGTACGACACCAGCGCGATCGCAGCGACCGCGGCAAAGCCGGCCACCAGCGGCCAGGGCCCGAACTCGAAGCGCAGCAGCGACAGCCCCCCGCCGAGCATGGCGATGAGCGCAAACGTGCGAATGCCCGCGAACAGCTTCCGCCCCTTGCGGACCTCGGCACGCTCGCGATCCAGGCCGATCAGCAGCCCGACCAGCAGGGCGACGAGCAGGCGCTCGAGGGAATCGATGGTCGGCGGCATCGTCGCCACGTTACCGCTTCGCTGGCCTTCGGCCGAGCGCCGCCGGCCGCCGGAGAAGACGAGCGGGACGCAGCTGGGGCAGCGCTGCCGGCCGCGCGCCTGAACGAGTCGACCTTCTTGCCCGCGCCTCCACTTTCGGCGGCCAGAGGCCCGCGGTACAAATTCCGCGCCACGGCAGCCGAAGATCCGGGAAGATCGGAAAGTCCGCCCGTTGCAAGGAGCGAGACCGCTACCCCGTTTGCAGCGAATGGCGCAGGAGTGAGATGGCTGCCCGACCTGCTGGACCGCGACGACATCTTTGGTTGGGTGCTCTGCTGTTCGCCTGCGCGTGCGGTGGCGGAGAGGAGACGGACCGCGACACGGGCGGCACGAACGGGGGCGGCCGTCCCGCCGGTGGCACCGCCGGGACCCGCGCCGGCGGATCAGGCGGCGCTGGCGGCGTCCCGGTGCATGGCCCCCAGGGCGACGCGGGACGCGGCGGAACCTGGTCGTCTTCCGCAGGGGCCCCGGGTGGCCGCCCGGATGCCGGCGGCGGTTCTCCCGGTTCGGGTCGCGTGGGAGGCGCGGGCTTCGCCACGGGCGGCGCGGGGGGCTGGACCGGCCCCACTGATTCGGGAGGCATGGGCGGGCCGGCGAGCGGCGGGGGCGGCTGGGCAGGAATGGGAGCGGCTGGTGGAGCGCCAGAAAGCGGCAGCGGCGGACAGGGAGCGATCGGTGGACGAGATGCCGCTGGAGGACAGGGTGCGCCGGGCGGAGCGCCTGCCAGCGGCACAGGCGGCGCCGGGGGACGACCGATCGCCGGCAGCGGCGGCGCGGGCCAGGGCGGGACGGCAGGCGAGCGTGCGACAGGGGGCGCCGGCGGAAGCGCCGGCGGTCAGGGCGGCGCGATCGGCGGGCCCAGTTCCATCACCCTGGTCGACTTCGGTGACCACCAGGTGATCCAGCGTGTCCTGGGCGGCACATCCCAGACGGTCGCCCTCAGGGGTACGTTCACCGGAGCGGCCCTGGTCAAGGTGGAGGCCCAGGTGGTCACCTTCGAGACCGGGACGGCGGTCGTCCCGTGGACCGCGCTCGGTGGCGCCGCTGGCGGGACGTATTCCGGCAGCATCGTCATCCCCCAGGGTGGATGGTACCGAGTCGTCGTCCGTGGACTCGCTCAGGGCGGCCTCGAGCTGGCGCGTGCCACCGGGGCCAACCGCTTCGGCGTGGGGATGAACATCCTGTGCATTGGCCAGTCGAACATGTCCGGCTACGGAGGGCCCGTCTATACAGCGGCGGGAGAGCTCGCCGCGCTCTTCGGCAATGGCCACGTCTGGGCCCACCTCGCCGATCCTTACGATCGCGGGGGTTCGATGAGCGACGTTGACTACGACCCCGGCACCGGTGCGTCGATGATCCCGTCGCTGGTGAACACGCTGGGCAGCTATTTTCCGGGATTGCCCATCGGGATCGTGTCCGCCGCCCGCGGCAGCTCCCCCCTCGACTGCGCTGTCGGCGCGCCGTTTTGCTGGGGCAGCCGGAACCCGACCAACCCGGCCGACAGCTCGACCCTGTACGGCAACTCCATAGCGAAGGCGCGAGAGGCGGGCGGGGTGGAGGCGATCGTCATGCACCAAGGGGAGACGGACGCCACCAACGCCACCTCCGGCCCACGATACAAGGCGGATCTCGCGACGCTGGCCGCGAGCTACCGCGCAGATCTCGGCAATCTTCCCCTGTTCCTGTGCCAGGTGGGACGGTCCACCACGGCGGTCAATGACAAGAACCGAACCGACGAAACCGTTCAGCCAATCCGGATCGCCCAGCACGACTGCGACAACCCGCCGGCCGTCTATCTCGCTGCGACCGCGATCGACGTGGACGTCGACGCCACGGATCACTACACGAAGGGCGGCTATGACCGGCTTGGGCCGCGGGTGGCCGCTGCCATCGCGTACCACTATCAGGCGGTGGGAGCGCCGGCGGCGTATCGCGGCCCGGAGATCGCCTCGGTGTCGTACAGCGACACGACCCGGACCGGCATCGACGTCCACCTGCGGCACCGTGGCGGTACGGACTTCTCGCCCGCTTCAGGCATCAATGGGTTCGTGGTGCTCGACGGCGCCGTCGCGGTGGCCCTGACGTCGGCGACGCGCAAGGACGCTGCGACGGTGACCCTGTCCCTGGCTCAGCCCATCGCCGGAGTCGCTTCGGTTCGCTATCTCTACGGCAAATTGCCGGTGCAGACACTTCCCAACGCTGTACACGACAACTCGACGTTCACGCTGCCTCTGGAGCCGACGACCGCCGACTTGCCGCTTCCGTGACTCAAGGCGGGCAGGCGATCGGGTCGGCCGGGCAATCGCCGAGCATGACGTTGCACTGGAAGGTCTGCTGGCAGGTGGCGGCCAGGGCCGCCTTCAGCATCCGCCCATCGGTGCAAACGCTCGAGCCGAGAGGTACCAGGCACCGGGTCCCTTTTCCATCGCCCTCGACCTCGTTGAACCCGGCGATCACGCACTGGCCGTCCCGATAGCCGCAGACCCGATAGCGGTCGCTGCCCAGGGCCTGGAATACCCATCCCAGGAAAGCCGCACACTGGTTGACGGCGTCGCACAGGCATTGCGAAGCGGCCGGGTTGTTGCCGCCGTCCTGCCCGCAGTCCGTCCACGACGTGTAGTTGGCGGCGCCCGTCGCGCCCCCGACCGCGCTGCCCCCGGCACCCCGTCCGCCGGTGGACACAGTTCCCCCGGGACCGCTGCCGGCGCGGCCCCCGGTCGACGCTGCCCCCCCGCTGGCGATCTCCGCGCCGCCACCGCCCTGACTGGCCCTACCGCCGGTGCCCTGCCCGCCGCCGCTGCCTGAATCGCCCTGCCCGCCCGATTGCCCCACGCCGCCGATACCAGCGTCCTGACCCACGGCCGCCTTCTTTCCGCTGCTGCACGAAAGGAGGCCCGACAGATACAAACCCGCAAGCGCCAGCGTGCCGGCAGCGACCAGTCGGCGGCCCGGCGACGGCCCGGCAGACGGCCTTCCAGAACGCGACCGACCGCCCAGGTCCGTCACTTGAGCCCGTCCCTGGCCGCCGCGCGATAGGAGGCCACATCCATTCCGAAGTGGTTCATCCAGCGCCAGACCGTGGCCGTGCATCGCTCCAGTTCGCGGGCCGCCCCGCTGACGTTGCCGCGATGTCGCGTCAGCACGGCATGCAGCTCGCTACCTTGCGGCCGCGGTCCGCGTCCCGGCCGCCCACGACCGCGCGGACCGTGAAGGGACGCCCGCAATGCTGCCGGCAGGTGGTCGAGGTCAATGACGTCACCTTCGGCCAGGGTCACGGCCCACCGGATCGCGTTCTCCAGTTCCCGAATATTCGAGGGCCACTGGTGAAGGCACAGGGCCAGGAACGCCTCGGAAGTGAAGCGCCGCCCGGGCCCCCCGTGCCGCCGCAGGAAGACGTGTGCCAGAGGACCGATGTCCTCGACCCGCGCGCGAAGCGGCGGCAGGACGATCGCCTCGGGGCCGAGGCGTGCCAGCAGGTCGGGGCGGACGGCAACGGCATCGCCCACCGCGCGGAGCGAACGCGACGTTGCGATCACGCGGTTCGTGGCCGCGATGATCCGCACGTCGATGTGCCGTCGCTCGGTCGTACCCAGGCGCCGGACCTGACGGTCCTGTAGAAATCGCAGCAGCTTCGCCTGCAGCAGCGCCGGCATGTCGCCAATCTCGTCGAGAAACAGGGTGCCGCCGGCCGCCACCTCGATGAGGCCGTGCTTGGTCTGCGCGGCCGTCGAATGAGCGCCACGCTCGTACCCGAACAGCTCGCTCTCGAGGAGCTCGCCGGGGATGGCGGCGCAGTTGATGGCCACGAACTGTCCCGTTCGCCCGCTCTGGCGGTGGATCGCCAGCGCGTACACCTCCTTGCCGCTGCCCGTCTCGCCGGTCAGCAAGAGCTCGAGCTCCGAGACCGCCAGCCGGCGCAGACGACGGTGCATCGCCGCCAGACCGGCCGATGCCGTCGGGACGGCGCCGAATGGCTCGGCGGCCTGCTCGGCCGCCAGGACGCCGAGCTCCGGCCCCGAGAGCAGCCGGAGCACGAACGCGCGGTCCCTCATGCTCAACACCGTGCCGTCGCCGACGCGCAACGGTCCAAGCAAGGGACGGCCCGCCACCTGAAACGGGCGTGACGCTGCGGTCGGGCGAATGACGCCACCGCGCAGGGTCCGAAGAATCGCCATGACCTCGTTCGACACTGACGAGGACGGCGACTCGCGCTCCGCTGGCTCGTCCGTTCGATGAACCACCGCTGACGATCCTCCCGGCCCGCCCGCGGTGGGGACCAGCGTCAGACGACCGGACCAGCTTGGCGGCCCCTCGGCGCCGCTTCCGATCTCGATCAGCGCAAGCCTGGCTGCCTGACGAGCGTCGCGGCGCAAAGCCGTCACCGACGCGTCATCCACCAACCTTCGCCCTGCCAGCACCGGCGCGACAACCATATTGCCGACCCCCTCGTCGACGAGGCTATCACATGTCCCGTTTGCCGAGTCGAACCAGGGTACGTCGCTCGGGTAACGATTCGGCGGCGGCGCCCAGCACAGTCATCCGGAGACGGCCGAAAACGACCCCACGCCAACGGCGCGCTCGCAACGCTGATGCCGCTGCATGGGAACGGATCGCTGCGCAGCATATTCCCTCCGACGGAAAGGCGGGGCCCGTCCGTTCGTTGCAGCAGATGCGCGCGAAAACCAGGGCCCCTTTGTCGCTGCGGTGCCGGCGCTCAGCGCCGCCGCTGATCGGCGTCAGCGCCGGCCATTCTCCGGCGTTTCGCCACGGTGTGCGTCTTGCTACGGCCGCCGGACGCGGACTCAACACAGGAGGACACCATGCAACGGACAGGAAAGTACGCGCAGCGCGAAATTGCAGTCTCGAAAGTACTCACCGGCCCAGGATGGGCCGCCGCCATCATCGTGGCAATGCTGGGCGCGGTCGGATGTAACGACGGCACGGAGCCGACGTCATCGTCGCGCCGCGGTCCGAACCCGGCAGCGTCGTCGCGCGAGGTGTCGGCCCGGGCCTCCGCGCTGACCGGTGATCTCATCAGCACGCTGAACGTCGATCCGGCCGCGCAGTGCCCCAGCGGCATCGGCACGTCCGTGGCGGTCGTTCCCGGGATCATGGTCAACCTGGACACCACCTTCCCCATCCTGCTGGCCACCAGCTGCTTCTCCGACACGGGGGGCGCGGAACGCTCGAAGATCTTCCTGCTGAATCCCGCGAATGGCGCGCTCGTGAAGACCATCGTGACCAGCTTCGTCCCCGCCGGCGGGTGGGGCTCCATCGTCACGCGACCAGACCGAAACGATCTCCTCGGATGCGCCAGCAACACCAGCGACGGGCTGGCCCACGATCTCTACCGGATCGCGCCGGACGGCACCTCGACCTTCATGTTCAGCGCGGCGGCGGGGTTCGACATCTGCGACGGCGTCGCCTGGGACGCGCCCGATGACACGATCTGGATGTCCCCCGACATCTCCGACACCATCTACCATTACAGCGAAACGGGCACGTTGCTGGGGACCATTCCGGCGCCGTCCGGATGCCCAAACAGCGGCCTCGCCGTCGGCGGCTCCAGCCTGTTTGCCTCCTGTGACGGCGTGCTGACGATGTATCAGCTGAACAAGGCGACCGGGGCGGTGTTCACGTCCTTTCCCACCGCCGGCCAGCGCACCGAGGATCTCGACTGCGATCCGTTCACCTTCGGCGCCATGGGGGGTCCTGGGGGTCGCACGGCGATGTGGTCGAAGGACGCCTTCACCAGCCAGCTATTTGCCTTCGAGATCCCCTCGGGCACCTGCGGGCCGCTGGGCGGGCCGCCCACGATACCGGGGGCATGCCCCGACGGCAGCACCACCGACACCGACGGCGACGGACTGCTGGACTGCTGGGAGACCGGGGGCATCGACGCGAACGGCGACGGCACCGTGGACCTGACCCTGTACGACGACGACGGGAACGGGACCGTCACGGCAGCCGAGCGGCCAAGCCCGATGCACAAGGACCTTTATGTGGAGGTCGACTTCATGGCCCAGCATCAGCCGCTGGCCACGGCCATGGCCGACATCGTGGCGGCCTTCGCGGCGGCGAACGTCACCAACCCTGACGGGGTCAGCGGGATCAGGCTGCACATCATCGTCGACGAACAAGCGGTGAATCACAGCACGGAGCTCGCATTTCGGCCCTGCAGCCCCGCAGGCGCCGCCGGAACGCCCGACTTCGACGTCGTCAAGAACGGCTTCTTCGGCCGCGCCGGCGAGCGCGCCGGGGCGAACGCCGTCAATGTGCTGAACGCCAAGAGGCTGGCCTTCCGTTATGGCTTGTTCATCCACAACCTGGTTGGCACGACCAGCTCGGGCTGCGCCGAGCTGCCGGGGAACGACTTCGTGGTGTCGCTGGGCAGCTTTGACGGGGAGGTGGGCAACCGCTTCAACCAGCGGGGCACCATGATGCACGAGTTCGGCCACACGTTGATCCTTCGTCATGGCGGGGGTGATCACATCAACTACAAACCGAACTACTTGAGCGTGATGACGTACGGTCGACAGCTGGAGAACTTCATTCCGGGCCGGCCGCTCGACTACTCGCGAGCCGCCCTGGGCAACCTGCTGGAATCAGCGCTGCTGGAGAGCGTCGGCATCGGCGGCCCGGCGGGCAGCCAGACGGTGTTCTTCAACCCACCCGGGACATCGCACGTCGTCTCGGGGACCGGCGCCATCGACTGGAATCAGAACGCCATCACCGACGGCGCCGCGGTGGCCGCCGACGTGAATAATGATGCCCTGGCAGAGACGCTGATCAGCAACAACGACTGGGCGGGGATCCTGTACAACTTCCGCACCACCGTCGACTACTCGGAGGGCGTGCACTCGAGCACGGTCATTCCCGAGATCACGGTCGCCGAGGCGCGGGCCCTGAGTCCGGACAAGGACGGCGACGGAGTCAACAACCTGGACGACAACTGCCCCACGGTCTTCAATCCGGGTCAGGCGGATGCCAACCACGATCACATCGGGGACGCCTGTCAGGAGGTGGCCCTCTGTCCACCGGGGACGAACATCATCCTTGGCACTTCGAACGACGACACCCTGGTCGGCACTCCGGGCGCGGATTGTATCCTTGGCTTCGGCGGACAGGATCACATCTCCGGCGGCGGCGGGGCCGACGTCATCTTCGGAGGCGACGGCGACGATGTCATCGACGCAGGCGACGGGGATGACATCGTCAGTGGTGGCACCGGACAGGATCAGCTGACCGGCGGCGCCGGCAACGACACGATCACCGGTGACGATGGTGACGACACCATCAACGGCGGCGTGGGCAACGACACGTTGCACGGGAACAACGGCAACGATCACGTCAACGGAAACGATGGTAACGATCTCCTCTTCGGTGAGACCGGGGACGACACCCTGAACGGCGGCGCCGGGAACGACACCTTGAACGGCGGAGGCCTTCACGACCTGTGCATCGGCGGTGGGGGGGCTGACACCTTCGTGACCTGCGAACGACGACAGTAGCCACTCTCGGTGTCCGGCCGGTGGGCCGGACGGTTCGACCTGGCGCCCGATGGGCGGGCGCCAGGTCAGCCCCCCCTCGGCGCCGAACCACGAAGCGGCGGTGGGCGACTGACACCTGTCGCCTCGCTTTCGAGAGGTGCGGAGGCCAGGATTGGCGCGCCAGGCAGCATCTTGCCGACACCCATAGCGCTGCCCCCGGCATTCCATGACCGTGAATGTCGAGGACACCCTCGTTTTCGATGACAAAGCGTAATGGGATCCGACAGCTTCTTGCATGGCCACGCCACGTCCGACGACTCGCATCATCAGACCGCTCTGCGGTTTTCCGACAATCAGCCTGCTGCTGGCGATCGGGACGGGATGCTCGGGTGACTCAGGAGGTGGTCCTGGGTCTGCGACCGGCGGCAGCACCGGATCGGGCGGGATTTCCGCGACGGGAGGGTCCCATGGAACCGGGGGCGCCTCCTCCAGCGGCGGGACGGTGGGAAGTGGCGGCATCACGGCCACGGGGGGTGTGGTCGGTAGCGGCGGCATCACGGCCACGGGGGGTGTGGTCGGCAGCGGCGGCATCACGGCCACGGGAGGAACCGTCGGCAGCGGCGGCAGCGCGGGGAACGGCCATACCGGTGGAAGCAGCGCCGGCGGCCGGGCCGGGTCGGGCGCAGCGGGCGGCGGCGCGTCGGGAACGGGAGCCACGACCGGCGGGGCGGGACACGGCGGGACCCTCGGTGGCAGCGGCGGTGCGGGGGGAAGCGCACCCGGCGGCACCATGAGCGCCGGCTGCGGGAAGAC